>Ga0070728_10001101_pt1 | contig 44052 bp, 45 predicted proteins | sample tdDd471_FD_66723 | JGI IMG/M metagenome (GOLD analysis project Ga0070728, IMG submission 66723) | Marine sediment microbial communities from the Atlantic coast under amendment with organic carbon and nitrate - tdDd47.1 | ecosystem: Environmental > Aquatic > Marine > Coastal > Sediment | place... | reverse complement strand
GAGGAACTCGGCCACCACTTCTACACCCGGTTGGTCCAGCACGCCGCCCTCCGCCGGGGGGCGGCCTGGACCGGGAACGCCGGACATCCCCGGCTGGCGGCCCGGTTCGCGGCCGCCGCCGAGGCGCTGGCCGAAGCCCTGGCGAGCCACTGGTCGGAAGCCGATGGATATTACCGCAGCCGCCTGCCCGGGCCGACCGTGACCGCGGCCAAGAGCCTCGACAGCGTGGTCCTGCTGGCGGTCCTGCACGCCGGCCTGGCCGATGGGCCGTTCAGCGTGGCCGACCCGCGGGTCGAGGCGACGGTGACGAAGCTTGAAGCATTCTTCGCCGCGACCATGCCGGCCAATGCCGGGCGGAAGCCGGGCGACGGCCTGATCCTCGGCCGCTACGAGGGCGACACCTACTTCGACGGCGGCGCCTTCCTGCCGTGCTGCTGGGCGCTGGCGGAGTACCGCTACCGGCGCGGCGAGCGGGCGCGGGGCGACGCGGTGCTGGAGTTCCTGCGCGGCTTCCTGCCCGAGAGCGGCCTGCTGCCGGAGCAGCTCGACCGCGCCACCGGCGCCCCGCGCTCGGCCCGCGACCTGGCCTGGAGCCACGCGGCATTCGTCACGGCGGCGGAGGCGCTGGCGGCGCCTGGTGCCGCCGCTGCCATTCACGCCGGCGGCGCGCCTACAGGTCCTGAGACAGGCGGCTCAGAAGCTCCTCGATCTGCTGGCGGGTCGGGTTGTCCTGTCCAATCTGGAAGATGAACGGCCAGGAAGGACCGGAATAGTCACCCTCCGGCAAGATAGACTCGCTTTCGAGTATCTGACGCAAGGGTGAATAGGACGTCAATGCGAAGCCTGCGCTCATGCCAAGGCCCGTCAGGAACCGTCGTCGCGAAGTCTCCTGCCCTTTGGGGCGTGCCATCTCATCGACGATACTGGTGGTCGCGAGAACACATCCGGCAACTGCAGCGACCCGATCGTCGTATCGTCGGCCGAGTAACTGGGCCCAAAATCCAGGCTTCTCCTTTCCATTCTGAATCTGGTCGTACAATTCTTGGCGGGCTCCCTGCTCGGAGTGGACGAGGTTCCAGAAGAACTGCCGCTCAGAGTCTTTCCTGCGGAGTTCCACCAACGATTTCAGGTCCTCGTGGCCGGCGAGAGAACGAGCCAAGCCGACCGCCTCCCGGAGCTTCTCTATCGAGAAGCCGTGCGAGTCGCCGATGGCAGGCTGGCCCTTCCAGCCGTCGAGATAGTTGTAGAGCTCTGCATCGAACAGGCCGGTATCGACCGTCAGGGCAGCCGCCGACTCGCTTCTGGCGATATTCAGGTCGATCGCGTGCCTGAGGAGCTCTCGGGTCGAGATCTCGAGTTTTTCCGAGGCCGTCAGGCCCGGGTTGTCGTTGAACCGGCGATTGAGCGATTGTTGAATTCCGATCGGTATGTGGCCGGCGCGAGCCAGCCTGCGGGCGATCGCGACCTTGCGGTGGCCTTGTGCGATGAGGCGGTCAGCCTGCGTGTATCCGACGGCGTCCCGGTGCGCGTAGACACGTGAGTTGGGCCCTGGCGACTTCGGCGTTCCGTCGTCCACGTAGAACTGCTGGAGCCGATCGTCGAAACCCGGAACCCACTTGGCCTCCGGCCAATGCTCAGCGAGTTTTCTGCGCCCGTCGCCGTTCCGTAGCCAGTCTTCGCGGGCACAGACCCTGACGTGCCTCTCTTCGACGAGTTGGACAAATTCTTCCGGCCGGATTCTGCAGATGCCCTCGTCGTAGGCCTTCTGAAGCAGGATGGCGGAGGGAGCCCAGAAGTGGATCCGGTTCCCGAACAGCATCAGGGACGGCAGGAGCGACCAGCCACCGGTTTCTAACTCGTTGATGTGGCAGAGTACGTCCATCCCCGTTCCCCCCTTCGCGGATTCAGACCAGGTAGCGTTGTCCGACAAATTTCAATCAATAATGTTCCGGTCTTGCGATTGCGAGTCGATCTGCCGCCCTGAGGCTCTGAGAAACGCGCGGTTGCGAACAAAACAAGAATCATGATTCAGTCGGCTGACCACATCCGTCCGGTCCGCCGCCCATGTCGTTCGCCGTCCTCGACGATCTGAATCCCCAGCAGCGCCGGGCCGTGGAGCATGGCGTCGCGGACGGCGGCGCGTCGCCGGGGCCGCCGCTGCTGGTGATCGCCGGCGCCGGGTCGGGCAAGACCAACACCCTGGCGCACCGGGTCGCGCACCTGATCGCCAACGGCGCCGACCCGTGTCGCATCCTGCTGATGACGTTCTCGCGCCGGGCGGCGTCGGAGATGACCGGGCGGGTCGAGCGGATCGCCCGGCGCTCGATGGGCGAGAGCGCGCGCGTCATGGCCGCGGGGCTGACCTGGGCCGGGACCTTCCACGCCGTCGGCGCCCGCATGCTGCGCGAGTACGCGCCGCAGATCGGCCTGGAACCGGACTTCAGCATCCACGACCGCGAGGACTCCGCCGACCTGCTGAATCTGGTGCGGCACGAGCTCGGGTTCTCGAAGACCCGCAACCGGTTCCCGACCAAGGCGACCTGCCTCGCCATCTACTCGCGCTGCGTCAACTCGGGCGCGCCGCTGGAGGAGGTGCTGGCGGCGGCGTTCCCGTGGTGCGCGGAGTGGCCGGACGAGCTGAAGCAGCTGTTCGCCGGCTATGTCGAGGCCAAGCAGCGCCAGAACGTCCTCGATTACGACGATCTGCTGCTGTACTGGGCCCAGACCATGGCGGTGCCGGAGCTGGCGGCCGAGATCGGCGGCCGGTTCGACCACGTGCTGGTCGACGAGTACCAGGACACCAACCGCCTGCAGGCCGACATCCTGCTGGCGCTGAAACCGGACGGCCGCGGCCTGACCGTGGTCGGCGACGATGCCCAGTCGATCTACGCGTTCCGCGCCGCCACGGTCCGCAACATCCTGGACTTCCCCGGGCATTTCGACCCGCCGGCCGCGATCGTCACCCTCGACCGCAACTACCGCTCGACCCGGCCGATCCTGGACGCCGCCAACGCGGTGATCGACCTGGCCGCCGAGCGTTTCACCAAGAATTTGTGGACCGACCGGGACTCCGCCGGCCGGCCGCGGCTGGTCACGGTGCGCGACGAGCAGGGGCAGGCCTACTGCGTTGTCGAGCGGGTGCTGGAGAACCGCGAGGCCGGCATCCCGCTGAAGCAGCAGGCGGTGCTGTTCCGGACCTCGCACCACAGCGGCCCGCTGGAGGTCGAGCTGACCCGCCGCAACATCCCGTTCGTGAAGTTCGGCGGGCTCAAGTTCCTGGACTCGGCGCACGTGAAGGACCTGCTGGCGCTGCTGCGGTTCATGGAGAACCCGCGCGACCGGGTCGCCGGGTTCCGGGTGCTGCTGCTGATGCCGGGGGTCGGGCCGACCGCCGCCCAGCGGGTGCTCGACCATATGGCCGACGCCGCCGATCCGCTGGCCGCGATCGCGACCGCCCCGCCGCCGCCGCGCGCCGGCGAGGCCTGGCCCGATTTTCTGGCGGCGGTATCGGATCTGCGAGCCGGCCGCTCCGGCTGGCCGGCCGAGCTGGAGCGCGCCCGACTGTGGTACGAGCCGCATCTGGAGCGTCTGCACGAGGATTCCGCGGTCCGCCATGCCGACCTGATCCAGCTCGAGCAGATCGCCGCTGGCTATCCGTCGCGCGAGCGGTTCCTGACCGAGCTGACCCTGGATCCGCCGGACGCCACCAGCGACCAGGCCGGGGTGCCGCTGCTGGACGAGGACTACCTGATCCTCTCGACCATCCACTCGGCGAAGGGCCAGGAATGGTCGTCGGTGTTCGTGCTGAACGTGGTAGACGGCTGCATCCCGTCCGACCTCGGCACCGGCTCTTCGGCCGACATCGAGGAGGAGCGGCGGCTGCTTTACGTCGCCATGACCCGGGCCAAGGAGGATCTGAACCTGATCGTCCCGCACCGGTTCTTCACCCACAACCAGGCGGCGCGCGGCGACCGCCACGTCTACGCCTCGCGCACCCGGTTCATCCCGAAGGCGCTGCTCGGCCTGTTCGAGGCGACCACCTGGCCGGCAGCCTCGGCGAACTCGGCGATCCGGCCGGCCGGCGGTGCGGTGCGGGTCGACGTCGGGGCGCAGGTCCGCGGGATGTGGCGGTAGCCCGGCGAAGTTCGTGGGTCTGGGCCCGGATCGCCTGTCCGTCTACGGTCGGGCCGGCTACGGTGGGGAAATGCAGAGGGACAGGAGCGGGCCGGCATGATGCAGGTCGGGAGCACGGTGGACGACGCGCTGCGCCGGCGGCTCATTGCCGAGCCTGCCGACCTTGCGACCTGCATGGACATCGTCCGGGGGCTGTCGAGCAGCCGGTCCGTTTACGATTGGTTTCGCCGGGTCGCCGCGCTGACCGCGGTGCCGGTCGACGGCGACGTGATGCGCAAGGCGCTGGCGGCCACCAAGGCCATTACGGGCCAGGAACTCAGCCGGTTCGCGAACTCGGGGTCGATCGACACTCGCCTGGTCGTGCCGTTCGTCGTGGCGTCGATGGTGGTCAACAACCGCATCGACTGGGATCGGATCGCAGAGACGCCCTACCCGTACGAGCGGATGGGCAACAACTTCGAGCGCGGCATGGCGATGCTGTCGAACCAGGTCGTCCCGGGCACGGCGCGCGCGATCTTCGAGATCATGGTGGTCAAGCAGCACATCCGGGCGCTGCTGCTGGAAAGCGGCTACCTGGCGCTGTCCGATCGGATGAGCGAGAGCGTGTCGGCGTTCCTGCGCACCATGCGGCTGGCGATGAACGGCCAGGACGGCCCGCGCGGGTTCACCAACCAGTGGACGGCGGCGATCGGCCATATGGTGCTGCTGGCCTTCATGGCGCGGGGCCAGCAGGTTCCCGGCCTGTTCGACTTCAAGGGCGTGAAGGTCTGGGAGGGGCCGGTCGCCAACGGCTATCTCTGGCGGCGGATTCAGGCCATGGCGCCGGAGGTCGAACGGGTCGAGCCCGGCTCGGTGTTCGCCGACAACCACTCGAGCCGCAATCTGGAATGGATCGACGGCCGCTATGTCGACGTGTTCGAGTGCTGCGGGATCGTCGCCGACCGTGCCGGGGACGAACGCGGCGCGATCATGGAGCGGCCGGGGCCCGACGATCCGGAACTGCGGCGGTTCCGCGAAGCCTTCGGTATCGACCCGGAGGAACGGATCGTCACGCTGCACGGCCGCCAGGCGGGCTATCGGCAGAACGATCAGCACGACATGCGCAACGTCGACCCGCAGGCCTATGTTCCGGCGCTGCGGGCGCTGGTCGCCCGCGGGTATCGGGTGGTCCGTCTCGGCGACCCGTCGATGACGCCGCTGCCGGCGATCGACGGTGTCGTGGACTATGCCGTCTCGCCGGTGAAGTCGGAGGCGCTCGACGTGCTGCTGCCGGCCTCGGCCGCCTTCCACATCGGTTCCAGCTCGGGCCTGTCGGTGGTGCCGCTGCTGTTCGGCACACCCTGCCTGTTCCTGAACTGGTTCCCGTTCGACCTGCTGCCATGGGGGCGATCGAACTGGACCGTGCTGAAGCCGATCGTCAACCTGAGCGACGGTACGCGGGTGGTCGACCGGCGGGTCTACGCGACCGCGGGACAGTTGCGGACCGGCCCGCTGCTGAACGCCTTCGGGTTCGAGGCACGGACCCAGACGGCGGAGGAGATCGAGCGCTCGGTCGTCGCCTTCGCCGAGGCGCTCGAGGGCGAGACCGCCGCGCCGCCGAAGACCGGAGCGAACATCGGACGGATCCTGGTGTTCGACGCGGCCGGACAGCTGCGGAATCTCGCCTGAGCGGTTCGGCCTGCCGGTCAGTTGCCCACTGGTGCCGGGCCCGAATAGGTGCCCTTGTTGTCGTCGATCGCCTTCCAGCTCCTGGTCGAGGCGTCGGCGCTCTCCAGCTTGCCCCAGTTGGTCCGGGACTTGTCGAGGCTTCCGGGGATGTCGCTTTCCCAGAAGCCGACCACGGTCGGGGTGATGTTCAGGTACAGCTTGCCGGCGACGATCCGCCAGAGGTTCGGATTTCCCGGGACCTTGCCGCCCTGCGAGATGCCGTAGGCGCAGTGCCCGTCATAGGCCGGGGCGTACTTCGCCGGTTCGGCCAGGAACTTCGCCCGGTTGGCTTCCGAGGAGAACGCCCACTTGGCGCCGTTGTACTCGGCGGTGATGTCGGCGCGGCCCGGGACGGCGTGCGGCTGCTTCTGGCCGACCGGCACCTGCTTCAGCTCGAAGAAGGCGACCGGGTCGTAGCCGCTCACCGCGAAACCGGTCTCGTCGATGTACTGCTGTCCGGCGTGAGCGGTCGTGAGCGTCGCCAGCGACAGGACCGAGGCCAGGATGAGTTTGCGGAACATGGGGGAACCTTTCGTCCATCTGGTTGAGCGGTGCCGTCGGCGGTACTGCCGTCGACGGCCGACCTCGCTGCCTGACGATTTGGTATCCCCCTGACATCGCGTTCAAATCAGCAGATCGCACATCCGCGTGACGGTGGCGATGGCCGGCGGGCTGAGAACTGCCGGGCCGACGGCTGGCGGGCGGCAACGAAAAAGCCCCGCGGGCGGACCCGCGGGGCTCGTTCCGTTCGGCCGGATCGGCCGATCAGAGGTAGGCGATACCCTCGGCAGAGGAGCGGCCGTCACGGCCGGCCTCGACGCGGTACTCGACCTTCTGGCCCTCGGCCGGGCTCATCAGGCCGGCGCGCTCGACGGCCGAGATGTGCAGGAACACATCCTTGCTGCCGTCCTCCGGCTGGATGAAGCCGAAACCCTTGGTGCTATTGAAAAACTTCACGGTGCCAACGGCCATGTCCGTGTCTCCTTGAATAAACGCCGCGCGCCGTATGCCGCGGTCCCGGCTTGTCGGTCAAAACAGAAAGACCGGCAGCCTCAAGAGACGGACAGTAGCTTCTGATCGAGAGCGATAGCAGCCCTCATATCGTCGGTTTCGCCGTGAGTTGCAAGCCGTAAATTCTGTTTCTCAAATATTTCGCGTCTTCCGGGATGCAGACAGACGAACCGGCGGGCGCCCGAATTCCGCGCCCGCCGGCCGTCCGGCCGTTCGCCTCAGAGGGCGCCGGCGGCCGTGTGCTTGATCTTCGGCCAGTTGCCCTCGGCCTTGGCGATGGTGCCGGCCCGGTCCTCCTGGAACTTCTTGAAGATCGCCTCGTTCAGGAAGACGTACAGCTTGCCGTCGATCACCTCGGCGTAGCGCGGGTCGCCGTCGAACTTCTTGCCGACCGCCACGCCGTAGGTGCAGAAGCCGCCGTTCTGCGGCACGTAGTGGCCGGGGTTCTTCTCGAACGCCGCCTTGTTGGCGGCCGAGGTGAAGTAGTAGGCGACGCCCTCGTGCACCGCGGCGTGGCCGGCGTCGCCGGTCGCCTGGGTGCCGCGCTCGACGAACGCCACCGGGTCGACCCCGCGCAGGCCGAGCGGCGCCCCCGCATAGGTCAGGCCGGGTCCGATGTTGATCTCGTCGACGGCATGGGCGGGGGAGACGGCAACGACGCTGGCCAGCAGGGCGGCGGCGACGGCGATGGACTTGTACATGGTCGGTTCCTTTCAGGATGTCTGGTGGACGGCGCGCTCAGGCGGCGGCCGGCGTGCCGGTCTTCACGATCGGGAAATCGATCTCGGTCGCGGCGGTGTGGTTGAGGTAGTTGGTGAAGATGTTGAGCACGGTGTTGGCGAGGATCTCGACCACCTGCTCGTAGCTGAAGCCGGCGCCCCGGACCGCCGAGAGGTCGTCGTCCGAGACCTGGCCGCGGGTGGCGACGATCCGCGACGCGAACCGCAGGGCGGCCTGCATCCGCGGGTCGGTCGAGTGGCCCTGCAGGTTGCGGCCGATCTCGTCCGCGGCGAGGCCGGAACGGCTGCCGAGCACGGTATGGGCCGACGCGCAGTAATCGCACTCGTTGGCCCCGGCCACCGCGAGGGCGATCTGCTCGCGCTCGGCGGTCGACAGGGTGCCGGCGGCCAGGGCCCCGGACAGGGCGAGGAACCCGCCGAGCGCGGCCGGCGACTGGGCCATGGTCCCAATGATGTTCGGGACCCCGCCCATCTGCTTCTTCACGGCGTCGAGGTAGCCCGCGGTCTTGGCCGGGGCGGCGGCCTCGTCGATGCGTGGGATGCGTTGCATGCAGCCTCCTGTGCATGGGTTGCTTGGACAGGAGGCGAGATGGACCGGTTGGGACGATAGATCAATCAGTCCGCAGAAGTCACGGATGTCCTGCATCGCGTCTGGGACGATGTGCATCGTTCGAGGCGATTCGGCGATACTCCGTGGGCGGCAGGCCGAACCGCGCGGCGAACGCCCGGGTGAAGGCGGCCGGCGACTGGTAGCCGGTCTGGCCGGCGACCTGCTGGACGCTGGCCTGGGGATCGTCGAGCAGCGACAGCGCCTTCTGCAGGCGCCAGTCGGCGAGATAGGCCATCGGGCCGACCTCCATCAGCTCGCTGAACCGGGCGGCGAACCGGCTGCGCGACATGCCGACCTCGGCGGCCAGGCCGTCGACCGTCCAGGATCGGGCCGGCTCGGCGTGCATGAGCTGCAGGGCCCGGCCGATCTGGCGGTCGCGGAACGCGTCCAGGACGGCGCGCAAGGTGCCGTCGGTTCCGATGCCGGCGCGCAGCAGCTCGATGAACACCACCTCGGACAGCCGGGTGACCGCGGCGGCCGAGCCGGCGCCGTCGGCGAACACCCGGCGGACCACCAGCCGCAGCACGTCGTCGAGCCAGGGCTCGCGGGCGCGCGCCGCGTTGGTGGTGACCAGGAACTCCGGCAGGGCGCGCAGGATCGGGTGGTCGGCGCCGGTCCGGAAGGTGAAGTGCCCGCATACCAGCTGGGTACTGGCCGACGGGTCGCCGTCGCCGACCGCCAGCACGCCGTCGCCGTCGTAGCCGACCGCCGACAGTACGGTCTCCAGCGGCGGTGCATCGCGGCCGGAGCGGTCGGCGATGACGTGGCTGCGGCCGCGCGGGATCAGCACCAGGTCGCCGGGGCCGAGGTCGACCGACGCGCCCGACGGGAACGCCACGTGGCAGGTGCCCTGGACCACCAGGTGGAAGCGTGCGGCCTGCCGCAGGTCCGGCACCGTCACCGCCCAGGGCGGCGAGAAGTCGGTCCGGTAGTAGAACGCGCCGCGCAGGTTCAGGGTGTCTAGGATGTCGTCGAGGACGTCCATGAGGGGCGGTCCATCACATTGCAGGTCGTCCAATTGTATAAGACGACTTGCAATGTGGGGAGGGCGTTCTTGCCGGTCGCCGCTCTCACGGTCCGCGCGTGGGTGCCGGCTCTGCGCCCGGATCGGGTCCGGGCTCCGGCCGGGATGAGGGCCTGCAGTATGCCATATCATCCCTCATCCCGGCCGGAGCGGCGAAGCCGTGGAGAGCCGGGACCTACGGGCGGAAATTGCCGGTCAGCCCGGCCGCCGCCCCGCCATCGCCCGCTCCGCCTCGGCCACGGTGCGGGCGACGATGTCGCGGGCCGAGGGGACGTCGGACACCAGGTCGACGCCTTCGCCGGCCCACAGCACCCGGGTGGACAGGTCGGCGGCGGCGGTCGCGTCGTAGCCGGCGTTCACCTCGGCCTGCCGGGCCGCCAGCTCGTCCTCGCGGCCGTGCCAGCGGGCCGCGAAGTCGTTGCGCACGGCCCGCCCCGGGAAATGGGTCGGCCAGGCGACGCCGCGCACGACGTCGAACACCCGGGTCTGCAGGGTGTCGTCGGCGGCGGCCGCCACCGCACCCTGCTTCAGCGCGTCTCCCCACGCGGACTCCGCCGACGCGGCGAACCGGGTGCCCATCAGCACGCCCTCGGCACCCAGCATCAGGGCGGCGGCCAGCCCCCGCCCGTCGGCGACCGCGCCGGCCGCCACCACCGGGATCGGCGCCACCGCGTCGACCACCGCCGGCACCAGCCCGAAGGTGCCGCGGACGCTGGCTGAGTGGCCGCCGGCGTCGCGGCCCTGGGCGATGATCACGTCGGCGCCGGCGTCGGCCGCCTGCTTCGCCATGTCCAGGGTCTGGACCTGGCAGAACAGCAGGCTGCCGGCGGCCTTCACGCGCCCGGCGTAGGGCGTCGGGTCGCCGAACGAGAGCATGACGGCCGGCGGCGCGTGCTCGAGGGCGGCGTCCAGCGCTTCCGGCCGGTCCGCCAGCGCCCAGGTGACCAGGCCGACGCCGATCCGGGCGTTGCCGGCGGCGGCCATCTCGGCGTGGATCTTCGCACTGTCGGCATAGCCGGAGCTGATGAACCCGAAGCCGCCGGCGGCGGTCACGGCGGCCGCCAGCGCGCCGCCGGAGGCGGAGCCCATGGGGGCCAGCAGGATGGGATGCTCGATCCCGAGCAACTCGGTCAGACGGGTCGATAGGGGCATGGCGGGGCAACTCCGGATTAAGGTCGCGGGCTCAGGCGGCCGCGGACGGCTCGGCGAGGTCGAAGTGGAAGACCTTGGCGATGATCCGCCAGCGGCCGTCGACCAGGATCAGGGTGAGGAAATCGGTGAAGTATTTCGGCCCGATGGCGCAGTTGACCCGGGCGAAGGCGGTGGTCGGGCCGGCGAACTCGATGCCGGCGACCCGGTCGCGCCGTGGCTCGCCGCGGCTGGCGGGCGAAGGACGGGCGGCGACGATCGGCAGGTACGCGTCCATGCCCAGGTTCACCAGCGGCGCCTCGGTGGCGCAGACATAGCGGGCGTCCGGGTGGAACACCTGCGACAGGATCTCGGTGTCGCTGAGATACAGGCCGTCGAAGTAGTCCGACAGGACCTCGACGACCGCGGCGTAGCGCGGGTCCATGGGAACTCCTGTGTCGGGAAGGGGGCGGCCCGGGCGGCGTGTCCCGGGCCGCCTGTGTCGGGAAGGTGGCGGCCCGGGCAGCGTGTCCCGGGCCGCCGTCGGGTCAGCCGGTCAGGCCCTCGGCCGCCATCGCCTCGCGGGCGGCGGGCAGGGCGCCGATGCGGGCGACGAAGGCCTTGAGGTTCGGCCAGCGCCCGAGGTCGATGCCGACGAAGTTGCACCAGTTGGCGATGGTGAACAGGTACAGGTCGGCGACGCTGACGGTGTCGCCGATCAGGTGCCGGCGGCCGTCGGCCAGCATCGCCTCGACGAACCGCATCCGGTTGGCCACCACCTCCTCGGCCGCCGGGCGGTCGGCGTCGGAAAGCGGCGTGCCCGAGAAGAACGGCTTGAACGACTTGTGCAGTTCCGAGGCGATGAAGTTCAGCACCTCCTGCAAGCGGGTCCGGGCCAGCGTGGTCGGGGCCGGGGCGAGGGCGGCGTCCGGCGCCCGGTCGGCGACGTACTGCAGGACCGCGGGCGCCTCGGTGATGGTGTCGCCGCCGTCGAGGGTCAGCGCCGGGACGTAGCCGCGCGGGTTGACGGCGCGGAAGTCGGCGCCGGTCTCGGTGGTCTTGGTCGCGGGATCGACGCGCTCGAGCTCGAACTTCTGGTCGGCCATGCGCAGGGCGATGTGGACGGCGAGCGAGCAGGCGCCCGGCGTGTAGTACAGCTTCATGGATCGGTCTCCGTTGGTCTCCGGTCGCCCGGAAGGAACGGCGGAGACGTATGGAGCGGGCTATCGGAAGTAAACTTGATTTCCTTTTGATACCTGATATTCAGGTTTCCATCCGGTAACCCGAGAGCTTGAGAATGTATTCCGGCATGGTCTGCGTCGCGTCAGGAAGCCCGATGCCCCGCATCGCGCCGCGCCGGCCTCCTGGCGGACGGGCGCGGAAAGCCGGTGCAGGCCGTGCCGGAATACATTCTCAAGCTCTGAGGTGAGCCATGGTGCTGAAGGTCCGCAGAAACCACAGCCCGAAGCCGCCGCCGTCCTGCCCGCTGACGGAGTGCATGGGCATCATCGGCGGCGCATGGACGGTCAACGTGATCTGGAGCCTGCGGGCCGGGCCGCGCCGGTTCAGCGAGCTGCGGATCGACATCCCGCCGGTGTCGCCCAAGGTGCTGACCGCCCGCCTGCGCGAGCTGGAGGCGCGCGGCGTCGTCACCCGCGAGGTCAAGCCGACCTCGCCGCCGTCGGTCGAATACGCGCTGACCGATCTCGGGGCCGAGCTGGTGCCGGCGATCGAGGCGATCGTCGAAGTCGGTCACAAGCTGAAGGGGGCGCCCGACGCGGCGGTGGCGAACGGCTGAGCATTCCGGGACGGCAGGTCGATCCGGAATCCTCGCCCTGAGATGCTCCGGGCTCGGCGAAGCGCCGCTGGCGTCGCCCCATGCGTCGTTCTCGCCGATGCCGGCTACGGCCCTGCCGGCGCCAGCGTTTCTTGCGGCGTCAGGCGAATTCGATCGGATCTCCATCTGCGCTCAAGCTCAACGAGCCGTCGCTGGAGAAATTCAGTGCGACATTCTTGTCTGCTGATCGGCCGGAAAACAGGTCCGAATATTTTGCGACGACGGCATCGGCCTGCGCCTGGGTTTTGGCCTCGCCGTATTCCGCGCTGAAGGCCAGCGCCTTTTGCATGCCGACGTATTGGTCGGTTATGGCATTGAGGTCGCTTAATTCACGCGACAGACCGGGGTTTTCGCTCAGTGCCTGCGTCAATTCATCCGTATAGGGATAGTCTGAAGGGAAATGTATTTGTCCTTCATTGTCATAGGTAATCTGCGACGGGGCTGCGGGAATACCGTGGTCGGCAAGCAGATCCTTGAACCGTGCGGACGCGTGTTCCCGGATTGCCTGCACATTTTCCGCGGTGGGGAGGATGAGTTGATCGAGCGCAGCCCGAAGGTTGGTCGGGCCGGCGGCTGACCTCGGGGCGTTCGAGAAATACCGGTCGAGGTCGACCGCCTGCCCGTCCCCACTCCTTGCTTGGGGATCCGTGGCGGAGGCCGATCGGCCCGTTGCTTGTGCCGCATCCGCTTCCTGCGCTTTGAGGAGGGCTGTGAACGTGTCGCCGCTGACGGATGCGCCGGGCAAAGGTTGCGCCGGTCGCGTCTGTCCTGCCGGTTGGGCGGCAAGTGTTGCCGGGCCCTTGTCCGGCTCGGAATCTTTTTCCCGGGCCGAAACGGAGGAGGCCTTGATCGGTGCGGCTTGGGTTTGAGGAAGGTTGTAGGCCGGGTCGGCCCCCGGGCTCGCGGCACTAACCATCTTCTTCGCTCTTCTCTTGCGATTGCCTTGAGGCAAATCACGCAAGAGGCGTGCCAGGCAATCCTCGGGCTGCTGGCGTGTATGGCTCTCGATGGTCCATCGGAGCCGCGATCGGATCGGGCGCTGCTTCCGGCGCGTCGGGCAGCCCGGTTACGTCGCTGCCCGCTATGACAAAGACCGCCCGATCCGACTTTGGCGTTCCCGCGTGACGGGTGCCGGTGCTCGACAGGACTCAGGTCTTGGGGGCCGCCACGAACCGCAGGTGGCCGGTCTTGATCCAGACCACCGCACCGTCCGGGCCGACGTCGACCACCGTCTTCCCGTCGCCCGGCAGCCGCAGCCAGGAGTGCCGGCGGAACCGCTCGCCCTCCTGGGTGAAGCCGCCGTCCAGCACGAACAGCTCGGCGCCGCCCTGCCAGGCCAGGTCGAACGCGGCCCCGGCATTCCAGCGCTCGAGGCGGACGTCCTCGCGGGCGTCCCGGAACAGCGGGGTGACCGCCACGCCGGGACGGGCCGCGTCGGCGACCGAGCCGATCCTGTTGGTGTCGATCACCACGTGGGTCCGGTCGTCCGGGTCGAACTGCCAGAGCTTCACCATGATGGTGCAGCCCTGGGCCGAGCCCGGGGTGTGCCGCGAGGTCGGCGGGTTGCGGACGTAGCTGCCGGCCGGGAAGTCGCCGTGCTCGTCCTGGAACACCCCGTCGAGCACCACGAACTCCTCGCCGCCGCCGTGGACGTGGGCCGGGAACCGGCTGTCCGGGGCGTAGCGCACGATGGTGGTGGCGCGCGCCACCTCGTCGCCGATGCGGTCGAGCATGCGGCGGCTGACCCCGGCCGTCGGCGACTCGATCCACGGGATCTGGTCGGCGTGCATCGCCACGCGCTTGCTGAAGTCGGCGTTGATTTCCATGCCGTTGCCTCCGACCGGTCGCGGGATCAGGCGGCCAGCGCCGCGCTCGGGCGGGCCGAGACGCGGGCGCGCCACGCCCGCAGCCTCGCACAGTCGTCGGGAATCGCCAGCTTCACGAAGTCGGCGAAGGCGAAACCGGCCATCGCGGTGATGTCGGCGACCGTGAAGCGGTCGAGCGCGAGGTAGTCGCGATCCGCCAGCATGCTGTCCATCCGGCGCATGGTCGCGAGCGCGACCTCCTTCTGGCGCAGGCCCCAGTCCTTGTTCTGGTAGGTCTCGATGTCCGGGCCGAGGCCGTCGGTGGCGTTGTGGAAGTAGGCGGCCACCGCGTCGAGCAGGCCGGACTCGATCTTGCGCTGCGCCATGTGGATCACCGCGCGTTCCTTCGCGTCGCGCCCGGTCAGGATCGGGTCGCCGGCGGCGTGGTCGAGATACTCGGTGATCGCCGAGCACTCGGAGATCAGCGTGCCGTCGTCGAGCTCCATCACCGGCACCACGCCGGACGGGTTCTTGGCCAGGAAGTCCGGCCGCTTGTGCTCGCCGCCCGGCACGTCGACGTGCACGAACTCGACCCGGTCGAACAGGCCCTTCTCGGCGAGCGCGATGCGGACGCGGGCGGGGTTCGGGAATCCCTTGAACTCGTAGACCTTCATTGCCGGCTCCTCGGTGTGGATCGGGGGTGATCGAATATCTATCTATCGATCGATAGGGAAACTGACTGCGGCATCCCCTCGTGTCAATACCTATCTTCTGATAGAGAGGTGTCCATGACGACCGACAGCCCCGCCGGCAAGGCCGCCGAGATCCTGGACGCCGCCGAGCTGCGCATGCGGCGCGGCGGCTACGACGCCGTCAGCTTCCGCGACCTCGCGACCGACGTCGGCATCAAGAGCGCCAGCGTTCACTACCACTTCCCGCAGAAGACCGATCTCGGCGCGGCGGTGGTCGAGCGCTACACCGAGCGCATGCTGGAGGCCCTCGGCCGGCCCGACGACCCGGCGGAAACCGTCGACGCCCGGCTCACGCGATTGTGCGACGTCTACCGGCACGCCGCGATCGACAAGGGGCTGATCTGCCTGTGCTGCGTGCTCGGCAGTCAGTCGCTCGACCTGCCGCCGCCGGTCGCCGAGGCGGTCGGCCGGTTCTTCGAGGGGCTGCTGCAGTGGACCGGGACCGCGCTCTCGGCCCCGGCGGCCGCCCCGGCCCCGACCGACTTGGATCCTTCCGACCTGGATCCCGCCGACATCGTCGGCAGCCTGCAGGGCGCCATGGTCCTGGCGATCGCCACCGGCCGGCCGGAACTGTTCGAGGCGACCCGCCGCCGCCTGCTGCACCGCGGTTGACGGGCTTCGCCGGGCGTCGACAATTTCACCGCAGGAAATTGAGCGAGATCAGGAGCCACCGGGTCCGTCGCTGCTATCCGTGCCGGACCGAATCCGCAGAGGCCCCGCGGCATGAGCAGCGTTCGTCCGTTCGCGGCACTCCACGACCGACAGCCGTCCGACGCCAACCGGGCGTCACTCGTCGGGACGGTGCTGTCGGTGCACGGCTCGGTGGTCGACCTGCGGTTCCCGGGCGGCGAGCTGCCGGCGATCTACGACGCCGTCGTCATCGAGCGCGATACCGGCTCGCCGCTGCTGGCCGAGGTCCAGCAGCACCTCGACCCCGCGACCGTCCGCACCGTCACGCTGGGCGGCGCCGGCGGCCTGCGGCGCGGCCTGCGGGCGCATGCGCCGGGCGGGCCGATCCGGGTGCCGGTCGGCGAACCGGTGCTCGGGCGCCTGCTGAACCCTATCGGCGAGCCGGTCGACCATGGCGGGCCGCTGCCGTCGGACGTCCCCCGCCGGCCGATCCACGCCCCGGCGCCGGCGCTGCGCCGCCAGAACGTCACCCTCGAGGTGTTCCACACCGGCATCAAGGTGATCGACCTGCTGGCGCCGATGGTGAAGGGCGGCAAGGCGGCGATGTTCGGCGGCGCCGGCGTCGGCAAGACCGTGCTGATCATGGAGCTGATCCGCACCACCGTGGAGCGGCATTCCGGCATCTCGGTGTTCGCCGGGATCGGCGAGCGCTCGCGCGAAGGTCACGAGCTGCTGCTGGAGCTTCGGGAATCCGGCGTGCTGCCGCGCACCGCGCTGGTGTTCGGCCAGATGAACGAGCCGCCGGGCGCGCGCTGGCGGACCGGGCTGACGGCGCTGGCGATCGCCGAGCACTTCCGTGACGACGCCCACGAGAACGTGCTGCTGCTGGTCGACAACGTCTATCGGCTGGTACAGGCCGGCGGCGAGGTGTCGGGCCTGCTCGGCCGGCTGCCGTCGCGGGTCGGCTACCAGCCGACCCTGGCCTCCGAGGTGGCGGAGTTCGAGGAGCGCATCGCCTCGGTGGCGGGGGCCGCGATCACCTCGATCCAGGCGGTCTACGTTCCCGCTGACGACCTCACCGACCCGGCGGTCGCCGAGATCTTCAGCCACCTGGACTCCTCGATCGTGCTGTCGCGCGACATGGCGAGCGAGGGCATGTATCCGGCGGTCGATCCGCTGGGCTCGACCTCGAGCCTGCTGGACCCGCGGCTGGTCGGCGAGGCGCATTACCGGACCGCCCAGGATGTCCGCAAGGCGATCGCCCATTACCGCGAGCTCCAGGAGATCATTTCGCTGCTTGGCATGGAGGAACTGAGCGCCGCCGACCGGGCGATGGTCAACCGGGCGCGGCGGCTGATGCGGTTCCTGACCCAGCCGTTCATGGTGACCGAGGCGTTCACCGGCAAGCCCGGCCGCTCGGTCGAGTTGGAGGACACCCTGGCCGGCTGTCGGGCGATCCTCGACGGCGAGGCCGACGGCTGGGCCGAAAGCTCGCTCTACATGGTCGGCGACCTCGACGAGGCGCGCCGCAAGGAAGCGGGGAGCGGCGGGTCGTGAAGCTGGTCGTCACCACGCCGTTCGAGGTGATCGTCGAGTCCGACGAGGTGGCGCACCTGCGCGCCGAGGACGCCACCGGCGCGTTCGGCATCCTGCCCGGGCACGCCGATTTCGTGACCGTGCTGTCGGTGTCGGTGGCGACCTGGCGGGACCGCGCGGGCGCGGAGCACTACGTCGCCTTGCGCGGCGGGGTGCTGGACGTGCGCGACGGCCGGCGGATCGCCATCGCGACCCGAGAGGCGGTGCCGGGCGACGACCTCAAGCGCCTGGAGACCGAGGTGCTGACCCGGTTCCGCGAGCGCCTGGAGTCCGAGCAGGCGGCCCGCACCGACTCTCAGCGCCTGTACCTCGCCGCCATCCGGCAGATCAGCCAGTACCTGCGGCCCGACCAGGGGCCGGTGCGGATCCGCGAGGCGGTGGCCGACGAACCGGGAGGCGTCGGATGACCGTCGATCCCGAGCACCCCAACCACCTCGACGACGCCGTGAAGACCCGGCGCGAGCGGCGCGAGCGCTGGCAGGCCGAGGGCGAGCGCCCGATCGGTCGCAACCTGGCGCTGATCGGGGCGCTGGGCTGGACCATCGTGGTGCCGATCCTGATCGGGATCTTCGCCGGGCGCTGGCTCGACCGGCAGTTCGACTCCGGCATCTTCTGGACCCTCGGGCTGCTGGTCCTGGGCTTGGCGGCCGGCTGCACCATGGCGTGGAGAAGGATGCAACACGAATGATCGACCAGATGACCGTCCAGACCGCCGTGCAGCTGCTCGTCGCCGGCATCGCCGGGTTCGGGCTGGGGCGGCTGTACTTCATGGCGGTGCGGCGGACGGCAGAGCTCTACGGCTCGGCCGGCGACTGGCGGCTGCCGGTGGTGCTGACCGCCGGCCGGGTGCTCGCCGCCGCCGCCGGTTTCGCGCTCGCGGCGCAGTTCGGGGCCGGGCCGCTGCTGGCCGCCTTCCTCGGGTTCCTGGCCGCGCGCCGGCTGGCGCTGCGCGGCGCGCGCGGGGAGGCGGCATGACCGAGGCCTCGCCGCTCGCAAGCGCCGTCCTGCTGCATCTCGGCCCGGTGCCGATAACCCAGGCGGTGGCGACCACCTGGGCGATCATGGCGGTGCTGGCGGTCGGGTCGCACCTGCTGACCCGGCGGCTGCAGGACCGCCCGGATCGCCGCCAGGCGGTGCTCGAGCTGCTGGTGACCGGGATATCCAAGCAGATCGGCGAGGTCGTCGGCGGCGACCCGCGATCCCTGCTGCCGCTGATCGCGACGCTGTTCATCTTCCTGGTGACCGCCAACCTGTCCGGCCTGCTGCCGGGCACCCAGGCGCCGACCGCCACCATCGAGACGCCGGCGGCGCTGGCCGCCATCGTGTTCGCCTCGGTGCACTACTACGGCGTCCGGGCGCACGGCCCGCTCGGCTACCTCGCCAGCTTCGCCAAGCCGAAGCTGATCATGCTGCCGCTCAACGTGCTGTCCGAGATCACCCGGACCTTCTCGCTGATGATCCGGCTGTTCGGCAACGTCATGAGCGGCGAGTTCGTGATCGCCCTGGTCGCAGCACTCGCCGGCCTGTTCGTCCCGATCCCGCTGATGGCGCTCGAGGTGCTGGTCGGCCTGGTGCAGGCGTACATCTTCACCGTGCTCGCAACCGTCTTCATCGCCGCCGCCATCGGCGGCGAGGGTCCTGCCTGAGGAGGTTTCATGAATGCCGAACTGCTAAGCATCATCGGTGCCGCCGTGACCGTCTCGATCGGCTCGATCGGGCCGGCGCTGGCGGAGGGCCGGTCGGTGGCGGCGGCGCTCGATGCGATCGCCCGGCAGCCCGAGGCGGCGGGCACCATCTCGCGGACGCTGTTCGTCGGTCTCGCCATGATCGAGACCATGGCGATCTACTGTCTGGTGGTGGCGCTGCTGCTGCTGTTCGCCAACCCCTACACGGGATGACCATGGTCTTCGACTGGTGGACCCTGGCGCTGCAGGCGGTCAACCTCGCCATCCTGGTGTGGCTGCTGCATCGCTTCCTCTACAAGCCGGTCCTGCGGGTCGTCGACGCGCGCCGCGCCGAGGTCGACGGGCAGTATGCCGCGGTCGCCAAGGCGAAGGCCGAGGCGGAGGCGCTGCGTGCCGAGGTCGAGCAGGAGCGGGCGGCGATCCCGGCCGACCGGGCGGCCGCGCTGAAGGCCGCGACCGCCGAGGCCGAGCAGGCCGCGGCCCAGCGGCTCGATCAGGCCGAGCGCCAGGCCGCCGACATGCTCCAGGCCGGTCGCAGCACCCTCGCGGACGAGCGTGCCCGGGCCGAGACCGAGCTGCGCGGCATGGCCGTCGAGCTGGGCGCCGAGATCGCCGGCCGGCTGCTCGCCGACATCCCGGCCGAGCATCGCGCCGCGATCTGGATGCACCGCATCGAGGCGCATCTGGCCGAGCTGACCGAGGAGCAACGCACCGAGTTGACCGTCGGAACCGACGACGGCACCCGGGTCCGTGTCGTCACCGACAGCGCCCTGCCGGAGCCGGTCCAGGCCGACTGGCAGGACCGGCTGCAGGCTGCGCTCGGCCGCGCGCTCGCGATCGAGTTCGAGGCCGACGAGGCGCTGCTGGCCGGCGCCGAGCTGCATTTCCCGAACACCGTGCTGCGGTTCTCCTGGCGCAGCGCGCTCGAAGCCATCCGATCGGAGCTCGCCGCCGATGAGCACGCTGGCTGACGATCTCCGGGGCTGGCTGGGCCGCAACAGCGGGCGGATCGCCGAGCTGTCGGCGGCGCCGCGGTTCGAGCGGGTCGGCCGGGTCGAACGGGTCGGCGACGGCGTGGCCACGGTCTCCGGCCTGCCGGACACCCGGCTGGACGAGCTGCTGACCTTCGAGAACGGGGTGCAGGGACTGGCCGTCGAGCTCGACGAGGAGACGATCGGCTGCATCCTGCTGGGCGACACCTCGGGGATCTCGGCCGGCGGGCTGGTGCACGGCACCGGAACGGTCGCACGGGTCCCGGTGGGCGACGGGCTGCTGGGTCGGGTGGTCGATGCGCTCGGGGCGCCGCTGGACGGCGGCGCGCCGCCGGTGGCGACCGCCCGGGTGGCGGTCGAGCAGCCGGCGCCGGCGATCGTCGACCGCTCGCTGGTCAGCCGCCCGCTGTCGACCGGCATCCTGGTGGTGGACTCGATGATCCCGATCGGCCGCGGCCAGCGCGAGCTGATCATCGGCGACCGCGGCACCGGCAAGACCGCGATCGCGGTCGACGCGATCATCAACCAGCGCTCGTCCGACGTGATCTGCGTGTACGCCGCGGTCGGCCAGAAGGCGTCGTCGATCGCCCAGGTGATCGACGCGGTGCGCCGCTACGGGGCGTCGGAGCGTTGCCTGTTCGTGGTCGGCGAGGCCGACGACGCGCCCGGCCTGCAATGGCTCACGCCGTACGCCGCCTGCACCATGGCGGAGCACTTCATGGCCCGCGGCCGCGACGTGCTGCTGGTCATCGACGACCTGACCAAGCACGCCGCGGTGCACCGCCAGGTGTCGCTGCTGCTTCGCCGCCCGCCGGGGCGCGAGGCGTATCCGGGCGACGTGTTCTACCTGCACGCCCGGCTGCTGGAGCGCTCGGCCCGGCTGTCGGCGGAGCTCGGCGGCGGCTCGCTGACCGCGCTGCCGATCGCCGAGACCCAGGCCGGCAACATCAGCGCCTACATCCCGACCAACCTGATCTCGATCACCGACGGCCAGATCTACCTGGACCCGCGGCTGTTCAACGAGGACCAGAAGCCGGCGGTCGACGTCGGCCGCAGCGTCTCGCGGGTCGGCGGCAAGGCGCAGGCGCCGGTCCTCAAGGAGTTCGCGGAGAGCCTGCGGCTGACCTACGCCCAGTACATGGAGCTGGAGGTGTTCACCCGGTTCGGCACCACCGTCGACGACCGCACCCGGGCGCGGATCGAGCACGGCCGGCGGATCCGGGCGGTGCTGGGCCAGCGGCAGTTCGCGGTCGGCAGCCTGGGTGAGCAGGTCGCCCTGCTGTTCGCGGTCGCCGAGGGCGTTCTCGACCGGCTGCCGCTCGATGCGGTCGACCGGTTCCGTGCCGAGCTGACGGGCTGGCTGAAGGAGCGCTGTCCCGAGGTCCTGACGGTCGACGACCAGTCGCCGCCGCTGTCCGAGGACCTGCGGGCCCGCCTGCGGCCGGCGGTCGTCGACCTGGCCGAGACGATCCACGCGACGACCGCCGCTCGCCCGGAGGGCACGGCTTGAGCCGGCTGGCCGAGATCGAGCGCCACATCGGCAGCATGACCGAGCTGCTGGACATCGTCGGCGCCATGCGGTCGCTGGCCAGCATGCGGCTGCAGGAGGCCCAGAAGGCCCTGCCGGGGATGCGCAGCTATGCCGGGGCGGTGGCGACGGCGATCGCCGACACCCTGCCGCTGGTCGAGGAACGCGGTGGCGCCCGCAACGGCGCTGCCGGCCGGCTCGCCCTGGTGCTGTGCACGGCCGAGCACGGTTTCGTCGGCGGCTTCAACGAACGCCTGATGGAGGCCGCGCTCGCTCGGCTCGGCCCGGACGACGCGCTGTTCGTGCTCGGGACCCGCGGCGCCACGCTGGCGGCCGAGCGCGGCCGGCCGGCCGACTGGTGCCATCCGATGGCGAGCCGCTGCCCGGCGGTGCCCGAGGTCGTCAACACGCTGTCGCAGGAGCTGTACCGCCGGATCGCCTGCGGCGAGGTCGGCCGGGTCGAGGTGGTGTTCGCCCGCTACCGGTCCGGCGGTGCCGCCGTCATCGAGCGGCACCCGATCCTGCCGTTCGACCCGGCCTCGCTGGGGGCGGGATCGCAGCGGCAGCCGCCGATCCACACGCTGCCGCCGGCCGTACTGCAAGAGAAGCTGGTCGCCGAGTATGTGTTCGCGCTGCTGGCGGAGGCGCTGGTCGAGTCGCTCGCCAGCGAGAACGCCGCCCGCTTCATGGCGATGGAGTCGGCCCGCGACAACGTCTCCCAGAAACTGGAGGACCTGGGCGCCGAGGCCCGCCACGCCCGGCAGTCGGAGATCACCGACGAGCTCCTCGACCTGGTCACCGGTGCCGAGGCGGTGAACAAGGGGGCATAACCTCGCTCCATGTCCTTCGCGGCTCGCTGCGCGAGCACCTCAGGACGATAGGGGGAAGCGGCGGCCCCGCGCACCATCTCTGTCGCCCTGAGGTGCCCTGCGTAGCAGGGCCGCGAAGGGCCTGTCGGGCTCAGCTCAGCGTCGCGGTCTCGCCGTGCTCGGCGACGTGGCAGCTCCAGCCGAGCTCTTCCTCGATGCGGTGCCGCAGGGCGTCGGCGGAGGCCGGCTCGCCGTGCACCACGAAGGTCTCCTGCGGCGGCCGCTCGAAGTTGCGCAGCCACTTCATCACCTCGTCGGCATCGGCATGGGCGGAGAACATCTGCAGGTTGTCGACCTCGGCGCGAATCGGCACGTACTGGCCGTGGATCTTCACGCTCTCGGCGCCGGCGGTCATCGCCGCCCCACGCGTGCCGCCGGCCTGGAAACCGGCGAACAGGATCATGTTCCGAGGATCCGGCCCGTACCACTTGATGTGATGCAGTACCCGGCCGCCGGTGGCCATGCCGGAGGCCGAGATGATCACCTTCGGCATCGGGTTGGTGTCGAGCGCCTTGGACTCGTCCGGGGTGTGCACGTAGTGCGCGACCGAGCAGGCGGCCCGGGCCTGCGCCGCGGTCAGCTTGTGGGCGCGGTGGTCGTGACAGAACAGCTCGCTGGCGTCGATGCTCATCGGGCTGTCGAGGAAAATCGGCAGGTCCGGGATCCGTTGGGCGTCCTTCAGGCGCCGCAGGTGGTACATCAGCGTCTGGGCGCGGCCGACGGCGAACGACGGAATGATCACCGTGCCGCCACGGGCGGCTGCCCGGTTGATCGCCGACGCCAGCACGTCCTCAGGGTCGGCGGTGTCGTGCAGCCGGTCGCCGTATGTCGATTCCACCAGCAGCCAGTCGGCCTGACGGATCGGGGTCGGGTCCAGCATGGTGGCGCTGTCGTAGCGTCCGAGGTCGCCGGAGAACACGATCCGCCGGTTGCCGGCGCTCATGCTCACGATGGCGGCGCCGAGGATGTGGCCGGCCGGGTCGAAGCGCGCCGAGAACGGGCCGGCGATCTCCTGCTGCTCGCCGAAATGCACGGGCTCGAACAGGCCCAGCGCGGCGTCGGCGTCGGCACGGGTGTAGAGCGGCAGGGCCGGGTGGTGCTTGGAGAAGCCGTGCCGGTTGGCGAACTCCGCGTCCTTCTCCTGCAGGTGGGCGGCGTCCGGCAGCAGCACCTCGCACAGGTCGCGGGTCGCGTCGGTGGCGTAGATCGGCCCGCGGAACCCGTCGTGCACCAACTTCGGCAGATAGCCGGAGTGGTCGATATGGGCGTGGGTCAGCACCACCGCGTCGATCGTCGAAGGGGTGATCGGAAGCCGTGCCCAGTTCCGCAGCCGGAGCTGCTTGAAGCCCTGGAACAGGCCGCAGTCCACCAGGATCCGGGTGTCCCCCGCCTCGAGCAGGTACTTGGAGCCGGTGACCGTCCCGACGCCGCCGAGAAACCGGAGCGTGGTCTCCATCCTTCATCTCCCTCGTACCCGGTACGGGAGGCGACCGGGCTTGCGAGGCAGCGTAGGCCCGATGCCGACGGCTGTCAGGTTGTTGTCAGGGACGTGGGACATCCTGTCCCGGTACCGCTGGCACAAGGCCGGCAGAAGGGAGCCCTGAAATGCAGATCGGATCGATTGGCGTGCCCCCACTGGGCACGACGGCACTGCAGTCCCCGCGGCCCGAAGCGACCGAGCGCGGACCCGACAACGATGGCGATGCGGACGATCGAGGCAACACCTCGGCGCTGTCGGCCCCGGACCCGGCGTCGGGTCGCGGCACGGCGGTCGACCTGCTGGCCTGAGCCGGCGTCGGTTGCCGGCCCCGCGTCACGGTTGATCTTCCTCAATGCCGGTGGAGCGATCGGGAGGCATCGTGCCCCCAATGCCTTCCGATCGCCGCCCCGGGCGGTCCCGTTCGCCGTGAGAGGACGCCATGAAGAAGACCGTCACCTGGATCCTGACCGCCGACCACCAGCATGCCCGCGTGTATTCGAGCACCGGGCCGGGTGCCGGGTTGAGCCCGGTCGACGAGCTGACCATGGACGACCACCTGCCGGTCAGCCACGAGGCCGGCTCGCATCGCCCGGACCAGGGCTATGCCTCGAAGGGCGGCCCGGGCCACGGCTACGAGCCGCGCACCACGCCGCACGACCAGGCCGCGCTGAAGTTCGTCGACCGGGTCGCGGCGGCCCTGGAGGCGGCGACCAGGGAGGATGCGTTCCAGCGACTGGTGGTCGCCGCCCCGCCGCGGGCGCTCGGCGAGCTGCGCCAGCGCCTGCCGGAGTCGGTCAAGGGCAAGGTGGTCGGTGAACTGGACGCCGATCTGGTGAAGGAGCCGGTCGAGTCGGTGCAGCAGCACGTCGAGCGTTTCCTCGCCTGACCGGGGTCTTCCTGGTCGGCTAGAGTGCACGACCATGAAGGCGATGATCCTCGACAGGCCCGGCTCGCCGCTAAGGGTGGCCGAGATCGACCGCCCCGTCGCCGGGGCGGGAGAGATCGTGGTGCGCGTGTCGGCCTGCGGCGTCTGCCGGACCGACCTGCATGTCGTCGACGGCGATCTGACGGAGCCCAGGCTGCCGCTGGTGCCGGGCCATGAGATCGTCGGCACGGTCGAGCAGATCGGCGCCGGCGTCAGCGGCTTCCGAAACGGGCAACGAGTCGGTATCCCGTGGCTCGGCCGGACCTGCGGTCATTGCCGCTACTGCCGCATGCACCGCGAAAACCTGTGCGACGAGCCGGGGTTCACCGGCTACCAGATCGACGGCGGCTATGCCGAGTATGCCAAGGCGGACGCCCGCTACTGCTTCCCGATACCCGATCGCTACGGCGACGTGGAGGCGGCGCCGCTGCTGTGCGCCGGGCTGATCGGCTATCGCTCGTGGCGGATGGCGGGCGAGGCCGAGGTCCTGGGGCTGTACGGCTTCGGGGCCGCCGCCCATATCGTCGCCCAGGTGGCGGTGGCGCGCGGTCAGCGGGTCTACGCGTTCACGCGCCCCGGCGACCGCGAGGCGCAGGCGTTCGCGCTTCGGCTGGGGGCGACCTGGGCCGGCGGGTCCGACGAGGTTCCGCCGGAGCCGCTGGACGCGGCCATCCTGTTCGCGCCGGTCGGGGCCCTGGTGCCGGCGGCCCTGCGAGCGCTCCGCAAGGGCGGGCGGGTCGTCTGCGCCGGTATCCACATGTCGGACATTCCGAGCTTTCCGTACCGGCTGCTGTGGGAGGAACGAGAGATCGTGTCGGTGGCCAACCTCACCCGCGACGACGGGCGGGAGTTTTTCGAGCTGGCCGGGCAGATCGACATCCGGACCGAGACCGTCGCGTATCCGCTGGAGCAGGCGAACGCGGCGCTCGACGATCTGCGCAACGGCCGCTTCCAGGGCGCGGCCGTGCTCGTGCCGTGAGCGCGACGCTGCCCGGTCCCCCTCCCGGTTCGCCGCCCGAGCCGCATTCCCTGCCTGCGGCGGATGTGGCGGGGGCGCTCGACGTCGATCCGGCGATCGGCCTGTCCGACGCCGAGGTCAACCGGCGCCGCCGCATCCACGGCCCGAACGAGCTGCGTCGCCGACCGACCCGGTCCCTGGTCGCGATCCTGGTCGACCAGTTCAAGAGCCTGATCACGGTGCTGCTCGGCGCCGCCGCCGTGCTGTCGGGGGTGTTCGCGCACTGGACCGAGGCCGGCGCGATCCTCGCCGTCATCGTCATCAACGCCCTCATCGGCTTCTTCACCGAGTGGCGGGCAGTGCGGTCGATGGAGGCGCTGCGCGGCCTGACGGTCCAGAGCGCCCGGGTCCGACGGGACGGCGAGGTGGTCGAGGTGCCGGCACGCCAACTGGTGCCGGGCGACGTGATCCTGATCGAAGGCGGCGACGTGGTCGCGGCCGACCTGCGGCTGATCGAGGCGTCCAAGCTGCAATGCGACGAGTCGGTGATGACCGGCGAGTCGCTGCCGGTCGCCAAGCAGGTGGCGCCGGTGCCGGCGGCCACCGCGCTGGCCGACCGGGTCGACATGGCATTCCAGGGGACCGCGGTGACCCGGGGCAGCGGCGCCGGCCTGGTCGTCGCCACCGGCATGGGCAGCGAACTCGGGCGGATCGCGGCGCTGGTCGAGGAGGCCGAGCCCGAGCGTACGCCGCTGGAACGGCGCATCGAGGCGCTGAGCCGCCAGCTCGTGTGGCTGACCCTCGGCCTCGCCGCTGTCATCGCCGCGTCGGGGATCGCCGCCGGCAAGCCGGTACTGCTGATGCTGGAGACCGCGATCGCGCTGGCGGTGGCGGCGGTGCCGGAAGGGCTGCCGATGGTCACCACCCTGGTGCTGGCCCGCGGCATGTGGCGGATGGCGCGCCGCAACGCGCTGATCGAGCGGCTGTCGGCGGTCGAGACCCTGGGGGCCACCACCGTCATTCTGACCGACAAGACCGGGACGCTGACCGAGAACCGCATGGCCGCGACCCGGCTGCACCTGCCGTCCGGCGACCGTGAGCTCGAGCCGGGCGGCGAGCCGGAGCCGTTCGCCGACGGCGCGCCCGACCGCCGGGCGCTGGAGGTCGCGGCGCTGTGCAACAACGCGACCCTCGGGCAGAACGGTGCGGCGACCGGCGATCCGACCGAGCTGGCCCTCCTGCGCCTGGCGAAGCGCTACGGCCTGGATCGGGCCGACATGGTCCGGCAGTGGCCGGAGGTTCGCGAGGATGCCTTCGATTCCGACCAGAAGATGATGGCGACCGTGCATGCGGTCGATGGCGGCTTCCTGTACGCGGTGAAGGGCGCGCCGGAATCGGTGCTGGCGGCGGCCGTCCAGGTCGCCGGGGCCGACGGCGATCATCCGCTCTCCGATGCCGAGCGGAAGGCCTGGCACGACCGGGCGGAAGCGCTGGCGGACAAGGGACTGCGGGTGCTCGCCCTGGCCGGCAAGCGCTCGGTCTCGGGCGACGATCCGGCCTATGCCGGCCTGACCCTGCTCGGGCTGGTCGGGCTGGAGGATCCGCCGCGCGGCGACGTGGCGGCGGCGATCGCCGCCTGCAAGGACGCCGGCATCCGGGTGGTGATGGTGACCGGCGACCACGCGGCGACCGCCGGCCAGATCGCCGAGCATGTCGGCCTGCCCGCGCCGGACTCGCTGCCGGCCCTGGAAGGCAGCGCGATCGCCCGGCTCGACGACCTGTCCGACGAGGAGCGGCGGGAACTCATGCGCCGGGTGGTGTTCGCGCGGGTCAGCCCGGCCCAGAAGCTCGACCTGATCCGGCTGTACCAGGAAGCCGGCGAGATCGTCGCGATGACCGGCGACGGCGTGAACGATGCGCCGGCGCTCCGCAAGGCCGACATCGGCGTGGCGATGGGGCAGCGCGGCTCGCAGGTCGCCCGCGAGGCCGCCGACATGGTGCTGCGCGACGATGCCTTCGCCTCGATCGCCGCCGCCGTCGAGCAGGGCCGCGTGATCTTCGCGAACATCCGCAAGTTCCTGATCTACCTGCTGTCCTGCAACCTGAGCGAAATCCTGGTGGTCGGCCTGGCGGCGCTGGCCGACATGCCGTTGCCGCTGCTGCCGCTGCAGATCCTGTACCTCAACCTGGTGACCGACGTGTTCCCGGCCTTCGCGCTCGGCGCCGGCGAGGGCGAGCGCGACGTGATGAGCCGGCCGCCGCGCTCGCCGCGCGAGCCGATCCTGGCGCGTCGGCACTGGTTCGCGATCGCCGGGCATTCGGCGGTCCTTACGGCGTCGACCCTGGGCGCGTTCCTGTCCGCGGTGTGGTGGCTGGAGCTGCCGGCGTCGGACGCCGTCACCGTCTCGTTCGTCACGCTGGCGCTCGGCCAGCTCTGGCACGTCTTCAACATGCGCGACCGCGGCAGCTCGCCGGTCGCCAACGAGATCACCCGGAACCCGTATATCTGGGCGGCTCTGGCCCTGTGCGTCGGCCTGGTGGTGGCGGCGGTCTACGTCCCGCCGTTGTCGGCGATCCTGGCGCTGGTGCCGCCGCCGCCGGCGGCGGTCGGCCTGGCGGTCGGCCTCAGCCTGGTGCCGTGGGCGGTCGGCCAGATCGCGAAGAGCGTGCCGCGGCGGGCTTAGGCCGGCAGATGGGCGGCGACCCACTCCCGCATCATGGCCTGGCTCATCGCGCCGCTGTGCCGGGCGATCTCGCGGCCGCCGCGGAACAGCGCCAGGGTCGGGATGGCGCGGATGCCGAAGCGGGCGGCCAGCGCCGGCTCTGCCTCGGTGTCGACCTTGGCCAGTCGCACGCCCGGCTCGAACTCGCCGGCCGCCGCCTCGAACGCCGGCGCCATGGCCCGGCACGGTCCGCACCAGGGTGCCCAGAAGTCGACCAGGACCGGCAGGTCGGCGGCGCCAACGTGGCGGTCGAACCGGCCGGCGTCGAGGGCGACCGGCTGCCCGGTGAACAGCTTCTTGCCGCAGCGGCCGCAGGTCCCGCGGTGGCCGCGCCGTTCCGCCGGCATCCGGTTCAAGGCGTCGCAGTGCGGGCAGGGGATGGTGATCGTCGACGTCATGGTGCGGTCTGCCGGGAGGGTTTCAGTGATCGCTTATATGGGGTCTCCGGCGTCGGTATCGAGATCCCGTCGCCCGATCGGATAGCGGCCCGGGTCGCTGCGCCACGGCTGCAGCAGCATGCGGTCGATCCGGAGCTCGCGCGGGTCGCGGAACTGCTCGATGCCGATGGTCATGCCGTCGTGTCCGGCCCGCGGCTGGGCCCGGTAGGTTCCGAACAGCCGGTCCCACCACGGCAGATTGAAGCCGAAATTGCTGTTGGTCTCGGCCGGGATCACCGAGTGATGGACCCGGTGCATGTCCGGCGTCACGACGATCCAGCGCAGCGCCCGGTCGAGAGCGGCCGGCAGGCGGACGTTGCCGTGGTTGAACAGCGAGCTGGCGTTCAGAACCACCTCGAACAGCAGGACCGCAACCGGCGGCGCCCCGAGGGCGGCCACGACCGCCAGCTTCAGGACCATCGACAGGGCGATCTCGATCGGGTGGAAGCGAATGCCGGTGGTGGTGTCGAACTCCAGGTCGGCGTGGTGCATGCGGTGCAGCCGCCAGAGGGCGGGGACGGCGTGGAACAGCACGTGCTGGAGGTAGATCGCCAGGTCCAGCAGGACCATGGCGGCCAGCACCGTCAGCCAGCCCGGCAGCTCGAGCATCGCGAACAATCCCCAGCCGCTCTGCTCGGCCAGGACGGCGAGGCCGACCGCCGTGACCGGGAACAGCAGCCGGACCGCCAGGCCGTCGATCACCACGATGCCGAGATTGCCCGGCCAGCGCGTGGCCCGGCCGATCGCCGGCCGCCGCTTCGGCACCGCCAGTTCCGCCAGGGCCATCACGACCAGAACCGACGCGAAGATGCCGAGGCGGACGAGCGGTTCGTGCTGCAGCGTGAATTCAGCCATCGCTGTTCCATCCGCCGTTCATCCCGCGCATCGCCTGTGCTCCGCCCGCTGGGTCTCGCGGCGCGACCCGGCGAGTAGCCGGCAACCGCGCACATTCAGAACATAAGCAACACTTCATTAATGATGTGACGATATTGGTCACTAGGGAACATCACTTGGGGACGCAACATGCCTGACGCCGGTGCCGTTACAGCGCCAGTTGAACTGATCGAGCTCGATGCCGAAGAGCGTCGCATGCTCGGCGAGTTCATAGCCGCCGCCGAGACCCGCCTCGGCGGCATCCTCGACCAGTTCTACGAGCGGATCCTCAAGATACCCGAACTCGCGGCGATGTTCCCGACCAAGGAACTGGTCCGGCATGCGCGCGACGCGCAGATGGCGCACTGGAAGCGGATGTTCCGGGATGCCGATTCCGCCGACTACCGGGCCTCGGTCGAACGGATCGGACGGACCCACAACCGGCTCGGTCTCGAGCCCGGCTGGTACATCGATGGCTACGCGATGGTGACGACCCACCTGCACGCGGTGGCGCTGGAAATCTGCAGCTCGCGCTGGAACACGACGGCGGCGAGACACAAGGCGACCGCCATGATCCGGGCGATCGACAAGCTGGTGTTCACCGACATGAAGCTGGTGATCGGCGTCTACCTCGCCGAGCAGGGCGAAGGCTACAGGCGCCGGCTGGCCGATCTTTCCGAGCAGTTCGACGGTTCGGTCGGCGAGTTCGCCGGCTCGGTCGCGAGCGCAACGGAAACCCTGCAGCGCAGCGCCGACGATCTCGGCCGCAACGCCCGGGAGGCCCAGGCGCTGGCGAGCGAGGCCAGCGAGAGCGCAAGCGATACCAGCGTCAACGTCCAGGCGATCTCGGGGGCGACGGAGGAACTTGCGGCGTCGGTCGGCGAGATCGCCGGTCAGGTCGCGAGTGCGTCCAACGAGACCGCGGGCGTGGTCGGTCTGGTCGCCAACGCGGCCGGAACCGTATCGACCCTGACGGAGACCGCCGAAGAGATCAGCGGCGTGGTCAAGCTGATCCAGGACATCGCCGAGCAGACCAACCTGCTGGCCCTGAACGCCACGATCGAGGCAGCCCGGGCCGGCGAAGCCGGCAAGGGCTTCGCGGTGGTGGCGGGAGAGGTCAAGTCGCTGGCCGGGCAGACCGCCAAGGCGACCGAGGGCATCACCGGCCAGGTCGAACGGATCCAGCAGGCGTCGTCCGATACCCACAAGGCGATCTCGTCGATCCAGAGCGCGATCGCGAGCCTGCAGGACATGTCCCAGGCGATCGCCGCGGCGGTCGAGCAGCAAAGGGCCACGACCGAGGAAATCACCCGCAACCTGAGCCAGGCTTCGCAAGGCACCACGCACGTGTCCTCGGCGGCGGGCTCGGTGCGGCAGACCGCCGACCGGACCTTGGCCTCGGCCGACGCGGTCTCGGGGGCCGCATCGTCGCTGCTCAGCAACATGACGACCCTCCGGGAGCGCTCCCAGGCGTTCGTCGAGAAGATCCGGACCATCGACCGGCGCAGCTAGGCTGGCCGAGCGAGTCCGGCGCTTCGGGTCCGGGCGCCGAGCTGGACGATCAGCGGGCGTTCGCCGGCCGGGTGCGGCACGACCGCGGCGTCGATCTCGAACACCGCCGACAGTCGCTCGGGCGTGAGGCCTTCGAGCGGGTCACCGTCGTAGACCAGCCGGCCGGCCTGCAGGACCAGCAGGCGGTCGGCGTACTGCGCTGCCAGATTGAGATCGTGGATGATCGCGAGCGTCAGGCCGCCGGCACGGGCGAAGTCGCGGGCGACCGTCATCAGCCGGTGCTGATGGGCCGGGTCGAGGCCGGTCGTCGGCTCGTCCAGCAGCAGCGCCTTGGCGCCGTCCATGCCGACCGGCACGGCAAGCTGGGCCAGGCAGCGTGCCAGGTGAACGCGCTGGCGCTCGCCGCCCGACAGGGTCGGCACCAGCCGGCCGCGCAGCGTCTCGACCTCGGCGATTCGCATCGCGGTGCGCGTCGCCGCCCGGTCGTCCGCGGCCCGGTCGTCCGCAGCCCCGGCGGTCCCGCGGAACGGCGTCCGGCCGAGGGCGACCACTTCCTCCACGGTGAACGGAAACTGCAGGCTCGAGGACTGCGGCAGCACGGCCCTGCGGCGCGCGAGGGCGGCGGTCGGCCACGCCGCGATCGGGCGGCCGGCGAACTCGACGGACCCGGCCGACGGCGGCCGTTCGCCGGCAAGCGCGCCCATCAGGGTGGACTTGCCGGAGCCGTTCGGCCCCAGGATCACGGTGAGCTCGCCGGGGCGGAGCCGGCAGCTCACGTTGCGGAGCAGCCAGGTGCCGTCGATCCGGACCCCCAGGTCCCTCGCGGTCAGCATGGCGTCATCTCCAGTCCCGGCGGTGCCGGACCAGCCAGGCGAAGAACGGCCCGCCGAGCAGGGCAGTAACCACACCGACCGGCAGCTCGGCCGGCAGCGCCACGGTCCGCGCCGTCAGGTCGGCGGCCAGCAGCAGGGCGGCGCCGGCCATCATCGACCCCGGCAGCACGAAGCGATGGTCGGGGCCGGTCAGCAGCCGCACGATGTGCGGCACCACCAGCCCGATGAAGCCGATGGTCCCGCAGGCCGCGACCGCGCCGCCGACCGCGACCGCGCAGAGCGCGATGGTCAGCCGCGTGACCGCCCGGGTCGAGATCCCGAGATGCATCGCCTCGCGCTCGCCGAGCAGCAGGGCGTTCAGCGGCCGTGCCAGGACAGGCAGCGCGAGCAGCGGGATCAGCATTACCAGGGCTGCCGGCAGCACCGACGGCCAGGTGGCGCCGGCCAGGCTGCCGAGCAGCCAGAACGACAGGTCGCGTAGCTGCTGCTCGTCGCTCAGGAACACCAGGAAGCCGATGCCGGCCTGGGCCACGGCGTTCACGGCGATGCCGGCGAGCAGGGTGGTGGCCGGGTGGGTCCGGCCGGCGACCGTGCCGATCCGCCAGACCGCCATGGTGCCGGCCAGCCCGCCGAGGAACGCCGCCAGCGGCAGGGCGAAGGGCCGGATGGCGGGGTCGATCCAGCCGACGCCCAGGACGATGGTCGCGACCGCGGCGAGGGCGGCCGAACTGGACACCCCGATCAGCCCCGGGTCGGCCAACGGGTTGCGGAACAGGCCCTGCATGACGGTTCCGGCCGCCCCCAGCGAGGCGCCGACCAGGACCGCCAGCACCAGCCGCGGCAGCCGGATCGACCAGAACACCATCGCATGGCCCGGCTCGACCGCCGCGCCGCCGTCGAGCCCGAGCGGCGCCGCCAGCAGCCGCACCACCTGCAGCGGCGGGATCGCGACGGCGCCGACGCCGGCCGACAGGATTCCGGCGGCCAGCAGGGCCAGCAGGCAGGCGGCCAGCACAATCCGTGCGCGGGTCTCCCGCGCGGATCGCCAGGCGGCATGGCGCGTCGTGGTGTCGGCCATCGCGCTCATCGTGTCCCCGGCAGGTCGGCCGCCGGGTGCAGCGCGTGGGCGAGCGTGGCGACGGCGGTGTCGACCCGCGGGCCGAAGCCGAGCAGCAACAGCGCGTCCATCACCACCAGCCGGCCGGCGCGGCCGGCCGGGGTCGGCCGGACGTCGGGCCGGGCCAGGATCTTCTCTGTGCCGCCGAGCAGGTCGGCCGTGCGGGTGGTGACCAGCACCACGTCGGGGGCGGCGGCCACCGCGGCTTCCGGCGACACCGGCTTGTAGCCGACGTAACCGTCGATCGCGTTGATCCCGCCGGCGGCGGCGATGATGCCCGCGGCCGCGGTCCCGGTTCCGGCGGCGAGCGGCGCGCCGTGCCCGATGCCGAGCAGGAACAGCACCCGCGGCTTGTCCGGGAGCGCCCGGGCGGCGGCGGCGAGCCGGGTGACGGTCGGCGCCAGGGTGTCGGCGAGCGCCTCGCCGGTGCCCGCGGCCCCGAGCGTCGCCGCCACCTGGCGGATCTTGTCGGGGACCTGGTCGACGGCCGTCGCCTTCTCGACCACGGCGATCGGCACGCCGGCCTCGCGGATCTGCGCCAGCACCGGCGCCGGCCCGGCATCGGCATCGGCCAGGATCAGGTCGGGCGCCAGCGCCAGGATCGGCTCGGCCGACAGCGCCCGCATGTAGCCGACGTTCGGCAGGTTGCGGGCCTCCGCCGGGTACTGGCTGGTGGAGTCGACCGCGACCAGGCGGTCGCCGAGGCCGAGCGCGAACACGGTCTCGGTGATCGAGCTGCCGAGCGACACCACGCGCATCGGCTCGGCCGAGGCCGGCGAAGGACCGACGAACGCCAGCGCGGCGGTCGCCAGCAGGAACAGGATGCGGGCGAGGGAGCGGAACGTCATCGGCCGGGCCCTCAGAACGTCAGCCTGTAGCCGAGCGACACCTTGTAGTTCCGGCCCGGCTCCGAGACGTCGGCATGGACCCGCTCGTAGTCGCGGTCGAACACGTTGTCGACGCCGAGGTTGACGACCACGCCTTGCAGCATCGGCTGGCGCGGCGCCCATTGCAGGTAGACGTCGAACACCGAGTAGCCGCCGCGCTCGTCCTCGGCGTCGTCGACCTTGTCGAACCGGCCGGCGAACTCGCCCTGGACGCCGACCACCGAGTCGATTTCCCGCAGCTTCACGCCGACATCGGTGGTGATCGTGTCGGCCTTCAGGATTCCGAGCTTCTCGCCGGTATCGGTGTCCTCGCCGTCGATCGAGTTGAACCCGGCCTTCACGTAGAACCGCGGGTGGTCGTAGCCGGCCTCGATCTCGACGCCGCTGAGCTCGGCCTCCTCGCGGTTGATCGAGGTCGTGGTGCCGGCGTTGCAGGAGCCGGCCGACGGCACGAAGCAGCCGGTGGTCGGGCCGCTGGTGTTCACCTGGATGTCGATCAGGTTGTCGACCCGCGAGTAGTAGTACGAGCCCTTGACCCGGAACGAGTCGCCGCGGCCGATCAGGTCGCGGGCCTGGTAGCCGGCGCCGAACTCGACGGTGTCGGCGGTCTCGGGCTCCAGGTCGGGGTTCGGCACGAAGCTGTTCACGGCGGTCACCCCGCCGCCGAGCGGGATCGCGAAGTGGGTGCCGTCCAGGTACAGCTCGTTGAACGACGGCGCCCGGAACGCGCGGCCGGCGCTGGCGAAGCCGATCAGCCCCGGAACCGGCTCGTACGAGACCCCGAGCTTCGGCGAGACCGCGTCCGCCTCGTTGCCGTTCTCGCCGTCGGCCTCGTTCTCGAAGTAGTCGAAGCGGACGCCGGGGATGACCCGCAGGGTGCCGGGCAGCACGCTGGCGATCTCGAACTCGCCCTGCACGTAGGCGCCGAACAGCGTGGCTTCGGCATCCGGCACGCCGTCCTGGGTGCCGTCGCTTGAGGCGGTGTCGGTGCCGGCCTGGGTGTCGCGGTTGCCGTCGACGCCGTAGACCAGGGTGAGGCGGGCGCCCTCGGCGACCGCGACGCGGGTCCGGTTGCTGACGTCGAAGCCGACGGACTCCACCGTCTGCTTGCTGGTCGAGCCGTCGGTCGGGTCGTCCTCCTCGTTCGAGGTTTCCGCGTAGTAGAGCCGGGCGTCCAGGTCGACCCACTCGGCGAACGACGGAACCCAGGTGACCCGGGCGCTGACGGTGTCGTTGCGGATGGTCTTGTCGATCAGCGGCGTGGTCGCGCTGGCGGTGTTGCCGTCCTGGCCGTTGTCGGGCTCGACCGCGTCGTTCTTGAAGCCGAGATAGGAGAGCGTGAGCTCGACGCCGTCGCCGAACCGCACGGTGCCCTTGGCTAGGCCGGACAGGATGTCGTCCTCGGAGTCCAGGTCCTGGCCGCTGCCGAGCTTGATGTCGCCGGAGGCCCGGCGGGTCACCGCACCGACCACCTCGGTGTCCTTGCTCGGCCGGCCGGCGGCACTCAGGCTGGTCAGGAACTCGTCGTTCACCCCCTGGTAGCCGACCTTGACGCGGCCGCCGACCGTCTCGCCCGGCGCCAGCAGGTCGCCGGCCTCCAGGGTCCGGAACGACAGCACGCCGCCGATCGCCCCGCTGCCGTACAGCGACGACGCCGGGCCGCGCAGCGCCTCGGCGCCGCCGATCATCTCCGGATCCAGGAAGAACCGGCCGTCATGCCCGGACACGAAGTTCTGCCGGGTGCCGTCGATCCGGATCTGGACGTTCTCGCCCTCGAAGCCGCGGATGCTGGGGACCTGGCCGGTCCGCCGCGGGCCGCCCTCGAAGAACACGCCCGGGGTCGTCCGGAACAGGTCGCCGGTGGCCGACGGGTCGTCGCGGTCGATCTGGTCGCGGTCGATCACCGTCACCATGCCGGGATAGGAGAACGCCGGGCCGGGGCTGCGGGTCGCGGTCACGCTGATCTCGTCGAGGGCGATGCCGTTCTGTGGCGCGCCGGGCTCGGCAGTCGGCGCGCTCGTCGCCGATTGTGCCGACGCCGTCCCGGAAGCCAGTGCCGTGCCGGCGAGAAGCGCGGTCACGATCGCCGCGCGCGTGATCGGGTGCATGTCGAATCCCCTTTGATCCCCTGACGGAGGCGAGCCGTTCGGGCCGCCCATTGCGGCGAGATAAGAATGCGAGTCATTCTCAGTTGCAATAGGAAATCGTCCGGGTATCTTGCGGCCGGCCGATCAACAGGGGGCGCCCGGCGGGGCCGGCGCGTCCGGAATCAGGAGGAACCGATGTTCATCGCGATGAATCGTTTCAAGGTGGCCCGGGGACAGGAGGTCGAGTTCGAGGAGGTCTGGCGGGCCCGCGACTCCCGGCTCGACACCGTCCCCGGATTCCAGACCTTCCACCTGCTGCGCGGCCCGGAGGCCGAGGAACACACGCTGTTCTCGTCGCACACGGTCTGGGAGTCGCGCGACGCGTTCGAGGCCTGGACGAAGTCGGACGCGTTCCGGACGGCCCATCGCGACGCCGGCAGCCACAAGGGGCTGTACCTCGGGCATCCGCAGTTCGAGGGCTTCGAGGTGGTGCTGACGCTGTGACCCGGTAGCGGGGCGGTCAGCCGGCGGCGGGACCGCGCACCAACCGCAGCCCGTGCTCGTCGAGCAGCTCGGCGAAGCGGTCGCCGGCGAGGAACCGGAGCTCTTCCGCGCGCGCGGCCACGATCGGATCGCGGCGGGCCAGCACGTCGTCGGGCTCGCCGGCGTGGCACATCACCAGCGGGCGGGGGCCGGAGTGGCGCAGATAGGCGCCGAAATCGGCCTCCGCCGAGCGCCCGGGACGGAACGAGGTGACGCCCGCGAAGCCGCGGTTGCCCGGGATGCCGCTTCGGACGGCATGCCGGTGCAGCGGCCGGGCGAGGGACGCGATCACCAGGGCACGCGGGGCGTCCACCCGGCGCCGCAGGATGCGCGCCGTCGGCTCGACACACGACCGCAGCCAGGTACGCCGCCGGTCGAGGCGGCCGTCGAACAGCGCCAGTACGGCGCTGCGGATCACCGGCAGGACGTGGACGTGCTGGTGGCCGTCCACGAAGTCCGGCGGCCGGCCGGTCGCCGCCTCGAAGGCGTCCAGCTGCCGGGCGATCTCGCCGGCGATCTCGGACCGGTCCAGGCGCCCGGTATGGGCCAGGCGGATCAGTCGGCCGAGGGCCGGCAGCCGGCCGCCCGGGGCCAGGCGCGGCATCGGCCCGAGCGGCGCGTGGTCGGTCAGGGTCAGGTGCAGCCCGACGCCGATCCGGTCCGCCACCTCGACAAGCTGCGGCGCCTCGTCGCGCCACTCCGGGAACACCGTCATGCAACTGGTCGCCGACAGCCGGCCGGCGGCGGCCAGCGCCCTGATGCCGCGCCCGACCCCCGGCGAGATGCCGTAGTCGTCGGCGCACAGGACAAGGGGCTTGGGGGATCGAGAGTTGACCAGCATGTGACTTGCGCGCGGTGTCGGGAAGGAGGATAGGAAGCCGACGAGACGTTGTCGCGGGCTCAATGCTCCCGCCGGCCGGATGGACACACTGTCTGACACCTTGCGCGCGAGCGATGCTGCGGCCGGGCCGGAGAGATCCGGGCTGTCGGTCGTCGTGCCGGCCTACAACGAAGCCGACAACCTGGATCCGCTGATCGCCCGGCTGGTCGCCGCGCTGGACCGTATCGGCCTGCCGTTCGAGATCCTGCTGGTCGACGACTGCAGCACCGACGACACCTGGGCTCGGCTGGCCGAGATGAATCGGCGCGACCCGCGGATCAAGGGGCTGCGGTTCAGCCGAAACTTCGGCAAGGAGATCGCGCTGGCGGCCGGGTTGCGGCATGCGCGCGGTGCCGCCGTGGTGCTGATGGACGCCGACCTGCAGCACCCGCCGGAGCTGATCGGGACGTTCGTCGAGGAATGGCGCAAGGGCGCGCAGATCGTCTACGGCCAGCGCGACCGCTCCGGCGAGCATCCGGGGCTGCGGCGCTGGCTGACGCGGCGTTTCTACCGGCTGTTCGAGGCGGTCGGCGAGGTCAAGCTGATGCGCGACGGCGGCGACTTCGCGCTGTTCGACCGCCGCGTCGTCGATGCCCTGAACGCCCTGCCGGAACGCGGCCGGTTCGGCAAGGGCCTGTACGCCTGGGTCGGATTCCGCCGGGTGGCGGTGCCGTTCGTTCCCGACCAGCGGCATGCCGGGCACACTCGCTGGTCTTTCTGGCGGCTGTGGATGCTGGCGCTCGATGCGGTGACGGCGTTCAGCGTGCTGCCGCTCAGGATCTGGTCCTATCTCGGCGTGCTGGTCTCGCTGGTGTCGCTGGCCTACGGGGCGTTCATCACCCTGCGGACCCTGATCGAGGGCGTCGACGTGCCGGGCTACGCCTCGCTGATGGTGGCGGTGGCGTTTTTCGGCGGCGTCCAGCTCATCACCCTCGGCGTCCTCGGCGAATACCTGGGCCGCGTGTTCACCGAGGTGAAGCGCCGCCCGCTGTATATCGTCGACACCTCGGTCGGGCTCGACGAGGTGGTCGAGATCGGCATGGCGCGCGAGCCGGGACGACCATGATCGCGCCCGATCGCGGGGCCGCCCGGGACATTGCCGTCGCATTGGTCGTGGTCGGTGCCGCCTGGCTGGTCCTGGCCTGGCCGTGGCTGGTCGACGGGCTGACCATCCCGTGGGACGCCAAGATCCATTTCCAGGCGGTGTTGCGCTGGCTGGCCGCGCATCTGGCCGAGGGCGACTGGCCGATGTGGATGCCGGAGAGCTTCGGCGGTCGGCCGGCGCTCGGCGATCCGCAGTCGATGGTGCTGTCGCCCGGCTTCCTGGCGGTGGCGGCGCTCGATCCGGACCCGTCGGTCCATGCCGGCGATGCGGTGGTCCTGGTCGAGCTGCTGTTCGGCGGGCTGGCGACCGCGCTGTTCGGCCTGCGCCGCGGCTGGCATCCTGCGGCGGCGGTGCTGGCGGCGCTGGCGATGATGGCCGGCGGCTCGGCCTCGGCCCGGCTCCAGCATACCCTGCTGGTCCAGAGCTACGCCTTCGTGCCGGTGGTCCTGCTGGTGCTCGACGCCGCGCTCGACCGGCCGAACGTCGGGCGCGCGGTCCTGGCCGGGGCGGCGCTCGGCTGGCTGGTGGTCGGTCGCGACCAGGTAGCGTATCTCGGCCTGATCGGCCTCGGGGCGTTCGCCTTGGCGCGGTTCCTGGCGGCGCCGGATCGCGGGCGCTTCCTGCGCGAGCGACTGCTGCCGGGGCTGCTGGTGGTGCTGGTCGCCGGTCTGGTGGCGGCGATCCCGGTGCTCGCCACCCTGGAGTTCGCGGCGGTCAGCAACCGGCCGGCCTACGCCTTCGAGTTCGGGGCCAGGCAGTCGCTGCCGCCGGTCGCGTTCCTGACCATGCTGGTGCCGGACCTGTTCGGCTCCGTCAGCTCCGACCTCGGCTACTGGGGGCCCGGCAGCAAGTCCTGGGTCCCGCTGGTCCCGGTCGACCGGACCATCGTCCAGCTGTATCTCGGTGCCGTTCCGGTCCTGCTGGTGCTGTGGCTCGGCGTGCTGCGCGGCCGGCTGCTGCGCAGCGACGGCCGGCTGGCGGCGGCGCTGCTGCTGTTCTTCCTGGTGTACGCGCTGGGGCGCTACACGCCGGCCTTCCAGCCGGTGTTCGACTGGCTGCCGGGGGTCGACAAGTTCCGGCGACCGGCCGACGCGACCTTCGCGCTGGGGGCGGTGCTGGCCCTGACCGCCGGCTGGCTGTGCGACCGGGCGATCCGCGAAGGGCTGCCGCCGGTGCCCCGGTGGCGGGTCGCGCTCGAGGTCGCGGCCGGGATCGGCACGCTTGCACTGGCTGCCTGGGTCGCCGAGGAGCGCGGACGGTTCGGGCAGGCGCTGCCGGCGTTCGCGACCTCGCTGGCCCTTGCGGCGGTCGCGGTGGCGCTCGTCGGGCTGGCCGGCGGCCGCCGCGATACGGTCGGCCGGCGGCTGGCGATCGTCGCCCTGGTGGTCCTGACGATCGTCGACCTGCGGGTGTTCAACGTCGGCTCGCCGCTCAACGCCCGGCCGGTCGATCCCTATGCCGTGCTCGACGAGCCGGAGGACGTGCCGCTGGCCGCCTGGCTGGAGCGCGAGGTGGCGGCGATCGAGGCTCGCGACGGCCCGGTGCGGGTCGAGATCCTGGGCCTGGGCGGGGCCTGGCAGAACGCGTCGCTGGGTCTCGGGCTGGAGAACACGCTCGGCTACAACCCGCTCCGCCTGGTCGACTACGACACCGCGATCGGCGCCCGCCAGAACTCGCACCGGCCGGTGCGGCGGTTCGGGACGCTGATGACCGGCTACCGCTCCGACTTCGCCGACCTGCTCGGCCTCCGGCTGATCGTGCTCGGCAAGCCGATGGAGACGGTGGATCCGGCCAGCGCGCCGTTCTTCGGCCCGGCGCGCCACGTCGGGCCGGCGTGGGTTTACGACAACCCGCGCGCCGTGCCGCGCGTGCTGTTCGTCGGCCGGGAGCAGGCCCATCCTTACGATCCGGCGGCGCTGGTGGCGGGCGGCGGGCTGCCGGCGCTGGACTGGCGGCACGAGGCGCTGATCGACCCGCTGCCGGAGGGTGGCGATGCGGCCTCGGCCGCCGATGGAACGCCGGCCGGCAGCGTGCGGATCGTCGAGCGCCGGAGCGACCGCGTCGACCTGGAGGTGACGGCGGCGCGCGACGGCTTCGTGGTGCTGCACGACATGGCCTATCCGGGCTGGGTCGTGTATGTCGACGGCATGCCGCAGGAGCCGCGCCGAGCCAACGTCCTGTTCATGGCGGCGGCGGTACCGGCCGGCCGGCACGACGTGTCGTTCGCCTACGAGCCGCTGGCGCCCCGCCATCTGCTGACGCTGCTGGCCGGCGGCGAGCGGTGACCCTGCCCGGCCTCGCGCTGTTCCGGCAGTTCGTCGGCTTCGCGGCCGTCGGGACGTTCGGGTTGACCGCCCACTACGCGGTGCTCACCGCCTCGGTCGAGCTGGCCGGGATCGACCCGGTGGCGGCGTCGGTCGCCGGGTTCCTGGTCGGGGCGCTGGTGAACTACGGGCTGAACCGCCGGTTGGTGTTCCGCTCGACCAGGTCGCACCGGACGGCCGGCCCGCGGTTCTTCGCGGTCGCCGGCAGCGGCCTGGTCCTCAACGCCATCCTGATGACCGTGCTGGTCGACGGGCTCGGCGTCTACTACCTGGCCGCCCAGGTGCTGGTGACCGGCGGCCTGACTGTCTGGCATTTCGCGCTGAACAAGGTCTGGACGTTCCGCGTCTAGCGGGCCGCGCCTGACGGCGGTCAGCGGGCCCGCGGGCGGCGTGGCAACGGGGCTGCGACCGGGGTCTCGACCGGGTCCCGGAGAACGGCGGCCGGGCGCTCGAACACCATGACGTGGCCCTCGATGCTGTCCACGCCGTCGCGGCGAAGCGGCGTCCGTTCGTGGTGGCGCAGCGCCAGTCCGACCGCGGCTGCCGCCCGCGCGACGTAGTCGGCGGAATGCGCGAACCGGCGCGATGGCCGCAGCCGGCGGTCGACCCCGGGGCCGTCGACCTCGGCGGCCTCGACCGTGACCGCCAGCATGCCGCCGGCCGACAGGCATTCCGCGGCAGCGGCGAAGAACGGCTCGAGATCGCCGAGATAGATCAGCACGTCGGCGGCGGCGACCAGGTCGAACCGTCGGGTCTCCCCGGACAGGTGGTCGATCAGCTCGGCGGTGTGCAGGGCGTCGTACACGCCCTTGCCGGCGGCCTGGGCGATCATCGCGCCGGACAGGTCGACGCCCTCCATCCAGGCGGCCCGCGCCCGCAGCCGCTCGCCCATCAGCCCGGTGCCGCAACCGAGGTCGAGGACTGTGCCGAAACCCGCCTCCGGTCCCGTGATCCCGTCGATCGCCTGCAGCAGGCGCTGCGGCGCCCGGTAACCGAGCCCGATCAGCAGCGAGTGCTCGAAGCGCGGCGCGTATTCGTCGAACAGCGCCTCGACATAGGCCGACGGCAGGGCATCCGGCGCCGGCGTGGCGCCGAGGAGGGCGAGCAGCGGCAGGGCGCCGTGCCGGTCCTCCGGACCGAGGGCGAGGTAGCGGGTGAACGCCTCGACAGCTCGGTCGCGCTGGCCGGCGGCCATCGCGCTCTCGCCGATCAGGAAGTGCAGTTCCGGCCAGTCCGGGGTCAGCTCGAGGGTCTGCTCGAGCACCGACAGGGCGCCGTCATGGTCGCCGTCGGCGGTGAGCGCACGCGCCGTTTCGACGCGCCGGTCGGCTCGTAGATCTCCCGATGTCATGGAGCGAACGAACGGATACCGGCCAGGGTGCAGGCTTCCGGGCAGCGCCGGAAGGCACTCGACGATCGACCGGGTTGTCCGAACCTCCGCGCAGCCGCGACGATGCGGACTTCATACCATGACGCCCGGAACCGGCGTTAGAGGGATCTGTTGGCGAACAGCAGCCCGGTCCGTGCGAGGTGCATCGCACCGTCCTGCTGGGCGAGGCGGCGCACCCGCCGGGTGTCCTCGGGCAGGATCTCGCAGTTGTGGCGCTTCAGGTTGTCGACCCAGTACTCCAACGGCTGCTCGTTGACGTGGTGATGACCGCCCTGGCCCGGCGTGGCTGCGGTGATCAGGATGAGCTTACCGCAGGCAAGCGAGGCCAGCACGTTCTCCAGGTACTTCTCGTCGACATGCTCCACCACCTCCTGGCAGTGCACCAGGTCGACCCGGCAGTGCACGGCGGTCTGCGTCAGATCTGCCAGCATGGTCGGGTAGACCGCCCGCTCGACGTTGCTCTTGAGGCCGTCAACGGCGACGACCTGCAGGCCCTGCCTGTGGAAGTAGTCGGCGGCGTGACCGAGGCCGCTGCCGAGGTCCATGACCGAGCGGACGGCGAACCGCTTGATCACGTAGTCCCAGCTGGCCGGCGCAAACGTGAACGGGTTGCCTTCCTTCATATTGCCGCCGAGGTGCGGGTTCGAGTTGTCCAGCATCTCGGTGAGGCCGGAGTAGTCCATTGGAATTACCTCCACTTTCGTGGATCGGGCGGTGCGAACGGGTGCCGTAGGAGCGTCTGAACCTAGCGTGCCGTTCCGGTTCGGCGCAAGGCGCGCCCGAGAATATGCCGGTGTCAGCCGGCCGGCGGCCGGCTCGCCGCCACCGCCGGGGCGATCGCGCACAGCATCTCGAACATCATGTTGGCGGCGGTGACGCAGGTGATGCCGGTCGGGTCGAAACAGGGGGCGACCTCGCTGATGTCGGCGCCGACGATCGGCTTGCCGGTCAGCGAGCGCAGGATCACCTGCAGGTCGCGCGGGATCAGCCCGCCGATCTCCGGCACCGCGGTGCCGGGGCAGAACGCCGGGTCGATGCCGTCGATGTCGAGGGTGATGTAGAACGGCCGGTCGCCCAGCACCTCGTGGATCTTCGCGATCACCGCTGCGCGGCCCATCGCCTCGTAGTCGTCGATGGTGATGACCGTGAAGCCGGCGTCGATGCCGTACTGGATGTCGGCCTCCGAGAACCGGCTGCCGCGCAGGCCGATCTGCAGCGTCCGCTTCGGGTCGATCCAGCCCTCCTTGTGGCCGAGCCGCATGAAGGTGGCGTGGTTGACGGTGTCGCCGCACAGCTCCTCGAGCGTGTCGGGATGAGCGTCGAACTGCAACACGCCGACCGGCTCGTCCTTCACCAGCCCGCGCAGGATCGGGGTCGGGATGGTGTGGTCGCCGCCGACCGAGATCGGCACGATGCGGTGCTCGCGAAGGGTCTCGAAGAAGCCCTGGATCTGGGCGATCGACCTGTCCTTGTCGAGCGGGTTGACCGGCGCGTCGCCCAGGTCGGCGACGTTGCACAGCTCGAACGGCGATACCCCGGTGGTCGGATGCACCCGGCGGATCAACCTCGAGGCCTCGCGCACGCCGGCCGGCCCCTGGCGGGCCCCGGTGCGGTAATTGACGCCGAGGTCGAACGGCACGCCGACCAGGGCGACGTCGACCTCGGGCGAGACCTCGTGGCGCCGGGTGCGCATGAAGGTGGCGACATCGGCGAACCGCGGCACCACCGCCGCATCCACCGGTTGGAACCTCGGATCGCCCGCCATCGTCTGATCCCCTCTAACGGTCTGCCCGGTCTAACGGTCCGCCCGGTCTAGGTCACAAACTCATAAAGGGGATTCCGGCACGGAGCGGTTTGTGATTCAAGATCCGAGGGAGGATCTTGAATGGCACCACGACGCTACGAGTTGACGGACTTCGAGTGGTCGATC
>Ga0070728_10001100_pt1 | contig 44057 bp, 44 predicted proteins | sample tdDd471_FD_66723 | JGI IMG/M metagenome (GOLD analysis project Ga0070728, IMG submission 66723) | Marine sediment microbial communities from the Atlantic coast under amendment with organic carbon and nitrate - tdDd47.1 | ecosystem: Environmental > Aquatic > Marine > Coastal > Sediment | place... | reverse complement strand
TTCGACGGCCTGATCTCAAACTACCATATTTGCAGGAATTCCCGCCGTACTTCCGCGTTCCAGCAGGAGCCGCGAGATACCCGGGATAAACCTGGGTGTTGCCCGCCACCTATGCTTGACCTAGAATGCCGCCATGACAAGTTCGGAAGGCCACAAGAATCAGAGCCCACCGGTCCGGCGCCCAGTGCTGCTGGGCCTTTTTGCGGGCACCTGTATCGGATTGGGCTACCTGCTGTCCGGCGTTCCCAACGTCGAGTTGATGTCGCTCGTGGCAGTACTGTCCGGAGTCGTACTAGGGAGCCGTTACGGCCTCGTTTGCGGATCCATTGCAGCGACGGTCTACTCTCTCGGTTCACCTTACGGTGTGCCGATGCCATTGATCCTGGGGGCTCAGGTCGTCGGACTGGGCGTCGCCGGAGCCGTGGGCGGTCCGTCCGGCCGCACCATCCGACGTCTGCAACGGGCCGGGCGCATCCGGGCCGCATTGGTGGCTGCGGCGTTGACCGGTCTGGTGGTAACGCTGGTGTTCGATCTGCTGACCAACCTGGCCATTGTCGGGGCGTTTGATCTCGAGCCAATGGTTGTCCTGGTCGGTGCCGTGCCGTTCTTCCTGATCCACGGCGGAGTCAATACCGTGGTATTCGCCCTATTGCTGCCCGAACTGGTGCACCGCATGTCGGGATTGGCCCGGGCACCCCTGGCCGGGCGCGGCGCCGGCGTCGCGACGTTGACGGTCATGGCGGCACTGGCCGTTGCCGGGCCGGCCGTTGCCGCCGATACGGCTCTCGGTGAACTACCAGGATCCCGCATGCACGACCACACCGCCTCGCCGGTGGATACTCACGATGTCGACCGCTGGGAGAACATCGGACCATCCCTGGGCCGGCAGTGGAGCCGCCCGCTATGGAATCCGTTTGCCCGGCAGAATCTGGAATGGCTCAAGTGGCGAACGCCCTGGCTGCCCGTTCTGGACGGTGGCCTGGGGGGTCCGGCGGTGATCCTGGGTGAGGCGCAGACTTCACCGGTGCCTCTCTATGTTCGGGACGGCATTCCCCTGGGTACCGGACACGCCCTGGCCGATGATCCCTGGCTGGTGCCACTACAGGGCGTGGGCTCGGGCGGGCACACGTGGTCCGCCGACGGTTTCGGAGGAACCGGCGGCCGGATCGATCTGGTGACCAACGATCGCGAGCCTGACAAGGCCGTATCGGTGTATCGCGGTGTCAAGGGACCCCACGAGTCCTACATGAGGGGGTTCTCGATCCTGACTCCTGCGGCGGCCTGGCGAGTGGGCTTCGAGTTCGATGAGAGCATCGACAACGAAGCCTACAATTTCACCGATCTACCGGATGAGGTTTTCCGCCCCTCACCGACCTACTTCACGGGGCACGGCAAGATTAGGCAGACCCGCGCGCGGTTGATACGCAATCTCGACACCGACAACAGTCTGGCGGTGGCCTACACCTACGGTCGCAAGACGAAGGACGCCCTGCCGGCGTGGGGCGCCGAGCACCAGGAGATATGGGACAACGGGATTTCGGCGACCATGAGGGGACGCAGCGGCCAATGGGATTACCGTGGTTCGCTGCACTGGACCAGCCGGGACCTCGAGTGGGGCAGCCGCCCGAGTGGATCCACGCAGGCCGATGACCTGCGCAAGCTGGAGACCGGCCGCAACGGCCTGGTGGTCGATTTCCTGCGGCGGCCGGCTCGGGAAGCGGTGCTGCCGGCGCACCTGGACAGCTTGGTCGTCCCGGTGGACACGGTGGCCACGGCGGCGGCGGACACCGCCCTGGCCGCTGCTGATTCACTACCGGTGGCCGACCTGAGTCCCGACGCGGCGCCCGCGGCGACAGATACTCTCACCCGGGGGACCGCTCCGGATACGGACCTGTCTGCCCTCGGCACCGACGCCGCCACCGGTTTGCAGTTCCGGATGGTCCTGAACCATTGGAACCTGGAGGACAGCGGCGCCAGCTGGTCCCCCGATCACCTCGAGTCGTTCTCCGGCGAGGGTGAAACGGCCCAGATTACCGGACGCAACGATCTGGCTCTGGGACCGGCGCGCTTGTCCATGGGTCTGGAGGCGTTGTGGGACAGCCACGGTGGCCTGGGACCCGGGGCCGCCGTTACCCTGGCCCAGAACAGCACCCGTCCCCGGTGGGAACTGGGGTTCTCCCGCAGCGGGCGAGCGCCTCGCAGTGATGAGTTGTTTACGCCGGTTCGCCGGGACGTCAACGGACGGGAACTGGAGATTCTGCCCAATCGGGACCTCAAACGGGAAAAGACCTGGCGGGTCGGGTTGTACCTTGGTGCGAAGGTGTTGGGCTTCGATCTTGCAGTGGACAGCAGCGTACGCCACCTCAGTGACGGCATTACCTGGCGACAGGACGCTGAAGCCATCGAGCGTGGTGCTTGGGCCAACGATCTGGAATTGTTGTCCACCCGGATCACCGGGAGCATCGGCCGCCAGGGACGTTTTCTGGGCTGGGGCCGCCTCAAGCTGGAGGGAACGTGGCAGGGATTCGACGAACGCAAGGCCAGAGCGGCCTTGCTGCCTCCGGAGCAACACCTGCGATTGCAACTGGGCTGGGAGAACCATTTCTTCCGGGAGGACGGTGTGGTCCAGTTGATGCTCTACAGCACCTTGCGTGGCGAGATGGCCGACCCCTGGGATGTAACCCGGGCGGAGGTCCTGGAAGCGATCACGGTCCACGACCTCCTGGTGGGATTTCGTCTGGTCGGGGCCCATTTGTCCCTGGCCTTCCGCAACCTGACGGGAGAGAGGGTGCGACTGACGGCGGGCACCTGGAGTCACGACATGGAAATCGACCTGCGGCTCCATTGGGTCTTCCTCTATTGACCCTGCGCCAAGGCGTGGCCTTGCTGGCGGTGGTGGTGCTGTTGCTGACCGGCCGTCTGGTGCGATCCCGGTTGCTGGTCGGTCCGGGAGGGCAGTGGCGCGATTCTCTGTGGTTGGATGCGTTGGTGACGCCGGCAGAGACCACTCAGACCGCCGAACCGGCCCGGGTCGTCCTGACTTCCCCTTTACCGATCAACACCTGCAGCGCCGACAGTTTGACCCTGTTGCCCGGCGTGGGACCGGTCATGGCCGGGCGCATCGCCGCTGCCCGCGATTCGGGGCTGGTATTTCGTCGAGCCGACGATCTGGAACTGATCCGGGGGATCGGTCCCCGGACGGCGGCCCGGCTGGATTCCCTGATCTTGTTCGCCGCACCCGCCCATGCGGACTCGCTGACCCCTTGATCACCCCTTTCTTCCTCTGATTGGCCCATAGTGCAAAATGCCCGTAACGCGGTGCCTCGTACCGCCGGGTGGCAATGCCTTCGGTGGGTTGCGGTTGCTTGTCGCAATCCGAGGTAAAGTCCGCGAATTCCGAGTCGATCAAATGATAGATATCGTGGCCGTCATTGAGCTCTGGTCGTCGCCCGGCCCGAGTCTTGACGGAAATCCGGCTCAGCGAGTCGGGTGTTCCACAGTGAGCCTGACGGAATACGAAAACGGGGAATACAGCATGAACGCAGGCGCCACACCCACATCGGTCTCGAGCAAGGACAAGATCGCCAACCAGTTGCTTGCTGCGAACATGGTTGACGAGGCAACCTTGGCCAAGGCTCGTGAGGTTCAGAAAGCCGATGGAGGATCTCTGGGACAGGCCCTGATCAAGACCGGCGCCCTGGACGAGAACACCTTCACCGAGTTCCTGGGCAAGGTCTACAATCTGCCGGTGTTCGAGCTGGACAAGGCCGACATCGCCCTCGAGTGCATCGACCTGATTCCCGGTGATGTTGCCGCGAAGTTCCAGGTCTTGCCCATCAGTCGCCACGGTCGGGTTCTGACCGTGGCCATGGCCAATCCCAGCAATATCTTCGCCATCGACGACATCAAGTTCATCACCGGCCTGGATGTGCAGCCCGCCGTTGCCAGCGAGATGGGCATCAAAAGGGCCATCGACAAGTTCTACGCCACCTCCGACTCGCTGGCTTCGATCATGGAGGGGATCGAAGACGACATCGAGGTGGTCGAAGAAGAAGAAGACGACGACATCACGGGGCAGGAGGGCCAGAACGCTCCGGTCGTGAAGCTGGTCAACACCCTGCTGGCCGAGGCCGTCAAGATGGGTGCCAGCGATATCCACATCGAGCCCTACGAGAAGAACATGCGGGTGCGCTACCGTATCGACGGTGTGCTTTCCGAAGTCATGGAACCTCCCATCAAGCTCAAGAATGCCATCATCAGTCGTTTGAAGATCATGTCCGAACTGGATATTGCCGAGCGTCGCATTCCCCAGGACGGCCGCATCAAGTTGAAGATCGGTGACAAGAAGGTGGATCTGCGCGTGTCGACCTTGCCGTGCATCTACGGCGAGAAGGTCGTGATGCGTATCCTGGACAAGTCGAACCTGAATCTGGACCTGGCCGATTTTGGCATGGAAGAGCTCGCTATCGAAGGGGTCTACGACGCCATCGCCGCACCCTTCGGGATGGTGCTGGTCACCGGTCCGACCGGTTCCGGTAAGACGACGACTCTCTACTCCTGCCTGTCGAAGCTCAACGACAGCGGACGCAATATCATGACCGCCGAGGACCCGGTCGAGTACAACATCGACGGGATCAACCAGGTGCAGGTCCGGGACGAAGTGGGGCTGACCTTCGCCGCGGCCCTGAAGGCGTTCCTGCGCCAGGATCCGAACATCGTCATGGTCGGTGAGATTCGAGACCTGGAGACCGGCGGCATCGCCACCAAGGCGGCCCTGACCGGTCACCTCGTGCTGTCGACTCTGCATACCAACGATGCGCCCAGCACCATCAACCGAATGATCGACATGGGCATCGAGCCCTTCCTGGTGGCGTCGTCCACCGTGCTGATCATGGCCCAGCGCCTGGTACGCCGCATCTGCAAGAACTGCAAGGAACAGATCAAGATATCCGACGAAGCCCTGCAAGATGTCGGGCTGGAACCCGGCACTCCCGTCAGCAAGGGCAAGGGTTGCGACAAATGCGGTGGCACCGGATATGCAGGTCGGCAGGGCCTCTACGAGGTCATGCCCATTACGCCCGGAATCCGCGAACTGATTCTGGATCGGGCCTCGACCACGGAGATCCGGCACAGGGCTGTGGAAGAGGGAATGTTGACCCTGCGGGACGACGGGCTGATCAAGGTCGGCAAGGGAGTCACCACGATTGAGGAAGTGTTGCGCGAGACCGCGGTGGCGGACTAACGCGAAGCCAAGGAGCACACCAGTGGTAGGAATGCGGGAATTGCTCGAAGAGATGGTGTCCAAGAACGCCAGTGATCTGCACATCACCGCCGGTTTGGCACCCCAGTTCCGGGTCGATGGACTGATCCTCGCCACCCAGTTTCCCGTCCTGGCGGGAGATGACACGCGGCGGCTTGCCTACAGTATCCTGAACGACGAACAGAAGAAGCGCTTCGAGAACGAGAAGGAGCTGGATTTCTCCTTCGGCGTCCAGGGTATCAGCCGCTTTCGGGCCAATGTTTTTCAGCAGCGCGGCGTGACTTCGATGGCCGTCCGGCAGATCCCGTACCAGATCAATACCTTTGAAGAACTGGGATTGCCCACGGTTTGTCGCGATCTGATCAACCGGACCCAGGGTCTGGTACTGGTCACCGGTCCCACCGGCAGCGGCAAGTCGACCACCCTTGCCACGATGGTCGATACCATCAACACGAATCGCAAGGGACACATCATCACCATCGAGGATCCCATCGAGTTCGTGCACCAGCACAAGAGCTGCATTGTCAACCAGCGAGAGGTCAACAGTGACACGTTGAGCTTCCCGTCGGCTCTGAAGTACGTACTGCGCCAGGATCCCGACGTGATCCTCATCGGTGAGATGCGGGACAAGGAGACCATCGGCGCGGCGTTGACCATTGCCGAGACCGGCCACCTGGCCCTGGCCACCCTGCACACCAACAGCACCTTTGAATCGATCAACCGGATCATCGACGTCTTTCCGCCCGAGCAGCAGAATCAGGTGCGTTCCCAGCTCTCGTTCAGCCTCTCGGGCGTCATGACTCAGCAGTTGATCCCGCGCCAGACCGGTAGCGGCCGGGTTCTGGCCCTGGAGATCATGGTGTGTACGCCGGGCATCAAGGCCATGATCCGGGATAACAAGACCCACCAGATCTACGGACTGATGCAGGCCGGCCAGAAGCACGGCATGCAGACGATGAACCAGTCGCTGTACCAAGCGGTCATTAACAAGTGGATCAGTCTGGAGGCGGCAGTCGGCCGTAGTCCGGACCCCGGTGAACTCATGCAGATGGTCGGCGAAACCTCGGCCGTGACATCCTGATCAGGGGAGGAATCCTGTGAGCGCCACGACGTACGTATGGAAAGGAAAATCCGCCAAGGGTGAGACCCTTTCCGGTGAATACCAGGCAGAGGATCGACGGGACGTGGGGGAGTACCTCAGGAAACGACGCATCGTCATCACCTCCATCAAGAAGAAGCCCAAGGAGATCCAGCTCGGATTCCTGCAGAAGAAGGGCGTGGGGGTCAAGGACCTGTCGGTGTTCACGCGCCAGTTCGCCACCATGGTCAACGCCGGTCTGCCCCTGGTGCAGTGTCTGGACGTGCTGGGCAGGCAGCTCGACAAGCCCCACTTCAAGTCCGTGGTCCAGAAGGTGACCGCCGACGTGGAGGGCGGCTCCACCTTGGCCGAGGCCCTGGAGAAACACCCGGCCGTGTTCTCGGATCTGTTCGTGAACATGATCGCCGCCGGTGAGGCCGGTGGTATCCTGGATATCATCCTGGCCCGTCTGGCGATGTTCCTGGAGAAGGCCGATGCCCTGCAGCGCAAGGTCAAGGGCGCCATGACCTATCCGACGATCGTGCTGACGGTCGCCGGCGGCGCTTGCATCTTCATGCTCATGTTCGTGATCCCGGTCTTCGCCAAGATGTTCTCGGACTTCGGCGGAACCCTGCCGGCGCCGACGCGGATCGTCATGAACCTGTCCAATTTCCTGCGTGACTACTGGTGGGCCCTGGGTGGCGGCGCCACCGTCGGGACGATCGCCTTCAAGCGTTTTCGTGCCACGGAGAAGGGGCGCTTCATCACCGACAAGATCGCTCTGCGGATTCCGGTCCTGGGCAACGTGCTGCGCAAGAGCGGCGTGGCCCGCTTCACGCGGACCCTGGGCACGCTGATCGGCTCCGGTGTGCCGATCCTGCAGGGGTTGGAGATCACGTCGCGCACCGCCGGCAACAAGGTGATTCAGAAGGCGATCGAAGAGACCTCCAAGAGTATCAGCCAGGGCGACACCATCAGCGCTCCTTTGAAGGAGAGCGGTGTGTTCCCGCCCATGGTGGTCCAGATGATCGGGATCGGCGAACAGACCGGTGCCCTGGACGAGATGCTCTCGAAGATTGCCGACTTCTACGATGATGAAGTCGACGCAGCGGTCGACGCACTGACGGCGGCCATCGAGCCGCTGATGATCGTTGTGATGGGTACCATGGTCGGCGGCATGCTCGTCGCCATGTACCTGCCCATGTTCAAGATGTCCAGTATTGTCGGAGGTTAGGGTGGCCTGGCCCGCGGGCGTACTGAAGGGAAGCCGGGCCGCGGGGTCCGGCGATCCCAATATCCGGTTGTTGCGCTGGCGCCTGTTGCTGGCGCTTTTCTTGACCGGTTCAGCCATCTTCATGGTCTATTTTGCGGCCGAGCGGGTGACGGCGCCGGGACTCGTGGCCAGTCTGGGCTTGCTGTACACGTCCTTGGCTGTGAGCTGGGCCGCATGCCATGCCGGTGCGCCAGCAAGGGTACTGCTGTCCGGCCAACTCGCCGCCGACACGCTCTGCATCGGGCTGCTGGTCCATTTTTCCGGAGGACCTTTCTCGGCCTTCCCTTTGCTCTACTGCTTACCTATCGTGCTGGGTGCCTACTATCTCGGCGCGCGCTGGTCCGTGACCATCGCCGGGGTGGCGGCCATTTTTACCGGCGGCGGCCACTTCGGCCTGGCGGTGGGCTGGCTGCTGGCGGGCACCGGTACCGAGCTGGATTACCTGCAGGGATGGCCCCTGCTGATCACCGCCCTGCACGTGGGCACTTTCCTGGTTGTGGGCCTGGTCAGTGGCGACATGGCTCGACGCCTGGTCGCGCGACACCGGGATCAGGCCAGGACCGCGGTCCAGGTCCAGCGGGCGCGGTGCGAGGTGCGCAACATCCTGGATAACATCCGCAGCGGTTTGATCACGATCAACCGCAAGGGTCTGATCACCCGGGTGAATCCGTCCTGTTGCACCATCCTCCAGATGCCCGAAGCCGAGTTGCTGGGCCGGGAGATGAACCAGGCCATGGCCGGCGACCTGGAGAACCTGGCGGCGGTGATCGAACCGGTGGCCAGCGGCGGAGCGCCGGTCAGCCGGGGCGAAGTGACGGTACGCCGTCTGGGGCGGGAGATGCCCCTGGGCATGAATGTGAACCATGTGACGGCGCCCGACGGGTCGATCATCGGTGCCATCGCCATCTTCACCGACCTGACCCGGGAAAAGGAACTTTCGGCCCGGGTTCGCGATGCCGACAGGTTGGCGGCCATCGGTGAACTGGCAGCGAGCATCGCGCACGAGATCCGCAATCCCCTGGCCAGCATTCGAGGCAGTGTCGAGATTCTGGCCAGCGAGCTGCAGCTGGCGGGGTATCAGCAACAATTGCTGGACCTGGTGCTCAAGGAGAGTTCTCGGGTCAACACCATCATCAACGACTTTCTGGCCTACTCGCGCATGCGGCCCATCGCATTGCGCCGGTTCATGGGCAGCGAGTTCCGAGACGAGATCACTTTGCAGATCCGGCAGCATATCGCTGCCAAGGGCAGCAAGGTGCGCGTCCTGTGCGATTTGAATCCCGAGGACCTGGAGATCGTCGCGGATCCCGGTCAGTTGACGCAGATGACACTGAACCTCGCCATCAACGCCTGTGAGGCCATGGGCTACAGCGGCGAGTTGAGGATCGCGATGAGTCTGGTGGATGAGGGGCGAAGCCTGGAACTGGCCGTTACAGACAGCGGGCCGGGTATCGAGGATGACATCCGCGACGATCTGTTCTCGCCCTTCAAGACAACCAAGACCACCGGGACGGGATTGGGCCTGTCGGTAGTCGCGCGCATCGCCAGCGCCCACGGGGGCGGCGTACGCGCAGAGGATGCTCCGGGCGGCGGCGCCAGGTTCCGGGTCAATTGGCCGGTATTGCGGGAGTCTCCGCAGCTGGACTCGGGAAATGAGCCTACCGAAGCTGCGGAAGCCATTCGGGAAGTGGCCGAGACCGTTTCGGTCCATTGAAGTTGCTGCGCGCCGGAGAGAGGGTGGTGGCAATCCCTGCCCCCCTGGGCCGCGCAATCTGCAATCCAGATCGAATATTCCAGACAATAACAATGAGTTCCATTATGCAAAACCTTCCGACATTTTTTCCCATTTGAACGTAAAGCCCCCGGTCGTGCGGTCGATACCTACCAGGAGACGTGCAAATTGCTACTCCACCCGCAAGGAGACCTTCATGGCCCTGGGCAGGATCCTGGTCGTTGACGATGAAGAATCGATGTGCCAGTACCTTTCTATCCTCCTCCAGCGCGAGGGCTATGACGTTTTGACGGTCAATGCCGGGGTTCAGGCCCTGCAGATCGTCGAGAACGAGTCCGTCGACCTGGTGATGACCGATATCCAGATGCCCAAGATGGACGGCATCCAGCTACTGAAGGGGATCAAGGGACTCAATCCCGAAACGCCGGTCATCATCATGACCGCCTATGCCAGTGAACAGTCGGCCATCGACGCGGTCAACCTGGGTGCGTTTTCCTACCTGCAGAAGCACTGCAAGAACGACGAGATCAAGATGGTCGTCCGCAACGCCCTGGCGTTGGGACAGGCCCGCAGCGAAAACGTTCAGCTCAAGCAGGAACTGACCCGTAAAACCCGCCGCAAGAAGATCATCGGCAACAGTGCTCGCATGCGCTCGGTGTTCAAGATGGTGGACAAGATCGCTGCCACTACCGCCACCGTGCTGATCAACGGAGACAGCGGTACGGGCAAGGAACTGATTGCCCAATCGATCCACCAGAGCAGTGACAGGGCCGGAAAGCCGTTCGTGGCCATCAATTGCGGCGCGATTCCCGAAACCCTGCTCGAGAGCCAGCTCTTTGGACACGCCAAGGGCTCGTTCACCGGCGCGGATAAGGACCACGACGGTTTCTGCCGCCAGGCCGAGGGCGGTACCATCTTCCTGGACGAGATCGGGGAAACGCCCCATGCCATCCAGGTCAAGCTGTTGCGGATGCTCCAGGAGCGGGAGATCTATCCCGTGGGCAGCAGCAGTCCCGTCAAGGTTGATGTCCGGGTCATCGCGGCGACGAATCGGGATCTGGAGGAAGAAGTGGCCAACGGACACTTCCGAACCGACCTCTTCTATCGGCTCAACGTGATTCCATTGCATCTGCCCTCGCTACGCGAACGAACCGACGACATTCCTCTGCTGGTGGATCATTTCCTCAAGCGCTGCTGCGGCGACGAGTATGTCGGCGGTGTGGGGACCCTCGTCGAGGAATCGGCCCTGCGGGCTCTCAGCGCCTACGACTGGCCCGGCAATGTGCGGGAGCTGGAGAACGTCATCGAGCGGGCCACCATCATCCGTGACGGAACCAAGATCGACGTCCGGGATCTGCCGGCGGAGATCAGCGATCCGGTGGGCGGTGAATCCGCTACTTCTGGTTTGTCGGTCGGGGGCATGATCACCCTCGATGATCTGGAACGGGCCCACATCCTGTCCGTGCTCGAAAGCACTGGTGGGGCGCGCAAGCAGACCTCCGAGATCCTGGGCATCAACGCCTCGACCCTGTACCGCAAACTCAAGAAGTACGGCGTGCAGGACGACGATCCGGACGGCTGTCCGGAAGACTGCTTGGAAGACGCCGACGGCGTCAAGGTGCCCGGCGAAGCTTTACTCGACGCGGTGGATTCGGCGCTGCGCGAGTCCGGCCTACAGACGGAAGAACAAGAGGAATCGTCGCCAGAACCGGTGACGGTTTGAAGTGGGCCCGGCTTTTGAACCGCACGGTAATTCTGGCCGAAGCGGGCAAAAAGCGCGGATCCCGAAGAGGCAAACCAATTGATGTGCATTGTCAATAACAGATAAAGTGTTAGAGGGCAGTCGGTTTAGCCTCTTGATTTTAAACAGCGCAAATGGCACGGCCATTGCACTATCGCATCTGCCGTTGGCAGGTAAACAACAGCCGGCATCGTCGGCACCTGGACCCAGAAGGTCTGTCCGGACCTAAGCAAGGAGGACGCTTGTGATTAACCGTAAGGGCTTTACGCTGATCGAGCTGATGATCGTGGTCGTGATTATTGGTATCCTGGCCGCCATCGCCATCCCTAACTTCATCAGCATGCAGGACCGCGCCAAGGAAGCCAAGGTCAAGGGCGCTGCGCACACCGTGCAGCTCGCGGCCGAGGACTATGCCGTGCGCAACGATGGTATCTACTCCGACGCTGGCGCCGACCTGCTGGGTCTGCTGCCTGGCGCGGCTCTTCTCGAGAACGCCTTCACCGGCGCCTCTACCGAGCCCGTGTGGGCCGGTGCTGCTGCTACCCCCGGACAGGTCGGTATCGTGGCCATCGTCCAGGGCGGTGTGAACGTGGGTTACACCATCAACGGATGGGGTAAGACCGCGGAGATCCTGCAGCTGACCAGCGGCCAGTAGGTCCGGTCCTGAGGATAGTGTGGGCGGGGCCGGATCATCCGGCTCCGCCTTTTTCATGTGACGTGAAAACAATGACTTGGGGGCGTTCATGAAGATAAAGCTCGAATTGCCTGATCTGGCTCTGGCCTTGGGATCGGTCAGTCTGATCCTGGTCGGTCTGGTGGTTCTGGCGACCCCTGGTTACCGCTATCTGCAGAACCGCGCGCAGGAGTCAGCTATTCTGGGGAACGCAGCGACCGTGCAGCTGGCCGCCGAGACCTACGCCGCCAGCCACGGAGGGCGGTTTCCCGAGGACGCGCTCGATCTGCTGCCCTACCTGCCCGAGGACCGATCGCCTACCAATCCGGTATCGGGCAAGCCCCTGGCTTTCAGGGGTGGACCCGGTGACCTGACCTATCGGTCGCCGACTCGCGGATCCGACTACATCATCGAGGCCTGGGGCGGGGCCGACGACGGCAAACGCCATCTACTGCTTTCGCTCAGCGGCAGGAAACCCCGCTCGGATCACTGAACCCGGCCAGTCAGTTGGATTTCGCAGTGCGGCCATTCTCTGCTCAACCCCCTTGCACGACAGCCGATAACACTGCCAGCCCAGATTCCTTGTCTTTTTCGAGGGGAACTTCCGCCGTGCGCAATAGAGACGGTTTTACGATCATCGAGCTGGCTCTGATCGTTGTCATCATCAGCATTATCACCGCTGTGGCCGTTCCCAACTACATTGCCATGCAATCCCGGGCCAAGGAAGCCAGCGTCCTGGCGACCGCCCATACCGTTCAGTTGACGGCCGAGGACTTTTCGGTGCACAACGACGGTGTCTACAGCGATCAGGCCGCTGACCTGACCCCTCTGTTTCCCGGTGCCGACCTGCTGCTCAATGCCTTCACCGGCGTGAACTCCGAGCCACAGTTCGGCGCCCAGGGCGTCACCCCCGGTCAAGTTGGAATTCAGGTGGTAATGGTGGCGGGCGTCAACGTGGGCTACAGTATCAACGGCATCGGCAAGGCGGGTGAGATCACGAGCTACTCCACCGGTCAGTGACCACCCCCTTTCCCCATCCATCCCTTTCTGCGACTGGCATCGACGTTGCAATGGTTCTGCTCTGAAAGCAGATCCGGTACGGTCCTGCGTCCCCAAACCCTGTTTGGGACCCGGAGGTGGCAGTTGAACGAGCATGACGTGGCAACAATCTCACCAGCGGCCAGGGATGATGCCCTGGATTCCGCAGCGACCCGAGTGGCCGAGGCCACTGCCGAGGCGATCTGCGCAGAGGTGGCTACTGCCCGGCAGGAAGCTCAGGCCGAGACCTCCGCACCGGCATCCGTCGAGACTGCGCTGAGGGTATCGAATCTGACGAAGAGCTTCAGGTCCGGGTTTCTCCGGCGCCGGTTGCGGGGCATCGACGATATCTCGTTCAGCGTGCCCGCTGGCTCCATTTTCGCCTTGCTGGGCCACAATGGCGCAGGCAAGACCACGACCATCAACTGCGTTCTGGATCTCGTGCGCCCCGACCAGGGCAACGTGGAGATCCTGGGCCGCTCCCACCGGGACCGCCGGTCCCGAGGCCGGTTGGGGTACCTGCCGGAGCGCCCCTATTTCTTCGAGCATCTGACCGGACACGAACTGCTGGCGTTTTACGCACAGCTACACGACGTGCCGGCGGACGTGGCCACCCGTCGCATCGATAGAATCCTGGCTCAGGTTGGCATGACCGATTCAGCGGATCGGCGCCTGCGCAAGTATTCCAAGGGAATGTTGCAGCGGATGGGCTTGGCGCAAGCCCTGCTGGCTGATCCCGAGATCCTGATCCTCGACGAGCCGATGTCCGGACTCGATCCCATCGGCCGGCGAGAAGTGCGTGAACTGTTGCTGGAACTGCGGGCCCAGGGCAAGACCATCATCCTTTCGTCGCACATCGTACCGGATGTAGAGATGCTGGCCGACCAGGTGGGCATCCTGCGGGAGGGCTGCCTGGCGGCCACCCGGGAGATGAGCGATGTGTCTCAGGGTACTTCGTATCGGATCAAGGTTGGGGCGCCCGGGAATCACCGGGCCATCCAGGCCGCCGACGTCGACGAACTGCGACGCCAACTGGACCACTGTCGGCAGGAGGACATTCCGGTGCTATCTGTCGAACCCCGCAACTCCGGTCTCGAGGAGCTTTTCCTGGCAACCCACCAGACGCTCAAGGAGGAGCGATGAACACCCACGTGATGGCTCTGGCTGTCAATACGTTCAGGGAGACCGTGCGGGACCGCATCTTCTACCTGGTGGCCGTCTTCGGTCTCGTGATGCTGGCTTCGACCGCGGTACTCTCGCCTCTGGCCATCGGAGCCCAGGGTAAGATCATGACCGACGTGGGACTGGCGGCCATGAGCATCTTCGGGCTGCTGGTCGTCGTCTTTGTGGGCAGCGGGATGGTCCGCAAGGAAATGGACAAGGGCACGATCCTGACCATTCTGTCCAAGCCGGTGGGTCGGCGCGAGTACTTGCTGGGCAAGTTCCTGGGTCTGAACCTGACTCTGGTGACCATGCTCGCCATCATGGGCGCGCTGTTCTTGTTGATGCTGCTGATCGCGCCTGGTGCCTTCTCGTTCCGCTTCATCAGTGCGTTCTATCTGACCTTTCTGGAGCTGACACTCATCAATGCCGCTGCGGTGCTCTTCTCCACCTGTGTTTCGCCGATTCTCGCAGCAGTGGCCACCCTGGGCGTGTTCGTGATGGGCCACCTCAGCGAATCGATTCGCGACTTCGGTCTGTTGCAGGGCTCGCCGCTCCAGCAGAAGACCTCCGAAGTCGTCTACTACCTGATCCCCAACCTGGAAGTCTTCAATGTGCGTGGCGCCGTGGTTCATGGCGACCCGGTATCCGGCGCCCATCTACTCCTGGCGACTCTCTACGCCGCGGCATTCTCGGGTCTGCTGTTGATCCTCGCCGGCGCGGTTTTTGCCCGCAAGGAGTTCCGCTGATGAAGAAACCGGGCAAAGCAACCGTCGGCCGCTGGGCGGGTATGATCCTGCTATCGGTGACGATGGTCTTGTCGTTGCACAGTCTGGACCGGGGCAAAGTGGGGGTAGAGCGACAGGAACGGCTTTACTTCCCTTCGGGAAGGTTTCTGGAGGAGGCTTCCCTGGGGTTCCGGGAGGCTGCCGCGGACTATCTCTGGTTCCGATTCATTCAGTACTACGGGGCCTTCGCCAAAGGCCACAACGATCTGCGCTATTTCGATCTGCTGATCGGCAGTATCACCCGCCTGGATCCCCGTTTCGCCGAGGCCTACCATTTGGCCTCGTTGATCCGTCTGTCGGATTTCGGCGACCTGTCCGCATCCCTGGACCTGCTCAAGCGGGGCATCCATCACAACCAGGACGTGGCCAAGCTCAAGTTCCAGGTCGGGTTCATCTACCACGTATTTACCAAGGACTATCTGCGGGCTGCCTTCTGGTTCGAAGAGGCAGGCCGCTGCAGTGATGCCAGCGACCGCGAGCGTCGTTTCGCCGCCTTCGCCCGATACCGTGGCGGTGACGACGAGGTCTCCCTCGAGCTGTGGAAAATGCTCTGGAGCTCCACCGAGAGTCCCCAGATGAAGGAGCTGGCCGAGAAGATGATCGCCAAGCTGGAGTACCAGATCCAGAACCCGGTCGGCGACGACGAGAACCTCATCGGTCCGCCGTTGGAGTTGCAATGATGATCACAGGATTGTCGGCAAACATCCTCGCCGCCCCGTCCGGCTCGCTGATCGGCATGCTGCCGCTGGGCTTGGCCACCACATTGGCCCTGTGGCTGGGCGCCTGTTTCGGCAGCTTCTCGAATGTGCTGATCTACCGGCTGCCCCGCAATCAGAGTGTGGTGAGGCCGCGTTCGTTCTGTCCCGGTTGCCGGCAGCAGGTGGCCTGGTACGACAACGTACCGCTACTCAGCTGGTTGCTCCTGCGAGGGCGCTGTCGTCACTGCGGCACCGGGATCGCGGTGCGGTACTTCCTGGTGGAACTCGGCGGAGCTGCGTGCGCCCTGATCGGGTTGTGGCGATTCGGCTGGACCGTCGAGGGACTGGCCGCTGCCGTCTTCCTTCTGTTGCTGCTGGACATCGCGGTCATCGACTGGGAGCACATGATCATTCCCCACACCCTGACGGTGGCGGGCATGGTCCTGGGACTGGGATTCGGCTTGCTGGGCAACCTGTCCTGGCAGTTGTCGCTAGTGGGGTTGTTCCTGGGGGCCGGTATCATCCTGGCAGTCAGCTGGGGTTACAAGCTGGTCCGCGGCGTGATCGGCATGGGAGGGGGCGATGTCATGCTCATGGGCATGGTGGGCGCCTTCCTGGGTCCCTGGGGTGTGCCGGCGGTCATCTTCGGCGGAGCGCTGGCCGGGACGATCTATGTACTGGTCGCAGGGCGAGGCAGATTGAACAGCGGGGCCAAGCTGCCCTTCGGGACCTTTCTGGCCCTTGCCGCAGCTGTGATTCTGCTCTGGGGTGATGTCGTTCTGCAATGGTATCTGACCCGTTTCTGACCTCGTTGGGCAGATATTTCCCTTCGGATACGCAACGACCGAAGGACGAATGACCCTCGCGAGCAACGGCAAAGAAGGTTTTTTTCGTCTTGCGACCGTTTTTAGGGCTCAAGCCGGGAAGCATTCAGCCGATTTCGTTTGTGGCACATATGTTGCGGTTCAAACAGGCGGAGCAGTCCGACCTAGCGGACTTCACCCGTGAGAGGCATGAACAGCAAGGCAGGCTCGACATGTTCGGATTCCTGAAACGGAAACGCAAATCGCTCATCGGCATGGATATCGGCTCAAACGTCGTGAAATGCCTACGGCTCGATCTGACCAACGATCGGCCCGTGATCACTCATTTCGCCATGGTGGATCTCCCTCCCGAGGCCATCGTGGACGGAGAGATCATGGATCGCGAGCTGGTGATCCAGGCCATCCAGGACTGCGCTGACAAGGCGACGTTGCCGGATGAACCCATCGCCAGCGCCGTAGCGGGCCGGGCGGTGATCGTCAAGAAGATCGTGATGGACAAGATGGGGGAGGACGACGCGCGTGAGGCAATCTACTGGGAGGCCGAGCAGCACGTACCCTTCGATATCGACGACATCACCCTCGATTTCCAGATCCTCCAGGAGGACATCGGAGCGGACCAGATGGAACTGCTGCTGGTGGCCGCCAAGAAGGACATGATCCTCACCCATGCGGAGCTGATCCGGGATGCGGGATTCGATCCCTTGATCATCGACGTGGCGTCTTTCGCCAACCAGAACTCATGGGAATATTCGGCGGGTGTCGGCGCGTTCGCGCCGGATCACGACATCGACGAGGACGAAGAGAAACCGCGGGATTCCGACTCCTCCGATATGGACGAGTTCGACAGCGAGATCGACGAGAATGCCGAGGCGGAAGCCGAGGCCGAGGCCGCTCCCAGCGAATTCGTCGCCCTGCTGGATGTGGGTGGCGGGGTGACCAACGTCCATATCATCAAGGACGGTGTCCCCTATTTCACCCGCGACCTGCCCATCGGCGTGGCCCAGTTCAGCGAGGAGTTCCAGAAACAACTCGGTCTGACCTACGAGACCGCCCAGTGGGTGGCCCGGGGACATACCGACGACGTGGACGAACAGCTGGTCGTGGACATCGTACGGTCCGTGGGCTCCGAGATCTACCAGGGGCTGGAGCCCAGCCTCTCGTACCTCAAGACCGCCGGCGAGGCCGACGGCATCGATCGTATCGTGCTCAGTGGCGGCGGGGCGCACCTGCCCGGACTGCGCGAATACCTGGCCGACAGCTACGGCGTGCCCAGCGAGGTCGCCGACCCGTTGGCCTGGCTGGACTATGATCCCGAACTCTTCCCGGAAGGGGAGGCACCGGCGCTCAGTCCATTGCTCACTGTTAGCGTGGGCCTGGCGCTCAGAGAGGCGGTGGGATCATGATCCGGATCAATCTTCTGCCCCGGGACGAACTCCCCAAGCAGCGACGCATCGTCTTGCCGAACGTAAGTACCTTCGCTCCCCTGGCCATCGTGCTGGCGGCGGCCATCGGTATCGCCGGCGCACACATCTACCAGTCGCAGAAGATCTCTGCTCTGGAAGAAATCATCGCCGAGGAAGAGGCCGAGAGCCGGCGGTTGGCACCGGAGATCGCCAAGATCAAGCGGTTGAATCAGCAGCGCAAAGACCTGAACGATCGACTGGACGTCATCACGCGTCTGGACAGCGACCGGTACTTCCGCGTCCACCTGATGGATGAGCTGAACCGGAGTCTGCCCGATCACATGTGGCTGACCCGCTTCGAGGACATCGGCGGCGATCGCTACGCGGTCGAGGGAGTGACCTTCTCCAACTTCCTGATCAGCGATTTCCTGCAGAACGTCACCAGCAGCCCCTACTTCGCCGGTGTCGATCTGCTGGTCGCCGAGAAGGGGGACATCGGTGATGTGAAGGTCATCAAGTTCAAGGCCCAGGCTTCCGCGGTGCGCAAGGCCGCCGAGACGCCATTCGAAGGATAGGAAGGATCGCCATGGATATCGACATCAAGGATCCGAAGTTACTGCGCTGGGCCGGGGCCATCCTGGTAGTCGTCGTGGCAGTACCGATGTACTTCATGTCGGCGGCCTATCCGTTCACCTACGCGGCCCGCTCGCAAACGGTGGAGACCCTGGAGGGTCGCCATGCGGAGCTGAGCCGGGACCTGGAGAAGGCCCGCCTACTGGTGCGGAATCTGGAACGCGTCGAACAAGAGTACGCCATCCTGCATGAGCAATGGAAAGTGGCCCAGACCCTGTTGCCGGAGCAGAACCAGATGCCCAATCTGCTGCGCAAGGTCACTGCGGCCGGCCAGCAATCCGGCGTCGAGTTCGAACTCTTCCGGCCCCAGTCTCCGGTCTCCCGGGGCTTCTACGCCGACAACCCCATCGAGGTGCGGGTCCAGGGTGGCTACCACCAGACCGGCGTCTTCCTGAGCCGGTTGGCGAACCTGAACCGCATCGTGAACGTGTCCGATCTGACCATGGAAGGCATTGCCGACCAAGACGGGACGCCGTTCACCGTGGAGACCGATATGATCCTGACCGCCTACACCCTGGACGGCTTGTCCGGGGCTGTTCCCGTCAACGATGGCCAGAGCCGCGAACTCCAGGCCGAAGCCAAGACTGCCGCCGCAAGCTCCGGCGGCGGGCACTAGGGAGTGATGAACATGGCCAAGCAAGTACTCGTATTCTGCGGTCGACTGGCCCTGCTCGGGCTGCTCCTGGCGATTCTGATGATCCCGGGACTGGCAATGGCCGCGACCGACAGCGGTGCCGATGACACCGGTTCCGTATCACCGTCGCAGGAAGCTCGGCAACGGATCAATGCGATCCGGGCCAACGAGTTCTTCTACCAGTCCTATGGCAAGGAGGACCCCTTCAAGGTCCTGGTCGATGGGGACTTCGAACAACTCACCGCCAGCGAACTGGTGGACATGAACAGCGCTCAACTGGTGGGCGTGATGTGGGGCCAGGACGATCGCTTCGCCCTGGTCGAAGATGGTGAAGGCTTCGGTTACATCCTGCGTGTGGGCGATCGCGTCCGCAACGGTCGCGTCGTCAGCATCCGCAAGACCTCTCTCACCGCGCGGGTCACCCTTTACGGGATCACCAACCAGGTGGTCCTGAAACTGGAAAATACGGAGGATTAGAAATGACCGGAAGGATCCGTTCAACCAGCTGCGCGGGAATCGTTGCCGTGGTCGGCCTGCTGCTCACCGCGGCACCACTGCTGGCCCAGGACGCCGCTCCCGACCCGCAGGCCGTAGAGACATTGCCGGCCTTGCAGGAGTTCACCGGTCGTCCCATCTCCCTGGACGTCCAGGACGCCGAAATAGAGACCGTGCTGAGATCCCTCGCGGCCTTCTCGGGCAGCAATCTGGTCGCCTCGCCTCAGGTCGAGGGCAAGGTCACCGTCAAGCTCGAGGAAGTGCCCTGGGATGAAGCCCTGGCCGTGATTCTGCGCGCCCACGCCTTCGACTACATCGAAGAGAACGGCATCTACCGGATCGGTCTGGCCGAGGACCTGCGTCAGGAGAAGCTGGCCGTCGAGCGTGCTCGCAAGCAGGTCGAGGAACTGGCCGAACTGCACCTCGGACTCGTCGCCCTGCACTACGCCCATGCGCCTGAAGTCAAGGAGGCCATGGAGAAGATGCTGACCGAGCGCGGCAACATCGAGGTCGACGTCCGTACCAATAGCCTGTTGATCAACGACATCGAAGAGCGGGTGGCCGTCATCTCGGAAATGGCCGTGCGCCTGGACAGTCAGACGCCCCAGGTCGAGATCAACGCCCGTCTGGTGGACATGGATGTCAGGGCGACCCGTGAGCTGGGCATCAACTGGCACGTGAACAACTTCAAGAGCCCGGGCAACAACGTGGCCGGGAGTCTGGACATCGCCGACCCCATCCAGAATCCTATTGGTGACCTGAAGGTCGCCACGGTTCAGGACTGGGGCGAACTGATGTTGCAGATCGAGGCCCTGGAGAAGGACAACAAGGCCCACCTGATCAGTAATCCGATCATCACCACCACCGACAATCGCGAAGCAAGCATCCTGGTGGGGCAGAAGATCCCCCTGATCGTATCGGACGAGGCAGGCAACGCCATCACCCAGTTGACGACCATCGGTATCATGCTCCTGGTGACTCCGCACATCAATAGCGAGAATCGGATCACCCTGGATCTGCACAACGAGGTCAGTGACCTTTCCAGTCAGGCCACGGTGCAGGGCGGCGTGATCATCAACACCAGTGAATCCGACACGCGGGTGCTGGTGGAGAACGGCGAAACCGCCATCATCGCGGGGTTGATCCGCAAGGTCGAAAGCAAGCTGGACAGCGGGATTCCGATACTCATGGACATCCCGTTGCTGGGCTCCCTGTTCAGGCACAGCTCCAAGGTCCGCGCCAGTCGCGAGCTCGTGGTCTTCGTGACTCCCAGCATCGTGACGGACGAGTACCTGAAGCGCGACAACTTGACGACCGAAGCCGAGGTCATCTACAGCCCCGAGGTACTGGCCAACTTCTAGGTGCTGCCGCGAGACTCGACTGAATTCGAATCCCTCCGCCTGCCGGCCGGAGGGATTCGTCTATCTGCAGGGTGAGGATCCTGTTGCTGGGGACGCCGCGGCGGGTTAGGTTTCGGGCATGTGGACTTCCCTGATTGGATTCATGGCCAGCGGCAAATCGACCGTCGCTCGGCGACTGCAGCAGTCGACGAGTCGGCCGGTCGTATCGCTCGATACGATGATAGAGGCTCGGGCCGGCCGCACGATTGCCGAGATCTTTGCCGGCGAGGGAGAGGTCGCGTTTCGCCGGCTGGAGCTGCAGGTATTGCAGAGTGAAGACCCGGATCGCCATCTCGTCGTCGATGCCGGTGGCGGTGTGGTGGAAACGCCAGCGGCGGTCGAGCTGTTGCGGAAACACGGGGTCGTCATGTGGCTGGACACGCCCTGGGAGATCGTCCGTTCCCGACTCAAACAGAACGACGGACCGGACCGCCCGCTGGTCGAGCGCCTGGGCTGGGCCGGCCTGGAGGAATTGTACCAGCGCCGACGTCCGCTGTACGCCGCCGCGGCGGACTTCCGCCTGGCCGGTGGTCCGCTTTCGGCAGATGGCTGGGCCCGTACCGTGATGCTGCGCAGTCTGCTCTTCGAACGGCGCAGGGAAGGGGTCCGGACATGAGTGCCGGTACCGGCGGTGGAGGTGTGGCATGAGGGTCATTGCCGGCAAATGGCGGGGCCGACGGCTGCGGGCGCCACGGGGCGATGAAGTACGTCCGACCACAGACCGGGTCAAGGAAGCCCTTTTTAGCATCCTGGGTGGCGACGTGGCAGGGACTCTGTGCCTCGACCTATGCTGTGGCTCGGGCAGTTTGGGCATCGAGGCCCTGAGCCGAGGTGCCGACTCGGCCGTGTTCGTTGACCGGTCCGGCGCTTCTTTGCAACTGGCGCGGCGCAATCTGGAGGATTGCGGCGCCGACCCCGCCGTCTGGAGCCTGATCCGGGCCAATGCGGGTGAATGGTTCGAACGCTGGCGGCCTCCGGAGTCGAAGACTCCCTGGATCCTGCTGGCGGATCCCCCCTATCGCAGCGGGCTTGTGGAGACTATCATGGCAAGGATACGAGTTCTGGCCGGATCGCCCGGTTTCCGGGCCGCGATCCTCGAACACGGTACGGGCACCGATCTGGGTGGTGGGGACGCCGACCGCTCCGCAGGCGACGGTTGCGGGGATGATCTGAGACTGGATACGCGCCGCTACGGTGAGAGCTGCCTGACGGTGATCCGCGGCCGGTCGACACCAGCTGGAGGATGATGATGAGTCAACGCCATGTGCTGTATCCCGGCTCCTTCGATCCGGTGACTCTCGGGCACCTGGATATCCTGACCAGGGCCCTGGCCCTGTTCGACAAAGTGACAGTGGTGGTAGCGGCGACGGGCAAGGCCGGGCTCCTCCCGGTGGAGCAGCGGGTCGATCTATTCCGCCAATCGGTACGCGACTTGCCGGGAGTGGAAGTCCATTCCTTCAGCGGCCTGCTCGTCGACGAGGTCAAGCGGCGCGGCGCGACCGCAGTGATCCGGGGCATTCGCACCGCCGGCGACTACGAGCACGAGTGGACCCTGGCGGGCGTGAACGCCCTGCTGAATGCAGATGTTGAATATGTCTACCTGCTGGCCCGTCCTGCCATGGCCGCAGTCAGCAGCACCCTGGTTCGCGACGTCATTGCTCACGGCGGTCCTCTGGAACGCCTGGTACCCGAGCCCGTGGTCAACGCCCTCGCCGAGCGCGACGACACCGGGGCGTAGACGGACCGGATAGGAATTGTCATCCCCGGCAGACAGGCCCCGCGGTGCACGCAGCGGCGGCTAGGAGTAACCAACGTGTTCCTGGATATTGCCACAATCACTTTGGAATCAGGGAAGGGCGGCGAGGGCTGCGTGTCCACCCGTCGCGAGAAGTTCGTGCCCCGCGGGGGGCCCGATGGCGGTAACGGCGGCAGCGGCGGCTCCATCACTTTGAAGGCCACCGCGGAGATGAGTACTCTTCTCGACTTCAAGTACCGTCGCAACTACAAGGCTGGTGTCGGCAAGGCAGGTGGCGGACGACGCATGTCCGGAGCCGACGGAGAGGACGTGATCATCAAGGTGCCGTGCGGCACGTCGATCTATGGCGCCGAAGATGACGTTCTGTTGGGGGACCTGTTGGATGACGGGCAGGAAATGTTGCTGGTCAAGGGAGGTCGCGGGGGCAAGGGCAACTGGGAATTTCGTAATCCACGCAACCAGACGCCCATGCAGGCCCAGCCCGGCCGCCCGGGACAGAAGGTCACCATTCGTCTCGAACTCAAGCTCATTGCCGACATCGGACTGGTCGGTGAGCCGAATGCGGGCAAGAGTACGTTGCTCTCAGTGGTGACGGCTGCCCGACCCAAGATCGCCGACTATCCCTTCACCACCCTGGTGCCGAATCTGGGGATCGTGGATCTGGGTGACTTCGCCAGTTGCACTCTGGCCGATATTCCCGGCCTGATCGAGGGAGCCAGCGAAGGGCGCGGATTGGGACACGAATTCCTGCGCCACATCGAGCGCACACGGGCACTGCTGTTTCTGGTGGATCCCTCCCTGGAACCACCCGGGCGGGCGCTGGACGTGCTGCGCCTGGAGTTGAAGCAGCACGGCCATCGTCTGGCCGAGTTGCCGTTCGCCGTGGCGGTGACCAAGCTGGATCTCCTCGACGACAACGCCGCCGCCGAGGCCCTGGCCGAAGCCCGGGCCTGGGGTGAGACCCATGGAGCCCTGGAGACGATCCAGATTTCCTCGGTCACCGGCCGTGGCATGCCCGAATTGAAGCAACTGCTGGGACGCCTCTATCGGCTGGACTAGCCGGCCCTGGCGCTCCGAAATGATCCTCCCGGATTGGCGGGTCCCTGTGACCAGGCGACCGGAACCATCGATCAGTATCGATTCACGGCACAAATTCTGGCCTGCGCTCTGGGATGAGCTCAATGATCCCCCGAGCCGAGTACACCTCAGCGGCCAAACGAAAGTCCTGGTGCTGCCGGCGATCGCCGTCGTAGGCACCCGCAAGGCCAGCGACCGGGGCCTGGCATTGGCTCGGTCCCTGGCCGCGGGATTGTCGGCCCGCGGCTGGCTGGTGGTCAGCGGATTGGCCCGGGGGATCGATGCTGCGGCCCACCGGGGCGCGTTGTCCTCCGGGGGGGCAACCGTCGCGGTGATGGCTACCGGACTGGACCGGACCTATCCTGCGGCGCACCATGGCCTCCGCAGGGAGATCGAAACCAGAGGCTGCTGCGTGACGGAGTTTCCCTTCGGTACCAGCGCTAGGCGCTACCACTTCCCCCAGCGCAATCGACTCATCGCCGGACTCTGCCAGGGTGTCGTCGTGGTCGAGGCGCCATGCAAGAGCGGAGCGATGCTCACGGCCATGCTGGGCCTGGACTACAACCGCGAAGTGTTCGCGGTGCCCGGTCCGGTGGACCTGGAAACCAGCCGGGGCTGTCACCGGCTCTTGCGGGAAGGAGCTCACCTGGTCGAGAGCGTGGAAGATGTCGATTTCGTGTTGCCGCCACCGAGCCCCGCGCCCGGACCGGCTGTCGATCTTCCTTGCGCGGGGTCGGCCGCCCGCTGGATCCACGACCGACTCGATCTCGCCGGGGTTCCCCGGGATCGGTTGCGCACCCGCTGGCCGGGCAACGAGGAGACCTGGAACGAGGGTTTGCTGGCCCTCGAACTCGCGGGTCTGATCCGAAGGTTGCCTGGCGGACGATTGGCACTTAAGATCTGAGCCTCGGATCCGCCCGGCGTTGCCGGAGCGGAGTGCGGCGGCCATGGGGGACGCCGCTCTTGCCATTTGGCGGGGATCCCTACGACAACCGCGTACGGAGACCCCTTGCCGCCGACCGGAGTCGACGATGACCTCCCGACTGCGCCAGCACCTCGATTTCGGTGTTCTTTACCTGCTATTCCTGGTAGCCCGTCCGTTGCCAAGGCGCCTGCTTCTGGCGACCGGCAGGGGGCTGGGAACCTTGGTGTGGCGGGTGTTTCGATTCCGACGCGAGGTGGTGCTGGCGAATCTGACCGGAGCGTTTGGCAGTGAACTGGACGCGGATGAAATCCGGCGCCTGGCCCACGCCTTCTATCGCAACCTGGGCATGACCCTCATGGAGTTTCTCCGCTCACCCCATATGAAGCAGGAAGACGTTCGCGACCTGGTATCCATCGAGGGCACTGAGAATCTGCAGGCGGTCGTGGACCGAGGCCGGGGCGGGTTGCTGGTGTCGGGACACTTCGGCAACTGGGAACTGCTCGGCGCGCGGATGGTGGCTGAAGGCCACCAGGTAAGCTTCATCGTCAAAACCCAGTCGAATCCAGAGGTGGATCGAATTCAGAATGATATACGTCGCCGCGCCGGTGTGGGGATCATCCGTTCCGGGGCATCGATCAAGGAGATGATCCTGGCGCTGCGTCGACAGGAGTTCATCGGCCTGCTGGGTGACCAGAACGCCGGCGCCGACGGCATCTTCACCGATTTTCTGGGCCGCTCCGCGTCGGTATTCCGGGGCACGGCCTACCTGGCCTGGAAGCTGAAATGTCCCATCCTGACGGGCTTCATCTTCCGGCAACCCGATGGCCGGCACGTGGCCCGCATCGATCCACCGATCGATCCGGACCCGGACTGGGACGAGGAGACAGCCGTCAGGCATTTGACGGAAATGCACGTGCAACGATTGGCCGCGGCGGTACGTAAGTCGCCGGAACAGTATTTCTGGGTCCACCGTCGCTGGAAGACCAGACCACCGGAGGAAGCCTCGTGATCCAAGTGAACGAACTCGTCAAGAAGTACGGCTCCCACCGGGCGGTCGACGGAATCAGTTTCGATGTGGCCAAGGGTGAGCTATTCGGTCTGCTGGGACCCAACGGGGCGGGCAAGACAACAACCATCAGCGTACTGGCCACCCTGCTGCCGGCCAACGGGGGGCGGGCCTCCATCGGCGGCCACGACGTGGCCGGAGATGCGGCGGCGGTGCGCCGCCTGATCGGAATCGTGCCCCAGGAAATCGCTCTGTACACGGATCTGTCGGCCCGGGACAACCTGGAATTCTGGGGCCGCCTCTACGGCATGGGTGGGGCGGTACTGAAGAACCGGGTGACCGAACTGCTGGACATGGCCGAACTCGGCGAACAGGCCAGCCAGAAAGTGAGCACCTTCTCGGGCGGCATGAAACGCCGCCTGAATCTGGTGGTGGGACTGGTACATTCCCCGGAAGTGCTTTTTCTGGATGAGCCCACCGTCGGGATCGACGCCCAGGCCCGCAGTCGCATTCTGGAGATCATCCGCGGCCTCAGCGGCAGCGGACTGACGGTTATTTATACCACCCATTACCTGGAAGAGGCGGAACAGCTATGCGATCGCATCGGAGTCATCGACCAGGGCAAGATGGTAGCCCTGGGAGACAAGGAGGAACTCATCAGTCAGATCGGCGATGAGGATCTGATCCGCTTCCAGCTGGATCCCGGTCTGCGGGCTGCCCTCGGTTCGATTGCCGAGACATGGACCGGCTGCCTGGGCATCGCCGAGCGCCGGGGCAAGGTGGAGATCCGGGCCCGGGATGGAGCTCGCCTGTTGCCGGAGCTCCAGGCGTGGTTCCAGACGCAGGGACAAACCCTCGAACAACTGGAAGTCGACCGACCCAACCTGGAAACCCTGTACCTCAATCTAACCGGCCGCGGCCTCAGGGAGTAGGTGAAGCCATGAGGATCATCGCGCTGGTGCGCAAAGATTTACAGCGGGTGCTGGGGGACAGACGTGCCCTCTTCGTCAATCTGGCCTTGCCCCTGGTATTGACCTTTATCATAGGCCTCTCGTTCGGCGGCGGCTTTCTGGGAAGTGGCGGCGGCATCAGCGCCATCCCCGTGGTCATGGTGTCGGAAGAACTACCCGCGCTGCTCACCGAGCGCATCACAGAGGGGCTCGAGGAATCGGGCTTTTTTACCGTCAGCTGGGCGGATTCGTCAACCGCCGATGCGCTCGTCCGCGAGGGGACGGCCGCGGCGGCGGTTGTGCTGCCACAAGACCTGGTAGAACGCTTCTTCAGCGCCGAAAATCTGGTAATTGAAGTCTGGAAAGATCCCGGCAGCGCTCTCAAGGCGGGAATCGTCGAGGAGATCCTGCGCCGGGCCCTGACTCGTTATCAGGCGGGGGAGGCGGCTTACCGCGCCCTCTGGCCTGACGAGGAGATGGCTCAAGTCGGCGATGCGGAAGCCCGGATCTGGCGGAATTTACTTGACGGCAATTTCACCGAGGTTTGGGAGAACTGGCGGAGCGCCCGAGGCGATACGACGTTCACCGCCGCGGCCGAACGCATGGCTCTGACCATGGACCGGCATGCCGCACTCTCCAGGGCCATGGGCGAGACGCGGATCACGCTGGCGGTGGCCGACAAGGCACCGGCGGGTCAGACCGACGATGACGGCCAGGTCAATCTCTTCAATTTCTTCCTACCCAGTTTTTCTGTGTTCTTTCTCATGTTCTCGGTGGCCGGAAGTTGTCGGGACATCCACCGTGAACGCACGACCGGCACGCTGCAAAGGCAGCTACTGAGTCCTCTCGGTGATCTGGAGTTCATGTTGGCCAAGTGGTCGTCGGCTGTGGTACAAGCGGTGTTCCAGCTTCTGGTGCTCTTTCTGTCCGGGGCACTGCTTTTCCGGGTCAACCTGGGACCGGACATCTGGTCGTTGCCGTTGGCTGTGCTGACCTGCTGCACGGCGGGGGTGGGGGTCTTCATGCTGTTGGCCCTGCTCAGCCGAACCGAGAAGATCATGGATAATCTGAGTACCGTGGTCGTGCTGGTCTCGGCCATGCTGGGCGGCAACATGATGCCCATAGACGCCATGCCCGCCTGGTTGCGGGCGGTGGGGCACTACGTTTTCAACTACTGGGCGAATCTTTCCTTCCACAACATCATGGCCCAGGACACCGGCATCGCTGCAGATCCCCAGCCGGTGCTGGTGTTGGCTGTGGTCTCGCTGATCCTGCTGGCGGTCAATCTGCTGCTATTCCGTAGCCGAGTCCGCAGGGGAGGTCTGGCATGAACCCGGCCGTGATCCGAGCCATGCTGATGCTGCGCCTGCGCCGCGTACTGAGCGACCGCAGCAATCTGGTCTGGCTATTCGTGATGCCCATGGTTTTCTCGTTCCTGATGGGCCAGTTGATGGGTGATTGGAACAGCGGCGGACCTCCGAGCAAGCCCCGCTTCATGGTCTACGACCTTGACGGAGGGCCCGCTGCCGATGCCCTGCTGGCGCCCCTGACTGACAACGAACGCTTTCTGCTGGTGCGCGCCGATACGACTGTGGCGACGGTCCAGGCTCGCGCAGCGGTGGAGCATTCGCGGATCACCGCGGCTTTGTTCCTGCCGTCCGGTTTCTCGGAGGCGGTGGCTGCCGGGCAACCTCTGGAGATCGAGCTGTTCTACGATTCGGACCGTCTCAGCAGCCAGACGGTGCGTACGTTGCTGGATCGTTCATTGCTGCAGATCAATACGGTGGCCATGGCCAACGGTCTGGTACAGCCGCCGGCTACCGGTGCGCCAGCACCGGGTATGGCCGCGGCGTTCGACGAGGCCCGGTTCCGTACGCTGTGGGACGAGCCGCGGGTAGCTCTTGTCGGCACCACCCTGGGCCGGCTCCAGGAGGAAGAGGGATTCGCCCTGACCAAGTCCGCCCAGCATCTGGGCCCGGCCTACACCATCTTCTTCATGCTGATGTTCCTGTTGCTTTCGGCCAAGGAACTGGTCACCGAGCGCCACGACCGCACGCTGGCCCGCCTCATGGTCAGCCGGGCCTCGTCGGTGGATCTGGTCCTGGGCTTCTTTCTCGGCGGCATGGTTCTGGGCCTGATCCAGGCCGCAATACTGCTGGTGCTCAATAGCGTGGCCTTTGGCATCGACTACGGCGACGCCCCGTTGGCTCTGGCTCTGGTGGTCCTTCTGTTTGCGGGGGTCGCGTCGGCTGGTTCGATCCTGCTAGGCAGTTTGGCTCGCACCGGCGCCCAGGCCGACGGGCTGGGAGTGGCCGTGACCATGGTCCTGGCTTCTCTGGGGGGGCTCTGGTGGCCGTTGGAAGTCGTGCCGCAGTTCATGCAGACGCTGGGCAAGAGTCTTCCTACGGGACAGGCCATCACCGTCTTCCACGACATGATCGGCCGGGGTTATGGCCTGGCCGACATGCAGACGCTCTTTGCGGGCCTGGGCTCCTGGTTCGCAGTACTGATGGTCCTGGCCGTGTGGCGTTTCCGCCGGCTCATCAGCGGTTGAGGCTCACTCCGAGTGGAAGCCGATCCCCGGTCCCGCATCCTGCTGGCCAGCCAGCTTGATCTCGCCGTGGGTGCTTTCGAAGCGCTCCAGATTTTGGGTCAGGGACCGCAACAGAGCCTTGGCCGACTGGGGTGTCATGATGATCCGCGCGTGGACCTTGCTCTTCGGCAAGCCCGGTACCAGCCGTGCGAAATCCAGGATGAATTCTGCCGGACTGTGAGAGATCAGCGTCAGATTCGAATAGATTCCCTCGGCTTCTTTCTCGCCCAGGTCGACGGTGATCCGAGGCTGGGGATTCTTGGAGTTCATGCGTGAGCCCTTTCGGTTGCTGCCATTGCACGCCCCGGAGACCGGGCCGAGAATGGACTGCGGATGGAACCGGGAGCCGGGCCCTGATATTGACAGGGGCCCGGACCGGTGATAGCTTCCCGGCGACGGCCGGTCCGGCCGTAATTCCCTTATTCAGCGAAAGAAAGCGACAATGGTCGGGAAATACAAGGATATCATCGCGGGCTTCGCCGGGCTGCGGCTGGGCGTGGTCGGCGACAGCATGGTCGATCGCTTCCTCTGGGGGCGTGTGGACAGGATCAGTCCCGAGGCGCCGGTGCCGGTGGTTCGCCTGGAAAGGGAGACCATCAAGCTTGGCGGGGCCGCCAACGTGGCCGCCAACATCCGGGCCCTGGACGCCGATGTGGTCCTGTGCGGACTCTGGGGTCGTGACGAGGCTGCGGACCAGATGGGGCAGCTACTGAATGACCGTGGCATCGAGGCCGCAGGAATGGTGGCCTCGGATCGACCGACGACCATCAAGACCCGCATCATAGCCCACAACCAGCAGGTCGTGCGCGCCGATCGTGAGGACGACGGCCCGGTGGTCCAGGAGCTGCTGGACCAGCTGATCGACCACCTGGTCAAGGCTGGACCCTTCGACGGCCTGATTCTCAGCGACTACGGCAAAGGTGTGCTCACGGACGCTGCCCTGGCCGCATTCATCGGGCAGGCCCGGAGCGCTGGGATGCCCGTGGTGGTTGACCCGAAGAAAGGGGACTACAGCCAGTACCGGGGTGTCACCTCCTTGACTCCCAACCAGAAGGAAGCGGCCCAGGCCTGTGCTCTGGTCATCGAGGAACCGGGAAACCTGGCCCGGGCGGGTCAGGCATTGCTGGATCGTACCGAAGCCGAAGCGGTCCTGATCACCCGCGGTGAGCACGGCATGGCCTTGTTCCAGAAGGATGGTGACGAGCACCACCTGCCCACCGAGGCCACGACGGTCTACGACGTGACCGGCGCCGGTGACACGGTCATTGCGGTCTACACTACCGCCCTGGCCGGCGGTGCGACCTACGCCGACGCCGCGGCTCTGGCCAACCATGCCGCTGGGGTCGCCGTCCGGGAGCTGGGGACCGCCGCGGTGACCGCAGAACAGCTCCAGGGAGCGATCATGCCGGAGGAAGACTGATGGCCGGCTATGCCACCGGGATAGCCCTGGCTCGGAATGAACTGGCGGCGTGGTCCGCTGCAGTCCACGCCGCGGGGCGCACCGTCGCCTTCACCAACGGCTGTTTCGATCTCGTTCATCGCGGACATCTGGAGAGTCTCGTGCTGGCCGCCGGAGCCGCTGACGAGCTCGTCGTGGCCTTGAATGACGACGAATCGGTCCTGGCGCTGAAGGGGCGCGGCCGGCCCATTCTGCCGGCCGAGGACCGGGCGGTCCTGATCGCTTCCTTGCGACCGGTTTCGGTGACCACTATTTTTTCCGAGCCGACACCTCTGGAGTGCATTCTCCAGATCAGGCCGGATGTACTCGTAAAGGGGTCCGAGTACGCGGAACAGGACATCGTGGGCGCTCAGGAAGTGAAATCCTGGGGTGGCCGCGTTGTGCGTGTGCCCATGGTGGAAGGCTGGTCGACCTCCCAGATCATCGCCGCGATCCGGCAAATGCCTTGAACGCGGCGTCGCAACCAGGCCCCAGGCGGGCCCTAAGGAGCATTCATGAGCAGGAAAAAGGTAATCATCCTCGGCGCTGCCGGACGCGATTTCCACAATTTCAATTGTGTCTACAGGAACAACGAGGACTACGAAGTCGTGGCTTTCACCGCGACCCAGATTCCTGACATCGACGGCCGCAAGTACCCTGCCGAACTGGCGGGCGAACTCTACCCCAACGGTATCCCCATCGAGGACGAGGGCAATCTCGTCGATCTCATCGCCAAGCTCGACGCCGACATTTGCGTCATGGCCTACAGTGACCGCTCCTACGAGCAGGTCATGAGCCTGGCTTCGATCGTCAATGCTGCCGGCGCCGACTTCACCATGCTGGGTGAGCGCGACACGCAGATCAAGAGCACCAAGCCCGTGATCAGCGTGGGCGCCGTGCGTACGGGCTGCGGCAAGAGCCAGACGAGCCGTCGCATCTGCAAGATCCTCCGGGATGCGGGCAAGAAGGTCGTGGCGATCCGCCACCCGATGCCCTACGGCGACCTGGTGGCCCAGCGCGTCCAGCGCTTTGCCGACATCGAGGACCTGGCCAAGCACAAGTGCACCATCGAGGAGATGGAGGAGTACGAGCCCCACGTGGCCGTCGGCGGCGTCATCTACGCCGGCGTCGACTACGAGGCCATCCTGCGCGAGGCTGAGAAGGAAGCGGATATCATTCTCTGGGACGGCGGCAACAACGACACGCCATTCTACAAGAGTGATCTGCACATCGTCGTGGCCGATCCCCATCGGCCGGGCCACGAGAAGACCTTCTTTCCCAGCGAGACCAACGTGCGTCTGGCGGACGTCGTGGTCATCAACAAGGTCGTCGAGGCCGAGTTCGAGAACATCGAACAGGTCCGCGACAACATCCGTGATATCAACCCCGACGCCGTGATCATCGACGCCGCCAGTCCCCTGACTCTCGAGGGCGACGTGGACCTGAACGGCAAGAAGGTCCTGGTTGTCGAGGACGGCCCGACCCTGACCCACGGTCACATGACCTATGGCGCCGGTGTCGTGGCCGCGCTGCGCATGGGTGCCGAGGAACTGGTCGACCCGCGTCCGTGGGCAGTGGGCCGTCTGGCCGAGACGTTCGAGTTGTACCCCGAGATCGGAACGCTGCTGCCGGCCATGGGCTACGGCGACGAACAGGTGGCCGATCTGGAGAAGACGATCAACTCGGTCGAATGCGACGCCGTGGTCATCGGCACGCCCATCGACCTGAACCGTATCGTCAAGATCGACAAGCCGAACGTGCGCGTGAAGTACGAACTCCAGGAGATCGGTGAGCCGAACCTGGACCAGCTGCTGGCTCGATTCATCGGCTAGCGCATCTTGAGGTGACCGGCCGGCCCGGTGGGTCGGCCGGTCCCTCGACCGGACGGCGCCGGGTGCCGTCAGGAAGCCATCATTCCGGGGAGGAATTGCGTGAATATTCACGAGTATCAGGCGAAGGAGATCTTCACCGGCCACGGCCTGCCCGTGCCGGGCGGAGCGGTCGCCGCCACGGCGGATGAAGCCGTCAAGCTGGCCGAGCAGCACGGACTGCCGGTCATGGTCAAGTGCCAGGTCCTGACCGGTGGTCGGGGCAAGGCCGGCGGTATCAAATTCTGCACCACCATGGACGATGTCCGCACCAACGCCGAGAACATTCTGGGTATGGACATCAAGGGACACGTGGTCCGAAAGGTCCTGATCACTCCCGCGGTCGATATCGAATCCGAGTACTACCTGGGCATGCTCATCGATCGGAACACCAAGCGGGTGCTGCTGATGGCCAGCGCCGAGGGTGGCGTGGAGATCGAACAGGTGGCCAAGGACACACCGGAGCTCATCTTCAAGCAGGCCATCGATCCACGCTTCGGCCTGCTGGATCACGAAGCCATGGGCATGGGCATGCGCCTGTGTCCGGGTGATATCAAGAAGGCCCGGCAGCTGGCGGCCGCCCTGCAGAAATTGTACGTGGCGTTCATCGACGCCGACGCCAGCCTGGCCGAGATCAACCCGTTCATCTTCACTCCCGAAGGCAAGGGCCACGCCATCGACGCCAAGGTGAACCTGGACGACAACGCCATGTTCCGGCATCCGGGCTACGAAGCCCTGCGCGATCTGGAAGCCGAGGACCCCAGCGAGCGGACCGCCCGCGAGGCGAATCTGAGCTTCGTCAAGCTCGAGGGCAATGTGGGGTGCCTGGTCAACGGCGCCGGTCTGGCCATGGCCACCATGGATCTGGTGAAGTTTTACGGCGGCCAGCCCGCCAACTTCCTGGACATCGGCGGCAGTTCCAATCCCGAGAAGGTCGTCAACGCATTGACGATCATCCTGTCCGATCCCGAAGTGAAAGCGATCCTCTTCAATATCTTCGGCGGGATCACCCGTTGCGACGACGTTGCGCAGGGCATCATCACCGCCACCAAGTCCATGGACATCAATGTGCCCATCGTGGTCCGGCTGACCGGCACCAACGAGGAGGAAGGGCGCGCCATGCTGGCCGAGACTGCTCTGCACCCGGCCGAAACCATGGATGAAGCGGTTCAGAAAGCCATCGAACTGGCCGGCTGAACCCCCTGAAAGTCAATCGATGACGGCGCGCTGCAGCGCCTTTGCAGAGGAGATAGCAAACATGGCGATTTACGTCGACGACTCGACCAAGGTTGTCGTTCAGGGGATCACCGGACGCGATGGCGGTTTCCATTCCCGGGAAATGCTGGCCTACGGCACAAAGATCACCGCCGGCGTCACGCCGGGGCGTGGCGGGCAGCTCTTCGACGACAAGGTGCCTGTCTATGACACGGTTGCCGAGGCGGTTGCCGAGCAGGGAGTCAACACCTCCGTCATTTTCGTGCCGCCCTTTGGGGCCGCCGGGGCCATCTACGAGGCCGCCGATGCGGGGTGCAAACTCATCGTCTGTATCACCGAGGGCGTGCCCACGGTAGACATGGTCAAGGTCATGCCCTACCTCGAGGAACGGGGAGTGCGGCTGATTGGTCCCAACTGTCCGGGCCTGTTGGCGCCGGGCATTGCCAAGCTGGGCATCCTGCCCGCGAGCATCGTCAAGGAAGGTCCGGTGGGCCTCGTGTCCCGCAGCGGGACCCTGACCTACGAGGTGGTCTACCAGCTCACGGCCGCCGGTCTGGGACAGACCACTTGCCTGGGCATCGGTGGAGACCCGGTCATCGGGACGAACTTCCTGGATGCCATCGAGGCCTTCAATGCCGATCCGAAGACCGAGGCCTTCGTGATGATCGGCGAGATCGGTGGCGACGCCGAGGAACAGGCCGCCGAGTATATCAAGGCCCACGTCAAGAAGCCCGTTGTCAGCTTCATCGCAGGCCAGACTGCGCCTCCGGGCAAACGCATGGGGCACGCCGGGGCCATCGTTTCGGGTGGAACCGGTACTGCCGCAGAGAAAAAGAAGGCCCTGGAAGCGGCCGGTATCCCCGTGGCCGAGCGGCCGATGGATATCGTGCCGCGACTGCAGGAGATTTGGCAACGCTGAACTGGATCCCGCCCCCCTGGGGGCCAATCCCTCGACGGGCGTGCCCGAGGTGGGCGCGCCCGTCTGGCAAAGTCCCGGGACTCCGGGGCGGACAAGCAACCAAGTAAGGATACGAGATGCAGCAGACTTATTTCATGATCAAACCCGAAATCGTGGCAGCCGGTGAGCAGAAGATTGGTGAGATTCTGGCCATCGTCAATCGGGCTGGTTTCAGGATCACCGCCCTGTCCATGCGTCAGCTGGACCGGGCCACAGTTGAAAATTTCTACGGCGAACACGAAGGCAAGCCCTTCTTCGCTGACCTCTGTGACTACATTGTAGGTGGTCCTGTGGTGGCGATTCGATTGGAACGGGAGAATGCCGTGGCGGCCCTGCGCGAACTCATTGGCGCCACGAATCCCGCTGACGCGGCCATCGGAACCATTCGCGACCTGTTTGGCGCGTCCCTGCAGAACAACGCGGTCCACGCGTCGGCCAATACCGAGGACGCTGCGCGGGAACTGGGCATCCTCTTCGGCTAGATGCGGGAGGGACTCGTTTATTGCGATCGGCTTGACCGGCAAAACGGCGCAAGCGGAGCAAAACTTGACACTTGGCTGGTCGGCTATTAAGGTGTGGCGCTTGCATGAAACTGGACCTGGACAGGCAGGAACATGGTCGTAGTCAGCTCGAAATCTCCGGGAACCTGGAGTTGGGGCTGGCAGATGGCCGGACCGGGAGGGCTGACCTCGCGGGCGTGCTGACGGTGGATAACGTCGCCAGTCGCTTCCTGCTGAATGGTGCCCTACGGGCCGAGGGTCTGGCTGAATGCGGGCGCTGTTTGCGTGAATTCTCCCTCGTCTGGAAAGTCCCGGTGGAGATCATGGTCCTCAGGGATGTGGACTCCGACGAAGGAGAGGGTGACAGCCTGGTGTTGCACCAGAAGTCCGGCGAGGCGGATCTGTCCGATCCCTTGCGCGAGTGTGCGGTCCTGGCTTTTCCCTTGGCGCCCCTCTGTGACCAGGAGTGCAAGGGACTCTGTCCGTCCTGCGGCATTGACCGCAACAACGGATCTTGTGAATGTGCTGAAGAAGACTACGACCCGAGATGGGAAGGCCTGCCCTGAGGCAGAAGCCTTGCGACGATTCCAAGGAGAAGGAAATGGCGGTTCCGAAGAAAAAAACGTCCCAGTCCCGCAAGGGAAAGCGTCGGGCCAACTGGCGCCTGGCCAAGCCCGATCCCAACAAGTGCCCCCATTGCGGCGCTCCCCGGCTGCCCCACCGCGTTTGTCGGGAATGTGGTTACTATGGTGAGCGTGAAGTGATGGTCGTAGAGTCCTAGCAGGCTGTTCGCATCCGGGCGCCGTGCCCGGATGGGAGTGGACTGCTGCAGCCCCAGGACGGTTCGACCGTCCGGTCCGGCAGGGAGGTCGGCCCCATGAGTGACAGCAGCATCCGCCCCGTCATTGCAGTAGATGCCATGGGGGGAGACCATGGTCCGTCGGTCGTGGTGCCAGGTGCCCTGGCTGCCCAGGCTGACGACGCCCGCTTCGACCTTGCGCTCTATGGCGACGAGGAGGCGGTCCGCGCTGAGCTCAACCAGCTCAACCAGCGCGACTCGGATGGCCTTTCCGTGTCTGTGGTCCACTGCACCCAGGGCATCGACATGGGCGAGTCGCCGGCTTCGGCAATCCGTAACAAACAGGACAGCCCCATCGTGCGGGCCATGGCTGACCAGAAGGCAGGCAAGGTCCAGGCCGTGGTCTCGGCAGGCTCCACCGGAGCCATGGTCGCCGGCAGCCTGATCATTCTGGGCCGGATACCCGGAGTCGATCGTCCGGCCATCGGCACGATCATTCCCACCGTCAAGGGCGAGTTCATCCTGCTGGACGCCGGGGCCAACGTGCAATGTACGCCGGAGCACATCGTTTCTTTCGCCCGTATGGGCGATGTCTTCGCCCGGGAGATTCTGGGTGTGGCCGAGCCGGCCATCGGTCAGTTGAACATTGGCGGCGAGGCCAAAAAGGGAACCGAGACCGTGGTCGCGGCCCATGGTCTGCTCAGCGATTCGGGAATGAATTTCGTGGGAAACATCGAGGGAAACCAGCTCATGTTGGGCCCCTGTGATGTCGTGGTCACCGACGGTTTCACCGGCAACAACACCCTCAAACTGGTCGAGGGATTTGCCCGATTTCTGGCTGCGCTCGACCAACGACCGGGTCTCAGCGAAGACGAGAAGCAATCCATCAAGCCGGTGCTCAAGATCCTCATGCGCGATTTCTCCTATGAAGTGTACGGTGGCGCGGTCCTGCTGGGCGTCAACGGTATCAGTATCATCGCCCACGGTCGCAGCAGTTCGCGTGCCATCAACAATGCCGTCAAAGTGGCCTGGCGCGAGGTTCACAGCGATCTGCCGGCCAAGTTGGCCGCTGCCCATTCCGCCTGATCCCGGTTGCAGGAATTGCAACCTCCGGAGGTACCATGTACAGGGTTCCGATGATCTTTCCCGGTCAGGCCTCTCAGGTCGTGGGTATGGCCCGCGATTTGGCCGCTCAGCCAGGGCCGGCCGCCGAGTACCTGAACCAGGTCGACAAGACCCTGGGGGACGACCTCACCGGTATCATATTCGAGGGACCGGCCGATGTCCTGACCGAGACTCGCAACGCTCAGCCGGCCATTCTGGCCCACTCGGTCGCCGTGACCCTGGCCCTGGGCGAGCTGGGCATCCTGCCGTCCCTGGTGGCCGGTCATTCGCTGGGTGAATTCAGCGCTGCGGTAGCCAGCGGATCGCTCTGTCCTTTCGCGGCGCTGCGCACGGTTCGGCAACGTGGTGAGCTGATGTTCGCCGCCGGGCAGGAGATTCCCGGAACAATGGCCGCGGTCATGGGTTTGTCGGGCGACGAGGTCACCGAGGTGTGTGCCCGGGTCGCGACGACCTCGGGCGTTGTGGTTCTGGCCAATCACAATTCCGAAGCTCAGGTGGCCATTTCGGGTGAAGTGGCGGCCGTCCAGGCAGCCGGTGAGGCCCTGAAGGAAGCCGGCGCGCGGCGGGTCATTCCCCTAAACGTCAGCGGCGCCTTCCATTCCCCGCTGCTCGAGGGAGCTGCCGCCAGTTTCAAGGAGTACCTCGGGGGTGTGGAAGTCGGCGACGGTTCGGTGCCGTTGGTGGCGAATGTGAGTGCATCGGAAGTCATTGAGGCAGGAGATCTGAAGGCCGGATTTGGCCGGCAGTTGACCTCGCCGGTCCTGTGGCACGCCACGATGGAGCGGATTGCCGGTGGCGAGAATCCCGCGCCGATCGTGCTGGAAGTGGGGCCGGGCAAGGTCCTGAGCAATCTGGCCCGGCGGGCCTATCCCGATGTCCGGTTCGTCCCCGTGGGCACGGCCGAAGATCTGGCCGGGATCGTAGAAATCCTGGCTGCGGGCAACTGATCAACCTCGAGGAGATTGGCCATGAGCAACGGAGCAATCATCGTCACCGGAGCCAGCCGCGGCATCGGCCGGGCCATTGCCGCTGAGCTGGCCGGAGCCGGCTGGGATCTGGCCCTGGTCGCCCGCAGTGCCGAGGCCCTGAATGAGCTGGCTGCCGAGTTGAACGGTCCGACCCGGGTGAAAGCCTGGCCGGGAGATATCTCGGACTGGGAAGATGTCCAGCGCATCACCAGCGAGGTACATGAAGAATTTTCAGCTATTTACGGAATCGTCAACAATGCCGGAGTGACCCAGGACGGCCTGTTGATGCGCATGAGTCCTGAGAACTGGCGGAAACCCTTGGACATCAATCTGGGGGGCACCTTCTTCTTTACAAGGGCCGTAGCCCCAATTATGATGCGCCAGCGGGAAGGGCGGATCGTCAACATTTCGTCTGTCATTGGGCTGACCGGTAACGCCGGCCAGGCCAACTATGCCGCTAGTAAGGCCGGCATTATCGCCCTGACCAAGTCGGTGGCCAAGGAACTGGGCGGCCGGGGAGTGACCTGTAATGCGGTCGCGCCCGGCTTCATTTCCACCGACATGACCGCAGACCTTCCCGAGAAGGTCCAGGCCGAGATGCTCGGCCAGATCCCCCTGAAGCGTTTTGGTGAGGGGAAGGATGTGGCCGGCGTGGTCAAGTTCCTGTTGTCACCCGAAGCCTCGTACATTACCGGGCAAACCCTGGTTGTGGACGGAGGCATGATTGCGTAAGTAACCTTTCACGTTTCCCAGGAGGGTAACCTGACATGGCGTCGATTCAGGAGCAGGTGTACGAGATCATCCAGAGGAAGCTGTCGGTCAATCCGGAGCAGATCACACCCGAGGCCTCGTTTACCGAAGATTTGGGTGCCGATTCCCTCGACACCGTCGAACTGGTGATGGATCTGGAAGAGCAGTTCAATATCACCATCCCGGAAGAGGATCAGGAGAAACTGCGCACCGTTCAGGATGCGATCGACTATCTCGAGCAGCACCTGGACTAGCGAGTCTCCCAACGAGGGGCCGGCACTGCCGGGCCCGTTCCGACGCAGGTTTCCCGGTCCCATCCGCCTCAGGGGTGGGACCGGGTCTGACTATTGAGCATGGAGGTAGGCAGGTGGAGCCGCGCAAAGTCGTAATCACTGGAATGGGGATGGTCAATGCCCTGGGGCAGGACCGGGATACCTGCTGGGAGGGGCTCAAGTCCGGCCGCAACGGCATCGCTCCCATCGAGACCGTCGATACGACGGATTTCAAAACCAACTTCGGCGGCGAGGTCAAGGACTTCGACCCGCTGGTGGCCATGGACCCCAAGGAAGCCCGCAAGGCCGACCGGTTCGTGCAATTGGCGATGGTCGCCGCCCAGGAAGCCATGCAGCAGGCGGATGTGGGTGAGATCGAGGATGCCTACCGGGCCGGCGTCATCATCGGCTCGGGCATCGGCGGCATGCTGACCTTCGAGGCGCAGCATGAACGATTCATCAAGCGCGGCGCCCGCGGCGTCTCGCCTCTTTTTATTCCCATGATGATCAGTGACATGGCCGCCGGACTGGTATCGATCCGCTATGGCTTCCGGGGTGCCAATTACTGCACGGTCAGTGCCTGTGCCTCCGGCGGTCACGCCATTGGCGCCGCTTACAATCAGATCGTACTCGGGCATGCCGATGTGATGATCACCGGAGGTGCCGAGGCTGCGGTCTGCAACATGGCCATGTCTGGCTTCGGCAACATGAAAGCGCTATCGACGCGCAACGACGATCCGGCCCATGCCAGCCGTCCGTTCGACCTGGACCGGGACGGATTCGTGCTGGGCGAAGGTGCGGGCATCCTCGTGCTCGAGTCCGAGGAGCGTGCCGTCAGCCGCGGAGCGACCATCCTGGGTGAGGTTGTGGGATACGGTATGACCGGCGACGCCTACCACATGACCCAACCGGACACCGAAGGGCGTGGGGCCGTCGGTTCCATGGCCCAGGCCGTGCGCACCGCCGGGGTACGGGTGGAGGATATCGGCTACATCAACGCCCACGGCACGTCCACCTTCTTCAATGACAAGGTGGAGACCGGGGCCATCAAGCGGGTTTTCGGAGACCATGCCGCCCAGCTGAAGATCAGTTCCACCAAGTCCATGATCGGCCACCTGCTGGGGGCCGCAGGTGCGGTGGAAGCGGTCATCACGGTCCTGGCCTTGCGCGAGGGAGTGCTGCCGCCGACGATCAATCTGACGACATCCGATCCCGATTGTGATCTGGACTACTGCGCCAACGAAGCCGTCTCGCGGGAGGTGGAGTACGCTCTGTCGAACTCCTTCGGTTTCGGCGGCCATAACGTCACCCTCTGTTTCCGCGCCAGACGTTGAGTCTGCGCCTGCCGAGAGAGCGGAGAAACACCGGACCATGGGACTGAAGGATTCGATCCAGCAGGTTCTTGCCCGCCTCGGGGGGACTGCCGCGCCACAGCCGGTCCCCGAGGCGGCAGACGAGCAACGGAATCAGGTGGCCAATATCGCGGCCATCGAGGCCAAGTTGGGATACACCTTCAGCGACCGGACGATGCTGGCCAACGCGCTGCTCCATCGATCACACATCCACGTGACTGGCCAGGATAGAGAGCAATCCAACGAACGACTGGAATTCCTGGGTGACGCGGTCCTGGGCCTGGTCGTCAACGAGGAACTCTACCAGCGTTTTCCCGACCGGTCGGAGGGCGATCTGACCAAGATGAAATCGCTCCTGGTCTGCGGCGCCCGCCTGTCCGAGGTGGCGGTGGCCTTCGATCTTGGTATCCATATCAGGATGAGCCGTAGTGAGGCTGCCACAGGTGGCCGTCAACGCTCTTCGATCCTGGCCGATACGACCGAAGCCCTGATCGGCGCCGTGTACCTGGATGGAGGACTGGCTGCGGCGCGCAGGGTCATCCAGCGGCTGGTGCTCAGTGGCAGCGAGAAAATTTTGTCGCGCCGCTCTTTGCGCAACTACAAGAGCCGTTTGCAGGAACTCATCCAGGCGCGCTACAAGAGCCCGCCCCGGTACAAGGTCCTGGAGGTCAGCGGTCCCGATCACGATCGGGTATTCCGCGTTGCAGTCACGTTCAACGGCAACGTCTTGGGCACCGGGGACGGCCGCAACAAGAAGACCGCCGAGCAGAGCGCCGCGCGCATGGCCTTGGCTGCACTTGAAAGTGATCCGGAACAGTTGGACGGCGGCGACCGTTGATGCTGATGGAGCAGACCTGACCCATTGCCTGGTTACCCAAGGAGTTCCGGTGCGGGCACTATTCGATCGAGAATCCTCATTGCGAGAAAGGCTGCCACGACTGCTGCTCGTCGGCTGCTTCTGCCTGGCTTTTGCGGCCGGCGCGTCAGCTAGGCCCCAATCCGGAGCCACCCCCCCCGAGGACGAGATCCCCTTCGGCATTGCTTCCAGCTGGCTCGTCGGCCATCAGATGCTGGCCGAGGGAGACCCCGCCGGAGCGCTACCCTACCTGCATTTGGCCTATCGCTCCCAACCAGATGTCGCGGTGGTGGCCCTCGATTTCCAGGAGGCTCTGGCGGCCGAAGGCTATCTGCGGGACGCCTTGGGGGTGATGGACAAACTGGTGGAGGCAGCGCCTGATTCGGCGAGTTACCGGCTGCGTCGGGCGGCGCTTTACCTGCGCGCCGGCGACTCGGAGCAAGCCCTCAAGGATCTGCGGGAATTGCGGGATCGGGGCGTCGTTTCGCTGGAAGTGATCACCACCGAGGCCGCCATACTGACTGCCGCCGGTCGGTCGGACCAGGCTCTGGATGTCTACCGGGACGGCCTGCATCTGTTGCCTGAACGAGGCGCTGAGATCTATCTCGGTATGGCGGGCGTGATGCAACAGACCAGGCAGGAACACAAGATCCCCGAGCTCATGGAAGAGGCGCAGCGATCCTATCCGGACGACCCCTCGCTGTGGCTGGTCCAGGTACGGGCCCTGGCTGCCCTGGGGCGCGACGATCAAGCTCTCGAGGTGGCCCAGGCAGCGGATGAACATTTTCAGGTGCATGGGGCTGCCGGCGATCCTGTCGAGGAGGTGGCCGCCGATCTGCTGCTGGAAGAGGACTCCGTGCCCGAACCCGCCCCCGAGGACGGAGGACCGGTGCTGGGCTCCTTCCTGGTGGAATTGGCCGACTTCTATGCCCAACACGGGGCCTTGGACAAGGCAGTGGGCATTCTCCAGCCCCAGTTCGATGCCGGGACCCTGGGCCGCGACGCCAGCCTTTGGCTCGGCCGATTGCTCCTCGGCACCGGTCGCCACGAGGAAGCTGCCGCCTTGATCGCACAGATGGTGGAACAGTGGCCTGCCTCGGGTCGAGCCCGTTTTCTGGAAGGCAAGATGAGCGAGGGAGCAGGCCAGTGGGAAGAGGCGATCGTCCGCTATCGCCGTGCCGCCGATCTGGCTTCCCAGGACCCTGAGATTCGCCTGGCCATGGTTCGAGCCATGCTCGTGGCCTGGGAGCGGGATCTGGACCACCGCAACCCGGAGAGATCCCCGGAGCGCACTGCCGAATTCCGGCACGAACTCGTCATCGCCACCGGCCTGATCCATGACGCGGACTGGGAAGGGCAACTGGTGCTGGGGTACGCCTACCAGCTCATCGGCGCGATGAGCGATGCGGCCTACAGGTTCGAGCTGGCGGGACGGGATCCCCAGTTGCGAATCACGGCCACGCTGCAGCGCAGTATCTGTCTCGATGAACAGGGGCAGCCCGAACGGGCGCTGACCGTACTGGAGGACCTGCAGGGAGATTTTCCGGCCGATGCCGAGGTTGCCAACAGTCTGGGCTACTTCCTGGCGGAGAAGAACCAGGACCTGGAGAGGGCTGAACGCCTGGTGCGCCAGGCTCTGGCCGTCGAGGGTGGTAACGGCGCCTATCTGGATTCCCTGGGCTGGGTCTACTACCGGATGGGGCGCTATGACGATTCCCTGGACTACCTGATCCGGGCTGCCAATGTGCTGCCCGAAGACCCGGTGATCCTGGAGCATCTGGGCATGGCCTTGCTGCGTCTCGGCCAGGGCGAGGAAGCCCTGGATGTATTGCGTCGGTCCCTGGCCGTCGGTGGTGACCGGGAGCGCATCGAGGCGGTCATCGCCGAGATCACCTCGAGCCGGGATTCGGACGAGGATCCCCGATGAGCCAATGGTTGCGGCACTGCTCCCGGGCAGAAACCGCATCCGCCACACCCCCGGTCGTTTCGCTACCGGGCCCGCCAATCTTTGGGATCCTGTTTGCCGTTCTGGTTTTCTTCGCCGCGCACTGGCTGCCGACCATTGCCGCCGCAGCGACCAGTGAGGAGGAATCCGACCTCGCCACCGGGCGGTTGACCGTCGCCCGGTGGGAGGCCGGAGCGTTCTCTCGTTCCCTGAGCGGCGCCTGTTGCTGGTTGATCGACTCCACGGGCTTTGCGCGTCTGGAGATCCTGGCCTGGGAAGGTAATGGACCGACCGCCGCGGACGAACTGGTCGATCTCCTCGACCAGAAAGGGTCCGGTTGGACCGTCATCCTGACCGGTCCCGCTCCAGAGGCCGACGGACCTGGAACGCTCAATGCCTGGGGCGAATCGTGGCGCACAATCGATCCGAGCCTGGCTGTCTGGAGTCGGCTGCTGGTGGCTGTTCTGAACGGCGATCGACCCCTCGACCCGGAAGCGCTGCCTGCGGGCTGCCGGGTTCTGCATTTCGAGGGAGTTTCGAGATCCCGACCGCGTTTCATGAGGGCGAACGCCTCGCCGGTCGGTCCCGCCACCCTGCGAATTCAGGTTCCGAGACTGACCGCCGGAACCGAGTCGAGTGGGGACGCGCCAGCGACCTTTCGGCAGCGATCGGTCGCTCGGGGAGCCGGTCGTGGAGGCTACGAGGAGATCCTGACCGTAGTGCGGGGCGCAGACGTTGGCGACGGTATGGAACTGCGATCCTCGCGCCGAGTCGGTTCTTTGAGAATTCAGGAAGTCGTCTACCACTCCGTGGAGTATCCTTCGTTCGAAGTTTTTGTTCCTTTGTGGCCGCTGCGGCAACTTGTCCGATTTC
>Ga0070728_10001098_pt1 | contig 44112 bp, 39 predicted proteins | sample tdDd471_FD_66723 | JGI IMG/M metagenome (GOLD analysis project Ga0070728, IMG submission 66723) | Marine sediment microbial communities from the Atlantic coast under amendment with organic carbon and nitrate - tdDd47.1 | ecosystem: Environmental > Aquatic > Marine > Coastal > Sediment | place... | reverse complement strand
ACTCCAAGAACCACCATCCGTCACAACCAGAGAATCTCTTTCCGATGTGTCTGAAAGGTTAAGCTCGAGTTCCTCCAGGTTAATTTCTTCCGATTCATCAATAGTCTGATCCTTATTGACTGAAAACAGATCATCAAGATCGAAGGAATCTTCTTCTATTTCAATCAGGGAGTCTGTTTCTGAATCAGAAACTGTATAACCTAGAGTATAATCAGCCAGAGATCTTACTGTAGTCAAATCGCCCAGAACAACCCGATCAAGGGCCTCAGTCGATCCGCTGTATTTGTGTATACCCAGAAATGGTGCCGATCTGATTCTAAAGCTGTTTCCCGATGTCATCGAAAAGCTAATAGATTCACCTATTTCCAAGGGCTTTCCACGGGCAGCCCCCAATTCTTTAGCCAAAACAGAATTGATGAAAACACCGTGTGTAGATAAATCACTGATATTGCCTTCTATTATCTCAACATCGGAACAAACTTTGAAATAAGAGTCAGGATCAACACCGAAAAGCACTATGTTTTTATTAAGTCTCCCTCCTAAAGATAATCTCGATGGAACAGAAACAATAGAAGTATATGATTCGATTTCCTGTATAGATTCTAAAAGATCACAAACCTGTTCATGAGTATATAATGGAGGAATCGATTCATATTCACTGACAATCGGAACTTCACTGCCGAATAGACTGAATGTACTGTCACTACTAGCTCCTATAGCAGCATCTCCGGTAAAACTGCCAATAAAGGTCTTTTCCATCCCGTCATTAGTGCCCTGGAAAATAGAATTCGCCATAAAAAGTATGGACATACCAACCATTATCAGAGAACCGAGGAGCAAACTTTTTTTATAGTGTCTGGTAAGATTCCTCCAGGCCAGCTTGATTAAAAGTAACATTTAAACTTTCTCCCGGTTTCGAGTTACCCAATCTAATAGAAAAGCGAAAAAAACAGATAAGACAAAAGCAAAAAAAGATAAAACAAGAGCTTTTCTCATAATAATTGTTCTCAAATCATCTTCCAGTGCCGTCTCCATAAGGGTATATGAAGATTGCAACATTGTCAGGCTGGGATATTTCCTGACTAAAAAGCCGGAAGCCGCCAGATATCTATTATAGCTTTTAGAAAATCGCTCTTCATATGGCGCCTCGGGGAAATCTCTCAATGTAATATTCTCAAATTCCCATATTTTTTCTTCGGCATAGGGAATTAGCAATTCTTCCATTCTCTTATTGGATAATGTTATCATTCCAATAGAGAAAGAGTCAAAATCAAAAGACTTGCTAACTTTTAAAATCAAATTGTACCCTTCCTGTTCTTTTTCAACTCTGAGCAATCCGTTCTTATTATGCAGAATGGTCTTATCGAAATTATTTATATTTATTCCGGCATAAGTTTGGATTTTCGCGCTCTTCAATGCGCCTATGAAAATTCCAGGATCAGTAATGGTTCGAACTATATAGTTATCTAAAGTTCTAGAGTCAACAAAGGTTTGAACGCCTGGTGTAGAGTCTAGTTGCGCTAAGCCACTAAGTGAATAATCATTATCAATTCCCTTCAAATAATTTCGAGGAATGAATAATACAGCACAAACACTTAGGAATAATGAAGCTAAAAGTGTCCCTAAAATTATTTTTCTGTGGCGTAGTAATACAGATAGGATATCAAGGATTGAAAGATCATCCATTTTCATTTACGCCTGATATATAAAATTAATAATCGAATGAAAAACAAAGGCAAAACTTTCTGCCTTTTTATTCTTCTCGGATCCTGAAACAATCGATACAGCCACTCTATATGGGCATTCTGTATCCATTGGGGAGCACGTACGACTCTTCCTGCCAGTATATCGAATGCTCCACCACAACCTACAAATACCCGATCGGGCATTTGTTTTAACATTCTCTGCGCCAGAAATTCCTGCCTTGGAGATCCCATAGCTATCATGACAATGCTGGCTCCCGTGTTCTCTATCTGATTGATAATTTCCTGTTCATCTTCAAAGAAACCGTGGCTGTAACCGACAAGATTAATGGAATCATAGTTTGTCTTGATTGAAGACACTGTTTCTTCAATAACATCTTCTGCAGCACCAATCAGATACAGAGGCATTTCTGTTCTATTGCAGATTTCAAGAATGGTCACAGGCATATTAATCTTAAATGTACTGATATTATGGAGCAGCTTCAATCCTAAAAGTGCACCTGAACCATCTGCATAAGGAAGATCGGAGTTTTCAAGGACTTCTTTCATTAGAGGGTCCCTATTGAATAATGTCACTTTTTCCGCATTGATAGCGACTGTGTAAAATCCCCTCCCCTTACTGATTCTGGATTGTATAAAATGGTCTAGTTCATCTATCGTGGGGCTTTTAACTATAGGGCATCCCAAAATTCGGTAGTTAGAAATCATGGGTATCATTTTTACATTTTTTTTCATTAACATCAATGTACGTTATGTCTCCTGATTCGCTCAAATTTTCGGTTCAAAGACCTGACAAGAAGAGTTGAATCGTATTTCTCAGCAGTGTTCCTAGCCTGTAGCCTCATCTCTTTTTTATGCTTACTATCCAATTCTTTATATCTCTCCAGGGTTCGTTTCAGATCTTCGACATCTCCCTGTTTAAAAAGAAGACCATTATTTCCATCAGTCAAATAACTTTTGATTCCACCGATATCGGATCCGATAACGGGGATTCCACAGGACATGGCTTCCAAGCCCACCAATCCAAGGCTCTCTCTTTCTGATGGAAAAACAAAGGCATCAATTGATTTGTAAAAATCGACTAAATCTCTACCCTCTTTTCTTCCTGCAAAATGAATATTATCATTTAGATTTGACTCGGCAATGAGCTCCTTCAACAGCTCTTCTTCATTTCCACTTCCTACGAAAGTACATGTATATTCACTCCCTTGTTTCTTTAAGAGAACTAATGCATCAAAGAGGTCTTTCCAGCCCTTAGATCTTGTAATACTTGAAACATAGCCCAATAGCATAGGTGATCTGTTTGTAAGCAGAGAATCTTTTCGGTCATACTCAAAAAGATTCGTATCCACTCCTCCAGAGGGGAAAATGAATACTTTGTCCTCATCCAACTCCAGAATTTTTATAATTTCCTCTTTGAAGAATTCAGAAGGCGCTATAACCATAGCAGAGATTCCGGTAATGCGTTTCATCAAAGCTGTAAGAAAACGCCCAGCATATAAATCGGTTCCATGAAAATTAAAGACTGTTTTTTTTAGAACTTTCCGGGGTAGAAACAGGAAAGGAATAATGGAGTACTTCACAAAATGAGCATAGAGGACATGATACTTATGTCCCGAGAAAAGGATTTTGAAGATGCAGAGAGACCACCAGACGCAGTAGGAGATCAGTTTATTCCCGGATTCCTTCATTATGACAGTGTCGACTATATTTCCTGAATTTCTCAGATCCCGTTCTACCCTTCTAACAAAAATGCCTCTATAGGGAAATTTCGCTGAAGGACTCATATTTGAAAATAGACAGATATTCAACGAACTCATAATTAGGATTGTCCTTTATCAGTTGCCCCAAGAGCAAATACTATTGCTATCCCCGTCCCAACAATAGGAGACATTATTGCATGACCGGCCATTACACTGTGAATCCAGAATAAAATAAGGGAGTATTTAAGATTCACTACGTTTTTTTTTGCCAGAAAAGAACTTAAAGACCGTCTGATATAGTATACGTAGATTAAAAAAGATCCTATCATTCCATAGGAAAAAAAGATGTCAATCTGATCCACTTCTGCAGATTTCCAAATCTTTTTATAATAATAGAAACTGATCTCTCCGAAGTCGCGGGCATAATGCCCCATCCCTTTACCGAAGAATAGCTCAAAATAATTCATTTTTTCCACAAGTACCGGAATATTAGCAAAAGCAATATCCCTGCCGCGAAACAGAACTGCAAGAATGCCGTACTCCCGGTAAATCTCTTCATAAGAGTCAAATATCCTGGAGAAAATAGACATGTTCATGAATAGAAGAGCACACAGAATAGAGCCGAAGAGGAGAATTGACAGAATAAGCCACTTGAATCTGGATTTAATAAGGTCTATGAAAATCATGAACAAAATCATGAAAACTGCAATCATTCCGCTTTTAGTAGTAAGAAGCAAAAGGCTGACAATATATAGAATCAGCAGTCCGAATCCAAGGATTCTAACTCTAATGTTTTTACAGGCGCGGTATACAAAAGGAGCCAGAATCCCGATAAGAAGAGAAAGATCGTTGGCTGCTCTAACGAAAGCGGAACTTCCTCTGTCGGCATATGCTGAAAATCCCATGCCCAGGAAGTTGAAAATCACAATTGGCAGGGAATACATAAAGGTCATGATTATGGCAGTGTTTACAAGCATTTTCCTGGATATGCCGTTAGTTTTTAGTCCCTTGATAAGACCTTCAGTCAAAAGAAAGGTGTAGAGGATTTTTACTGTAATAACAAAGTCGTAGTATAGGTAGGGTTTGGCAATGCCGATCATCTCTCTCACAACTAAAGGGAACAACAATACCAGAACCAGTCCCAGGAGCACCAAAGTTTTATCATAAGAAACAGTTAGAGCCGGGATGATTACCAAGGTCAAAAGAAACATGCGGAAATACAGACTTATCTCAAACCCACTGGCTCCGGTAATGTTATCAACAAAGGGAAGGAGACAGATAGACAGGAGGATGAAATTGTAATATTTCTTACTAGTCATCAGAAACCAGTTTTCCAACAGATTCTGTCTCAAACTCAAACCTCTCTTTCCAAGTCCAGAGTTTATCGACTTCAGTTTCTTTTATCCCTTTTTGAATTGTTCTGACAAGATCTGGATTTTTTACCAATTCCATCAGATCCCGGCAGACTTCTTCTTCAAATCCTACTTGTGGTTCATAAATAAAACCGTTCTTTTTATGAAAAATCCACTCGCCCGTATCACCGTTGTTCAATGTAAAAATAATTTTATTTGCTCTTATGGCTTCCAGAAGAGGATTTCCGACATTGGAGGAATCGTAAAAGGACAAAAAGGCATGAGCATCGCGAAGGTTTTCATTTATTTCTGAATGAGGTACGGCACCGATCATTTTTATATGATCAGTTAATCCCTTCTCAATAATCGATTTTTCTATATTTTCTTTCTCAGGTCCGTCACCAATCATGGTGACAGAAAAACGGGAAAAACCTGCCTGTAGTAATTTTGCACATATCGAAACGACTCTGTCCAGACGTTTCCACCCGACAATTCGACTTACGGTCAGAATACGGATTTCATCTTTGATTGACTGAGCAGAATTGACAGGATAAGGGAAATTATTGACACCGTTTACAAGAAACAGCATATTCTCTCTGTTTCCAGATTTTATCAGATCCAGGGCTTTATCGCCCTGAGTCCCATCATTTGTCATTATGCAGAGATCACTTTTCATTCGCAAAGCGCACAAATGATCCAGGTTGGCCAGAATTTTCGCATATTTTCCAGTTTTAAAGTACTCATAAAAAAATGTTCCCTGAAAGCGGGAAACCAATTTCACATTTCTTAGATTTTTGTTTCTCTTAGCCAGTTTACATGCCAGAAAACCATGATATTCATAACCATATAGAATATCAAAGGGTGCTTCTTTGTACATGTTCTTTATAATGCCGGCATATTTATTAACATAGAGCAAATACCTGATCTTATTTATGATTCTGACTAACGGTCGAATTCTCACCCGGTTTATCAGTTTATTCCAGGGGAGAATATATCTGAAAATTTCAATTCCCGAAGGATTGATTTGCTGCTCGTAAATATAATTGTCATGAACTGAATTATCCCTGGCAACCAGATACCGCACATCCCAACCGGCATCGCGGTATGCCTCGGGAGTTTTTCTGATTACCTGGATGGATTTTTCTTTAAAATCCAGGAAAGATACGAATAATATTTTTTTCAATCAGAACTCCGCTTGCTTCTTTTGTCCTCATTTATTCCCAATTCCTGTACCAGGTTGCGCAACTTCATGGACAAGCAATACTTTTTATTAAGTTGCAGATCCCTTATATTAAGTAAAACAACAAGAGAGATAGGTATTGCCAGTAACATTCCCGACCATAAAATTGGTCTAATGATTAATGAAAAGAATATAAGAATACCCAATATTAAATAATTGTAGATTTTCTTTTCCCTGCCAGAGCTAATCATGCTAACTACTGTTAATACCAAAAGGCTGTTTACAAAAAACAGACTTGACTCAACCCCAGCTGCAATCCAAATTTTCTGTTTCCACAGGATGAGAGGTATCGCGAAAGAAATTACAACCGTCCATTTAAATGGAAATACAGTTTTGATTGTTAACATTAAAATTATAAAACTTAGAAATATAAAAAAACGTGTAAAAACTATAGGATTGTCATTTATTTTGAAAAAGGCACTTACCAGCAGAGGATGTCCTATCGGAGGAAGAACATTGCTATCTCTAATATTATCAACATAACCAGTTCCCTCTGCGATATTTTTTGCAAGGCCTATGTATAATCGGCTGTCGGGACTTGTGTTAATCATTGGAAGTTTAATTGTAATGAATAATAGAAACAGAAATACTGATATATATATTGCTGCTTTAGTTAGATCTTTAGTAGATAATTTCATTGTAAATCCTATGTATGAATAATTGTCAATAATTGTTCCATTTTTCTAAATTTAAAAGATTAAAAACTTCATGTCCAGTAATAACAAAAAAGCGGTATTGAGAACAATGACGATAGTTTTAGTGATAACAGTCTAAAGCATTCATTTGTTGTGTTACTCATGTTTTCTTTCAATCATTCAGATTTTATATAAGAAAACAGTATATTCATCAATATTAAAAGTATTTGACTTATCTAATTGAAAACTAAATGAACCCAAAAGTTCAAACTCTTCCCATCCATTATGGTTAAAATCGGGAACTAGAACATATTTAATATTATTTGATTCCATAAAAGATTTTGCTTCTCTACCATTATTCACCCAGAAAAGCTCAGAACAGTTTTCCTTATTATTATTGAAAACATAATACCAATCTGGAAACAATTTAATATTTTTCATTGTTCCTGAATATTGTAGTGGTTCATTAAAAGCTCTATATCTGTTAAATATATTTTCATATTTCCCTTGAGGATTTTTATAAGCCATTAATAAAATGGATCCTTCTGGAATAATTTCTAGTAAATTCATCAATCTATCAATAGTGCTCCTGATATTATATGGAGTTCTTATTGCTGGAGAAATAAAACTTTTCCCTCTTGGCATTACATTCATCATAAAACCATAAATTGGAAATATAGAAATAATAAAAGATATGACTAGGGTTATATTTGTATCAATGTTTAAAAGATACGAAACTGAAAGACTCAAGTATGCAATATAAAAGGACTGCTGATCAGCAAATCTAACAAAGAGCTCATTTATTACAAATAGCCCAACAATTGATACTAATAGAACATATAGGTAACCAATTTCTCCAAATAAATAAGAGAAAATTAGAAACTGTATCAATAATCCTAAAGTATGAATTCGTCTAAAATTCAGCTTTTTAGAATTTTGTCTACTATATTTAACTTTCTCATGTCCACCTAAAGCTCCAAGTATATTACTGATGGAACCATCTTTCACTGCAAATAAGATTGGTATTAACCATTTTATCCCGGCAGGAATAAGGGATATTAATAATATATAATCATGCAGAATAATCGAGCTACCCACAATAAGTATTCCAGAGATAAAAAAAGCTGTAAATGAAGATAAAGATATAAAAAAAAGGACTAATCCTAAAAGAAAATAATTTCCATTTATTATATAAAATAAAAATATGGGATATAACATCCAACCTAAAATATTATAGTTTTGTGCTTCAATAAATACAGCAAAAAACAATGTACTAAAAAAAACACAAACAAGGATAATTGGTAATTCTGGATTACCTTTATACAGAACAACCCAGGATATAAACCAAAAACACATAGCAAAAAATAAAATAAATGTTGTACCAAGACTAGATTGAAGCCTTAAGCTAAATGGTGTCGTATGAAACCAGTTCCTTAAGCTTAATTTGCCACCAGCAAGTGAATCACTAGTTCCATATCGACCAAATCGCTGAATATTATAATCTTGTATATAATAGAATAAGTTATTATATGCATTTTTTTGATCATTACCGGATAAAAATTTCCAGTCATATTTCAACAATGCTTTAACTATATTGATAATTGATATTGATGTATCTCTAATCATAAAAATAGGTAAAACGATTGGATATAGTAGAATCATAAATAATTCTATGTATCCATATTTATCTGTGATTTTTTTAATTTTAGTAATCATAAAGAAAAAACCTCGTTTAATTATATAGATGATCTCTTTTCAGTTAAATTAAATGGTCATTAATATTTACCACTCAATAATGGTTTGTTAGTCTTGCTTTTTCTTAATAGAATTTTTTATAGACTTTATCATTCCTTTAGATAGGCTCAAATATATTAATAGCAATACAGTTACTATGCTCAAAAGAATTTTATAGACAGGTGAATAATTATTGAAATCAAAATAATAAATAAAAAAACATGTCAAAATACCTACAAAAATTTGAAAAGCCATACTCCAATAATTATAACCAACAAACCATAGTCTTTCACTAACAATAATTCCTAATAAATTCCATATAAAAAAAGATATAGATGTTGCAAAAGCAGCACCAAGACCACCATATATGGGCACCAAATACCAATTTAATCCGATATTTACAATAGCAGCAATTCCCATCAAAATTGATGTTAAGTATGTCTTTTCCGATTTCCAGATCCCAGCGCTGGCTATCAGAAAAAAACCATAAAAGACTGAAAACCAAGATAAAACACCTACAATTACAAAAGCATCAGTGTATCCTGGTCCCGTAAATACAAAGATCAGGTTTCGGGAGATTGCTGAAAGAATAACAATCCCGATAATACCTACACCTAGATAGATTCGAGCCATATGACGAAAAAGAACATTTCCATCATCACTATTCATGGCATCCAATGCAATAGGCCACCATGCTAAACGAAAAGTGGTTACTACCATTGTGATCATCATTGCAAATTTAGCCCCTACGGCATAAATACCTAATTCTTCGGTACTATTATAATGAGTAATAAACCATCTATCGGAAGTTGTTAGTACATAATTAATTATTTCAGCAGGAACAAGAGGTGCTCCAAATTTTAAAATTCGTGGCCACCAGTTCAAATGAAAACCAGAAAAATCAATATATTCTCGAATCATAATCCAACCAAAAACAGCAGCAAAAAGACTACCAACCATTGTTCCAAGGAAATAGCCGATTATTCCTTTATTAAAAATTAATACTAATAGAAGGATCAAAGCTGCAGAAAGAATAGTTTGAAAAAACATAATTCCAAAATACTTCCAAGGACGATATAAAAGCCTGAAAAGTTGAGCTGATTGATTCATTATCCTTAAAAAAAACGCACCAGAAAATGATATTAAAAAAAACCAGATTGTGAGTTCACCTTTAAAAAAAAATGAATTTATCGGCGCGGAAACCAAGGTTGAAATGAGTACGATTACAACACCCCAGGAAAGACGAAATTGCAGAATAGAAGAGACTACTTCTCTTTGGTTCTTAATCCCATTTTTTTTTTGCTCGAAAAAATAGAATGATTGTGCCCCCCCCATGCCCATTGTCATTAACACACCTATAAAATTTGTAATGACTACAAGAAATGAGATTGTTCCATAGTCTGCTGGTGAAAATATTCGGGTGTAAACCGGCAGAAGAAAAAAGGAGATACTTTTGGATAAAACACCTCCAATACCATATACAACAGTGTCGGAGAATAATCGTTTAACAAATTTTTTCACAAAAAACTCAGATTTATTACTAAATTTTTCTTCGCTCAGATGTTGCACCAACACCAATACACCTATGACATAATGGATTCGCCCAATCATTAAGCATTTTATATCTATATTCTAAATAATTATCAGAATTCCATATGTTAACAAAATTATCATCAAGTGCATTACCAAGAACTTCAGTTTTAGCAAGAATATACCAACAAGGTAGAACTTCTCCACCACTGCCTATATAACAATGTTTCGTTGCCGGACACTGACCAGGTTTTCTAAAAAAAATGGGTTTACCATCCTCATTAATTTCATGTCTTGAAATCGGATTTTCAGAATAAGGGATAATATACTCGTCTATCATTTTTTTATCATAATCTTCATCACCTTCCGGCCATATTCCAAGAGCTTTGACAGAGCCATAATCTGCACCTAAATCTTTTACTGATTTCCAGAATTCTTTAACCTGTCCTACATTTTTTTTGGTTAGTACCATTTGTAACATAATTACAGGTAGAACCTTACCAGATTCCTTTTTTTTATCAATAATATTCTTAATATTATTAAAAAGCATCTCAAAATCACCATCTTTAGAATTCGCTTTTTTTCTGATTAATTCATATACCGCTTTATCTGGAGATTCATATGAAAGCATTATCTTATTAGGAGGATGCTCTAATAAATCATTTGTATTATTCTTATATGACAAAAGAATCCCATTAGTTGCAAGTAAAGTATTAATAGTTTTTTCTCTACAATAATCCAGCATTTTAAAAAGATCTTTATTCATTATTGGCTCACCACCACTAAACTGAATATCAGTTGTGAACCATGCAATATCATCAATAATTTTTTTAAACTCTTCAAAAGACATTTGTGATTTCCTTCGATATTCCCATGTCTTTAGACTCTGTAACATACAGAACTCACAATCTAATATACAATGTGAGATTACTTCAATTGCAATATTTCTAGGCAAATCAAGTTTTATTTGTTTATATTTTCTTTGAATAATAGTAATCTTATTATTTATTGACCATCCTTTATACTGTCTATGAAATTTAGGGTTTACCATATTATATACAAAAAAAATCAATGAACTCTTACTCATCTGTTTTTTTATCTTTTGTAATGCTTTATACACTTAATCCACCTTTTTTTGTTTACTTAGTATCTGTTCAATTAATATAGGAAATTATAGAAAAAGAAAATCCAGATATGTTCTCCGAATAATATTTTTATTGATTTAATGTATCAATATCCAAATCCAATTATTTATTAATTGCATTTCTCTCAATAAAATATTTTTCTTGCGATTTAGACTAATTGAAACTTTTTATAAATAATCGAATACCCGCATTGTATGCTAAATCCTCATTTTTACCATAACTAATATTATCATCCAATTGATATTTTTCTGTAGTAATTACTTCACCTTCATCAATTCTACTAGTAATAATATGAAGAGTAGCTTCCTGATCATGTGCTTTATCTTGAAGAGCTCTATGAATAACACCAATTCCTCCATATTCAGGAATTTTAGCACAATGAATATTCAAGATTCTTATTCCCAGATTTAGGACTCTTGTATTAATAATTAGTCCTCCACGGAATAATACTACTTGTTCAATATTCTTTTTTTTTATGATTTCTATCAGATCTCTATTTGATTTAATGCACTGATATTTATTATATAAGTTTTGCTTTTTCCGCAGGAAATTGTAAAAAGTCATTTTGCAGACAAGAGATAAACTTATTCTTTTTTTTACAATCAGTTTCAATATTCTTTTAATTGAAGAAGATTTATCTAAAATTATTTCAAACTTTTCTATTTCTATATTATTTATAAGTTTCCGACCAAACTTATCATCACCTACTACTAATAATGTCTTCATTTTACCTCGGCCAATTGGGGAAATTTATTGTTTTTTTACTATATTCAAGACTTATAGAAAAGTCTTTAGTTCTATATTTTTCATATGCTTTCATATAAGGTATAGCATATTCAATAATTATACCCAATTGAATACCTTTAATTCTATATGCCTCTAACCATTTATCTCTATCTTCAACCAATGCCACACAATGACTATAAGTAGAGCCATCAATATCATCCTTAAATATTACATCTTTATCTTGCAATTCCTGAATCCATTTTTTTGCAGAATTCACACGTTGTGTTATTAAATAGTCATATTTCTTAAGTTGATTTCTTCCTACTCTTGCTTCGATTTTTGATGGAAAAGAATCCCAATCATTAGGAAAATAAATTTTATCCTCTTCAAAATACTTTACAAATTGATCTAATGCTCCTAATCTCTCAAGCCAATTGACAAATCCATAAACAAATGAATTAAAAGCGATATTGACAGCAATAAAGTAAACAAACCTTTTCAGACTTTTAATCATACCTACTTTTATTGTATTTTTATCTCGCCAACTTATTAACGCCTCAAAAGTTTCTTTCGAGTTTGTAATAACCATGCCACCAAATATTGAATTTATTACTTTACTTATATTGGATCCGAAAATTGAAGCATCTCCAAATTTTGAAACAAGTTCTCCATTCCATTTTGCTCCATAGCTATGAGCAGCATCTTGTATTACATAAATTTTATGCCCATGTTTTTTTTCTACACTTTTTATAATATCCTGAACTTGTATAACATCCATTGGATACCCAAATATGTGAGTTACTATAACTGCTCTTGTTTTTTCTGTAATAGCTTTTTCTAACAGATCTATATCCATATTAAAACTATCTTTTGCACAATCGACGAATACTGGGACATTTCCACTGAGTACTATTGCATTTGGCACTACAACACAGGTATAAGCAGGACATATAACTTCATCCTTATCCAATCCCCAGACTTTGAGCAAGGCATAAAGACCTGTTCTTCCATGTTGAAACATAACACCATATTCATTTTCGAACTTTTCCGAAAACTCTTTTTCATAACATTCAATTGATTTTTTCTGAAATATATTGAACACCGCTAACCAATCACTAAAAGTATAATTTGGTTTTAACCTGGGTATAAGTTTAAACACGGACAAACTCCACTAGACTTGAAATATTACTTCTGTAATTCTGGGGCATGTAATAACCACTTGAAGCCATATGAATGGCTTTTGATTTGCCTCTATGTTTAATATTTTTACAATCCCTGGGAATATTTAATTGTTCCCTTATGAGTATCTGATCTTCCATGAACTCAAAACTTCTGTTGGCACTGCCTTTAACTCTATTTTTACCAGTCATAAGCATATTCACTATGATTTTTTTAAATAGATTCCCTAAATAAACAGATCTAAAAATTGTAATACTTAAAACCCTCAATACTATGAAATTATAAGGATTTGGATCTGATTCATTGATCTTATAAAATCCTGAATTTATATTTTGATTTTGAAAGTCTATGCTGGCATCAAATTGTTGAGTTGAAAACTTTACATTATTATTTAGAATTCCAAAAAGCCCACCATCTTCTACATCTATTTTATTTGTTATTTTATCAAATATTTTAACAGTACCACCTTTTTTGTAATTGATAATTGCAAAATACTTATTATTTGAATGTAAGTAGATTCCCGCTTCATCAAACTTTTTTGACTCATTATTCCTAAAAAAAGGCTCTATATCACAATTCTGAATAAAATGTTCGTTTTCTTCATACTGTAAAGCTGCTACTGAATAAGAATTTAACAATGGAATATAGTTTCCTATATCAATATTTTGTGGTAAAAGATGCTGGTTTTCAGGTTCAAGATATTTTGCCATCAACGCAAACTCTTCTTTCTCATTTACTAATCCAACAATTCCTGCCGGATAATAAACTTCAGTATTCCTGGAACCGTAAAGCCCCCCTATAGTTCCATCAGGATGTATAAAATGATGTAAATATTTTGCTGATTCTTGAAGTGAAGCCAATAACTTCTTATCGTTTGTAATATCAAAAGCACAAAATAGATAGTAAGTACAAAGAGTCTGATACCCCGGATCTGCCCCTTCATATTCCATGTACCAACCTTCATCTGATTGATTATCATAAATAATTTGAAGCAATTCACCAGCTCTGGGATTAGTATCATTTGTGAGTTTATTCCAGATCGTTACAGCTGCAACACCGGTTGCCAAGTGATTTGAAATAATGGCATGTTTTTCATCATTTTTGGTTATAAACTCAATAAGCGGTTTTAGAACATTGAAATATTGCTCTTTTTTTCTACTATCTAAATACATATCTAAATGATTAATAGCTGATAATATATCAAATGCAACAAGTGCCGTCACACAAAATGAATTTTCACCGGGGTATGCTTCTACTACTGATCCATTTTTATCTCTTATTTTATTCACAGCTAATATAGCAGAATCTATTAATTCTAAAATATATTCTTTCTGATAATCTTTAAAAATATCCAATTTAAGTGCAATAGCCAAGCTATGGACACCTCCCTGAGTCGTTGCATTGGAAAAATCTTTAGTTTTCCATCCCCAGAATTCCCTATCCGCATAACCATAAGTCTTCGAAAACTTATCAGTGTTGTATAGTGATAAAAGTTTATCAATATTTTTCTGTAAAATTGTTTTATATATATTCATTTAATAACTCTTCATAAAAATCATGCCACTTATAATCACTACTACAAACTCGTTGATGCCATGAGATTGATATATAAGTAGTTTTTGAGATTTCTTTTGACATTCTTATCATATTTTTGGACTTAAGTAATTCGCTGTCACGAACACTATAATCATATATATTTGAATCCATTATAACTTGTGGAATTATCTCATAATTAAATGCTCTTTTATTTTTAAAATCATAAGGTCTATATTTACTAACACATCCACTGCGAAATCCTATTCTATCATTCCAGGCTAAAGTTGAGTCAGTTTCAAAAAGCCGATTATGAATATATGGCGTTCTTTCTTCAAAATAGTTTAACCAGTGTTGCCTGGTTTTTGTTACTTTAATATTTAATGTCTCTTCTAATATATCTTTTTCTTGTTTTAATCTATCTACACTATTCGCACTATAGTAACTACCATGTAATCCAATCTCAAAGCCCTTATTATAGAGTTCTTTAAGCTTTAATTGCAGTTTTATATTTGTTCTAATATCATATGATGGATCTATAAGCCAAGATTTAAGGTTCTTTTTGCCATTTTTTACATATACATAATAGGTTGATTTCCTACTATGGCTACTTTCCAGATCCTGCCAATAATCAAAGCACCAGTAGGATGGATTTGAGAATGCAAAATTAACAGTTTTTGAGAGATCCCTTAAAAACTGTTTCGGTTTAAATAGAGACTTTATAGTGTTAAATCCATTAAAAGCTGTTTGCTTGAGTCTGAGTTGAATAGTTTTATTTATATAATCAACATCATGAGATAATTCTATTTGAGGTTCTTGTTTTTCCTTAAACCTCAAATCGTTAAAATTATCTTTAATAAAAATTTCCAGATCATTAAACAATATATTTACAATTGGTATATCAAAACTATTTTTATCTAGTCTAGGATGATTCAAACTATAACTGTAAATATTCTTTCCATATTTTTCTGATATATATTCTTCACATCGAGACAAAAAAACAAAAGCATTCCAAAAAATATCATAATTAACTGAAAAGTTATCGGACCAACTCTTCTCCAATATAAATAAATCTTTTCTGAGATATTCTATTTTATTTGAAGGAATTATCTGATTTGAATTATAAATAGAAATCTTTCCTGCCGGATTCTGTACATAGTAGATAATGTTATTATTTGATGAATGATCATCCAATGACATTATTTCTATCTCAAAGTCAGCAATATTTATATTTCTAAACTCTTCAACGATATATTTAAGCCAAAAAGTATTATCCAAGTCTGTTTTGATCGTTAACATTAATCAATAAATTTCCTATGCCACATTTCCAGGTTCAAAGCACCCCAAAGATCTCTGGTGAATTTCCCGCTTAGGTTTATTTGTTTTTCAATAGCATTTATATTTAGATAACCCCTGTTCCTTGCAGCTTGTGAAGTTAATATATCTAATGCATATCCTTTTAAATCCCCTGAAAGCCAGTTATTTATAGGCGTAGGGAATCCCATTTTATCCTTTCTATTTATTATTTCCTGAGGCAGTATATTCTTTACAGCTTTGATAAGCATAGCTTTAGTTTTTCCACCGGCAAACTTCATTGCCGGCGGCATTTTTGATGCCAGCTCGACTATACGATAATCTAAAATAGGAACTCTTGATTCTACTGAGACTGCCATACTCATGCGATCTTCAACATGTAAGAGTGCTGGAAGAAGTGTTTTGAGATCAAAATGTGTCATTTTATTGAAATAGGATTTAGTTTCCGGATAATTAAAAACTTGTCCAAATTTATCGAAAAGTTCTTGTTGTTCAAAATTGACTAAAAAATCCCGATTATAAATATCACCCAATTTATGAGATCTATTCATCATCCTATAATACCTGGCATCCATTGGATCAAAAAAACCATCTTTGAACTGTTCTTTTAATAATGGTACATAATTCTTTAATTGAGCCATATTTGGAATTATAGATTGAAGAGTTACAAGATGCTTACCCTCTTCAGATGTTTCAAAAATAGCACCTTTTAATGCTTGCTCCAAATAAGCAATAGCATATCTGGTGTATCCACCAAAGATTTCGTCTCCACCTTGACCACCGAGAACAACCTTAACATGCTCTGAAGCTAATTTAGAAACCATATATTGGGAAAAGACACCGGGACCTGCTTCCGGATAATCCATATAATATATAATGTCTTCAAAACTATCCTGAAAATCTTTAGATGTAGGGAAAATTTCATGATGTTTACTATTTATTTCTCTATGAACTAATCTCGCAAAATGAGTTTCATCAAAATCCTTAGAATCTTTAAAACCTCCGCTAAATGTTTGAAAATCACCGAAATAATTTTTTGAAGACAGAGTGGAGACTAAACTGGAATCAATACCACCACTTAAATATGCTCCAATTGGAACATCTGATCTCGTCTGTATATTCAAAGAATTTTCAAGAAGGTGCAATAATTCACTTGTATACTGATCTTCAGATTTAGAATCATCAATAGCATAATTAAAATCCCAATATTTTTTTTTCTCTTTAATTTTCCCATTTTGAATAATCATATATGTAGCAGGTTCAAGAGAGTGTATATTTTTGAATAAAGTATGCTTTTTCAGCATCATCTGAAATGTTAAATATTCATTTAAGGATTGAAAATCAGGTTTTGCCTTTACTTCAGGATATTTTAAAATGGCCTTAACTTCTGATGCAAAAATGAAGTCTCCATTGTGATAAGTGTAATAGACTGGTTTGATTCCAAAATGATCTCTTGCAAGAAATATACTGTCTAGCTTCTTATCATAGATTGCAAATGCAAACATTCCATTCAATTTAGTTACACAATTAGAACCATAAGTTTCATACATCTTCAATAGGATTTCAGTATCTGAATGAGTTCTAAATTCTAAACCCTTTGATACTAAATGCTGTCTCAGTTCCAGATAGTTGTAAATTTCACCATTGAATATCAATGTGTATCGGTCATCTATACTATGCATTGGCTGTATTGCCTGATTAATATCAATAATAGCTAATCTGGAATGGCCAAAAGCTATTTTATTATTAACATAAGTATTTTGATCATCGGGACCTCTATGATACAAAGTAGAGAGTTGTTTTTTAATTATACTTTCTTTATCTTTTCTATTAGAATAAAAACCAACTATGCCGCACATATATCACTCTTCACTGTGTAATTTTTTAATATTTTTATATCCTCTTCTCCACCCACCCCATGGCCAGTGATATAATAAGGCCAGTGTGAAATAACCAAATGTTGTAATTGAACCTACCATTTTAGAGCTGCTTTTTTTCTGATCATATCTTAAAACCATTGGAGCTTCACCAAATTTGGCTCCTATAATTTTCAGTTTAACAATTTTTTCTAAAGTTACAGTAAATCCCAATCCTTTTAATTGTATAAAATCATTACCAAACTCTTTTATGGCATGTTTTATAGCTTTTGCATTATAAGCTCTAAAACCAGATGAATATTCTTTAAGGCCTTTTATCGGAAAAAAGAATTTCATAAAATAATTAGCCATCTTTGAGATAAACTTTTTGTAAAAATGAAGTCCCTCTTGTCCACCACCTTTTACAAATCTTGAAGCAATGATAACATCAAAACCCGCTTCGATTTTTTCTATCATTTCCTTCATGTGAAATGGCTCATGAGTATCATCGCAATCCATTCTTAAAATGATATCTTCATCATTAGAGTGTTCTGCTACATATTCAAAAAGATCCCTTATTGTCTCACCAAGACCTCTATTTATTTTATGTGTAATAATTGTTATTGGATATGAATCCTCATACTTCTCGATTTTCTTTTGTGTATTATCGGAACTACCATCATTGCATATAATAATGTTATATTCCCGATTCATCTCATTACTGAGAAAATCTGCTATCTTCGGAATTAAAAAATCAATAGATTCCTCTTCATTGTATGCTGGTAATAAAATATGTATCATCTGTACACTCCTGTATTATACTTATGTATTATGAATGAATTATAGATAAATGACTCATTTAAGTTAATTTAATGAAAATTGAGTTAAACAATTTCCCTCTTTATAAAAATTAATTAATGATTTTTAATTTTAAAGAATTCATTTACAATTTATTTGTAATTGAATCAATAATTTCACTCCACTTATTAATTACATTATCCAAAGAAAACTCATATTCATGTTCACTTCTAAATTTCTGAGCCCCATTTTTCAATTTTAAATAGAATTCTTCATCAGTAAAAATTCTGAAGATAGCGTCAGAAAATCCCTCTACATCCAGTGGTTTTACGATTAATGAATTATAATTATGAATTGCTAACTCCGGTATATTTGTAACTTCCGGCATTATACAAGGCATACCATGTGCCAGTGCTTCAATCATAGCCTGTGGTTGACCTTCATATTCTGTTGTCATAATAAAAATCTGAGATTGTTTTAAATAAGAATTAACATTGGTTTGATTTCCTAAAAAATGTACATTTTTTTCTATGCCGAGATCAAATGCTAATTGTTTCAAATTTTGTTCAAGAGGACCATCACCCACTAAAGCAAGATTTATATAATTCATTTTATATTTTGTAACAACCAAATGAATACTTTTAAGTAGAATATCAATTCTTTTTCTATGTATTAAGTTTCCAACATGTACAAGATCATATCGATATTCATTATTACTAGTTGAGCTGTCAATTTTACTAAAATTAAAAAGATTTGGTATTACAAATAATTTATCTTCATTAATACCCAGATCTATTAGTTCACTATTTGTAATTTTGCCCCTAGTCACTAAAAAATCAGATGATTTTAAAATTGATACAAATCTCTTCTTTCCGACTATATAACGGACATCACTTCCAGGCAATAATTGTATTATAGGCTTTCTGAAAAACTTACCTGCAATAAATGCCTGAATACCATGTAAAAAGACATAAACACCAATGTAACAGTCAAATTTAAATCGAAATGAATCTATTAATAATCTAAAGAATCTAACTATCTCAAAGAAAAGATAACTATTGACCTTACCAGACAATCGATTTATTACTTTTTCATGAGATAGGGGTGTTTTTCTATATAAGTAAATTTTATCAATTTTTACATTTTGTAATAATGGCTCTAGTTTTGATAAAAGTTTTTTATCACTTAAACCGGCAGTTACTGCAATATTCATAAATACACCAAACCGTTAATTTTTATTTTCAAAGCTACAGTATCTGCTTTAAATGATTGACAATACTTTCAGCATAAACTCGTTCTAATGGAAGCTTTTCATTGATTTGTGCCCATTGCCCATCTTTTTCAGTAAAGTAGCAATCAGACTTTACTTGTCCCGATGTTCCAAAATGTAATAATTGAAACTCACAAATATAAAAAACAGAACCATCATACATTATATCTATAGAAGCAAAGGGCTCATTGAAAGAAGAAAATATTTTTTTGGCAAAGTCAAATATACCCGGTGGAATATTTGCATTGCTACCAAATAAATAGTGCTTATGACCACTACCACTTGCACGAAAATCATTACTTTTGACTGGTCTCTCAACAATATAATATTTATCAAAAAAAATAAGAATCTTCCAATCATTTTTCAAATTCGGAACAAATTGTTGTATGATAAATTTATTTCTAAATTTTGATTCAGGTTGATAACCTTTAAAATAAAATTTCCGTATATAGTCCTTAATATCGAAATAAATTTTTTTAGTTTTACTAATTTTTTTAGATTTTTGAATTAACTCTTTATAATTCTTTGCTAAAAAGACTCCACTACTCATAGCTCCTGTCGCTGATTTAAGAACATAGCCTGACCATTTCTCCAAAGTAGTTTTTTTTTGATATACATCCTCCACCACTCCAGGCTTAAATGATTTTAGATTTGATAATTCAGGATTTCCAATAATATCTCTCAAAACTTCCATGAAAACTTTGTTATTGTTAGCACGTAAGTATTTATAGTCAGGTATTACAAATGCATTTTGAAGCTTCATACCCAATATTATATCTTCAATATAGCTTTTATAATGAAATCCAATATCTTCTGAAGATGAATACAAAACAATTTTATTTTTAAAATTAGTGGTATTAAAATCGATATCAGTAAATTGTAAATACTCTACATCAACGTCCATTTTTTTAAAAATATTTTTTAATAGAGCTTTATCCATACCGCTTCTATATGGGTGATCACCATATTTTGACAGGAAACGGTTTTTATAATCTGTTAATAAAATAATTTTCTTTATCATCTTTTAATTTTTCCCCACAATGTAATACATTTAACTTTTAGTGTAACTTTCGGATTAAATAAATAAATAAAGTATGGTTCAATTTTTTTAAAATAAAATTTATAAACAATCCAGAGTATACTTTTTTTAAAAAACATCTTATATACTTTGTTCTTAAAATCTATTTTTGTTTCAGATAATCTAATAAAACAATTCTCATTATTAATTCCTTGTATTACACAGTCTATTTTATCTTTTGAAAAATAAGCATTGACAATAGCCGAATTTTGTCTTCTCTTAGGCCATACATAGTTCATCTTTCCATCACAAATAAAATCATCAAAACAAAAATTACCTAGACTATGAAAAATATATTTCTCTTTATAAATTTCATAGGGCTGCAATGTATGAGAATGATGACCAATTATTAAATCAGCCCCATAATCAATTAATCTACGAGCAACATGTGATTGTGTAATATTAGGATAACTAGAACCTTCAAAATCACCACCCCAGTGTAATAAAAGCACAATGTGATCAACGTTTTCCCTGATTTCACTAATATTTTTTTTTATTTTCTCCTCACCAAACCAATTGAGAAAAACAGTGGAATCACCTGGTAAACTCGGATTAGTATCTACAGTAACATAATTTAAGAATCCAATTCTAATGCCCTTTGATTCAAAAACAATAGGCTTTTGTGCTTCGTTGTTTGATAATGCAGCTCCTAGAAATTTAATATTATTAGACTTCAGAAAACTCAGAGTTTTTGTAAAACCATCTTCTAGATTATCATAAACATGATTATGGGAGAGGGACACTAAAGAGAGGTGAATTTTTTTTAAAAGATTTAATGTCTGCATCTCTGTTTTTAATCGAGGTTTCTTTAAAAGATTCTCACCGGAATCACCACCTGCAAGACATTCTAGATTACCAACAACATAGTCAGATTGGTTTAAAATTTTTTCGGCATTGATGAATGGATTGATCCCATTTTTGAATATATTATTATATCTCCCAGTTAAAACGATATCTCCTAAAAATGATATTTTGACCATTATTGTATTCCTTAATTTAAAGAGCAATATGAAATAGCATTCAATCGTTAGAAATCAGATTCATTATGTATAATGAAAACTTTTCAACAGTATGTTCAGCAAATACTTCACATTTTGCTTTTTCTGCAAGTTCAAGACGCTTTTTTTCATTATTTAATAAAACAAAAATTGAAGATTGAAGATCCATAACCAAAGGTTGAATTAGTATAGCATTTGAGTCATTCAACATTTCTCTAGTTTCACCAACATCTGTTGCAATAACTGCACAATCTGAATATATAGCCTCAAAAAGGCTTTGCGATGGATAATTATTTTTATCTTGTAACGATAAGAATATTTTTGACTTTCGATATACATCAAAAGTATTCTTACAATATCCAATATCTATATTATGCTGGGACAATTTATCTTTTCTTTTTTCATAATAAGCATCTAATGGTCCCTCACCACATATTCTGATATTCAAACAATTCTCTATTCCAATCAAAGTATCAATTAATAATTCAAAACCTTTATGAGGAGTCAAGCGGGAAACAAAACAAATATCTATAGCTCTATTATTATTGATAACATGTTTTTCGTCGATTACTAGCCTGGACATGAAACTACAAGGAGATATAAATACTTTTTTTTTATCTATTTTCCATATTTTAGAATGATGATAATAAATTGAGTCTGAAAGAAAATCTATTCTTTTCACAAGATAATATGTGATCATAATACATATACGATTAATCAATTTAAAATCTTTTTTAGTTATTTGACTTGAAGCTACAGAAGATACGGAAATATCAATACTAAAAAACCTTCCCAATACAACCATAATTGATGACAAAACCGAAGGATTCGCTGCTATATGAATAGAACTGATTTTCATTCTTTTGCAAACATAAATAATATGAAGGCATTGGAATATCAAAAAGATTCTTTTAATATGAGGTAACATAACTATATTTGGAATTTCCGTTTGAGATTCAGATTTTAAATCTTCAATGAATGTTTTAAAAGCAAACAAATAGCATGGTTCATTCTTCTCAATTAAATTAAGGAATATTCTGAAAAACCGACGCTCAATCCCCCCCGGGCGTTTTTTTGCAGATATGAGGATCGCATAATTCTTTTTTCTAGACATCATATATTTCTTCTCTATTTCTTCTTAAATATTGGTTCGATCCTGATTGACCTAGTACTATATTTTCATGATTTCGTTAAACAACACATAGAATAAAAAATTATACTTATTCTATTTTTTATTTATCATAGTATTCTTTATACCATTTAATAAATTTTTTCATACCGGTCTTTATATCTGTTTCGGGTTTAAACTTAACATCTTTTATTAAATCATCTACATCAGCCCAAGTTGCTATTACATCTCCAGGCTGCATGGGAAGAAATCTTTTTTCTGCTTTTCTTTCCAGGTTCTCTTCAATGGACTCGATGAATTCTATAAGTTTAATAGGTTTATTATTCCCAATATTATACAATTGATAGGGAGCTCCTACACTTTCGGATTCAGAATACATACCATTCTTGTTACTATTTCCTTTTGAAGGATTATCAATAACTCTTATGATCCCCTCAATAATATCGTCGATATATGTAAAATCCCTTTTCATATTACCATTATTAAAAACATCAATAGGCTTGTTTTCAAGAATCGCTCTTGTAAATAAAAAGTAAGCCATATCAGGTCGCCCCCAGGGACCGTAGACTGTAAAAAATCTCAATCCTGTTACTGGGATATTAAACAAATGACTGTATGTATGCGCCATGAGTTCATTTGATTTCTTGCTTGCGGCATATAAACTTATAGGGTGATCCACATTGTCAGAAGTAGAAAAAGGTGTTTTTTTATTGAGGCCATAAACAGATGAACTGCTGGCATAGACAAAGTGTTTCACTGGATTATGACGAATGGCTTCGAGAAGATTTACATACCCCGTAATATTTGAATCTATGTAGGCATAAGGATTCTCCAGAGAATATCGCACACCAGCCTGAGCAGCCAAATTGCAGACCGCATCAAAATGTTCATCTTCGAATAGCTTATTAATGGACTCTCGGTCCATTAGGTCCATTTTGACAAATGTATACTTATCATACTTGGCTGACTTAACAGATTTACCATATTCTATCTTTATCTTTTCAATTCCGGTTTCAGTAAGACGACAATATTTCAAATCCACATCATAATAATCATTAATATTGTCTATTCCAATAACTTCATCTCCTCGATCTAACATTTTTTTTGTTAGATGAAATCCAATGAAACCTGCAGTACCTGTTATTAATATTTTCATCTTTTCAATCATCCTACATTGTTTTATTTTAGAGCTTAAATCTGCCAGTTTGATCTAATTAATATCTTATTTGAAGAAATAATCCTGAGCATTGTTTATTTACTTTGAAAATTATTGATTAATTAGAGTGTCAGATTTCACCAATATAGTTATTTATTTAAATTTACATCATAAATATAAACAGTTTTATTTTTTAGATCCATTTGTCTTTTTAAAAAAAAGATATCATCCAGATTATTATTTACAAATTCTTCTAATTTAAACTGATCACTAAATGAGTTCTGTTTATCTTCAGAAACATATAAAACCATGGTTTCAATATCTATTTCTCTTAAGTTATTTAAAAATGTTTTATCGTCCACATAATAAAATGAAAATACATTGTTAAAATTATAATATGTATTGATTAACTCTTTCTTTGGAAAAATTTCTTTTAATTCAAAGCTATGGGCTTTAAAGTAATTTGGGATTTTTGCTTTTAATAAACCCCTTATATTTCCAGTACTATTTGAATTTGTATAAATATTTCCATCCAAATTAATATTATTAAAAATTATATCTGCTTCTTCAAACTTACCATATTTTATATATCTATTTATAAAACCATCATCCAATACGACAAGTGCCAGTATTGAAGAACCTCCAGTAAATAGCATTAATAATAACGAAAATAATAATATATTCTTTTTATTTATATATAGAACAAAATATAACAATACAAGAATAACTATAGCCATAATTATTTTAATAATCAGAAAATTTAATTCAAAAATGAGAGCTAATACAGAATAGAGAATTAAAAAAACAAATACTTTTTTGGATTTACCAGAAACATTATGAATAAACAAAAAGAAAAAAAGAAAAATTAGCGGTGATAATGAAAAAAGATATCGACCATGACTAACTCTAAAAAAATATATAATTATAAAGGAAATATAAATAAATAAGAGTGGAATTAACCTATCATCAACATTCTTTCGTTCTGAGCTATATCTATTCTTAAAAAAAAGTTTTTTAAATGACTTCACTACATAAATAAATGATGGTACAACAAATATAAAATGAACTGAAAGAAAACTGAAAACTCTTGGTAAAAATGGTTTTGCAAAATATGTCTTAGAAATAAACCATCGAAATAATAAAAAAATGTTATCAGAACTAGTAGCATATACATCTCTTTCATTTGTAGTCATATATCCCAGCTCAAATCCACTAATCAACCAAGTAGAGCCTTTTTGAGATAAAGGTAAAATCGCAAGAATAAAACTGTTTATAGGTATTATAGATGTATATAACATTGCCGCTAGATATAAGAAAACAGGCAAAAAATAAATTAGATTTGTCCATAAAAAGCTTTTTATATTTTTTTTAATTATTAATTGCTGGTATATTATTGAGAAAAATAAACCTGGAGCTAATTGAAAAAAAACATGTTCTTTTGCATCAAAAACTAATAGAAGAATTAAACCAATTATCCAATTCTTCTTTTTTTTAATTAGTGCGTATATTAGTAATATAACTGAAAAAAGAACTGGAATTTCTCTATAATAAGAAAGTGATCCATGAATAAAAATATAAGTCGTAGATAATAAAATAATTCCACAAAAAATATAAACTTTCTCTGATAAAAAAGTCGATAGAATTTTTTCTAAAAGTAAAACACTGAAAAATGATAGGACTATATGAAATAAAGTTAGGTATACCGGATTTATTCCAAAAAATATCAAAAATAATGCTGGTACAAGTTTAAATAAAAAACCATGTGTACCAACAGGCTCATTTCCTATCCAATCTAAATTCCTTATTGTTTCTGAAATATGGACTGTTTCATTGAAATAAAGTGAAGCATCTGCAATAGGATAAGAATAAAAGGACAAAACAATGAAGAAAGCATAAAGAAGTATTAAAAAAAACCATTTAATTATTTGATATTTATAATCAAAAAAATTATACAATCTACTTAAATAATTGTCAAAAAACAAGCTTCCAATTTTCAATATATTAATTCCTTCAAAATCATTTTGGACTGAATTGCTCTACATAGTTTATTAGCCAGTCAGTAGCATCATCTTTATCATCTAACAAACGATCCCGCTTCTCCCACCCTTTCTTTATAATTTGTGTATCACTTAACATCTGAATAGTTTTATTGGTAATTTCATTATAATTCCCTTCGTTTAACTTATCAAAATGAAACAGCAAATCATATTTAACCTCTTCTTCTAATATCCCTGCGAATAATGGATTTAAATAGAGAGCGTGCGTCCCAAGGACAGCAGCTTCTGAAGCCATAGTAGCTCCTTCACCAATATATAATGTTGCATAATATAATAGATCGTGTATTCGATCAGGAGAGACCTCTGGTTGATAAACAACTAATTCTTCGGGTAACTTATTTTCTGAAGAGATTATCACTTTTGCATATTTTTCTATCATTTTGATTAGTTTTAATTTTAATTTATCTGATACATTTTTAATTCCAATATCATGGGAAGCTTCCCATGAAACAAATCGAATAACTACAAACTTATCACTTTCTGATAAACCTATTTCTTTTAATGTATTTGAATCCGGAATAAATCTCTTAGGATGTAAATACATAAGTTCCATCAAGCTATTAAATCTAACATGCTTTTTTCCGAAATCACCCAAAAAACAGTTTGGAGTTAATATAAAGTCTGAAAAAGACTCAAATAGAGCAATACCCAACTTTGCATGCTCCGTATCAGTTAAAATAATTGATTTTTTCCCAAGCAAACGACCAATGTGTGCCGAACGAACCGAGGCAAAACCAAGAAAGATATCTGGTTGAAATTTTCTTACTGCTATGAACATTTTTATATCAAGCCATATTATTTTGATTAACTTTTCTATAATTGAATGACCATATGAACCAATCTTATGATATTTGAATCCATACAAATCTAAAAGTTTAAATGAGATTTCCTTATTACTAGCAGTGATTAGAATTTCATGCCCACGATCTTCCATCTCCTTTATAAAGTTTTTAAAATAATGTACATTTGCTGGATGATTTATATCGACTGATATTTTCATTTTTATTCACCTTAGAAAGCTCTACTTAGTGCTTCATAAATAATTAGAACTATTTTAATCTGGTATTTGACTGCTACTTATTTATACTTATTTTTGAAGTCTTTCATTATCCATAATATCCATCCACATCCCAAAGCCAAATGACTGGAAAGCTGCAATAAATAGAAACATAAAAACAATTAGAGTGGCATCAGCTAACGGTCTCCCCCAGATAATATATTTCATAATCTTAATAAAAAATGGAATAGACATAAGTGTAAGTAAAAATGAAAAATTGTAGAGTAGAAATAATGGATGGAAATCCCTAAAAAGATATTTAATCCATAAGCGTTTAAAAAAGGATTTAATCAGTAGAAAACTAACACGGGGAATAACCTTGAAGATTTTCATTTTCGATTGTTCTCCAACATTATATACAGGCTTGATTTCAACTTCACGTATTGAACAAAAGGCAATATTTAGCTTTACAAGTATATCATTAGGCATACCATAACTTTTATATATTTTATGGAGTCGGATTGCCCGAAGAGCTTTAAGTGATATAGCTGTGTAACCAGTCTGCGTATCGGAGATATGCCAGTATCCAGAGGCAACTTTTGTTAAAATTGAAAGAACAGAATTTCCTATATACCTTATTTTTGGAACTACAAGCCAGGCACTGCGATGTATCAGCCTATTTCCTTTAACATAATCAACATTTTCATCTATGACTGGAAGACAAATGCTTTTTAATTCTGCTGGATCCATCTGACCATCACCGGCCATTACAGAAGTACAATCAATCTGATGATCTTTACACCACTTATAACCGCTAGCTATAGCTGCTCCGACTCCTCCATTCTTAAGATGATTGATAACAACCAATCTTTTAGAATTTTGATAATCACAAAGAGTTTCTGAGGAAGTAAAATATTTCTTCTCTTTCTGATCCATTTCATAGACTACTTCTTCAGCATAGTTATATACAGTGCTACTTTTATCTATTTTTGAAGTATAAATTGGATCAACAGTTTCCATTTCTTTCTGTAATTTTAATAATAAATCTAAAGTTCCATCTGATGATTTGTCGTTTACGGCAATGATCCGGTCAACAAACTCAGGCATTGTCCTGATTACATTTTCAATTTGTGTTACTTCATTATAGCAGGGAACCACAACAGCTATCAATTTGTTATCTAACATTACTACTCCATATTAGTTCGTGTAGTTAAAATCTTATAGTTGACTCTATACAGTATATACATATCATCACTATAGACTCTTTCAAATAATTCAGGATATACAGCTAGACTAGCATTGAACCTTTCTAGATCATATACAGGTGCAAATGGTCTATCATTCTTGAACTCAGACAAGATATATGAGACATTGTACTTAGCAATATTTTCTAGTATATCCTCAAAAGGATTAACAAAATGAAAAATATTCCATGTCATTTTTTGCCTGTCTTTTTCAGTAGGTACCCGAGGAGAATGAACTGTTCCGGATGAGAGAAAATAATTAGGAGTCTGAGCAACTACATCCATTGCCGCATATTTGTATGATGCAATCACCGACCAGGGTTCTATATTCTCCCGAATATATTCAAAGACATTATCTTCTTTGAGTATGTAATCTCTATTATATGAATCAGCATTCAATCGATCTTTCAAATCCACTGTAATACTCAAAGCCAAAAGAGTAAATAAAACCACTATAGCAATGGTTCCTTTTTGATTTATTCGTCCCGAAAACTTCATATAAAAAATAGAAGCCAACAAAGCTACCCAGTAAATAAAGAAGATTTCCTGGAAGTACACTATTCGACGGGCATAGACCTGTGAAATAAACTTGGAAATAATTACATTGTAAGTCGGCATTGCTGTAAAGATAAGAACCAGTGCTGTTGAAAACAGAAAATATAAAGCCCCTCGATCTACCAATTCCAGTCTCTTTTCAGAACTATAATACAATGGAAAACAGATTTCCTTTTTCCCTTTTGGACCAGTTTTCATTACGGCGAAACTGATAATAAATACTAGAATCGAAGTGACAATTCCCATCAGTTCAAAGAAGGAAAAGTTAAAACCCCTTAAAAAATTTCCGTACTTAGTTCCATATGCAGCAGCATTTTCAAAATGCACATGGGCCTTAGTTTCACCCCAAAACGCAAGTAAAACAAAGGTAACAAACACGAGAATACCAATCAACCTGGCTCGCTTGTTATCGAGTTTTATAGCGAAATACTCTATGACTTTTCGAGATAGTAAGGTCAATACAATGACAGCAAATAATGCAATTATGGCAACCAGAAAAAACGGTTCAATCCGTTCGAATAATTTGAAATCTGTTTTCCAGATTCGTATCAAAAATATAAAGACTGAAAACAGCATCAATGAAACATAAAGCCTGAAAGTCCCGGCCTTTTGACGGGCTTTAGTACCGAAACAAACATCAACAACCGTAAAAGCCATTAATACTAAGACAATAACAGCATAGGAATAAACATGAGTAAAGATTATTGAAGCCAGAATCAAGAATAATGGGATGTATAACAGTTCAACCCTCTTTTCATCATAACTTCTCCATGTATCAATAAATAAAGCAAAGAAAAGAGGGAGAAATATTGTTCGAGAAAACTGATCGGGGATAGGCATAAATTCCGCATCAAGAGCCGGTCCCCAATTATACAATTCATAAAAAACAAACAAGAAGGCAAATAAAACAAACATGACGCGGTGCTTATTCAACAGCTTTTTATATAGATAAAGATATGCGGAGAATGGAAATATCAAGTAAAGAGCCGGAGAAACATCCCAATACAGATTTAAATCTATTTGTGCCAGTTTTACCACAACTGCTGAAAAAATATAATTAATATCATAAGCATAATTATAGGGGATTTCTGTTGCCCCTTCATACATAGGGACAAAAGGTGTAATTACATCGTTATGCAAAAGTTTTATAATATAAGCCAGGTGATGTTGATGATCACCAATGAAATGCCCACCTCTTAGGAACAAAACAACAAAAGTGACGATAAGCACATAAATCGACAGCATATAGAATATTATGGATTTAATATCTATACTCGATGGAATTACAGGCTTTGAAAACCTGAAAAACTTGCTTGTCCTGTGTTTAACAAAAAAAATTGTCAATAATACAGCTAATAGACTAAACCAGATTATGAAAAATGATGTCCATTTCAGAAGAAAAAAGTAAGCAATCAGCCCAGGAATCAGAAGTAACGAATAACCCAGAGAGAAATCCACAGCTATTGACTTCTCAATCTTTTTACCTGCAAAAGCGCCTATCAGAGACCTAAGAAAGTACCCAGGCATGATAAAAAATATCAGAATTACCGGAAAAACCTTGATGAGAACAATTATTTTGTCAAAGAGAATACTTTCCAAAGGAAACTCCACTATAGTTTATATATATCCTCTGTGCTTGTCGCATAGGCATTCTGCAAATCAACAATCAGCTGAGATTTTTCTGCAAGATCAGAAAAGTCGAAGTCCTTATGTTTGGTTGTAACAATAACACAGTCATAATCCCGAAGATTAGAAAGATCATCAATTGAAGAGTATTCTGTTCCGTCTTCTGTTTTAGCTGTTTCAATATAGGGGTCATAAAAATCTACTAGACCACCTTTATTAGCAACTTCCTGAATAATTTTCAAGGCGGGGCTTTCCCGTTCATCATCGATATTTGGTTTGTAAGCTACACCGAGAAACAAGATTCTGGAACCATTAACCGATTTCTTATGACGATTTAATGCTGAAGTAATTTTTATTGTCATTCTATGAGGCATAAGCATATCAATATGTCCCGCAGTATTAATCATGCTGAGGTCGAAATCGAATTTTTTAGCAATGTATTCTAAATAAAAGGGATCAAGAGGGATACAGTGACCACCGATTCCCGGACCAGGATAAAATGCCTGAAAACCATATGGTTTAGTCTTGGCTGCGTCAATGACTTCCCAGATATTTATATCCATTTTCCCACTCAACAATGCAAGTTCATTGATTAAACTGATATTAATGAGACGATAAGTGTTTTCAAGGATTTTGACCATCTCAGCAGCTTTGGGTGAGCTGACTACATGAATCTGCTGAATGGCTTTACTGTATATTGCCAGACCAATTTCGTTCCCATCTTCAGTCATGGCGCCGAGAACTTTAGGTGTATTCTCTGTTTTGTAAGTTTGATTACCGGGATCAACTCTTTCGGGACTGTATGCCAGCCAAAAATCATAACCATGAGTCATACCAGATTCACGTTCTATAATAGGTAGCATGAAATCTTCAGTAGTAGTCGGATAGGTTGTGCTCTCTAGGGCAATAAAAGTCCCTTTTTTCATAAACCGACCAATTTCGAGACAGGATCCCTCAATGTATGCCATATCAGGTTTACGAAATCTGTCTAAAGGTGTAGGCACGCAGATAAATATAGCATCACACTCTTTTATCCGGTTGAAATCTGTAGTAGCAGTAAATCTTCCTTTTTTTACAACAGTCTCCAGATCTTCATCTTCGACATCGCCGATATAATTCTCTCCACTGTTGGCCATAGCCGCCTTTTTTTCCGATTTTTCAAAACCTAGTACTTCAACATCGTTTTTAGCAAAAGTCACAGCCAGAGGAAGCCCCACATAACCAAGCCCGAGAATCCCTACTTTAACTGTATTATTTTCTATTTTCTGTAATATTTCACTTTTCAAACCCATTTTTGTCTCCATTTTCTAGTATGTGCTCAAAATATTAAGCATTTCCTGAGCGGAATTACCATTTCCGTATAAATCCGGATATAATTTTAAAACTTCAGCTCTATCAATTGCCTGCAGGATTTTGTCTTTATCTGCACCGACAATAGTATTCCAGCCTGCATTCACCGTCTCAACCCATTCGGTCTGGTCTCTCATGGTAACACAGGGCTTTTTGAAAAAATAAGCCTCTTTTTGTACACCACCGGAGTCAGTTACTACCATTCTGCAATTGCTCTCCAGATATAACATTTCAAAAAAGCTCACAGGTTTTACAATTTTTACATTGTCTCCAAACTTTAAATTGAACTGATTAAGCATTTTAACCGTTCTCGGATGCAGCGGAAGAATAACATTTCTACCAGATTCGCTCAATGCCTGCACAATATTACGCAACCGCTGAGGATCATCTGTATTCTCGGCTCTGTGTAGTGTTACCAGAATAAAATCGGCAGGAATATCAAACTCCGGCTTCGTTACATCTTGTCTATAATACAGAGATGCATCGAGCATAATATCGCCTGTGCGGTAGACCCCTTCCGTCAGTCCCTCATCCTTTAAATTCTCTACAGCTGTATCGGTGGGACAAAAAAGAAGGGTGCTGATACGATCCGTAAGAATGCGGTTCTGTTCCTCTGGCATTTTCATGTTGAAGCTGCGCAAACCTGCCTCAACATGGACAACGGGAATATGCAGCTTACTAGCTGCCAATGCACCGGCAATAGTTGAATTTGTATCGCCGTATGTAAGAAGAAAATCGGGCTTTTCGCTGAGAAGAACATCTTCAATCTTCTCCAGCATCCTTCCGGTCATTGCACCATGAGAACCCGATCCGACTTCGAGATTCATATGTGGTCGGGGGATGTTCATCTCTTCAAAAAAAACATCTGACATATTCTGATCATAATGCTGACCAGTGTGAATTATCAGTTCAGAAAACTTGTCGGAAAAATTTTCCTCAATTTTCCGACTTAAAACCGCAGCCTTGACAAATTGAGGACGCGCTCCAATAACTGTAACGATTTTTTTCATATTTCTTTAAGTCCTCTGTCTTTTTTTTCATAACTTTTACTGCAGGTCGGACATTTATACTCTTCCAGTTTTTCACCACACAGACAGACCCATCCCTGTAGTCGTGCAGGATTGCCATAAACCATTCCATAATCAGGAATATCTTTTGTGACAGTTGAGCCTGCTCCAACAAAGCTGTATTTTCCCAGAGTAACACCACACACAATTGTAGCGTTAGCCCCTATAGAAGCTCCTTTTCGGACTGTAGTCAGCTTGTACTCATCTTTCCGCTCTACAAAGGATCGCGGATTAATGACATTGGTGAATACGCAGGAAGGTCCACAAAATACATCGTCTTCAATTACAACATCATCGTAGATACTGACATTATTCTGGACCTTTACGCCATTGCCTAATACCGCTCTAGCACCGACATTGACATTCTGCCCCAGAACACAGCGTTCGCCAATATGTGCTCCACTCATGACATGGGAGAAATGCCAGACTTTAGTGTCCTTTCCCAAAACAGCGCCTTCGTCTACATATGAACTTTCATGTACAAAATATTCAGCCATTAACAACCTTCTTTACCGCTTCAATTACCTGATTCTGATCATCTCTGGAAATAAAACCGTGCATGGGCAAACTGATAACTTCTTTTGATAGTAGCTCTGCATTATCATAATGTGTGTTATCTCCAAGGAAGGAAAATGCTTCCTGTCGATTTACAGGCATTGGATAATGTACTGATGTGGGGATTCCCAAAACTTGCAATTTCTGCCGTGCTTCATCACGATTCGGAATGCGAACTGTATACTGCGCCCAAGAGGAACTCCTGTCCGGAATAATTTCCGGTGTGATGATATTTTTTGAATCCTGAAAAGCGGATGTATAATAATCCGCTGCGGATTGCCGCATTTCAATTTCATTATCAAAATATTTGAGTTTAATCCTGAGAATTGCAGCCTGAATAGTGTCCAGTCTTCCGTTTATTCCCACATATTTATGTGTGTAACGTTTTACCTGACCGTGGTTGACTAACTGACGGAGCTTGATAGCCAGATCATCGTCATTAGTAAACATTGCACCGCCATCTCCATAGCATCCCAATGGTTTTGCAGGGAAGAAACTGGTAGTGGCTACTTTTGTCAAATTACACGATCTTTTCCCTTTATATTGTGCTCCAAAAGACTGGGCGCCGTCTTCAAGAACCCAGAGACCATTTTTATCTGCTAATCTATTAATAGCATCAAAATCTGCTGTTTGTCCGTATAGAGATACGCCAAATATCGCTTTAGTTTTTTTAGTAATCTTCTCTTCTATTTTTTCAGGGTCAATATTGAATGTGACAGGATCCACATCGACAAATACAGGAGTTGCCCCCCAGTGGCTGACCATACTGGCAGATGCATAATAAGTAAAAGCGGGAACAATGATTTCGTCTCGCGGTTTAATATCCATTGCCATTTGGGGGACAAGTAGAGCATCAGTTCCAGAAGAACAAGCTATAACATGTTTTACTCCTGAAAATTCGGCCAGATCAGCTTCCAGAGCTTTTACTTCATCCCCATTTATAAATTGTGCTGAATTAATTACTCCCTGAATGGCGTTATCAATTTCGCTTTTGTATTCTTCATACTGTTGGTTTAAATCTGCAAATTTAATCATTTATTATTCTCCATCATTGATGAGACTATTGTTCTCAATTTTTTTGCGTTTTCTTCAGAGTTATAGATTCGACTTAGCTTATCAGAATTATTTTTAAAATTAGAAATATCATCAGCACTCATAACCTTAATGGCACCAGCCAGGCTGGCGCCTGAAAAGCCATCTGATACGACACCGATTTCATGCTCATTCACAAATTGTTTCATGGCAGTCGTTGGACTTATGGCGACTGAAAGTCGAGCCTGAATAAACTCAAATATTTTATTCGGCATGGCGAATTTCTGATTGAGGTTGTTCTCCGGTAATGTATAAACCCCTATATCGTATTTGTTCAATTCATCCGGAAGAGATTCTAAAGCCACAGGTTCATGAAAAGTAACATTAATACCTATAGCTAATATTTTAAGCTCTGCCAAATAATCTCTTTGTGTAGGTACTAAATAAAAGTGCAACTCATAATTATCCCCGAGGATTTGAACAGCTTCTATCAGTTGTTCCAGTTTTCTTTTTCTTAAAGCTCCACCCTGATGAACCAATTTGATTTTACCGGAAGTTTTTACAGGTTTTAAATCGACAAAAGAAGGAGAATTGTCAATAATTTCCGAAGAGACTCCATGGTTTTCCAAATAAATACCGGCAATTCCATCAGAAACTGTTGTGAGTTTATCAATTTGAGGGAGATATTTTTTAAATATATATCGAACCTTCATTTTGTGAAGAAATAATCCAAATGAACTATCAACGGCATCGTAGTCCAGGTAATACTCATGAGCATCAAAGAGAACCTTGCACTGCAGTTTTTTATTGAGTAAAACAGCCAGTGGTAACATTTGATAATCATTGGCAATTATTAAATCGGGATTTGATGCTAATAAATCCCTGAATAATCCTGGAAAGTTACGAATATTGAATCGATAAAGAAGATCCAAGTTAATAAATGAGAGAAGCAACTTGATTATTCTTTCAAACAATCTGTTTCTAAATTGGATATTCTTATATTCAACTCCTTCAATTCCGGGGGCTTCAATACCAACAGCAGTTACCCTATTGTAATCTTTCAAAGCCTTTATCTGCCTGCGTATGCGGGGATCCCTCTTGAGGCTTGTGTACCCGAGAATAAGAATGTTCATTTTTTTTTATTTTGACTATCGAACTCAGAGACTTCATTTCTTATTGATTCTGATATTATTTTGCTATATTTCTCTTCATATCCTTTAATGAAGCTCACTCTTTTTTCGGTCATCAATCTCCCTTCTTTTGAATCTTTTTTTATGAATCCATAGTATTCACTCTTATCTTCGATAAATGTAATATCAGCCGGATCTATTCCTTTTATAATTTTTCCCGGATTACCAGCAACAACAGAAAATGATGGAATATCTTTTGTGACGACGCAATTTGCCCCGACTACAACATGATCACCAAGTTGAACACCTGGAGTTATAATTGAACCCATACCAATCCAGCAATATTTTCCAATAATAACAGGCTTTTCCACTGTAGGATTAGAAAGATTCGTCAAATCATGATTAGCTGTGATAATACCGACATTAGGACCAATATAGGTATAACCTCCCATGAGTAATCCATTATATCCCTGAATATAACACCCTCTGACTTTATTGCCCGGTTCATCAGAAACCCCTATTAAAATCTTCTCAGGACTGGTTATTAAAGATTGTTTATGAGTTGGCCAATAAATTTGACTTCTTTTCAAGTACCACTTCAGGTTTCGAATTCTTATTTTGAATTTTCTGTTTCCTTTTGAATTTAGATGATGTCGATATATTGGTATTATCAATTTATTTTGTTCCTTTTGAATATGTTTCTAGGAAAAAATTCCATTTTTTTGAATATTATTATACTTATTATAAATTGCATAATTATCAATAAAATAGAGATGTAGTTCATTGGGAATATTTTACTCACAGCATAGAAAGGAAGCATGATCAAAAATGAAATAAAGAATATTTTCACAAATTCAACTAAAGGAAATAATTCTCTAAAACTGATTTTCGTAACTTTAAGAATCTGAAATATTTGTAAAATAGCCATACAGTAAACAGTAAGGACAGTTGCAATAGCTAATCCTTTTATACCGAGAAAATGAAAACCTATATAATTAAAAATTAAATTGAAAAACAAACTTATTGTTGAATTAATCGTAATCAGATGCGACTTCTCGAAAGACATTAAAATTGATCCATAAGATAATGCGCGCACTGGTAATCGTAATTGGTATATTAGAAATATAATTGCGCTAGCAATATATGTTTCTGAATATAAAAAAACAACAATGAATTTATAGTGAATCAAAACAACCATAAAAAGTGGAAAAAGGATAGTAGAGATTATTATACCACTTTTTTTCCAATGACTAATTACATTAAATACTTTTTCTTCAAAAGGTTTATCTTCGCTCAAAAACTTAGAATATGCAGGTAACAGTGAAGAAGTTATACTTCCAGTAATTATTCCAATAAATGGTAATTCAATAGCACCATTTGAATAAATCGCAAACAGCTCTACTGGAAGTAAATAAGTAACGAATAGCTTATCTACATATAGATTTATTTTTCCTATTAGTGCTGTTAACCCAAGAGGGAATGAAAACTTAATTATATCCCTATAGTTAACATCAATATTTGATGTATTGTCACAAGGTAAACTTCTAACTGACTTAGTATAAATAATCAGAAAAAGAAAAAATCGAACAATTTGAATAGAGGTAATACCATAAATGATTATGCTGTATTCTCTAAAGATCCATACATACACTGCAATTACTGAAAGAGTAATCAATCCAATAATTACATTTATATAAACTAGTTCTTTAGTCTTATTTAAAACAATAAATGGAGAATCGAAAAATGTATTCAAAACTCTAAATAATAGAAAAAATAGAAAGGGAAATAAAAAAGAACTAAAATTATAAGTTATGAAATTCAAATTTGTTAATGAATAGAATAATAATACTGCCAGAAGAGCAAGAAAGAATAAAGAGAAAAGGATTTTATTAGCAATTGATTCAAACTGGTCTCTTTGATTAGTTTTTGCTAAAAAGAAAGATCCACTCATCGGAAAACCCATAACTACTAAACTACATATAAGTTCTCCATAAAAGATGAATTGTCGATACATACCATATTCATTAATAATTAGAACCCTTGATAAGAGCATAATTGTTATCAATGAAATAAAAGATTGAGCACCTCTTGCAAATATCAGAAAAGATGCATTTCTAAATATATTATTCATATTTATTTATTTAAATATTCCATCCATTTCAACACTGCTGAAATTAATGGGAAAATCAACTGGCTGGCCTGTTTTCATCGCCATATACGTTCCGAGAATGATTTCCAAAGCCTTTTTTCCCTTCTCGCCTGTAATAAACGGATCTCTATCATGAACTAGGGCATCGATAAAATCACCGATTAAAGCAGTATGACCAAATCCATAGACAGTAGGAGGATCGTCAGCGTCGGGATCAATTACTGTGTGTTCCGCATCACCGACTTCATCACTATCGGCAAAACGCCAGGTTTCAAATTTATTGACAGCTAGCCCACCGATAACAACAGTTCCTTTTTCTCCGAAAAGACTGAGAGTCTCATTCAGATTGGTTGGAAAAACATTGGCTGTTGCTTCAACAACCCCGACTGATCCGTTTTCGAACTCAAGTATGGCCGCACCAAAATCCTCTGCTTCTATGGGTCTTTGAAACCTTCTGGTAACTCCGTGAATTCTCTTCAGATCGCTACCCATAAGCCACTGCAGCAGATCGATTCCATGAGTACACTGATTCATCAGAGTTCCGCCGTCGAGTTCCCATGTTCCACGCCAGGGAGCCTGCTTGTAATACCCATCGTTCCGATTCCATCGTACCTGAATCTGACCGTGGAAGATTTTTCCAAATCTCCCTTCTTTAACGGCATCATGTGTTTTCTGTATGGGAACATTGAATCTGTTCTGAAAAGATACTGCCAGCTTTCTGTTATTTTTTCTCGCAGTAGCAATCATTTCATCTGCATCATCTGTAGAGAGAGCCATAGGTTTCTCTACGATAACATCTACTCCATTTTCAAGGCAGTAAACAGAAATATCTTTGTGATAACCGGACTCCGTTGCAATTGTTACAAAGTCCAGTTGTTCTTCACTTATCATTTTTTTGAAATCTGTATATCGGTTAACTGCTTTTTCAGGGAATTTGTCAGTAAATTGCTTTGCTCTTTCCTCTGTCCTTTCCGAAACAGTATCACAAAGCGCAACTAAATCGACTTTTTCCGAATTGTCGATAAATCCGTCAACATGTTTAAAACTGATTCTTCCGCATCCGATAATGGCAGCTTTTAATTTCATTTGTATACCTTTATTTTTAATTTTTCCTGTCGGAATAATTCAATTCCATCCACTTCAAATACTCACCGGATTTGATATTATCAATCCACTTCCTATTTTCAAGATACCACTTAACAGTCTGAACAAGACCTTCATCGAAAGTAACAGACTGTTTCCATCGCAACTCGCTCTTCAGCTTATCACAATTGATAGCATACCTCTGGTCATGTCCCGGCCTGTCCTTCACAAAGGATATCAGTTTCTTAAAATACTCTTTATCTTTCCCGATTTCAACCGCGACAACTTCGCAGAGCGAATGAACCAGTTTGATATTTTCCCACTCATTTTCACCGCCGATATTGTAGGTATCACCGAGCGTACCATCCTGCATTACGGCCCACACTGCAGTATTGTGATCTTCCACAAATAACCAGTCACGTATGTTCTTTCCATCGCCGTATACAGGGAGATCTTTTTCCTCGAGCATTTTCTCAATCATCACTGGAATCAGTTTTTCCGGAAACTGATAAGGACCGTAATTATTCGAACAATTGGTCATAGTTACAGGAAGCCCGTATGTGTGAAAATAAGACATAACCAGATGATCGGAAGAAGCTTTACTGGCTGAATAGGGGCTTCGGGGATCGTAGGAAGTATCTTCAAAAAAGAATCCCATTTCTCCCAGAGATCCGTAAACTTCGTCGGTACTGACATGATGAAAGAGCTTATTGTCAAAATTACCGTCCCAGTATTGCCTGGCTGCATCGAGAAGTGTAAAAGTTCCTATAATATTCGTATTGATAAAAGCCTCGGGACCTTCTATTGACCGGTCTACATGACTTTCTGCTGCCAGATGACACACAGCGTCAATTTTATATTCCGAGAAGAGAGCTGCTACCAGATCTTTATCACAGATATCACCCTGACGAAAAACATATCGCTCAGGAAACTTTTCCACTACGTCATTAAGGCTGAATGCATTTCCCGCATAGGTGAGTTTATCGAGATTGATGATTCTCCCTGAAAACTCTGTCTTAGTGAGTATGGTTCTGATAAAGTTACTGCCGATGAATCCGGCTCCACCTGTTACAAGAATGTTTTTAAAAGATCTAGAGAATGTCATTGCTGTTTATTCCTTAGGATTATTTAGTTTTCTGATTTATTGTATTTAATATGCCTACTGTTGAGTCAAATGCATTGATCGCCAATTTAATCCCTTCTATTATTTCATCTTCGTTATCAGGGTATTCATAAGTCACGATAATCTCCAACTTCTTCCAGATAAACACGAAAAAGCTTCTGTCCTGCCAAATCCTGCAGTTTAATAAAACGATATATAAAAGAATCAACAACCTTCACTTTGTCATCATCTTCAAAAATACTCTTATCAAAGTCTCCCCATTGGAGAATATCTTTTTTTGCAGATCCAGCTCTTTTCATATGGAGATCCACTTTCTTCAGAATATCGTTTAGCATAATCGGATTCCTTTATCCATCACTTCTCTATAGATTTTTTCATTAGGATGACCAGGGGAACTTATAACCAGATCCACTTTCCTTGCGATACCTTTTCGTTCTAGTTGACTAAGAAGACGAATCTTATCTCTCAATTCAACGACTTGCTCAGTTAAAAGAAAGATATCGATATCCCCACCTCTCTTACTGTCATCGATTCTACTACCGAAAAGATATACAGAAGCATCAGAAATTGAGGATCTGAGTGTATCTGTTATAACATCAATCTGTTCTATGCTGATTCTCATAGATTATATTATATCATCTTCATTCAAATTTGAAATGAACCTCTGGAGAGATTTTTTCCAATCCTCTATAACGAAAGAAAAAGTCTCTTTTATTTTATCTTTGGATAAAAGTGAAAAAGCAGGTCTCTTCGCTTTGGTCGGGAATTCATCAGTATTGCAGGGATTGATTTCACACAGGGAATCTATCACCCCATGATCTCTTCCCAATCTGTAAATTTCACTGGCAAAATCAAACCACGAACATTGCCCTTCTCCTGAAAAATGATAAATTCCATATTGATTGCATTCTGACTTGATTATGGTTGAAATCAGATCTGTCAGATCACGAGCCCATGTAGGCGTTCCGATTTGATCATCAACAACTTTTATCCCATCGAGCTTGTTCATCAATTTGATCATCGTATAAACAAAATTCGGACCAAACTGACCATAGAGCCATGCTGTTCTGATAATAAAAAACTTATTATTATTCTTTTGCAGAACTTCTTCACCGGCAAGTTTACTTTTACCGTAAACTCCAATAGGACCAGTCGCAGCATCTTCTGCAAGGGGAATACTCGACGATCCGTCAAAGACATAATCTGTGGATATGTGAATAATAGGAATATCCAGTTCAGATGATAATTTTGCCAGATTTTCAACGCCGTCCCGGTTTATCTTATACGCCAGATCGACATCACCTTCCGCCTGATCAACTGCCGTATAAGCAGAGCAGTTGATTATCCAGTCAGGAGAGATCTCCTCTGCTTTTTTCGATAAAATCTGAGGAGAGAGAATATCTACTTCTTTATCAGTACCGACATTAGTCAATTCTGCTTTATCCATTGCCAGACACAATTCCTGTCCCAGCATCCCTTTCGCACCGATTATCCAGATCATTTCAGATCCTTAAGCAATGGTAAAATCTTATCCTTATCTGAAATCAGAGGCTTTTCGATTCCATCAGCAGGCCATGGTATATTCAAATCCGGATCACTCCAGATAATACCGCCATCAGATTCAGGAGCATATTCAGCAGTGCATTTATACAAAAAATGAGTATTATCGACCAATGTAAGAAAACCATGGCCGAATCCGGGAGGGATATAGAGCATTGTATTATTTTCTTCGTTTAATTCCATACCGAATGACTGCCCATAAGTAGGAGATCCCTCAATCAGATCAACGGCTACATCCCAAACAGCACCTTTTATCACACGGACAAGTTTGCCCTGGCCATGAGGGGCTGATTGAAAATGGATTCCTCTCAGAACTCCTTTTGAAGAATAAGAGTGATTATCCTGAACAAACAATTCATTGATTCCAGATGAAGCAAACTCACTGTGCTTATAAGTCTCCATAAAAAATCCGCGGGAATCACCAAATAGTCGAGGTTGGACAATTTTCACACCACTTAGCGGGGTTTCTTTAAACTCAAATGGCATAATTAATTTTCCCGTTTCAGGATATTCTGCAAATATTCACCATAAGTTGATTTCTTTAACTCTTCAGCCAGCTTTGCAAACTGAATCCTATCAATGAAACCTTCACGGTAGGCAATCTCTTCAATACAGGCAATTTTCAATCCCTGTCTTGCTTCGAGAACCTCTACATACTGAGATGCTTCGAGAAGAGAACCATGTGTCCCTGTATCCAGCCAGGCAAAACCACGGCCCATCAATTCCACTTTCAGTTTGTTCTGTTTGAGATATTCTTTGTTGACATCAGTAATTTCCAACTCACCTCTGGCAGAAGGTTTCATATTACAAGCAATTTCCACAACATCATTATCATAAAAATAAAGTCCCACAACAGCATAATTCGATTTGGGATTCTCCGGTTTCTCTTCCAGGGAAAGAGCATTCCCGGCATCGTCAAAATCGACAACTCCATATCTTTCGGGATCATTCACATAATATCCGAATACTGTAGCGCCCTCTTTCTGACCGGCGGCTTCTTTGACCATTTTTGCAAAATCATGACCGTAAAAAAGGTTATCTCCCAATACAAGTGCTACATCATCACTACCGACAAAATCCTTACCGATTATAAAGGCTTCAGCCAGGCCATTTGGAGCATCCTGAACAGCATAAGTAAAAGACATCCCCAGTTGAGAACCATCACCGAGCAATTCCTCAAAACGAGGAGTATCCTGTGGTGTGGAAATTACCAGAATATCTTTTATCCCGGCTAACATAAGGGTTGATAAAGGATAATAAATCATCGGTTTATCATAGATTGGTAACAGTTGTTTACAAATTGATTTTGTTGCCGGATACAATCGGGTTCCCGATCCACCTGCCAGAATTATGCCTTTCATGTTTCTATCCTTATTTAGTCTCTTTGATATAGATCTCTCGTATATACTTTATCAGATACATCCATTAAATCTTCATGCATTCTGTTAGTTATTATAATCTCAGATATCTTTTTAAACTCATCAAGGTCTTTAATCACTTTTGAGTGATAGAACTCTTTTTCTTTGTAAGCTGGTTCATAAACAACAACTTCGATTCCCTTAGCCTTAATCCGTTTCATAATGCCCTGAATGGAAGAAGCTCTGAAATTATCTGAATCTGTTTTCATTGTCAGGCGATAAACTCCCACAATTGATGGATTCTGTTCCCAGATCATCCTGGCTATGTGATCTTTTCTTGTAGTATTGGCATCGACAATAGCATTGATTATATTATTGGGTACATCCCGGTAATTGGCTCTTAGCTGTTTTGTATCTTTAGGAAGGCAATAACCTCCATATCCAAAAGAGGGATTGTTATAATGTGTTCCTATCCTGGGGTCGAGACCGACACCGTCTATGATATCTTTTGTATTAAGTCCTTTTATTTCAGCATATGTATCGAGTTCATTTATATATGCAACACGCAGTGCAAGAAATGTATTGGAAAACAATTTAATAGCTTCCGCTTCTGTCGAGTCTGTATAAATTACTGATATATTTTCTTTGATCGCACCTTCGACTAGTAGGTTGCCAAAGATTTCAGCTTCTTTAGTTCTACCACCGACAACGATCCTCGAAGGATAAAGATTATCATATAGAGCTTTGCTCTCACGAAGAAATTCAGGTGAAAAAATGATATTGTCAATATTGTATTTCTTTCTGATTTTCTCTGTATACCCAACAGGAATCGTTGATTTGATAACCATTGTAGCTTCAGCATTGTACTTTAGAACTTCTTCGATAACAGCTTCAACTGATGTTGTGTCAAAATAGTTCTCTACAGGATCATAATTTGTCGGTGTCGCGATTATGACAAAATCAGAACCATTATAAGCTGTGTTTTTATCAGTAGTTGCAAGGAGATTCAAATCTTTTGTTGCAAGATATTCTTCAATTTCTTTATCAATAATTGGTGATTTGCGGTTGTTGATAAGATTCACTTTTTCTTCAACGATATCGAGTGCAACAACTTCATGATTTTGTGATAAAAGAACGGCATTAGCTA
>Ga0070728_10001097_pt1 | contig 44132 bp, 26 predicted proteins | sample tdDd471_FD_66723 | JGI IMG/M metagenome (GOLD analysis project Ga0070728, IMG submission 66723) | Marine sediment microbial communities from the Atlantic coast under amendment with organic carbon and nitrate - tdDd47.1 | ecosystem: Environmental > Aquatic > Marine > Coastal > Sediment | place... | reverse complement strand
TAGCCGCTGTAATCGCCGTTAAGTATAATCTTCCCGTCATAACTTAAGGCCGGAGGATTTTGATTTTTATAATATGTATTAAAAATCACATCACCATCAGTTGCTTTTAAAACCCAAAGGTTGTTATAGTTACCTCCATATTGACAATGAACCAGCGTTGACCGATCACCCGAAGCAGCAAAGGCAAGGGGAGAGCCTGGCCCTTCAAAATCAGTTTCCCAAACAGGATCATCTTCCCAAACTTCATAAGCTGCCACAGTGCTTCTTCCGTTTGGTGTATTAATCTGGATAAATACTTTGGTTCCGTCTTCGGTGATTTTCGCACCGAAGATAGCACCGTCAACAATCTTTTCCCATAGTAAGTTTTGTGTTTCTGCAGAAAACACCTGCACCACACTATCGAAGGCAACGGTAAGGAAATGTCCGTCCGGTGTCATATCAATGGGATATTCCCATTCAGTGGGTACCGGGCTCTCCCATAGAGGTGTTGGACTGTAATCATACAAAGAAACACGTTCGTTATTAAGCCACCATGAATTGAAAGTGGTGCCCACATCAGAAACAACTATTTTTGAACCTATCCCTACAGGATCGGTGAATTGCCAGTTTATTTCCACCTCTTTCCCACCATCGGTTTCGTAAGCTCCATAAACCTGTGGGAGATATGATACCTTTTCGTATTCGGTAGTGTACCCCTTATCGGGATTGGTAACTAGCCTGGATTGAAGATATCCGGAATTTTGTGCAAGTAGTCCAAAATGGACAAGTAAGGTGAGCGAAAGAATGTAAAGTTTTCTCATGTTTTTTGGTTTTTGAAATGAATAGAATTAGTTAAAATAATCAGGGCCTGACTTGAAGTCAAGCCCTGACATGTTAGCTTATTGTTTTACAAGTTTTCCAAATTTCTCCTGTCCGTTTACACGAATGGAATAAAAATAAAATCCTGATGGGAAGTTAGCTCCATCAAGTGTAAAACCGTGGTTTTTTTCTTGTTTGTTTTCCTGGATGATTTCAATCCTTTTTCCATGTATGTCGAATATCTCCAAAATGATTTCTCCATTTTCCGGAGTACCAATATTAAACGACACTTCACTAATAAATGGGTTTGGTTGCAAAGTTACCGAAATGTGGTCAGTAATTTCCGGAGTTTCAATGGATGTCATCACCATTCCTAATGTTCCATCGGGCTGGATATTTTGAGCGTAGATATCTCCACCATCATTGCGTTCATCTTCCCAGGCCACAACCCATTGGCCAAAACTATAGGCGGCCATCTCGGTGTGAAGCTTTGAACTCTGGTTGGTGCTCATATCGATGAATTCATCTTCCCAAACAAAATTTCCATAACCATCCAGCATAACAGCCTGTATTTTCGAATCGACAACGCCGCCAAATTCATAAGCCTGGTAAACACACATAGTGTTGAAGTTAACTCCACTGGCCATTGGTAAACTATAGTCGTTATCAGACAATGGGATTAGCTCCAGGCCTTCATCTGTCCACTGCCTCACACCTTGTTGAGTGAACTTCTGAGCATACAATCCTCTTTGGTTTTGGTTCAGATCCTGTTCACTAAAATAGACCACGATTTCCTGGGGCATCTCCAGGTATGTTGCCGTTGAGTACATGTGGTTTCTTTCCATCGATGTGGAAACCACCACACCATTTGCCGGCATCTGTAGGTTACCCATTCCATCCATATATTGCACCCAGCAATTAAAATGATTCCCATCATCATTGCCATACCAGGTGAATAAAATGCTGCTGTTATTGTATTGTGTGGCTTCAGTTGTAACCACCGCACCTGAAGGAACCGGGGCATAGATTTCCTTATCCTCCGCAAACATAAAAGAACCTGATTCATTAAGCTGGTTTAAATACAAGCCCCTGTTGGGTGCCCAGAACGGGCCGGTTTCCTCATGCCAGATGAAATAAACAAAGTCTAAACCATAAGGAAACAACCTGGGAGCAGTCAGGCTTATGCCCGGATTACTCATCACCAGTCCCTCTTCACCCCATAAAAACTCTCCTGCTGGAGATACTTTTTGCAAATGTATTTCTGCTTCGCTGGGCCAGGCAAATACGATATTGCCCCCGTGCAAGGCACAAACCACCGGGTTGGGCTCAAAGTTGGCATTGTTTGAAAGTTGGATTCCATCAGGGCCCCAGACAAAATCACCATTTGAAGAAATACGATAAGCCACAGGGTTATTATCCGTATTCCGGATATCCTGGAAAGTTACAATGGCATGGTTTTCTTTGTCGGCAGTAAGGTCCCAATCAGTGAGCCAGCTCATTTGTGGATGGTCGCTAACCAGCAGACCATTGTCATCCCACTGCGGATAACCGTCCTTATCAAGCCTTTGCAAACGCACATTGTAGTTGCCTGATTCACTCGAAAACCAGGAAACATAATACGAGCCATCATCACAAACAGCTATTTTAGGCAAAACCTGTTCACCGGTCATATTCGAAAGTTGTGAATTCATCATCGGGTCAGAAGCCCATTGTGCTATGGCCAGTTGCCAACAAAACAGGACTGTTGGAAGCAATAGAAGTAATTTGTTTTTCATGAGAGATCTTTTTTTGATAAAATAAAATATATTGAGGCCTGAAAGATATGAAAAAAAAATATGCAGAGGCAGGGTTCCGGGGAATTTATTTTTATCAACCTGCAATTTTGTGCTTACACTTCAAAGAAATAACGACATTTATCATTAAAATTATTGGGCTTATGTCAGAAGGATTATTCTAGCGGTTTGAAACTAAAATCTTTTGCCTCCATGTTCTTTGAATTGGCTATTGGTAGCGCTTCGATTTATTGAGGTGTTCAACCATCTTCTGATGAAAGTATTAAACTTAATTCTCATTACCTTTGCAAACCATTTATCTTTGAAAGTATTACAATGAATATTAAGTCATCAATATATCAGATTTTAAAATCACGAATCATGGTTCTCGATGGTGCAATGGGCACTATGATCCAGCGCTATCAACTTACTGAAGATGATTTTCGAGGGGAGCAGTTTAAAAACCACCTTTCCGACCTGAAAGGATGCAACGACCTGCTTTCTATCACCCGGCCGGATGTGATTAGAGAAATCCATGAGGAATACCTGGCTGCCGGTTCCGACATTATCGAGACCAATACTTTTAATGCCACCAGTGTTTCGATGGCTGATTATAACATGGAGGAACAGGTTTACCAGATGAATAAAGCCTCCGCAGAAATTGCAAAAAAAGCAGCTGAAAAATTTACACAGCAAAACCCCGATAAACCCCGTTTTGTAGCCGGTGCATTGGGACCCACCAGTAAAACAGCTTCCATGTCTCCTGATGTAAACGATCCGGGGTTTCGTGCGGTAAGTTATAACCAGTTGGTGGTAAGCTACCAGGAGCAGGCCGAAGGTCTAATTGACGGGGGTGTGGATATTCTTCTGATCGAAACCATTTTTGACACATTAAATGCCAGGGCAGCCATGTTTGCAGTGGAAAATGCCTTCAATAAAAAGAGAGCCCGTCTTCCATTGATGGTCTCCGGCACCATTACCGATGCCAGTGGCAGAACGCTCTCAGGCCAAACCACCGAGGCTTTCCTGATATCTGTTTCTCATATGGACTTGTTGAGTGTTGGGTTAAATTGTGCTTTGGGCGCAAAGGAAATGAGGCCTTATCTTGAAGAACTTTCAACAAAAGCACCATACAATGTCAGTGTGTACCCCAATGCCGGGCTTCCAAACCAGTTTGGAGAATACGAAGAGTCCCCGGAAGCCATGGCTGCCCAGTTAAAAGATTTTGTTGACAGTGGTTTTGCAAATATTATCGGTGGTTGTTGTGGCACCACTCCCGACCATATCCGGGAGTTTGTTAAGGTAGCCGAGGCTGGAAAGCCAAGAGGCATTTCAGTCGTCGACAAAAAAATGATGCTTAGTGGGCTGGAACCACTCACAATATTTCCGGGGAGCAACTTCATCAATGTTGGTGAACGTACAAACGTTAGCGGCTCACGCAAGTTTGCGCGACTAATCCGTGAAAAAAAATACGAAGAAGCATTATCGATAGCCAGAGACCAGGTGGAAGGCGGTGCACAGATCATTGATGTAAACCTGGATGAAGCCATGTTGGATTCAGAACAGGAGATGGTGACCTTTCTGCACATGATGGTTTCGGAGCCGGATATTGCAAGGCTCCCGGTAATGATTGATTCCTCGAAATGGAGCGTGATCGAAGCTGGATTAAAATGCCTGCAGGGTAAACCTGTGGTTAATTCCATCAGCATGAAGGAGGGTGAAGACGTTTTTAAACGACAGGCCCGATTGGTGAAAAAATATGGTGCTGCAGTTATTGTAATGGCTTTTGATGAAGTGGGGCAGGCTGCAGGTTTTGAAAGAAAAATTGAAATCTGCCAGAGAGCCTATACTATCCTTACTCAGGAAGTGGATTTTCCGGCTGAGGATATTATTTTCGACCCCAATATTCTTACTGTGGCCACAGGCATCGAAGAACACAACAATTATGCAGTGGATTATATTAACTCCACTAAGTGGATAAAGGAATATCTTCCACATGCCAAGGTAAGTGGTGGTGTGAGCAATCTTTCGTTTTCATTTCGTGGAAACAATGTGGTTCGAGAGGCTATACATTCAGCCTTTTTGTATCACGCAATCAAAGCCGGAATGGATATAGGAATTGTAAATCCGGGCATGCTGCAAATTTATGATGAAATTCCAAAAGACCTGCTTCAACTGGTCGAAGATGTAATCCTCAATCGCCGCAAAGATGCCACCGACCGTCTGATTGCTTACGCGGATAAAGTAAAGGACAGTGGGAAGAAAGAAGAAAAACACGATGCCTGGCGCGATACAAGCGTTCAGGAACGATTGAAACATTCGCTGGTAAAAGGAATTGTCGACTTTATTGATGAAGATGTTGAAGAAGCCCGACAACAATACCCTTTTGCTTTAAACGTGATTGAAGGCCCATTGATGGCTGGGATGGATGTGGTCGGTGACCTGTTTGGCTCCGGAAAAATGTTTCTTCCACAGGTGGTTAAAAGTGCTCGGGTGATGAAAAAAGCTGTTGCAGTATTGCTCCCATATATTGAGGCTGAGAAGGCTGAATCAGGAGGAAGCAGTTCTGCTGGAAAGGTACTGTTGGCAACCGTAAAAGGTGATGTGCACGATATCGGGAAAAACATTGTGGGCGTGGTTCTGGCCTGTAACAATTTTGATGTGATTGATTTGGGTGTAATGGTTCCTGCTGCCAAAATATTGCAAACTGCAGTTGATGAAAATGTCGATATTATTGGTCTGAGTGGTTTAATCACCCCTTCACTTGAAGAAATGGTTCATGTGGCCAGTGAGATGACCCGGTTGGAAATGAATGTTCCATTATTGATAGGCGGAGCAACTACTTCCGAAATCCATACCGCTGTGAAAATCGATCCGAATTATGCTCCACCTGTAGTTCATGTTAAGGATGCTTCGAAAAGTGTAGGTGTTGTAGCCGCGCTCATTTCATCAGATCAAAAGGAAAAATATGCCCGGGATGTCAAGAAAAAATATTCTTCTGCGCGCCAGAAACATGAGAAGAGTAAACTGGAAGGAAAGTTTGTTTCACTGGAAGAAGCCCGTAATAATAAGATCGAAATTGACTGGGAAAATAGCCCGGTTTACAAACCTTTGTTCACCGGCAATAAAGTATTCACCGACTATGACCTGGCTGAAATCCACAGGTACATCGATTGGACCTTCTTTTTCCATTCCTGGCGTATTAACGGTAAATACCCTGCCATTTTTGATGATCCAGTAAAGGGCGAAGAAGCCAAAAAACTCTACGACGATGCCAACAGGATGTTGGATAATATTATCAATAAAAAAATGTTACAGGCCAATGGTGTGATTGGATTTTACCCTTCGGCCTCCATCCAAGATGACGTTGAATTGTCCCTTGATGGAAAGCGGGTGACAAACTTCCGGTTTTTAAGAAATCAGCAGGAAAAACCCGCCAATGTTCCCAACCTCAGCCTTGCTGATTTTATTGCTCCAAAGGACTCCGGTAAAGAAGACTACCTCGGTGGTTTTGCAGTTACTGCCGGCATTGGTCTCGAAAAATGGGTTAATCAATACGAAGCTGATAACGATGACTATTCAGCCATTATGATAAAAATACTTGCCGACCGCCTGGCCGAAGCCTTCGCTGAATTGATGCACCATAAAGTGCGAGAAGTGTATTGGGGCTATGACCAGGATGAAAAGCTTTCCACCGAAGAAATCCTTCGGGAAAAGTACCAGGGTATCCGTCCGGCACCCGGCTACCCGGCCTGTCCGGAGCATTCCGAAAAAAAGGTATTGTTTGACCTTCTTAAAGCTGAAAAAAACGCCGGAATTTCATTAACTGAGAATTTCGCCATGTATCCGGCAGCTTCGGTAAGTGGTTACTATTTTGCCCATCCTCAGGCGCAGTATTTTAACCTTGGAAGAATCTCGTTAGACCAGGTGGAGGATTATGCCAAACGCAAATCACTTTCGGTTGAAGAGGTGGAACGCTTGCTAAATGTGAATTTGAGGTATAAGTAGTTTGCAGAAACTTCATGCATGGTTCCTGACAAAACAATTTGTAATTGTGCAGCACAATTGGAACTCTTTCAGGAACTAAACCTTGAGCTGTCTGAAATAGTTATCTATCCTTCATTTTTTTAATGTCATCTTGTACATTATGACAAATATGATTAGAATCATGTTGTACATCATGACGTGAACACCTCTAATTACCTTGTACATTATTACAAATCATATCTAAATCATATTTGGTTTTATTACAAGATTCATTATCTTTACGCCTAAATTTATCAAAACTATCTTCATCATGATTAGCAGGGATATTATTAGAAACCTAAAGGAGTGGGCAAAAGAAAAAGACAGGAAGCCCTTAATTCTTCGAGGTGCCAGGCAAGTAGGAAAAACAACAGTAGTGAGGCAGTTTGCCAAAGACTTTGATCAATACATAGAATTCAACCTGGAGAAAAAAGAAGACCGGCAAATATTCGAGGAAGATTATCCTTTCCCAAAATTATTAGAGGCAATATTCTATTTGAAGGATGCCAGCAAAAATCTGAGCAAAACCTTATTGTTTATCGATGAAATACAAAGCTCGCCAAAAGCAGTAAGCAGCTTGCGCTATTTTTATGAAGAGGCAAAGGATATTTATGTAATAACTGCCGGTTCACTACTTGAATCCTTGATCAATAAAAAAATCACGTTTCCGGTTGGTCGTGTCGATTATTTTCCAGTGAGGCCTTGTTCGTTCAAGGAATACCTGGCTGCGTCGGGCGAACAGAAGAGTCTGGAAATGATTGATAGTTTGTTTGTGCCTGATTTTGCACATGATAAACTTATTGGGCTCTTTGGGCAATATACCATTATTGGTGGTTTGCCGGAAGTCCTAATGAATTATATTGAAAACCGTGATCTTTTTACATTAAAAAAAATATACGATCGTTTAATCGTGTCATATCAGGATGATGTTGAAAAATATGCTGGCACACAAATGCAGGAGGGTGCGATCCGGCATATCATTGGTTCGGCCTTTCAATATGCAGGTAAGCGGATCACTTTCGAGAGATTTGGCGGATCAACTTACCGGTCACGCGATATGGGTGACGCATTCAGAGTTCTTGAAAAAACAATGTTGCTGCAATTGTCATATCCAGTTACCGGGGTAAAACTTCCCGTAGAAGAAAAACGAAAACGATCACCTAAATTGATATTGCTTGACACCGGATTGATGAATTATTCGGCGGGAATTCAAAAAGATCTGTTGATTTCAAAAATCATAGATGATGTTTATCATGGAAGAGTGGCCGAGCAAATCACTGCTCAACTACTATTGGCCCAAAATCTTTCAGTACGTGCAAAGCTTAATTTTTGGACAAGGGAAGAAAGGAATGCGCAGGCGGAGGTGGATTTTGTGTTTCCGTTTCGCGATATGCTGATCCCGATTGAAGTGAAATCTGGCGCTACCGGTAGCCTCAAGTCCTTGCATCAGTTTATGAATATCGCCCCCCATGAGACCGCTGTTCGGGTTTACTCTGGAAAACTCAAAGTTGAAAACACACGAACAAACACCGGAAAAATATTCCAGTTGATCAACCTGCCTTTTTATTTGACCGGGCAAGTCGAATCTGTTTTAATCGATCATCTGGGGTAATATGTGTGGTTCAATGCATAAAACCCAGGAGGCCTTTTTACTAATTGCCAATTAACAAATTCCGCTATTGTTATTGTTTTAGGAATGTAAAATTTGGAAACATCAGGGCATAAAAAAAGCCGGAAACTCCAGCCAACTTTTAAAGGATCCTCTGTTCGGTGTCCTTCTTCGCGACGGTATGCTCTTTACTTGGCCACCACCGCTCTATTTCCGCAAAGATTATTCTCTTTGTTTTCTGGTGCAAAAGTAGGTTAACTTCTTCAAACCAATGTTAAGTAAAAGTTAAATGATTGAAATGTAAGGTTGTGTAAGGAAAGCGAAAGGGTATGGAGGAAATAGGATGTATAAGTGGAATAAGGTATATAGGGTGTCTTTGGAAAAATAATTGTTTTGATGTTGAATCATTGTTCTCCACTTAAAGGCGTTAATTTTCAAATTTGCTTATCGCCAAATTTTCCAATTAAATAAGATATTTTTCTACTTTTATCGAAAATCTCTGTTATGACTAAATGGATTGTATTGCTTCTTGTTTCTACTACTTTCGGCTTCTCCGCATTTACCCAAACCAAAGATGCGGATCAAATCAAACAAATCTTCGATAATGTACTTACAAACCATGAGGCCTACGAAAACCTTCGTTATTTATGTACAAGCGCCCCGGGTAGGTTGATTGGATCAGAGGAATCCATCATAGCTCAAAAATACATGAAGGAATATTTTGAAAAGTCAGGTGCAGATAAAGTGTATTTCCAGGAATTTAATTCACCTGCCTGGAAATGTGATTCGGCTTCTGTATTTATATTATCAGAGAATGGTCAACAAACACTTCTGGCAACAGATGCCCTAGGGCCGTCACCGGCAACTTCTAAAGATGGAATAAAAGCTGAGGTTATTGAAGTTATGGGGCTAAAAGATGTTGAGGCATTGGGCAGGGACAAAATTGAAGGTAAGATCGTTTTTTATAACCGGCCCTGGGACCCTACCTTTATACGAACTTTTGGCGGATACAGTGATGCCGTTGATCAGCGCGCACAAGGCCCAGCCAAAGCCGCTGAATTTGGTGCCGTTGGAGCCATCGTCAGGTCGGTTACCAACGCTATGGATCACTATCCACACACTGGGTCAACCCATTACACTGACCAAAAAATTCCGGCAGTAGCCATTGCTACTTTGGATGCGGATTTGCTGAGTCAATCACTGAAGAACAATCCAAATTTAAAAGTACACTTGTTTATTGATGCGGAAGATATTGAACAAACAAATACATATAATCTCATTGCAGAAATCACCGGCACTGAGAAACCAGAGGAAATCATAGTGGTTGCAGGCCATATAGATGCATGGCATAATACGCCCGGGGCACATGATGATGGAGCCGGCTGTGTACAGGCTGCAGATGTATTGCGCGTTTTTAAAGAATTGAAAATTGAGAACAAACGAACTATCCGCGCAGTAATGTATATGGATGAAGAGTTGTATCAATCGGGTGGAAATGCTTACGCTGATGAGGTTGGAAAATCGGGAGAAAAGCACCTGTTTGCCATGGAAGCAGATGGTGGTGGATTTACTCCAAGAATGTTTACTATAAAAGCTTCCAATGGGGTTGTTGAACAAATTTCCTCGTTTCAACCCCTGCTTCAGGCTTATGGAATTGATGAAATAAAAGCCGGTTGGGGAGGTGTAGATATCGGCCCTCTGCACGAATATGGAATTCCCCTGATCGGTTACGGAACCGACTCACAACGCTATTTTGATATGCATCACTCGCCAAATGACACATTCGACCAGATTAATTTTCGTGAACTTCAACTGGGTAGCGGTTGTATGGCAAGTTTGATTTATTTGATTGATAAATATGGATTGGAATAAATTGATTATTCGTAACCCTTTTTTTCAGACACACACAATTATAGCTAAAACCAAAAAATTAATCTGTTGTTTTGGAGAGAAGATGGGCCTTTCAATCCTGGCATATTCAATATGATTGTGATGAGTGAGGCCCTGGAAATCATCTTGATATGTGGTAGTAACTCTGCCTGCTACGATATATTCTCTAACTTTTGTAACACTCTTTCTTTATAACTTCTACTAATCGGGATCTCGTTGCCCTTGATTTCGATATCCTCACTGGTAAATGAATCGATGCCAGCCAGAGAAACGATAAAAGATCGATGAACCCTTATGAAATTTTTTTGTGGAAGCTTGGCTTCGATGCCGGAAATGGTTTCCCGTGTTACCACAACCTGGTCTTCCTGATGTATTTTTACATAATCGCTCAAACTCTCGATGAAAAGGATTTCATCAAAATTAATTTTAACCATTTTTCTGTCTGAACGCACGAAAATAAAATCCTGCTTTTCAACTACTATTTTTTCGGTTTGAAGTGCTTTCAGGTTTATATTTTCGTCATGGAATTTTTGAATGGATTGAAGCAAACGCTCAAAAGAAATCGGTTTAACCAGATAATCCACCGCCTGCAAATCAAATCCATCGACGGCGTAGTCGCGATAAGCAGTTGTAAAGATTATTTTTATGTTTTTATTGATGGATTTTGCAAACGACAGGCCTGAAATTTCAGGCATTTTAATATCCAGGAAAATTAGGTCGATACTTTGATTGTTAATGTTGCTAAATGCCTCGATGGCATTTTTGCAAGAGGCAACCACTTTAATTGAATCGATCTTCGCCAGATGACGCATCAATACATCACGTGCTATCGGTTCATCATCAACAATCAAACATTTAATCATTTCCTTCATTTTTAAAATCGTTTAGATTAAAAATTGTGAGCTTTACCTCATACAGTTGTCCTTTTGTTTCGTGTTGTAATTGATAGTTATTGTTGTAGTGCAGATCAAGCCTTTTCCTGATATTGGCCAGTCCAATTCCACCACGATCCCTATCTTTATCTTGATCAACCAATGTATTACGAATGGTGAAATCAAGCCTGTTCTCGTTAAGTTCAATATTTACTTCGATCTCCAAAAATCCATTGATGATGCTTCCGTGTTTAAAAGCATTTTCGACGAAGGGAATGAGTAGCATGGGGGCGATCTGAATGTCATCAAAAATGTCTCCCGAAATAAATCTTACCTTCAGGGTATCCTGAAATCTGATTTTTTCCAGGTCGATGTATTCTTTAATATGCAGCACCTCCTCTTTTAGGCTAACCCCCGGTTTTTCGACCTGGTATAAAATATAATCAAGCAAATTGGAAAGCTTCAGGATGATATCCGGTGTATGCTTTGATTGTGCCATGGCCATGCCATAAATGGTATTGAGTGTATTAAACAAAAAGTGCGGATGTATCTGCTTTTTAAGGTAATGGAGCTCCTGTTCTTTCAGCCTTAGCTGGGCAGATAAAATTTTATTCTGGAGTTCTTTGTTTTGAGAAATCGTTCGGAAGTTATGATTTAAAATACTCACAAAAGAAACCATACCCACAATCATATAAACCAGTATAAGCACCGAAACAACATTTTTGGCCATCGGTGGTACTGCATGTATATCAAATCCAGTTAAAAAAACATAGCTGCCTATGATGATCAACACCAGGAGGTAGGACGAAAACACAAAGGTATAAAAGGTGTAAAGTGCCAGCTGCCCGAATTTACGTTCTAGCAGATATTTGGGTATGAGGTTGTAAACAACATAATAGGTGATCACCAACGTTAGAGGTAATAGAAAGCTTGCAAACCAAAGCACATACTGACGGTTTTCGGAGTTGTAGCTAAAAAAGTAAACATAAAAAGCCCAGACAGCCGCCCAAAGAATTATGTGGGTAAGTATTGTTCTGGTTTTTATAAAATGCAAAACATTCATTAAAGCAATATTAGATAAAATCTGTTTACTACCGCTATTTTATAGACCAATTACCAGAATAGTTCCTGATTTTACAAAATGAATGGTCAAAACAATTACAAAGTGCTAATTTTGTTGAAAACGATGGTAAAGCATTCATTCGTCTCATTTAATTTTGTTCAGCTTCAAAGCACCTTATATTTGAATCATTATTCATTAAAAACTAAAAACAATGAACGGATTTATTTCAAAATTAAACGATGGTGCTCCTTTTACTTATTTCATCTTTTTACTGATTCTGGTAATTATTGCACTCTTTGTAAAAGGATTAATGGAAAAAGGTGAAAATAAGAAAACAATATCATTGCTTACCTCGGTGGGATGGTTTGCAATTGCAGTTGGGTTTTTAGGCCAGACCTTTGGCCTAATCGTGGCATTTGATAGTGTGGGTGCTTCAGGTGAATTAACACCACGTGTTGTTGCCGAAGGCCTGAAAATGACAATTCTTTCATCACTGTTTGGGGTAATCTCCTTTTTAATTGCCCGCCTTGAAATTATTATCCTGGTATGGATGGGGAAGGAAAAGCACTGATGATGAACTAAGGTTCAATAAAACCCCCGGCCACATCAGTTGATGTGCCGGGGTAAATCTAACAAGTAATCCTCCACAAGAAAAAAAGTTGTTCAATGTTTAGGAAGACCTTCAAGGGCATTTTTAGTACAATCCTGAAAGGTTACCGAAACTGAATTGGTGGTCAGTACAAAATAAGCTTTCCCCGGATTGAGTGTGCCCAGGTTATTTATTCCCATCCATGGCCAATAAAGGCCATAGCCTGCCACTTCTTTCACAATTTCAAGTTCTGCCATTACCGGGGCAAACAAATCCTCCACATCCACCGGGCATTCCGATACTACGGGCATCAGGTTCCATCCATCAACCAGATCCACGGTACGGTTTGTTTCCATAATACCAATTATATCAAGGCTAACAGGTCCTGTTGTTTTCACTTTGTAAGCCGAATGTTTCCCCCAATTTCCGATGGTATTTGTATTGTAAATTGGGTAGTAATATCCATCCATAGTCATGGCAATAAGCAGTTCATTCTCTATTGAGCTGAAAATATTTTCGATGTCTGTATCGGCCGGCATAATGTAAGCAGACAGGCCTGACCAACCTTCCGGAATAATTACGGTTTGCACCAGGGCGTTTTCCTGTATCACACCGATGACCACTGATGGTGAGATCCCTTCAGCGGCAACTGTTATTGAACCCGTCCGAACCAAGCCACTACTATTTTGTTCGTAGTCCACGTTCAGCACATAGTTTCCACTGCCATTTGCCACATCAACAGTCAACCAGGGAACCGTTTCAGATATTGTCCATGAAGTGTTGGAGGTGACGTCAAAGGTGGTTGATCCGGAAATACCCGATACATTCTGATTGGCCGGTAGTACTGTTAATTCAGGTATAAACCAATGGATGCGGCCGTATTGGTCATTTTCGTGGGCTTTGTCGGCAAAATCACCACCGAAATTGGTAAAGGTGATTTCTCCCGCATTCACAGTTTTGGCAACATTATAATTCTCACTTCCACCGGTGTAGAACTCAGCCCCGTCAATTGTCAGAGTCTGACTGTTGTTGATGGTTAATAATGTGCCGCCCGCCTTACCATATCTGAAAGTACAGTTGTTTAAAGGATGGACGGGATCAATGGTTGCGCCGGACATAATTTGCACACCATTGGCACCTGTGTATTCAAAAATAGAGTGACTTGCGGATAAGGTTCCTCCTGATGCAATATTAATTGAATAGTTGCCTGCATTTCTGGTAAATAACACTTCATTACCCAACTCGCCTTCACACTGAAGTGTTCCGCCCGAGTTTACATTTATAGCATCAAAATTATCAAGGCTTACCTGGCTTGGTGATGTTACAGAAAATAATCCTCCATCATAAATCTCAACATCTCCATAAAACTCAATATCATAACCCATGCTATGCAACTCTCCCATTAAAATTGAAGTGGTTCCATGCACCAGAAGGTCACTAGCAAGGTTAACCTTTGGAGAAGAATCTGTTTGAAGCATCTCCGGATCTTTGGTCTTTTGAGGCCCGGGAAAAGTAACGATTCCTGCTTTATTGATGGTCAAATCCCAAAATCTGCCACCGTTTATAGTTCTAATATTGGCATCTTCACTTCCATACATTTCAAAAATTCCGGCATTGGGGGTAAAATCTGCTCTATCGTTATATAAATAGCCTGCACATTTAATTCTTCCCCCGGTAATATTATCATTTAAAGCATAGCTGGTGCTGTTGTAAATATGTATGCCCTGTTCCTTAATGTCGAGCACACCGCCACTCATGGTAATGGAAGCATCCTCCTGATAGGGCCAGTAGCTTGCTATGGAGCCGCCATAAACATTAAATTCGCCTCCATATATGTACAGATCACCTTTAAGGTTGATATATCCGCCATCATTGTGAAGGTTGATGATTCCACCAGTGTTCACATAAAATATACCCTGGATGGCATTGTCAAGCAAATCGTTGGCAGTAAATGAGCCACTCATTACATTCACTGCTCCTGAAGTCCAGTCGTACTCAGCACAAACTACATCAGTACCATTTGTTAAAAGCGCTCCGAGACTTTTATTTACCTCGAGTGTGTAAAATGTTTCATCTGAGCAGTATTGATGGGTACCTCCACTAAAAGTCACTTTCCTGTCTCTTTCGTTAAAACTTGCTTCACCCACATTATTGCTCCAATTTCCGCCAACAATCAAATCCATACTGTTTACGTCAAGGCTGCCGGAGTTAATGGTAATGTTATTCTCTATTACAAAAACAGTGGTATTGGTTGTGGTCATATTCAGTTCGCAGCTGCCTGTATTTACCGTGAGGTTGTTGAAATAATCGCCAGGCTGAGGTCGGATAAAACAAGGGCTTGTGTTACCTGTAAATTCAATGGTGCCATTGGCCAGCGCAATATTGATGGAAGGATCATTACTGTGCAGGAAACCTCCTACTTGGATTATTTGGCCTGATGGACTGTTGAAATCATAGTTGCTACCATAAAAATTCAGGTTGCCTTTTATTTTGCAGGTTGTTGTTGACTGGCTGCTAAGCCCAAGAAGGCCCGCGGATTTATTTACCCATACGTCATTGAAATAGCAATCTGCATCTTTGCTCCGGATATACTGGTTGCTAGTACCATAAAATCCCGCATAACCACTATCCAGTTGTACATCTGCGCCTGCCTTAAACTCCCAGGTCCCATAACAATAAATTTCACAGGTGCCTGTGGTTAGGGCAGTGGAGCCGCTGTGCCAGATAATGTCATTGCTGCAAAAAATCCGGGAATCATCATCGTATAGCCGCAATGAGCCATACACATTTATATCATCATAAACAATAATGTCTGTAACACCTACTCCGACATATGCACCACTTTGAATGGTCAGAGATTTGATCTCAACGTTGGTAGTTGTGCCGGGATAACGCGACAGACCGCTTGGGATCACAACATCTTCCCCTCCTCTAGGTACATGGTTCAAGGACCAGTTGTTGGGATTGCTCCAGAAATAGTTGGAACTACCATCCCAGGTGTTGGTAAATTTCTGCGAAAAGCCCGAAAGGGCTACAATCATAAATAAGAGAAAAGTAAGTTTTTTCATGTTGCTGTTTTTTTGTGTCAAAATCCCACCACAAAATTCCGCATTGGAAAAAGGTAGCTGTCAGACAGTTTTGGAAGAGTTTGCAAAAAGGGAATATTAACCTCTTATTCTCTTTTTGAAATCCGGATAACTGTCTGACAGCTTTATTACCTATCTCAAGATAAGTTTATGGTAGGTGGTTATATTTTTTTGTTTAATGGTCATCAGGTAGATACCAGCCTTCTTGCCGTCCAAATCAATCCTGAAAACATCATCAATCAATGCATTGTAAATAAAAACACTTTGCCCATGAACATCGGTAACTTCAATCTTAGCTCCTGGTAGAACTCCAGAAACATTAAATACACTATTCGATGGATTTGGATAGATATGAATGTCTTTGTCAACAAATCCATTTATGCCAGTACTACCCACTTTAAATCCAATAATGGCCGAAAGTCCGTTCTCTTCGAACAGTCCATTGGCATTTGGCATCATCAGGTTAAATTCAGGCAACAACTCAAACTCTTCTTCTGTTGAAGTTTTGAAATACCTGAAGTTGATTATCTCTCCTTCGGCAAACCCCTGATTGGTGCTTGCATATGGGTCATTACCAAATATTACTATTGCGGTTTGCTCAAGATTCTTATCAATCATCACCTGACCGGAACAGAGGCCTTGCTGTGTGAAAGCTCCAATATAATCACCCTGTTCAAAATCATCCTGGGCATTATTTTCTATTGCAATGACATGTGTGGTAGGCGTTTGGTTCATAATATTCCATTCAGGATTAGGGATATATTCAACTTTTTGCCCGATGGGTGTATTCATAGCAGGGGGCATAAAAGTAACCGATGAGGTTGCCGACATCAACACATAATAAGCTTCTCCCGGGTTAAGCGATAAAAGAGAGTTAATGCCCATTCCTGGCCAATAGATTCCTGGTCCGGCAATCTCTTTAACAATAACCAGATCGCCAACCACCGGAGAAAATAAATCTTCTACATTTTTCGGGGATTGCTGAACTACTGGCAAAAGCTCCCATTCGGCATCAAGCATTACCGTTTGGTTCATTTCAAATGTGCCGATTATTAGCAATTCAGCCGGCATGTCAAACTTCACCCTGAAAGCTGCATGTTGATCCCATGTCCCAATGGTATTCACGCCATAGAACGGATAATAGTATTCATCCATAGTTTGAGCTATAGTAAGTTTATCCACTACCGAACCGAAAACATTCTCGATATCATTATCTGCCGGAGTGATATAGCTGGACAATCCAGACCATCCTTCAGAAATATTTATGGTATGAACATTATAAGATTCCTGGATTACAGTCACAGTCTGTTCCGGAGCACCCCCTGTAGCAGTAATCGTAATACTTCCACTGCGCACTATACCTGTGCTGTTTTGATCGTAATTTACCGTTAATAATCCATTTCCTGATCCACTACCCGGATCTACCGACAACCACGGTACAGTTTCAGAAACTGTCCAACCTGTATTAGAACTGATGTTGAAGGTTGTACTTCCTGCAGGTGGATTAACCATTCTGTTGTCGGGCAGCACAGTTAAAACTGGATCTGTTCCAGCCTGGCTAACTGTTACAATCACATCGGGAACACCAGCAGCTGAAACGGTGATGCTTCCCACCCGTCCACTGGTGGAGGAGTTTTCGTTGTAGTTAACCGTAACAGTGTTAAAGTTATTGCCGCTCATAGGATTCACCGTAAACCAGCCAACACTTTCACTTATTGTCCAGTCTGTATTGGAAATGATCGTAAATGTAGTCGTTCCGGCCTCAAAAGAAACATCCCGATTGGCAGGGTCAACTGCCAACTCAGGATCTGCGGCACCCTGGCTAACTGTCACCACTACATCCGGGACGCCATCAGCAGAAACGGTGATCTCTCCAACCCTGGGGGTTGTAGAATTGTTGGGATGGAAGCCAACATTTATTGGCCCGTTACCATTTCCGACAGTAGAACCAAGTGTTAGCCACGCTACATTTTTACTCACTGTCCAGGCAGTGTTTGAAATCACATCAAAAGATGTTGAACCGGCAAGATAAGGAACATTGCGGTTGGCTGGTGTCACCGCCAATTCAGGATCGGCTCCGGCCTGGCTAACAGTTACTTCTACATCCGGTACACCGGAAGCTGATACAGTTATGCTACCTACACGTCCGCTGGTAGATGTGTTTTCGGTGTAGTTTACCGTCAGTGTTTCATTATGGTCACCACTCATAGGTGCTACCATAAGCCAGTAAACACTTTCGCTGACCGTCCAGGAAGTATTGGAGCTAACATCAAAGCTGGTCGAGCCAGCAGCAGCAGATACATCGCGATTGGCAGGAAGTACTGCCAGTTCTGGGGCTGCCCCAGCCTGCGAAACGGTGACCACTACATCCGAAACTCCGTCGGCTGAAACTGTGATTTCTCCAACACGTCCACTTACGGATGTGTTTTCACTGTAATTGACAGTGAGCGTACCATTGTTGTTACCGCTCATCGGAGTTACTGTTAACCAGCCAACGCCTTCACTTATTGTCCACGAGGTATTGGAGGTCACTCCAAAGCTTGTCGTTCCGGCTGCAGATGATACATCACGGTTTGTTGGGGCAACTGCCAGTGCAGGATCAGCTCCTGCCTGGGTAATCGTTACAACCACATCTGGAACACCAGTAGCTGAAACAGTAATCTCCCCTACCCTGGGGCTGGCCGACCAATTTGAATGGAAATTGACTGTGAGCGTTCCGTTATTACTTCCACCTGTGGTTACAAGGGTCAACCATGCTACATTCTTGCTTACTGTCCAGGAAGTGTTAGAAACAACATTAAAGTTCGTGCTGCCAGCGAGGTATGGAACATTTCGGTTAGCTGGATTTACTGCCAGTTCAGGATCAGCTCCGGCCTGGGTTACGGTTACATTGACATTTGGGACACCAGCAGCAGAAATTGTGATGGTTCCAATTCGGCTCAGGATGGTAAGATTCTCATCATAGTTCACCGTAAGCGTGCCATTACCACTACCACCTATCGGGCTAACACTAAGCCAGTCCATGCCTTCAACTACCGTCCATGAAGTATTGGAACTTACACCAAAGGTAGTCGTCCCGGCAGCTGAAGAAACATCCCGGTTTGCGGGGAGTACTGTCAGTTCCGGTGCAGCGCCAGCCTGATTTACTGTAACGACCACATCGGGAACATCATCACCTGAGATCGTAATAATTCCAGAGCGTGGTGTTAATAAAAGGTTTTCGTCATACGTTACTGTAAGCATACCGTTGTAGTTTCCACTCCCCGGGCTAACAGTGAACCACGCAGTGCTTTCCGATACAGTCCAATTCGTATTGGAAGTAATGCCGAATGTTGTTGTGCCTGCAGCTGCGCCAACATTTCGAACTGAGGGAGAAACCGAAAGCTCGGGAACAAACCAATGAATCCTGCCGTATTGGTCTTTTTCATGGGCCGGGCCGGCAAAATCACCACCAAAGTTGGTGAAGGTGATATTTCCTGAATTAACTGTTTTGGCAACGTTATAGTTTTCGCTACCACCGGTATAAAACTCAGCACCATCGATAGTCAGGGTTTGATTATTGTTAATATGGAATAATGTGCTTCCTGCCTTGCCATACCTGAAGGTACAATAGTCAAATGGATTAGAAGGATCAATAACTGCTCCCGACATAACATTTACACCTCCTGCAGCCATATATTCAAAAATGGTATGTTCTGCTGAAATGGTGCCACCTGATTGAACATTGAGATTATAGTACCCTGTGTTTCTGGTAAACACGACTTCATTACCAAACATTCCCTCCGCATCAAGGATACCACCTGAGTTGACATTTAAAGCGTTGAAATTATCCAAACTTATCTGGCTTAGTTCGGTAACTGTGAGGGTTCCTCCGTCATTGATTTCCACATCGTCATAACAGCTCATATCAAAACCCATGGTAACCAGCTGGCCTGATTCAATTGTGGTGATACCATTTACCAGCAGGTCTTCATTGAGATTAACCCTTGTAAAATCGGCCGGGCCCGTAATCTCACCTTTTTTTGCTCTATGTGGATTCACCATATTGTCGGTTTCCACCTTGTCTAAAACAAAATTGTGCAAATGTCCCTCTTCGGTGGATATGCTCGCTAAAGTGCTACCGTAAAGTTCCACCGTACCTCCCAAAGGGGTAAATTCCGGACGAGCAGAAATAAAATCTCCATTGGTGCGAATTACTCCTCCGGTAATGTTTTCAGTAAGTGTATAGGAAAGACGTTCATCAATTTTAACCCCATTGTCGATAAAATTAAACTCACCACCGCTCATGGTAACTGATGTATTTGCAGCCCAACCCCACCAGCACCAACGAACACCTCCTTCTATTGTAAAGGTTCCATCTACAATGGTAACGTTTGCATTTAAATCAGGAAGCTGACCATCACCTTGTATTAAATGGATTACTCCATCATACAGGTTGTATGTTCCGAATAAACCGTTGGCATCAAATAAATCGTAGGCGGTGAATGAACCACCGTTAACAGATAATGTGCCTGAAGTCCAGTCGTAGCTTTGACAAATTACCGTTGAGCTGGCCGGGATGATCAATGCTCCTGAGGGTTTATCAAGATCTATTGTGCCAAAGGTGGCATCATCGTAATTGTAGAGGTTTTGATCGCCGGTCCCAACAAAAGAAAATGTTTGGTCTGCTTCGATGTTATACATTACGCCGTCTTCGATGGTGCAATCACCGAAAATATTGATCCTGCCCTTGTTATTAGAGTATAATGAAGCATCGGATTTCCAAATAATTTCATCTGTGGGATCATTCCCTGCATTTAGAACATCTGAAGTTTCTTCCATTCTAAGATACCCATCATAAATCGTTGTATTCCCTTGAACAGTAGCAATAAAACCCTTAAACCACAATCCCCCCAATAGAATGTCTAAATCGTTAATTACCAGCAAATTTGCATCAAGATAAGCTCCGCCCGAAGATCCTTCACGGTTAATGTTCAAATCATACAGGTAATTTCCATTTGTACAATCGATAGGACCAGAACCACCATTCAAGGTTTGAATTTCAACCACACCACCAATGGGTTCAAAGGTTCCCGGTGTATCGGCCCTAAAGCCACCTGCCCTTAGCATCCCTTCTGAAACATTGGTTGTAGCTGTGGACTTCATTACCAGGTTATTTCTTACCTGTAACAATCCATCCGTCATTGTTAGGGTTCCGTAATTGTCGGTATAAGAGTCGGTGTGGTTTTCCACAATAAACTCGCCGCCACCAATGATTAGCTCTCCGGTAGAAGCAATTTCAAAATTGCCATCAACATAACCATTGCCCAGTGAGCCAAGATTAAGGGTGCCGTTTAAGGTAAAATCAGAGTAGGTTGAAATGGTATTTGTGCTGTTAATCGTCTGTGATGCACCATCCATGATATCTAATGTACCCTGTACAATAATATCAACAGAAGATGACCAATTTGCACCCGGAAGATAAGTGCAATAACCTTCCACACGACGGGGATAGTAAGCCTTTCCATCCATCTGATTTTCTTGTGTTGACCCATCACTATCAACACCGTATGTACTACCATCTGCAAAAAGGTTTTCATTATTTGTTTGGCTTGATATTAGATTTTCTTTGTTCGCCAAGGATTTATTCCAATCTCCAATAATCAGGTTACCAAATTCAGCATCTGCATCTAAATTATCAATACCACTAATAACGTGTGCTGTGTTTCCTGTACCAAGTTGTGCATTTGTGCCGTCTTCAAAAGCCCAGTACTTTGTATAAATGTTTCCTGCCGATACGTCATCAACTGATCCGGGCCTCCAGTAAATCCACCATAAGCTTTCCAACACCCCGGCCGATTGGGTCATTTGAAGGCTGCCGTATATATTTACAAAATGACCTATTTCAACAGTTTGGTCCTCTACGCTAAATTTTCCTGAATTAATATTCAAATCATGCTCAACCAGTAAATCAGAACCGGCCGAAACATAAGTGTTTATTTCCAGATCATAAAAAGAGTTGCCGTTTGTACAGTTAATTGTACCACCCAGATGCCCGTCCGACATATCTACAATACCTCCTGTGGGCAGAAAGGTGCCAGCCTGTGTGGCAACAAAGTTGCCCCCAACACGGAAAATTCCATCAGTTATATTGCAGTTTGCGGTGGAATAGATTTGTACCGAGTTATTGGTGATTTCAAAAAGCCCGTCACCGGTAAAGTTCAGGGTACCCCTGATCTCCTTATAGGCGCCATTATAAACATGATCACAAATAAAGCTTCCATCGGTAATACTTAAGGTTCCAATAGAGTAAAGTGTAAAATTCCCATTCACTGTGGCTTCGCCCCCATCAACATCCAGCGTACCGTATAAATCTACGTAACCCCCACTTTCCAGGCTTCCGTTACTCAACATATCCAACAGGGCGTTGTTGTTGATAAAGATGCCCAGGTCAACGATCAGTACTTCGTGTTGGATGTGCATATTGTTGCTTAATCCAACTGATAATCCACCTGTACAATGGATGGGGTAAGTACTGAGCCCATTGCAATATGTGTTTTTCCCGGCATCTTTATTCAGAGCTATACTTCCGAATGAAGCATCGGCATCATAATTATAAATACTTGTTGAGCCAGATCCAATAAACCGTACTACATTTCCAACTCCCAATTGCGCATTCGTGCCGTTTTCAAAAGTCCAGTTGCCGTTTACATGGATTTCACCATCAGTATCAACCGTGATAAATGAACCGGGTTTCCAAAATATGTCATTCCCTACAATAAGTTCATCACCGGATTCATCCATAGACAAACCCCCGTAAATGGTCACATCATTGTCTACTGTAACCGTGAACTCACCAAATGATAAATGTCCTGCATCAATGGTTAGGTCGTTGCTGACATGAACATCAGCATATGCAATTCCTCCCCCACCTGCTGTTGGATTAATTTTCAGGTCATGAAAATAATTAGTCGAATGCAGACTATATGCACCGCTGGTGCCAGTAGTTGTCTGGCATTCATATACACCATCGGAAGGTTGGAAGGTACTCGCTGTAAGCGCTATTATAGACCCTCCTCTGATGGTGCCTCCACTTACGTTGATATCTGCTGATGCTTGAATTCTAATTGTTTCATCAACGAAAAACAATCCATCCGATAAATTTAGCGCTCCATAGATGTCGCAATATTGAACCCCTGTATCATAGCCAAAGCTTCCGCCATCAATCGTAAGTTCGCCGGTTGATGCAATATCAAAGGTCCCGTGAATCAAAACATCTCCTTCGCCCAAGTTTAGTTCTCCGTTTAAGTTGAAGTTAGAGTTGTTGGTGAGTAAGCCATTAACATACAAACTCATGTACCCACCATTTTTAATATCAAGGATTCCATTTACCAACAGATCCTCATTTTGAATGTAAAACTGGGCTCCGTTATTAACGGTCATGTTACCGGTCACATGCATTTGTTGTGTGCTCGTACTATGCAACCAGGCCGATGAGATTGTATTTTCGATGATTACGCTACCATATTCCGCATCGGCATCATTGCAATAGAAAAACTGCAAGTCACTACCTTTAAAACGCAGTGTGTTACCGGGGCCTATTTGGGCGTTGCTTCCATTATAAAAGTACCAGTGGCGGTATACATGAAAATTACCAGCTGTTACATTTGCTGTTGAGCCGGACGCCCATTGCATGTCCCACCCAACGCTGAAATCATTGCTGGAGCTGGTCATTTTTAAATTCCCGTAAATTACTGCCGAACCATTGGTGGTGAAATCAAAAGTACCCAAATCGAAAGTACCACCATCAATATACAGGTGTGAATAATTTTCGATGTTACTTAAAGCAACCGCTGAATTTCCACGAGAGCCATCATAAAAGGTTCCATCCCTGTCGGTAAACGGTTTTACTTCGTGACCATCCTTGTCAGTAGTTTTATTGATGGCCAAATTCCAAAATCGACCGCCATTAATAGTTTTGATATTGGCATCGGTGGGGCCATACATTTCAAAGATACCTGCATTTGGGGTAAAGTCTGCGCGCTCGTTAAACAAATAACCTGCACACATAATTCTTCCTCCGGTAATATTGTCAGTTAAAGCATATACGTTGTCATCGATTTTAATACCCTGTTCTTTGAAGTCGAGCACTCCATCACTCATGGTTATTGAAGCATCTTCCTGGTATGGCCAGTAGCTTGCGAGGCTACCACCATATACATTAAACTCTCCCCCATAGATATACAAATCCCCTTTCAGGTCGATATATCCGCCATCGTTATGCAAATTTATGATTCCTCCCGCATTTACATAAAAGCTCCCCTGGATTGCATTATCGAGCAAATCGTTGGCAGTAAATGAGCCGCTTAATACATCAACAGCGCCGGCAATCCAATCGTACTCATCGCATTCAACATCAGTTCCACTCGTTCGTAATGCACCACTGCTTTTATCGATCTCCAAGGTATAAAATGATTCATCGGAGCAGTATTGATGGCCACTCCCATTGAAGGTTACCTTTTCATCTCTTTCAACAAAGCCTGAAGCACCTACGTTATTATTCCAATCTCCACCTACGATCAAATCCATACTATTTACATCCAGGCGGCCAGAGTTTATGGTAACATCTCCTTTTATTTCTAATGAGGTGGCATTGGTTGTGCTCAAGTCCAAATCAAAACTTCCGGTATTTACAATAAGGTTATTGAAATAATCACCAGGACGGGGACGGAAATAAACACTTGATAAATTACCGGTGAATTCAATAGCTCCGTTGGCGAGGTAGATACCGATTGAAGCGTCACCATTATAGAAGTTACCACCGATTTGAATAGTGTTGGTGTCCCAACTAAAAAAGTCGTAATTGCTACCATACAGATAAAGATATCCTTTGATTTTGCAAACCGTTGTTGATGCGGAATTATGGGAAAAAGTGGCGCCGGTTTTGTTCACCCAAATGTTGTTAAAATAGCAATCTACATCCTGTGATATTATATAGCTGGACCCACTACCCAGGAAGTAAACAGTCCCATTATCCATCTGTACATCAGCGCCCGGGTCAAACTCCCATTTTGTTGATACATAAAATACACAAGCGCCGGTGGTCTGCACCTCGGAACCACTTTTCCAGGTGATATTATTACAAGAGAGTTCTGCAGCACTATTGTCCATATCTATCTCTCCATAAACATCCACATTCCCGGAAACACTCAATTGGTAGGCACCAATTTTCACATAGGCATTACTATAGATGGTGAGCGATTTTATCTCTTCGTCAGAGCTACCAACAAAAGGATAGCGAGGCATACCATTCGGAATTACCACATCTTCTGTTGATGTTGGGATGTGGTTGAGAGACCAATTGCTGCCATTATGCCAGTATGCATTCCAACTACCATCCCAGGTGTTGGTAACTTTTTGCGAAAAGCCCGTGAGGCCAATCGTGATCAGTAAGAGTGTAAGAATTTTTTTCATTTTGTTGATGTTTTAATTAAGGTGACTGTTTTATTTATTGAATTGTGAATTCGTCGTAATAAGCCAGGGGACGTTTTTCGATAATCAGCTCATCTATTTTATCCCCATTCATTTCCTTTTTACATGCCGTAATAAATGCCTCAAGTTTTGATTCTTCCCCTTCAGCTTCAATCTCCAGTACATTATTGCCTTCTGAAACATTGCCATGAATACTGTATTTATTGGCTAGTATCATGGCTTGCAATTTATACCCAAGCCTGTTTAATTTTCCTTTTATTTCGATGTGATAATGGTTAAGCATGGGGAGCTGGATTTTTTTGTTCTACAAATATCGGAACTAAAAGGAGGGCTTGTCAAGTTTTTAGTATAGACAAAGTATGAACATCAACAATTTATTCTTTTTGTAAAGAGCTGATAATGTGTTCGTAAATAAATGTTCATTGTTTGTCTATATGGACAGGACTTGGAAATGGGTGGTTTTGTGCAATCCGGGAGATTGGGAAATGGAATTCAGGCTTTAACGAATGCTTAGAGAAACTTCCTGTGCCTGAATAAGTGATGGTGTTCCTCAAACTTTATGGATAAACTTAACAACACATTCCACGAAATCCTTAGGGTTCTCTATAAATAATGCATGGGCAGCATGTTCAACAATGGCAACGGAGGAGTTAAATATCTTTGATAGCACCTGTATTGATTCGAATGGATTGTACAAAATATCTTCCCTGCCACACAAAATCAACGTTTCATTCTTGATTTCTTCGAGCCGTTGCTCTGAATCAAAAGTAATGATGGCTTTAACCTGCTGTTTGAATCCTTCGGCGCTCTGCAAATAAGGATATTCAGCAGCTATCTCCAGGCTCTCGTCAAGTGTTTTTGGGTTCTCGAAAAAATGCCTCGAAAAGATCCAGAAAAACAAACTGCGGAACCATTCCTCTAATTCCATTCCATTTTCGCGATATGAAACGAGGTCATTGAGTAAGACTTTGTTTCGTTTATTAGTGTATGCAGAAGTATCAGCAAGAATGAATTTGCTGACCCGATCGGGATGATCAAGACAAAGTTGTTGTGCAACATATCCGCCCATGGAATGGCCGAGCACATTGGTTTTTTCAATTTGAAGATGGTCGAGCAGAGCCAATGCATCACCAGCCATTCCTTCTATCGATATCTGATTTTCGGGGCAATTAGTCCGTCCACAACCACGGTTGTCAAAAACGATTACTTTAAATTCTTTTGATAATTCATATAAAACAGTTGCCCAACTTTGTGAATCGGATGCAAGGCCAGCGATAAGGAGTAAGGGCTTTCCCCGGCCATGTACTTCATAAAAGATTTCTGTATGCCCATTTTGGATAATCGCCATATTGCAATATTAATCTAGTATTCCCCTATAAATCCCACCAGGTTTTCCTCATTGCCAAGCTGCAGTTTTTTCCTCAGGCGGTAGCGTTTTGTAGTAACCGATTCGCTGCTAATATGCAGCATCTGGGCAATCTCTTTGGTGGAAAGGTTCATGCGCAAGTAAGCACAAAGCTTCAGCTCGTTTTGTGTAAGGTTGGGACAAGTCTGTGTTAGTTTTTTGAAAAACCCTTTGTGCACCGATTCGAAATGCAGCTTAAACTGGTCCCACTGTTCGTCGAGATTGGTGTTGCTGTCGATTTCACGGATAAGGTTAACAAAGCAGGCATTTTTATCCAGCGCATCATCCTCAACAGTTTGTTCGGCCATTTTACGAATATTGCCAAGTACTTCATTTTTGTTAAGGATGTGTAGGGTAGCTGTTGATAATTCACGGTTCTTTTGCTGAAGTTTGTCCTGTTGAAGTTTATTTATCTGCTCCTCGGCAAACAAAACCTGTTGAAGGTGTTCATTTTCCTTTTCCTGTTTTTCCAGATCCATCCTGTGTAACTCATTTTCCCTTTCGTGTAATTTTTTATTTTGGATCAATGATTTACGCTTGGTTGTAAACAAAAAGATGAACAATGCGGCCAGCATCAACAAAGCCAGCCCTGAGATGATAAATATGATCTTCTGGTTACGTTGAATTTTCGCCTCCTGTTTCAGAAAAGCATTCTCCTTTTCCTTTTTCTCAGTTTCGTACCTGGTTTCAAATTCAGCTATCTGGCGATGTTTTTCTTCATCAAAAATGCTGTCCTTTAAGCCAGAATATTGTTTGAAATAATTAAGTGATCCACTAAATTCACCAAGGTTTTGATATACATCAGAGATGCTTTTCAAACTGCGCAACTGCTGGGCTTTCATGCCCCTGGATTTTGAAATTTCCAAACTCCTGTTAAAATAATCAAGCGCCTGCTGATATTTCTTTTCTTTTGACTTCAGGTCACCAATATGGTTGAGGGTAATGGCCTGTGAACTGATTTGTCCGGATTCCTCAAAAATACTTAATGCTTTACTCAGGTTTATAAGTGATTCGTTATATTTACCCTGCTTAAGATACACCATCCCGATGTGGCTCAGCCGAATCCCAATTTTCCCCCTGTTTCCCAGTTTCCTGTCGATTTCCAATGCACGGTTCAGGTAGTCAAGTGCTGCGTCAAAATTGTTCATCGCTTCGTAAGCCTGGCCAATGTTACTCAGGCGGATGGCCTGCATGGGCTCATTGTTAGCTGCAATTGCCTTTTCAAGTGATTCATTATAATATTCGATGGCCCTTTCAAATTTTTTCCAGGAAAAATAAACTTTTCCAATGTTATTGAGGTCGACAGAAATATATTCGTCAATTTGTCTTTCCTGGTCAAGCACCAAAGCCTGGCTGAAAGAAGATATGGCTTTATCGTATTCGCCCCAGGCAAAATATACCTGTCCAAGGTTATTCAAATTGTTGGCGATTTCCTCGGTGTCATTAATTTCCCTGGCGATATTGAGGGCCTTACCATAATACTCCTGTGCATAATCATACTGGGTAAGTGCATAGTAACAATATCCAATATCTCCATTTCGCTCGCCATATCTTTTGGACAATGGTCCATTTGCCTCATTTTCGGCTGATGCCGAAAGCTTATAAAATTCAATAGCTTTATAAAGATCGTTTTTGTAAAACCAGGCATCGGCAAGTGTACGGGTGGCTTTGGCCAGTTCATCAAAGTTTCCCAGGCTTTCTGCCAGTTGATGGGCCATTGTTGCGGTATTAATGGCTTTATCCAAATCAAAATCCAGGAATACCAGGGCCAGGGTGTTGAAGTGTTTGGCTTTTTCTATTCCCCTCGTTTTGTCTATTAAACGTTGAAGACTATCAATTTTATTTTGAGCTGATAATTCCGGAACCAGGAATACCGCGAAAAATGTTAGGATCAAAACATGAAAAATCCAGCTTTTTTTCATTTCAGGATATTGGTTTCATACAAAAATATGAAAATATCCCGATATGAGTGTGTGTTATTTATGCAATTCTATTCGCTTCATCCATATTTTTATAGGTTCCGACATGGTTTGCATCGCTGCTTTTTGCCGGGCATGGTCAACATCATCCTGAGGCCTTCCACCACCACCCGGGTGCTGACTTCTCCCGGACGACGGCCCCAAAGAAGCATTGAAATCACTTAAAGCATTGTCGGAAGGCAGGTCTATTTTACCGGATTCAAAACCCACTGAGAACAGGTTTTGTTTCAGATAATTTATCTCTGCCAAATCTTCAAGTGGGATTTTCAGTTCATAATACATTTTTGCGCCGGGCTTTAAGTCAATCCAGGCAGTAATTCCATCTCCAACCCTCGATTTCAGTACAGTTCTGTTTAGAGCCTCCTGATTAAATCCCATAAGTTCGATACTGTTAAGTGAAGCTTCTGCCCTATGTATAAATTCATCCCACTCGCTTCCCGAACCTGCCTTTGGTTCATGCCCAGGTCCATTTCCCGGGTCTCCCATTTTTTGCCTTCCATGGGCCATTGGATAGTTTATACCCAAATGGTGCTTTTTCCCTCCGGTCGTATCAATCCAAACTGTGAATCCTGTCATAAACATTTTCATAATTGTTGCCTTGTCGTTGGCCATCACCCGTATAACTAACTCGTCTTCATTGTTAAATAAACCATAAGCAATTTTGTGCTTGGTGTCGTAATAAAGCCTGTTAATCCATTCGATTGATTCGGCTGAGATCAATATATCATTGTTTTCAAGCTGTCGGCTTGTATGCAAAGGTTTTTTAGAGCATGATGCAAGTACGATGAATAAACTAAAGGCAAGCAATATCCTGTGATTTTTTCCCATGGCTATACAAAGTTAGTTGTTTGACAAAATGTTCGGGTTAAATATTCCGATCCGGTATGTTTTTTTATTATATAACTAAAATTTTTTGTAAAATTGCATCTCTAAATCAATTTCTCTAAAATCAAAAATTAAGTTATGAAAAAATCAATTTCTCTAGTGATCCTTGCTGTTTTATTAATAGCTCTTTCCGGCACAAGCCAAAACCTTTCATTTGAAAATGAAAACCCTGAATCATTTAAAGCATTTAAATCCCAATTGCTTTCCGATGAAAATCCCATGAAAGGACAAAACAAATTCTACAAAAATGCCAATGCTCCCACAGCAGATTACGGCAACGCTCCCGAATGGGACTGGGCTGCGAAATTTGATGGGTCTGGTAGCGACATTGCAAGAGATGCAGTTGTGGATCCTGATGGTAACATGTACATAACAGGTAGTTTTTCGGGAACCATGGAACTAGCCGGGACAAGCAAGACCAGTGTGGGTAGTCGTGACCTTTTTATTACTAAACTTGATGCCGACGGAAATTTGCTCTGGTTCAAGCAGGGAAGTTGTGGAGAATTTAAAACCTGTGAAGGTTATGATATCAAGTTGGTCAATGAAAAGATATTAATCACCGGGTATTTTGATGGGCCTTTTTTGAACATTGACGATACTTCAGTTGACCTGATCGGCTTATCTGATGCTTATATCCTGCAACTATCGACAACTGGTACCGTTGAAATGTTAAAAAATTACGGCTTTGAAGGATTAATGTACCAGGGGATGGCCCTTGACCAGGATAATGGACAAAACATTTACCTCACCGGAACCACTGATGGAAACACCACATTATATCATCCATCCTTCTTAATGAAAATTTCAGCAGAGGGGGATGTAGTTTGGATGCAGGAACACAACATTGCTTTTAACGATCTGGCTGTTTCCGGCGATCAGCTTTATGTTACTGGTTCGGCATATATGGAATCTTATCTTGATACAATTCTTCTTGATCCCACAAGTTATTATGCCGACGCCTTTGTTGCACAGGCAAACCTCAACGGGCAATACACATGGGCTGTATTGGGTAACCACCCCGAATTACCCAATGGAGACAGTTATTATCCTCGTGTCGAAATTTCAGGAGATGGCAATATTTTTATAGCCGGGAGTTTTAGAAGAAATGTTGAATTTGGGGAGTATTTACTTACTTCTACCGCGTACTTGGATACCTTTATAGCTAAAATAAGTGCCTCGGGAATAGTGCTTTGGGCAAAAGCTACTAGTGGATCCGAAAACTATCTTGATGGTTTTACAACCCTTAGTAATGGGAATATTTGCATCTCAGGTGACATGGAATCCAGTGTTATGTTTGATGATATTCTATTAGAAAACCCAAATCCTAAAGCAGGCTATTATGCAGCAATTTATAATAGCGAAGGTGTAGCCCAAAATGCCTTTCTTTTAGAAAATTCACCCACCAATCTTGCGGCTTTACCTGGCGATGGTATACTTCAATTGGGTTCTAATTCACTTCATGTTTTATTAACAAAATATAACTATTCGGGGAATGCCAGCATGAGATTGTACAGTTCTGGGAATTCAGGTTCAGCATCACTAACAGGTCAGGAAGTTGATGAGTCAGGAAGCCTCTTTTCGTTATGTAATTTCTATGGCCAAATTGATTATTTTGGAGTGAATTTAATTACGAACAAACACTCCATGGTGCTGGCCAGGCAAAAAGCCGATGGAACACCAATTTGGACAAATACCATTAAAGGAGGACGATCGTGGTATGATTATACCGAAACCACACTAAAACTTGATGAAGAAGGAGGTCGGCTTTATCTCCATGGTATCTTTGCTGATACCCTCATCATAGATAGTCAGGAATTTGTCAATGCACAAGGGGGTTCTTTTATAGCATGTTACAACACCGATGGTATGTTTGAATGGGCAAAAGAATTGTCACACCAGGTAGAAGTTCAATCGGTGGATGTTGATGAGATTGGAGATGTATATATCAGTTCTATATTTAGTGGTACAATCGAAATTGAAGGCTCATCCTTTACTTCCAGGGATATGGGAGATTTGCTCATTCTTAAATACAGTGCTCAAGGAAGTTTGCTGTGTACAAATCACCTTGAAACTGATGCCTTTTTCTATTCCACCGGAATAGCCATCGCCCAGGGAAACGAATATTATGTTACCATGGAACCAGCCGGAGACACCATATTTTTCAACAACGGATCCAACACCATGACCTTTACTCCCAACGATGGGCGTATTGTTGTGGCAAAGTATGATGATTGTGGTAACTACCTCTGGGCAAAATCATATGGCTCAAGTCCTGTAAATTTTGGTGGCTATTATTGCTGGCCCACACATTCGGTAACTGATACCGACGGAAATTTATACCTGACAGGTACCCATGCAGATTCATCATTCTTTGATGATGTAATGTTAAAAAGCCCCTACAACAGGTACAGTCATTTTGTAGCAAAGATTGGTATTTACGGAAACACCATCTGGGCAAATTCAATACAAGTGCACCGATGGGGGTCAAACTATAGTGAAGCAGAAATTGATGATGAAGGTAATTTTTATTGCATGGCCAGTATGAGAGATACTGTACATTTTGATGAACTACAGATAGTGCCTTCAGGTAACAGGGACAGTTGGATCGCCAGATATGATAACAACGGCGAATTAAACTGGGTGAAAACCATTGACAGTTTTTCAGGTGGCGCTTTAATGTACGCAATGGCCGTATACGACATAAACAATCTTTTTGTTGGTGGTCTTCTTAATAAAGATTTGAACGCCGGAAACCTGGAATTATATACCCCATCAAGCGCTGGATGTGTACTACATATTGGAGATTCAATTGAATATGCATCTATTAATGAAAATAATCTTTCCGAAATATTTGTTGTCGCTTATCCCAACCCAGCCACCGATCTGATTTACCTCGACTTCAAAACTCCAATTAAGATGGTTGTTATTGAGCTGATGGATATAAATGGCCGGCTCATAAAAACCACAACTTTTGCAAATCCATCCGGAACTGAAAAACTGGATGTTAGTGGTTTACCCAGAGGTGTGTGTTTGATAAAGATTACAGCTGATGGACAGATTGCAACCAGGAAAGTGATGATTCAGTAAATCTTTAAAAGGATCGTTTATATATAAAATGGAATGATCATTTTTCTTTTGCGGGTTTTTGTTTCTTGACATGTTTGAGTAGCCTCAAGCTTCAATAATCAGGGTTGAGAATATTTTTATTTGTCAACCATTATAATAATTGCATTTTTGCGTGATGAACAAAAAAGTACTTGTTTACAACATCATGCAATTCCCCGAAAAGATTAAATTCTTTAACGAGGGAATACAAAGAGAGGTGGAAGCAACTGGTATTGAAGTGAAGTATGTATTGCCATTTCAAAAAGATTTATTCGAGGAAGTCGATGTTTTCACCCACCTCATCATTTCCGGTTCGGAGGCTTCAGCCAGGGATGATCTGGTATGGACGGAAGAGTTAATAAAGTTGATTAAAGTCTTTGTTGAAAAGGAAAAGAAAATTCTGGCCATTTGTTACGGGCATCAATTTTTAGCAAGGGCTCTGTGTAGTAAAGATTGCGTTTACAAACTCCCTGTTCCGGAATATGGTTACACCAAAGTGAGGTTGAAAAAGCACAAGCTATTCAAAAATATTTCCAATCCTATTTGCTTGCAATTGCATTATGATGCTGTGCAAAACCTTTCGGACGATTTTGAAATTATTGCCGATAATGATACTTCCATTCAAGCAATCCAATACAAAGGAATGGATGTTTATGGGGTGCAATTCCATCCCGAATTTGACCGCGAGGCAGCCCGGTACTTCTTTAATCTGGCAAAAGAATCAGATCCTGATTTCACTGGCTTTTACAGAAATGAGCTGACAAATGAAAGTGTGCTGGAGCAGAATGGTTTATTTATCAGGAATTTTTTGGAGATGTGAAACATTGTTAAAGATTACAACGGTTTACACATAGATAAGATGGGAGCCGGGATAATCAATCTTGCATATTCTCATCTTTGAGATTAACAGCTTCTTTGACGCTAAAGTTTTCTTTACCCGGCTCTTCAATTGTTGTTGTTTCTTCACCATCATTACTCTCTTCTTTAACGGCAGGCTTTGCAAAAAACTTCCTCTGGAAGATAATCAGCAAAAACACTCCAACGGTTATTGAAGAATCGGCAATATTAAAAACCGGCCTGAAGAAAATAAAATCATTTCCGCCCCATATCGGAACCCATTCAGGATAGTGTCCTTCAATCAAAGGAAAATACAGCATGTCGACCACTTTGCCGTGAAGAAACGTACCATATCCCCCGGCTTCGGGGAACAGTTGTGCAACACTATGATACGAAGAAAAACTAAACATCAGACCGTAGAATGCACTATCGAGCATATTTCCCACAGCACCAGCCAGGATCAAAGAAATACTAACAACTATGCCTGTATTGGCTTTCTTCTTTATAAGATCAGATAAATACCAGGCAATGGCAACTATGGCAACTATGCGGAATAAACTCAGGGCAAGTTTACCAAACTCACCGCCAAAACTCAGGCCAAAAGCCATGCCTTCGTTTTCGGTAAAATGAATGATAAACCAGTTGTCAAAAATGTGGAATTCCTGACCAATGGTCATGTTCAATTTGATCCAGAATTTAAGTGCCTGGTCAATAATCAATATCAGGAAAATTATCAGAAGGGATTTTTTCAAAATTTATGGCTGCCTTATAAAACTGTTTAACATGGAATTTGACACAGGGCTTCCAATCCGGATTTCCCGAATGCGTTCTGGCCTAAATATTTCTTAACGGAACCCAAATTTACCGGCGCTGTTGATTTTGCTGCAACTTGGCTTCAATGCTTAGCGTAGCATGGGGCACGCTTCTCAGGCGTTCTTTAGAAATAAGTTTCCCCGTAACCCTGCATATGCCATAGGTGCCGTTTTCGATACGTATGAGTGCATTTTCGAGGTTGGTGATAAACTTTTGCTGACGAGCAGCAAGCCGGCTGTTCTCTTCTTTCGAAAGAACGCTGTACCCTTCTTCAAGAACTTTAAAGGTAGGTGAAGTATCGTTGGTATCGTTTTCGTTATTGTTTGTATATGCTTCAGTGAGCAATTCCAAATCGGATTTGGATTTTTCCAACTTCTCCATTATGATCAACTTGAACTCCTCGAGCTCCTCTTTGCTGTACCTGTTCTTGTTGGTTTTTACAGCATCTTGTTCTATATTGTTTGCCATATCTCGTATGATTAAATGTTATTTTTTCAAAGTGTGTTTTTCAATTTAAAGGGCTTTTTCAATCCTGATATTGGTTATAATTCCTTCCCCTAGATCAACTTCAACGCTTTCACTGGTATTGATATTATGCTCAACAAGATCAAGTTTTTGGGCCAGCGTTTCCGAACAAATATACGCTAAATTTTTAGATATGGCCTTTTTTAGTTCCGGCCGCTCTTCGACAAGTAAATTTATTTGATCCGTTACTTCCAGTCCAATGTCTTTTCTAAGATTCTGAATCCTGTTTACCAGGTCCCTGGCAATTCCTTCATCACGCAGTTCGTCGGTAATGGTAATATCAAGCGCAGCAGTCAGGCTACCTTCTGAGGAAATCAGCCATCCCGGAATATCCTGGGTTGAAATTTCTACATCGGTGAGCAATATTTCAACCTGCTCACCTTCAAGTTCAAGAACGTATTTGCCATTTGCCTCCAACTCCCTGATCTGTTCTTTGGTAAAGTTCATAACCACAGGAGCCAGCTTTTTCATCATTTTACCGTAGCGCGGGCCCAAAGCTTTAAAGTTTGGCTTTAATTTTTTAACAAGCATATCTGCATCATCGGCCATAAATTCAATTTCCTTGACGTTAACCTCCGAAAGTATCAGTTTTTCGACGGCCAGTACCTGGTCTTTAAAGTGCTTACCAAGTACAGGGATCATAATCCTGGCAAGGGGCTGACGTACTTTAATCTTTGTTCTTTTACGCAACGATAAAACCATGGAAGATATTTTCTGGGCAAGTTGCATTTTTTCTTCCAACTCTTTATCAACCATCGATTCGTCGGCCACCGGCATATCCATCATATGGATGGATTCTATCTTGTGCTTTCCGGTTACATTGTTCAAATCAAGGAACAGTCTTTCGGCGATAAAAGGAGCTATGGGCGATGTTAAAACTGCCAAGGTTTCCAGGCACTGGTACAAGGTTTGATAGGCTGAAATCTTATCCTCAGAAAAATCTCCTTTCCAGAATCTTCTTCTCGACAACCGTACATACCAGTTGCTCAATTTATCGTCAACAAATTGAGCAATTGCTCTTCCAGCCTTTGTTGGCTCGTAATCATCAAAATTCTCATCAACTTTTTTCACAAGGGTGTTGAGTTCTGATAAAATCCAACGGTCAAGTTCTGGCCTTTTGTGGCCGGGAATATCCTCTTCGCTGTATGTAAATCCATCGATGTTTGCGTACAAAGCAAAGAAAGCATAAGTGTTATATATTGTACCGAAAAACTTACGCCTCACTTCAGCAATTCCTTCCACATCAAATTTCAGGTTGTCCCAGGGCTGTGCATTGGTGATCATATACCACCGGGTTGCATCAGGGCCGTATTTGTCGATTGTTTTGAATGGATCGACTGCGTTCCCCAGGCGTTTCGACATTTTATTTCCTTCTTTGTCGAGCACAAGGCCATTAGATACACAGGTTTTATATGCAACATTGTCGAACACCATGGTTGCAATGGCATGCAATGTGAAAAACCATCCACGGGTTTGATCAACTCCTTCAGCGATAAAATCGGCCGGGAAGTAGTTTCCTAACTGATTTTTACCTTCAAAGGGATAATGAAACTGTGCATAAGGCATCGCTCCCGAATCAAACCAAACATCAATCAGGTCGGGTTCGCGGAACAGTTTTTTGCCGCTGGCTGATACCAGGAAAATTTCATCAATATAGGGCCGGTGCAAATCAAAAGTCTCGTAATTTTCTGTGGTAGTATCCCCCGGAATATAGTCGGCAAAAGGGTTCTCCTTCATAAATCCGGCTTCGACTGCTTTCTCAATTTCTTCCTTAAGCTGTGCTGCCGAGCCAATACAAATTTGTTCTTTTTTGTCTTCGGTAGTCCAGATTGGCAAGCCAACACCCCAGAAACGTGAACGCGATAAATTCCAATCCACAAGATTTTCGAGCCAATTTCCAAAACGGCCAGAGCCGGTTGATGGTGGCTTCCAGTTAATGGTCTTGTTTAGCTCGATCATCCGGTCTTTGAAAGCTGTTGTTTTGATGAACCAGGAATCAAGAGGGTAATATAATATCGGTTTATCGGTGCGCCAGCAATGTGGATAATTGTGGACGTATTTTTCGATTTTGAACGCCTTGTTTTGAAGCTTCAGCATCACCGAAAGATCGATATCTAAAACAGGAGTCTGTTCATCTGCATCTTTATCATAATCATTCTTTACATACCTTCCGGCATATTCACCATAAACATCCTGGTTAACAAAAACCTTTACAAATTCCTCACCCAAATCTTCTATCCTGAAAAACCGGCCAGACAAATCAACCATTGGCCTGCGCTCACCAACTTTATCAATCAAAACCAGGGGAACAATTCCTGATGCTTTAGCTACGCGGTCGTCATCAGCACCAAAAGTAGGCGCAATATGAACAATACCGGTTCCATCTTCGGTGGTAACAAAATCACCCAAAATCACCCTAAAAGCTTCACCCATGGGTTTTACAAAGGGGATTAGTTGCTCATATCGAACACCATCCAGGTCGGTGCCTTTTAGTTCATCGAGTATTTCAAAGGGAACTTGCTTGTCTCCTTTTTTATAGTCTTCAATTTTCAGGTCATTGGCTTTATCGCTGAAATAGCTCTTCACCAAATCCTTTGCAAGGATAACAGTGATCGGCTCACCAGAATACAAGTTAAATGTTCTGACTTTTACATATGAAATTTTTTTGCCAACTGCAAGAGCCGTGTTTGAAGGAAGTGTCCACGGTGTTGTGGTCCAGGCCATAAAAAACAGCTCTGTTTCCACACCTGCAAAAAGTTTTTCTGATTTATCATCCCTGACCACTTTAAACTGGGCGGTAATCGTGGTGTCTTTCACATCGCGGTAGCAACCTGGCTGATTTATTTCATGGGTGCTCAATCCGGTTCCGGCAGCGGGAGAGTATGGTTGAATGGAATAGCCTTTATAAAGCAGATTTTTTTTGTACAGTTTAGACAAAAGATACCAAACCGTTTCAATGTATTTATTTTCGAAAGTGATGTACGGATCATCCAGGTCAACCCAATAGCCCATTTTCACGGTAAGCTCATCCCACTTGTCTTTATATTTCATTACCTCAGTACGGCAAGCCTGGTTGTAATCTTCAACGGAGATCTTTTTCCCAATATCCTCTTTGGTGATACCCAGGGTTTTCTCGACAGCAATTTCAATAGGTAGACCATGAGTATCCCAGCCTGCTTTGCGGGCAACGTATTTGCCTTTCAAAGTCTTGTACCTGCAAAAAATATCTTTAATGGATCTTGAAATCATGTGGTGAATACCCGGCATTCCATTGGCTGAAGGGGGGCCTTCATAGAAAATATAAGGCTCCTGGCCTTCACGGTTCTTCAGGCTTTTGTGGAAGATGTCGTTGTTCTCCCAAAAATCACCGATTTCATTGGCAATCTGAGTAAGGTTTAATCCTTTATATTCTTTATACTTCGAATTCATTTAAATATGAAAGTTTACGCGCCGTTTCTAAAATTGCGCAAAAGTATAAAAAATATGATAACCTAATTAGAAATTTATCAAAAACATCAATTGGAAATTATTGAATATCAGCAGGTGATGGGAATGATCGAATAGCTTTTTAAGAGAACCTCCTTCGGGAAGAAAGGAGTAAACTTTTTGAAGCAACTAATCCGCAAGACCCGCAACGAAACCTTTATTCAATAAAATGGATTCCAAAATTGTTTGGTTGGTTGCCGGGCTAAGCTCTTTGATGATCTCGTGTAGTTGTCTTTTTTTCTCTTTTGGGCTAATATCCGCCTTCAATAAAATCATCAGGATTTTGTATTGTGAGCCTTTGAGTTCATCTTCTAGGGCCGATAAGATAATGTTGACGTCTATGGTATTTTCTTCTGATTTAACTTGTTCAGGAATACCAAAGTTCTCAATCTCGTTAATGGATGCTTCAAGAATCTCGCGGCCAAGTTTTTTGCATGTCTGAAGGTAAGACGAATAACCTGAAGTATCTCGCAGGGACCAACTGTTGTATTCGTAATCCAGGTTTTCGATCATTTTGATCTTTTGATTGTTCTCACCAAACAACCTGGCCAGTAAAACAATCGTATAATTTTTCCAGGCTTCAAGGTCAAAATCTTTGCTTTCAAGTTTATCAATTTGCTCCTGCAAAAGTTCTATTTGTTTTCCTTTCATGATGAGGTGGATTTATGAGGGGATAAAATTAGTGAAAATTAACATGGAAATAATAATCATGTTCGGGCAAGAATAATTTTAGTGAATATAATCATCGAAATAATTTTTTCCCATGTAAAAGTTGTGTGGAATATAAAAAAGCCTGTTGAAAAAACAGTTTTCAACAGGCTTTAGTTTGAGGTACCGAGCGTACTCATTTTATATCTTGCTTTATAGGTTCTTTATCTGTTTGTTATATCATTTTTTGAAAGGGTATTTGACTAAATTTTGACTAAACTTTTATTTTCATTTTAATGAACCGGGCTGGTATTAGTAGGCTATTCTTCAGGGTGTTGATTAGCATTTTCCCTGATGGTTTTGATTTGTTGAACATCCATATTAGTAATCAATCCTCTATCAAGTAAAGTGTTCAAGTAAATATCATCAAATATTTTAGTTTTTGTTACCCTATCAAGATTATCAATTAAGCTATCAGTATCATAAAGATCCTCTGCCAGCTTGGCAATTAACTTTACTACTTCAGCGTAGGACACAAAGTTTTCTCGCCTAATAAAATCAATTATTTCTTTTTTATCCTGTATTTCAGTCCGGACGTTTATTATTTCTGTTTGATCTGACTCATATCTCTCTTGGAGTCTTTTATGTGCTTCGATTAAGTTTTTTGGTTGATCTTTTCCAAATTGTTGCTCGTAATTATATTTCACGTTTAAAAGACACTCATTGTCAAATGCTTTTATCTTTTCCGCCTCAACAAAACCACCAGACCAATAAATGTTCACCCAGGGGGATTCCCCCTTCCCCACTTCTTGTTGAATATGGATTTCATCTGCCAATAAAACAATCATAGGCACCTTCAATGAGGTGGCGATCTTTTCAAGATTTTCCAACTTGAAAGCCCCTGTATCTAACATTTTTTTAATGCCTGTTAAAGAAACTCCGGTTTCTCGGGCTAAATCATTAACTGATAACCGCCAGAACTTCAGCAGTTTATTAATATTAACAATAACCTGTTGATATTTCATTTCTAATTATTATAACTTTTGTTTGTTTATGCGACACTTTTGTTGTTGCTTTGCAAACTATAGTTACAAAACATTTTACAAACTTACATAAAATATTTTACTTATGGAAACTATTCTGATAACTTCTAAAACAGAACTGGCAAAAACAATCAACCAGGTAATGGATGAACGTGAACTCAAAAGGTCAAAAAAAGCCAATTTGAATTCTTTGACGATACATCAGGTAGCAAAACGATTGGGCAGGGCTCACGCAACAATAAAAAAATATGCTGATGCTGGCTTACTAAAAACAACTAAAGATGGTAGAATCCCGGAAGTAGAGCTGGAAAGGTTCTTGGATTCAAAATAATACTATAAAATATACTCATGAGATTTTTCAGGAATCCATTGTCTCTGACAAAATCATTTTTCAATATGTCCGCCGATGATGTTGATTTGTTGTGAGTTGAAACCAAAAAAACGAAAGCAACCTTATGATTCGGTAAAAGCCCCAGTTGTATAAGAAATAACAAACCAAATGCCTAAAAAAAACAGCAATGTCGATGTAAGCAACGACCTTAAAGTTGCAGAATATATTCTAAAGGAAAATGATCTTTTTTTCTGTAATCAGTTTTTCTATGAATACACTGGTACTTATTGGAGCATTACAGATGAAAGAAATGTAAAAAGGATAATCCTTGATGTGTTAAAAGACAAATACAAACAGACAGCAGTTAGGAACATTCTTGATATTATTCAAGTAAAATCATACGTGGATGATATCGATATAAACTTAAACGAATCCAAGGGATTAGTAAATTGCTTGAACGGATTTTTTAACATCCATACCGGGAAACACATCCCCCATTCTGAAGAAACGAAATCTTTTTTTTCAACAAACCAGTTCCAGGTTAATTATTCACCTGGCGCTAAATACTCAAGGTGGATCCAGTTTCTTGATGAAATATTTAGCGGGGATCCGGATAAAAATGAAAAGAAGCTTTTGCTCCAAGAAATGATGGGGCTATGTCTTACAAGGGAGACTAAGTTTGAGAAAGCGTTTTTTCTGCTTGGTAATGGGAGTAATGGCAAGTCTTTAGTCCTAACAATACTTGAAACAATTTTAGGCCGGTCAAATTTATCATCCCTCGAATTTGACCAAATAGGAAAACAGTTTTTAACCTACCAATTGATAGGGAAGCTCGTGAATCTTTGTACTGACATCGACTCGAAAAACAAAACATCATATGGTGCCTTTAAAAGAATTGTCACAGGAGAAACCATGCTAGCGGATATAAAAAGAAAGGCCCCTGTTAATTTCAAACCGCATTGCAAATTGATTTTTGCGGCAAATAAACTTCCGCAAACTACTGATACATCAAAGGGTTACTTCCGAAGAATCATGATTGTCGGGTTCAACCAATCATTTGAAGGCTCCAGAAAAGACAAGGATCTAAGAAATAAGCTCATTGCTGAAATAGACGGCGTGTTTCTCTGGATGATCGATGGTTTGAACAGGCTCTTGAGAAATCAGAAGTTTACGGTTCCGGTTAGTTCAGAAGATGAAATGGAAAAGTATTTAGAAAATTCAAATAGTGTAGTTGCCTTTGTAAATGAACGATGCGAAATTAAGATTCAGAATGATTACTATGAAACATATGAGAGCCTTTTCTCAGCATATAAGAAATTCTGTGAGGAATCTGGTTTACATCATTTCAAGAAAACTGAACTAAAACAGGAAATTTCCGATAGACAATATAAAGGTCGGGTTCTGTTTGTGCGTCACGGACTTCCCAAGGGTAACCACTTCCAAAATATAAAAATAAATTCACCCTAATTAATTTACACTTCTTACACTGTTCCTTTTATAGCAGTGATTATCTGCACATTAAGATGAACTATGTTGTGTAAAAGCCAGTGTAATATTAGTGTAAAGAGTGCAAACTTTCGTCTGTGTAATTTTCACCTCTGCGCTTGTAATAATTACACCATTTGCACCATGGATAACACAATGTATCTTATTGTTTTAATGAACATTAATAGCTTTAGTGTAAATAGTGCAATTTTCCCCAACTGTGTTTTTTGATTTGACAGCATTACCCATAAATTTCATTGCCCTCGAAAAAAAAATAAAATGAACTGTGCAAAAGCAAACGAAATTTCTATTGTTGACTACCTCTCAACATCAGGCATTAGTCCAAAAAGAAAATATACCAATTACTGGTGGTACTTGGCGCCACACCGGCAGGAAAATAACCCTTCATTTAAAGTAAATATAAAAACTAACCGATGGTATGATGTAGCTGAAGACACAAAGGGGAGCCTGGTTGATCTGGTAGCTGCACTTCATCACACCAATATTTCTGGTGCTTTGAGGCTACTCTCCAGGAATGAAATTAAACCTTTTCCTTTCGATAAGCAGAAATCTACATGTTCTGGGATTGTCATCCAAAACATCCAACCGTTACAAAACAGAGCCCTAATTCAATATTTAGATGAAAGATGTATTTCTTTTCGCGTGGCCCAGTACTACTTAAAAGAGGTATATTATACATCAAATGGTAGCCAAAATAATTACTTCTCGCTAGCATTTGAAAATGATCGTAAAGGTCTTGCCCTTCGAAACCAATACAGTAAAACAGCTGTAAGTCCGGCCTACTTTACAACAATTACGGGAAAAGATCACTGCCAGATCAACATTTTTGAAGGTGTGTTTGATTATCTCTCTGCCCTGGTTTACTTCAATGTTACTGTTCCTAAATTTGATTGCCTTGTGCTAAATAGCACTTCACATATAAATAGAGTTTTGCCAATGCTAGATCAATATAAAAAGGTCAACCTTTTCCTGGATAATGACAAAGCAGGGAATCAAACCAAAGGTCGAGTAAAACAGGCACATGATAATGTAACAGACTACTCAAAGAAGATTTACCCAAATCACAAAGATTTTAACGCTTTTTTAATGGAATCCAAAAAAAAAGTGAATTCATATAAATTCAATTAATAAACAATTAAATTTAAAGTCATGAAAAATCGAAAATCATGGAACGCCACATTGTACCCCTCAATAGTTAGTTTTCGACTGTCTGAGGATGACAAAAAGAAAATTCTCGACATCTGCATAAAGCAGGAATTAACAATGTCTGAGTATTTCAGGATGATAACCAAACAAATCAAGCCTAACCAAAGAATTAAAATTAATGAAAATACTAATTCTTTGTAGTTAGCTTTTCAGCTCTTCAACTAAAAGACTGGTTGAAGAGCTGGTTGAAGAAATTCTATCTGCGAAGGAAGATCGTGAAGTAATACACGAAAACTAATTGCACTGTATCCGTTTTGCAAAAGTGACTTTATTGCTCTTCTTTAACTTACAAATTCCCTTACTGCCTAAAGCCTCATTTTCTTTACCGAAAGTGGGGCTTTTTATTTGCCTGTCTATACATTCCGTCATATATCCATTTTTAAAATCAGTGTGCAATTGCATATAAGGTTCAGAGCGGCTCGTTAATCTTAATGATCAATTTTCACTTTAAGAAAGTGAAGCAAAGGTTAATTTCCTGAAAACCAGTTGCGGATTACAGCAGTCATCCACAATTTAGGGAGCATATCACCCTAAATGCTATGCATATTACCCGCTACGCATGGTATCTCAACTATTTCATTATAGTTTTTCGCCCGAATTATGTTTCGATGGATTGCCTTTACGTCCGTGACGTGCGGCGCTTTTTCTTTTGCGAAAAGAAAAAGCTTTGCAAAAAGAAAATCCCCCCGGTCTGTTCTGTTTATTCCAAATTTTCAGCAAAGTTACAGCCAGCCAAATATCATAAGTAAAGGTTCTTCATTCATTTCAATGTCCGGTTTTAGCCGAAATGTATTCCGACCTTTCAGGTGCTGTCAATTTTCCTCATGAGAGAATCGAAAATGGACCCACAATCTTGACTTAGAATTAAGCTTAGCTGTGTGTTCCGCCCAAAATTTTCAATTAACCGGCGGGCCAGATGCCAACATTAGTCCCCAGGGCAGGGGCAAATTACATGAACTATTCTTTATTCACACAAAACATTTCAGAAGTAGCAATCACTTACCACAACAAAGTTAAGGCTTCCCAAAGACCAAAGATCACCTGTTCCAATGACTGCTTCCAAATCTTTTCTACGGTTTGGGATAATAACATGGACCACATTGAGTCCTTCTATGCCATGTTTTTGAATCGTGCAAATGCATTGCTTGGTGTATCACGTGTTTCAGTTGGTGGAACAACTGGTACCA
>Ga0070728_10001095_pt1 | contig 44154 bp, 15 predicted proteins | sample tdDd471_FD_66723 | JGI IMG/M metagenome (GOLD analysis project Ga0070728, IMG submission 66723) | Marine sediment microbial communities from the Atlantic coast under amendment with organic carbon and nitrate - tdDd47.1 | ecosystem: Environmental > Aquatic > Marine > Coastal > Sediment | place... | reverse complement strand
ATTGGAGTCGCGATTACCCAAATAACGGATTTCCAGGGCTTCGAATAAATCATCAATATCCTGTGGCTTGTCCAACAACGTTGGAACAACCACCATGGTGCGATGAATATCCGGTATGCCTTGCGAAAAATCCATGCGTGGTAAGATGCGCGGCGGCAATAGAAGTGTAACGAATAAATGAACCACCGGAACGACTAATGCCGAGGCGCCAATGAATCCGCAGGTCGCAAAAAACCAGTAACGCCAGTCAGTCGGAGCAAACCCACCCATAGTAAAAAACACAACCGCTGTTGCCAGCGCTGTTCCCGATAAGATCGGTGTTAGGTAAAACAACAAACGGAATTGCCGACTTACTCTGCTGACTTTTAATCGCCATGATATTTTGCATCCTACAACGTCTTCGAGGATCTGTCGTCCTTGAGCAATCAGATAGTAACCGACATGGGCGGCGCGATTGTCTTTGCCCAGCTTCTCAGCAGCTGCCTTTGCAAGTGACACAACTTGGCCGGCCACTTCTGCCTCTTTGCAGGAACGTCGCTGTCTGCTTTGTGCTACCTCTTCAATCGCGTGTCGGTAACGATCGCGTGTTGCAAAATCCTGGCCGGCATACATGCCTGCCGGATCTTGACGTAATATTTTTTCTACCGTACTCAAGGACTCAACAAAATCTCGCCAATCCATCGCTTCAATAAAACGCAAACTGCTAATGCTATTGGCAATGGAAATCTGGTTCGCCGCCGCCGAGCGACCGGCTGCTTCTAATAACTGTGTTGCGGTTACGCCTTGTTCCAGTAATTTATACTCCACCCAGGTTTGAACAAACGCCATAGCGGGCCCCTGTGCCTGAAGCTTGGCATAAAACTCCTCGACAAAGGGTGCTGTCAACGGCACATCGGCATTGGCAAACTCGGCAAGCCGTTGAATCAACTGTTTGGGTTCCTTTTCAGCGGTCTCCAACATACGATCAGCCCACACTATGGCCGCATCCCGTTCCTCTCGGCTGCGGGAAATTCGCGAACCAATGCGACGCAGATTTTCCAGCAAGGCCAATTGCAGCATAATCGGGAAGGCCCACAACTCGCCCAAGCTTAAAGTTTCAATGGTCTGATATGCAGCGATAAATTCGCTGTTGTTATCATTATCGACACGCCCATCCATATGCGAAATCAGCTCTAAGGCCATATCATAAATGCGTGGAAACCCCTTAGCCTCACCATCAGTCAGCCTTGGCAATTGTTTGCTATAGCCGGGCGGTAAATGGTGACGTGCTTTAGCGATCTGCTCTTCAATAAGGTAATAATTGTCAAGCAACCAGGCTTCTGCCGGCACAATTCGTTGGCCAGGTTTCGAGACCGTAGTTACAATATCATAGGCAATCTTCAAAACTCGCGCATTATCTGTCAATCTTGGCAATAACTTGTCCGGCCCAGGATGCATATCTATTTTGTGTTGCCCAGCCAACGTTACTGCATGGCGTTTAAGCTGTTCGATACTAAATAATTCTGAGCGCAATAACTCGCTATCCCGCCTATTATGTAATGTTTTTCGGGTACTTTTCAAAAAGTCAAAATCTTTAATATTGATGGGACTCTCCCCAATAAGATTTGTTGGAGTTAATGTTGTCCACAACGTTGTGGTTAGTATTAATAGAAGATAAAGTTTCGGGATTTTTAAATCACTTGTCAGTGCCTGAATAAAGCAATTTTTTTCTGAAAAAATCCTAAATAGTCTTATTCGTTACGAGCCTGATAGATGCCCAGAATATATTTTATGCTTTGGTGATTTGATGAAGGAGTAGTCAGTCCTTAGGACCTTGGAATCCCCCCCCTATCTGCTATAGGAAACATCATTACTGACGTTGTTGGAAGTATAGACTATTATCCTAGAAAAACTATTGACTTGACCACGCGCGATATCGACCTATTTAAACATAGGATAATATGTTAGGGTATCTGGGAAATCGGGAATTTTAATGGCTTTTTTTCTACATCGCTTTAAGTTATGTCTGTCAGAATTCCTACAGATTAACGTTTCGGCGCAACTAAAAGGGTTATTTTCAACGTCTTGGTTTATACTTAAATTAGATACACGGTTTATGGGCGCTGAAGATGGAAAACATACTAAATTTAATACCTAGTAAATATATTGCCTCTTTTAAAAAAGAACCGTATTACAAAAATTTAGCCACATCATGTGGAAAGCTAAGTGGATGCGAAAATGCTGAAATAAGATTTAAAACTAACGAGTATCTATTTATTTTGTATATTCCCGAAACTGATGATAATTTTATGTGCGATGAAGGAAATTGGAGTCGGGTAATCATATCTCATGAGAAATGCCCTAACGAACTTGCCACCCCCGTTAAATTTCTTTATAAATTTTATGATGACAAATTAGAAGAAGTTAGGGTTTATCAAGCATAATCGTTGACCACCCCCTGAAACAGGCGCAAGTTTTACTCTTCTTTTTTTGAATGGTTTATTGTTACTTCCAACTTCACTTTAACTGCTGTTTGAGTAGGGATCTGAAGCCCAATGGAACGGTTTTGTACGCTAAGACACAACTGTCTGATATATCAATAGTTTTAGACACCCAAATTGAGTGGGAAATTCCGTCTTTTAAATCGTTAAATGCTATTTATTTAATAGACGATAGTGTCTATTAATCGATTTTATGTACAGTCTTAGCTACCCAAATTATCCTTAACGTACGTTTTCGTACCGTTGGTGCTCATACCCCATAATCTCTTCCAAGGAATACCCAAATATCTTTTCAGCTGCTTTGTTCCAACTGATAGTCCGGGCTTCCATATCCCATTCGATGGTAGGCAATAGGGCTTTCTCTCGGTATAAATTAATGTGTTGAGCATATGAAATAATTTCATCTTCCAGCTTTTTTTCTCAGCAATATTGGTTATGGCTATACTTGTTTGTTGTTCATCATTGATATCTGACTTTGATGAACAGCCACTATCCAACCTTACCCATACCGTGCCATTATTTTGTGTTTGCATGTGTATTTCACAAAAATCGCTGTGCTGATTATCCAATACTTTTCTATGGTGAAGATAATAGGTGTCCTGGTCATATTCAAAATTATTTTAGAAAACAACTGATTGATTAACTTTTCCCTTTTAACCCCCAACAAAGTTGCAAACGTTAAATTTGCATTGATTATGATTCCTTCTTTGCTAATTGTCACATAACCTATTGGAGCAAAATCATAAAGAGCAGCATATTGATCGCGTGCTGATATCAGTTTTTGCTGAGCAGAAAATAATTCCTCATTTTGCAATTCCAATTCAATTTGGTGAGCATGCAGTTCATGTAATAGTTCCTGACTATCATTAAAAAAAGCTTCGGAGCCATCATACAGTTGTGAGTTAACAATGCTTTCAGCTTTTTTTCTAAGTAGTTTAGAATCTAAAGATGACAATTTTTTTTTGCCACGTCCCGCTATCATTTTCTTATCCCTAACATATAAATTAATCAATATTTTAAAGCGCCAGTTCCTCTGCTTTAGCTTTGGTTATATTGCCTGATTCTGGGTAGAATCGTTAATGATGAATCATAAGCCATGCTGCAAAAGTATAACCAAATGCACCTATAGCAATCAGGACATGGTCTTCAAAATAGGTAGTAAAATTTTGAACAAGCGTGGTTAATGATGACAGACTTGTCGGGGATATGTTCTCTATTATCCCCGTAATACCAAAACATAATATTATCGAAGATATCATTATAACCATAAGGGTAGAAAACGTTTTTACACCACGCTCCCGCTTATTATTTTTACACTTCAAGTTAAGTTTTCCAGTACTGTTTTTTAGCATGTGCTAGTCTTCTTCTATACCTACTGACTACATGGCGGTAATCAGTAATAAGCTTTGACTGTTTGTGTGAATTGATAGACAGCCCACTATTAATAGGTCCGTTAGGTAGCGATTTAACGAATAAATTAACCTCTCTTTGGTGAATGTTCGAACTTCACATTCAGAGCAGATAAAAATCCGGTAGTCCCACAATGCGGCAAGCAATTCCACAGTGGTCATCAAGAAAAAAATCATCAAGCATTTTTCACGTACATTTTATCGATTTTAGATAATGACCTATTTCTCTCGGCATAACCTTACGAGAAGGCGGAACTTCATATTGATTAAAATCGTCTCGAATAAAATATATTGCCTCCCAATAGCAGATGTTTAAGTCAATCCCTACTTCCTTGGCAATAAATTCAGCAATATCCTCATCCCACACCTGGTCGTTAGTTAAATAGCCGTGATAGTTAAGGTGAATAGTTTTGCCTTCTACTTGAATCTCTGCATGGTATTTTTCTAACAAATCAAAATATTGGTTTCAACAATTGACCAGCAGCAACCCATGTTGGATTGCTGCCTATCAACCCCTTCGCCCCACAAAGTTTTGCATGAAAACAAGTGCCTCTTGGATTGAGTACACCTGGAAATTGATAATCAAAACCAATCTTCTTTGATAAATTTATTATCGAAATAAGTTTTTAGAGCGTTAATAAGCCGATTCATTTTGCTTCAAAGCCCTAACTGGTATAGGGCTATCTGTTGCAATTGTTTTTTTTACTGAACCTTTTCCATTATGGCTGACATAAAGCAAGCCGACAGTCTACATTTACCCTTTAATACAATAAGTATATATTAGAAATAAAGGCGTATAAGGATGCTTTATTAAGGACTTAATAAGTATAAGAACTACTTATTTTTATCGTAGTCCAAAAAGAAATCTTAGATTCGTTTTTTTGTTACTCAGTCAAAGTTTTTTTCGTCGTCTCATACTAATATTTGCATAGCAATTACCACATTGCTGACTTCTTAATTATGACGAGAGTATTTGGAATTACTTTTGTAAAATGGTTTTTGGCTCATGATTAACGCCAATTTCATCTAATAATTCTGGTTCGGGCTTTATTTCTACTTTCATTAAGTTAAAAATATGGGTTTCTAAACTCAAAAAACAGATTTTAAGATCTATAATATCGATTGACCGTATAGGGGTGCTTTGTTTTTCAAGCACGTTGATCAAAGATTGCAACTCTCCCAGAATGATCAATTTATCTTGTTCATAATTTCTAATTTCAGAATATTTTCTCATACATACATTCATCCTCATGAATCCAAATGACTTTGTAACGTTCCAGCACCCAGGGTACTTGCTCTTGAAATACGCCGGAGCTCAGGATGTCTGAACCTGCTCGTTTCTAGGATTAATCGACATATATCGGAAACTATTTCATTGCTCATTTCACCTATAAATATATTTTAATTTTCTATGACACTTATATACTTTTTTAATAAAACGGTCATAATATTTTATTTATTTAATCATAAAGCAAAATAACATATTGAATAATAAAAAATTATTCAGACACTCATAATTTTTTTTCAAATTATATATATCAAGTTTTTATTGATTTCCTCACACTATCGGATTTGATTTTTTTGTTTCACTATGAAAATATAAAAATAACTTGTTAGTTATTATATTGGAACTTAAAAACACCTCTAACATTATTTAGGCAATTGAAATAATTAATTTAAATTAAATATTTATTAAGTTTGTATGGAAATTACTACACATAAAAATATATATTTTAGATAAGCTAAATTTTTAACACCCTAAAGCACAACATAACACAAAGACTTTCTTATGTTAGTTTTATATTAAAGACAGGAACTTTTATTAACTATTTTATGAATACTTATAACATGAGGACCATCACTCTTTTATGTATTAGGTAAATATAGAATATTTTTTTACAAGCATGCTTTTAATCACAACAAAAACCAAATTAGCCAAAATCTGACCATCGACAAAAGCTAAACAAATATAAAAAAATATGGGATTAATTATGATAAATCATATAAAAACAACACTATATTTGCTCTTGTTACTATCTATAAGTGCATTTGCTGAACCAGTTTTACTTTTTTCAGATATTGAAAGCGGACCAAAAAGCGGATGGAGTAATGCAGAACCTAACAAAGGCGCATCTGTAACAATTTGGGGTTATGGTTTTGGTGCAAGCAGGGGTCAAAGCTATGTCACCGTTAATGGAGTAAATTTACAAACGGAAAGCGACTATGCAAACTGGGGCGAAAATTGGCCTAGCCCTTTTTACCAGCGGATAACCTTTTGGTTAAACAATCAAATGTCTGATGGTGCCGGTAATATTAAAGTTACAATTAACGGAGAAACATCGAATGCACTGCCATTTACTATCCGAGAAGGACGAATATTTTTTATGGAGTCGGATAATCCTGGTGGTGACGGCAGTATCAATGAACCATTTGATTTTTCTGACGCGGTGGTTGGTACTCGCTGGTTAAATAATATGCAAGCCGGAGATATTTATTATTTCAAAGATACGGCAAAATATACAGAGAAAATCAATGGAGGAAATTCACATTTATGGTTAAGACATACTGACCCTTCCGGGATTTCAGGGAAGCCTATCGCTTTTCTCGCTTATCCAAATCAGAAGCCTTTTTTCCAAGTATCATCACCTCGCAGTATCAATTTCACAAAAGCTACGGATATGAGCAATAGCTATTCCGTGCTATCTGGTTTTACAGTTGAATCCCCGGGATACGCTGCTGATATCAGGGGTAGCTTTCATCGTGTGATTGGTAACGATTTTCTAGTTAAGACTTATGAAAGTGATTTGAGTATTTTGCAAACAGGCGTTATTAATATTGGGGGCGATGGACATGTGGTGCTAGGAAATAAGGTTCATGGATTACAAAGCGGTAATCGTTTCGATCACGGCATCTATTTAAATGGATGTTCTCCAAACGAAGGAATTAAACTCGGCTGGAATTATGTGTTTGATAATGACGTTGGAAGGGGCCCTGAAATTGTCGTCAATCATGAAGCTGACCGATGTCCGTCGGACGTGTTTCTAAAATCTCACTTTATTTTCAATAATATAGTTTGGTGTTAAGTACACATTTTAAAAATAATATTGTTCACATGACAAAGGATTTTCCCAGTGATCTGGGAACCAATTACCTAAACACGAATGTGTACACGAATCAAACTTATGTTACTAATAACCTTTTTTTCGGTTTGGATAATCCACTCGTTTGTGATAATTGCATAGAAAATATCAATAATATTGTTAACCAAGATCCTTTATTTAATGATCCAGATAATTTTAATTTTGGCTTACGAGAGAACAGTCCCGCTATAAATATGGGAGCTAATGATTTATTATTTGAAGTTGCTCCTCCCAGTTATGCCCCTATTAGTCGCGATTTAAAGCATTTATTTCGAACCGGGCAATTTGATATTGGTGCTTTCGAGTTTAATGGCGGTGCATCCTATAATATCGGCGGTACGGTATCCGGCTTAGCAAATGGTGAAACGGTAGTCTTACAAATTAATGGAGTGGAAAATCTCAGCATTGATCAAAATGGCAGCTTTAGTTTTATCACGCCAATTTCAGATAGTTCTTCTTATAATGTCTCGGTATTAACCCAACCCATTGACCAAAACTGCTTGATTGATAATGCCAGCGGAACCGCTACCGGCGTTCATGTGAACAATATCACCGTAATTTGTTCTAAAGTCGAAACTCCAATTTTGCTTTTTTCAGATATTGAAAGCGGTCCAAAAAATGGATGGAGCGCTACTGAGCCTAATAAAGGTGCTGCGGTAACCCTATGGGGATATGGTTTTGGTGATGCTCGTCATCAAAGCTATGTTACCGTCAATGGCGTTAAACTCCAGTCCGATGCAGACTATGCCAATTGGGGGGAGTTTTGGCCGACACCGTTTTATCAGCGAATTACTTTTTGGTTAAACGATCAAATGAATGATGGTCTTGGAGAAATGACAATTACCGTTAATGGCAAAACTTCGGCCTCCTTGCCTTTTACCGTTCGCGCGGGCCGGATTCAGTTTATTGAGTCAAATAATCCAGGTGGCGATGGTTCCAGTGGTAATCCCTATGACTTTTCCGAGGCAGTATCAGGTGCAGGATGGCTAACCCAAATGCACGCCGGTGATGTTTTTTATTTAAAAGATAGCGCTCCTTACACAGAACGGGTCAATGGTGGCAATTCAAGTTTGTGGTTGAGAAACACAAATACCTCAGGAACCGCTGATAAACCGATCGCATTTTTAGCCTACCCTGACCAAAAGCCAGTATTTCAGATCCCTTCGCCCTATAATGTCAATTTCCGTGCCGCCACCGACGTCCGCACGGATTATACGGTTTTGTCAGGCTTTAGTGTGGAATCACCCGGATATGCAGGCGCAATCAACGGCAACTATAATCGTGTGATCGGAAACGATTTTAAAGCCAGTTCAATACCCACTTCGCAAGGAACTGGGATAATTAATTTAAGTGGCGATGGACACATATTTTTAGGTAATAACTTACATGGAATGCGCAGCGGCAAACCAAATGATCATGCGATTTTATTTAATGGCTGCTCACCAAATGCTGGGATCAAATTAGGCTTGAATTACTTGCATGACAATAATTTTGGTCGCGCTGCTGAAATCTATGTTTATCATACCGGAAGCTATTGTTCGTCTGATGAAAATGTCAAATCGCACTATATCTTTAATAACATCATACATTGCGATACCCAACGAAGCATGGCAATTGGTATAGCTGATTTAAGTTATGATGTAGGCGAAACCGAGCCAGAGCCTACTTATGTCTATAATAACCTTATTGTTAGCTGTGGCATGACTGATTTGGTATATGGCTATGACTACCAAGTTGCCGCAATAGCACATAGTAATGGTCACGCCCGCTTTTATAATAATACCTTGTATGATACTGGCTCAATTGGCTTTAGCTCTAGTAGTAATGAATTGCTTTTAAGTTCTTATTTTAAAAACAATATCGTCCATATGAACCCTAGTTTTTCAGGATCTCAATCCACTAAATACAGAGTGACAGGCAATAATACCCATCTATCCAATAATTTATATTTAGGCAATGGTGAATATACTCCTTGTACGACTTGTATAGAAGATAACAATAACATCAGCAATCAAGACCCACTATTTGTTGATCCATCCGAGTTTATTTTTGAACTACAACCTGCCAGTCCAGCAATCGATCAAGGAACTAATAATTTGATTTTTGAAGTCCCACCACCTAATTTTGCATCGATTAATCGCGGAATTAATCATGTCTTGAGAGAAGGTATTTTTGATCTGGGCGCTATGGAACTCAATGGTGGTCTCCCGGCTTACAACATAGGAGGTACAATCAATGGTTTAGCTGCAGGGGCCAGTGTCATTTTACAAATAAATACAGCAGAAACTTTAAGTTTATCAGCTAATGGTGCCTTTGAGTTTGTTACCCCATTAGTTGATGGTAGTGAGTTTGTTATTAATGTTGTAACCCAGCCAGTATTACCTCGACAAATTTGCACGCTTGAGAATGCGAGTGCTGTCATAGCCAATGCCGATGTGAATAATATCTCTGTCAATTGTTTTAATATTGAACTGGACTCTGACAATGATGGTATACCCGACTATCAAGATAGCACACCCGATTCACAGAATATTAATAGTTGTAGCGGTGAACATGTTATCTTAAATGGAACCTATACTGCTGGAACACAATCATCATGTTGGGCAAGTGGATCTATTACATTGGACAGTGGAGTTGTGGTTCAAGCCGATGCGGTATTAGGATTGATTGCCCCTCAAATCATTATCGCTCCGAATATAAATAATATGGGTAAAATTCATATTAAAATGCAACAACTCGAGTAGGTTAAATCTTAGTTTTTATTCGAATCAGATAATTCTGAGACATTAATAAATCGAAGAAAAGGGACATTTTTAAACTAAATGTCCCTTTTCTTATTGTGAAACGATCGGTTTGGTTTAATATTGATTAATTTGAGTTTAAACTTACTTTACCCCCTTAAACCTAAAAAGCGCAATGAGAGGGAATTATCATTCAATTAATTCAAAACATCTTCCCCGATATCTAGCTGAATTTTATTATCGATTTAACCGGAGATTCAGCTTAAAGGATATAATGCCACTATTTTTATGCGTGGCTATGAGAACGCCACCAATAAATGGTAAGATAGTTAGTTGAGATGGCAGAGTTTTATAGTAATCATATATTTTTTTATTTTTTGTATGGAACAGCTTCAAAATTTCCTGGAGAAAAATTAAAAAATTTGTAAATTTTTATTAAAGATAAAGCTAGGGCTGTTGACCTTTCAGATGTTAGGCTGCTTTTGAGATATTTTTTGTAATGGCAAGGCATTTTTTACGTATCAATGCATTCCATTGGTACTAAAAAATAAAGCGACCGCGTCTGGCCGACCGCAACCTGCTATCGCTCCTTAGCTACATCCATGTAGGCAACGATGGCAGTACAAAAATTAGCCATAATCAGACAAGAGATAAAGGGGCAACGGGCCCTAGTATTTTATATCCTCACATTACTCAATACTATTGCTTTTTTGTAGCCTTATTCCAAACATAAAAAGCACTTGGTTTGTGGCAAAAATTAATATATCATAAATTAGAAATAAAAACTTAAAAGAAAAATTGGTAAAAGTGTTTTTTGATACAAGTCAGCAAGGAATAATAATTTATAAAAAAGCCTACTGGTTACCAACCAAAATTTAACCATCCAGTAAAGTATTATTAAAGTAAAATTCTGTATGCTTGTTAAATATTGGAAATTAAAGCAAGGCTAACCGTTAAGTTATAGGAACGAAAAGGAATATCATCGAGGCATTGTCGAATAACTCTAATAGAAACTCGCTATCTCGGCTAACTAATTATTAATAAAAAGCCCCAGAACAGTACAGTTACTCAAGAGACCTCCCTTCCATAAAGTCACCGATGACTGCATATCTATGGCATTACTCAAGGACTGGAAGACAGGTACTTCCCGGCTTGTATTATTACGGTTCCCAACACTTCACTTTCTGGTAAGGCATCTGCTGGGTCAATCCCACCCTTAACAGAACCATGGATGGATTAAATTTGTATGCCTTTGCATCAGAAAATCCAACCACTAAGTGTGATTATGAAGCATTACAGTTTTATCTTATGAAGATAAAGATAAACAACGAAAGAATCTTAGAAAGGTTCCTACTATTCTTGGAAAAAGAGCAACTTCGAAGTCCTGAAATTAAGAAAATTTGAGCGATGTTTTTTTAGGTTTAACTGTATTACTGGGTGAGCCAATGTATTTGTCCTTCCTTGAGTAAAACGTCACTATAGCAATTTTTTTGGTTTTGACTTGGTATGGTTGGGTAAAACAACATGATAATGCATACAACAATAGAGGGAAAACGATGAATATCATTGGAATCAGCGGCTTGCATAATAGTGTTGCCTTCAAAAAGAAACGATTTCCAAATTTGTCTGCACGGGAATACAAGATCACACAAGGTTTTGATTCTGCAGCAGCACTTATAAACAACGAAGGAGTTATGGCTGCAGTGGCTGAAGAACGATTTACTCGTGAGAAAGCTACCGGCTCTTTCCCTATTAATGCCATCCAATATTGCTTGAAAGCAGCCAATATCAACCCGAATGAAATCGATTGTATCGCACATGGGTTTTATTATGAATCATCTAAATCTTTTTATCAGAAAAGCGAATATACGCAACAACAGTTTCAGGAGGTATATTCTCACCAAGCTCAACTCCGTACCCTTTCCCAATTCTTGCCTGGCTACAATTGGGAAGATAAGTTTATAGGAGTTCCGCACCACTTGGCTCATGCAGCGAGTAGTTATTATGTCAGTGGTTTATCGTCTGCTCTCATCCTAGTGACAGATGGTATTGGAGAGCAACACAGTTCAACCATTGCTCTAGGTAAAGGTAATAAAATCGAAGTCATACAACAGATCGCCAGCTTGAATTCACTGGGGATTTTTTATGGCGTCTTTACCTTATACCTAGGGTTTGTCATGGGTATGGACGAATATAAGGTGATGGGATTGGCCCCTTATGGTGATTCCAAGCGTTACTTTTCCAGAATCATGAATTTGATCAGTCTAAAAGATGACGGAACCTATACGATTCCCATCCTGTTCCAAAACACCACGGAAGAGGAAAAAGAGACATACCGTGGCACCCTGAATCAATTGTCTGAGATGTTCGGTGCTCCTAGAAAATCCAAATCAGAAATCACTCAACATCATATAGATATTGCTGCCGCATTGCAGGCTGTCGTTCAAGGGATCTTGATGCATGTTCTTCGACACTACAAAAAAGAAACGGGGGAAACTAACCTGTGCCTGGCGGGTGGAGTGGGATTAAATTGTACTGCCAATGGAGTGATAAAACGCAGTCGAATGTTTAAAAACATTTTTATTCAACCAGCAGCTGGAGATGATGGAACCGCATTGGGTGCCGCCTTATATATTCAGCGTACTCGTCAACCTGAAATCCCCTCCCGTAAAATGAAGCTCCCTTTATGGGGACCAGGCTGGACTGACAAAGAGATTCAGTCCACTCTACAAGATCGAATTGAATGCGATAGTACTTATTTTGAGTCCTTCGAAGATCTTGCTCAGGAAATAGCATCTCTAATAGCTAAAGGAAATATTGTGGCGTGGTTTCAGGGACGAATGGAGTATGGTCCTCGTGCATTAGGTAACCGCAGTATTTTAGCTGATCCGCGAGATCCAGAAATGCGTAATCGTTTAAATCAACTCATTAAAAAACGAGAAGGATTTCGTCCTTTCGCCCCAGCAGTTCTGGCAGAAAAGGCCGCTGAATTCTTTGAAGTGAAACCTGGAGATACTCAGCTCTATGAACATATGTTGTGTGTGACCCAAGTACAAAAGAAATATCGGGACAAGCTACCCGCAGTTACCCATGTGAACGGTTCTGCTCGGGTCCAGACTGTCTCAAAAACTGAAAATCAAAAGTTTTGGAATCTAATAAATGAATTTGGCCAAATAACCGGAATTCCAGTGTTAGTGAATACCTCCTTCAACGTCAAAGGACAGCCTATTGTCTGCACTCCCAAAGAAGCCATCGAAACCTTTCTTTTTGCCAAATTAAATGTACTCGTTTTGGGCAATTATTTGGTGGTTCGTAAAGTCAATCAGCCCGCTACAAAGCGACAAGAAGAAAAAGCAAAAGAATTAGAAGCCATGATTGAAGCCAATTAAAACCTAATTTAGAAATTCAGTTCTTATAAATAAATGGCCTTATAAATTAAAGGGATGAGAAATGAAAAGGGACGAAAAATGAAAAGGTGTAACAAATGACAATAGCAGATAAACCATCCATTGAGGAGCATATAGCTGATTGGCGGCAAACACTTGGCAAAGACTTACCTACTTTAGACTTGTCTTTCGATTATCCCCGCCCTCCCGTTTGCTCATTTATCCGAGATTCAGAGTTCTTAGAGTTGGATCAAGACTTAACAGCCAAGGTTCAACAGTTCTGCGACCAGGAAAAAATTGATCTCTATGATTTGCTTCTTGCGGCCTTTTACATTTTTTTACAACGTTATGCCAGGCAGGACAGGATTGCCGTTTGGTCAGTCAGTTCAAGTCCTAAAAACTCAATCAGTGCCCCCCCTCAAAACTCAATCAAAAACAAAGACGCAGCCAATCTATCACAAAGACTAAATCCAGTCGTTTTGCTGCTTGATTCGATTGAAGATTCCTTAGATGTCAGAACGCTTTTACAGGCGGCAAAACAAATCGTTAGGGAAACCGCAAAACAAAAAGACTATTCATTTGTACAACTTGCCGAAGAATTCAATCAAGAAGGAACATTAAATCAGATCTCCCTATTTCAGGTCATGTTTATGGTTTGCGATAGGCAAACACCTTTAGCCGAATCACCAATGACTCAATGGGATTTAGACGATATTCAAGAATACAGCAGTCAGAGCGATCTGGTCTTTATGACCACACTAGAAGATGACTGCTTGAATATTCGTTTTGAATACAATGGAGAATTATTCAAAAGCAGTCGGATTGAACAATTTTTAGGAAATTACCAAGTTCTATTATTGGGGATAGTAAGCGGTTCCGAACAATTACTATCTCAGCTAACGCTTTTGACGGAAGATGAAGCTCAGCTGATACACTCCTGGAACGACACAGTCACTGATTTTCCGCAAGAAAAAATGCTCATTGACCAGTTCGAACTGCAAGTAGAACAGACCCCCGAAAATCTTGCGGTAGTTTTTGGAGAACAATCGTTAAGCTACAAAGAGCTAAACAAAGCCGCCAACCAACTAGCACATCATCTAATCAGTTTGGGGATTGGTGCTGAAACACGGGTTGGTAGCTGTATTGAGCGATCCTTAGAGATGATCATTAGTCTATTGGGGATTCTAAAAACCGGAGCAACTTTCGTCCCACTCGATCCTGAATATCCGCAACAACGCCTGCAATTTATGCTGGAAGATAGCCAGGTATCATTTGTTTTGACCCATAGTCACTTGGCCGAACAATTATCTCTATTCCAAGGTAAAATGATTTTTCTGGAAGAAAAATGGCAGGATGGTTCAACCAAAAATCCGGCCAGACTAGGTAATCCCGAACATCTGGCTTATGTCATTTATACCTCTGGTTCGACTGGAAAGCCCAAGGGAGTGATGATTTCCCATGCATCCATTGCGACTCATATTAAAAATGTGGTTAAAGAGTATGAAATAAACTCTCAGTCACGAGTCTTACAATTTGCTTCCATTAGTTTTGATACTGCTTTAGAACAAATTTTTGAAACCTTGAACTGTGGAGCTACTTTAGCGGTTCGCGGGAAAAATATCTGGTCTATCGAGGAGTTTAATCAACAGCTGGTGGATTTAGATTTAACCGTAATCGATCTCCCCCCATCCTATTTACATGAGTTGTTTCTAAGCTGGAAAGACAAGCCTGATTTATTTTTAAAAAGCTCATTACAACTGATTATCTCGGGAGGCGATAAAATAACTCCGGCCACCCTGCATTTGTGGCAGCAGCTACCGTCTCATTCTATTCGGTTTCTCAATGCTTATGGACCAACAGAGGCCACCATTGGGGCTGTTTTATTTGAGTTAACGGATTATATCCCCGAAGAGACCAGCAAGAATCTACCAATCGGTCGTCCACTATCAGGAAGACTTGCCTATATTCTTGATCAACAAGGACAATTGGTCCCTCCGGGTATTTCTGGCGAATTGCATCTGGGTGGACAAGGGCTGGCACAAGGCTATCTAAACCACCCGGAATTAACTGCGGAAAAATTCATTCCCAATCCATTTACAGAGGGACAATTGTATAAGACGGGTGATTTAACGCGTTGGTTACCCGATGGCAATATAGAGTTTATGGGCCGTATTGATCACCAAGTGAAGATTCGAGGATTTCGAATTGAGTTAGGAGAAGTTGAAGAATCCTTGAAACAACACCCCATTATTGACGATGCGATTGTCACGGTCCGAGAGATGAACATTGATGAAATTGATATGAATGATGAAGAAGGGTTAATTGAATACATGAGCCAATTAAGTAAAGAACAACGGGATCAAATATTGTCCGAAGTGGAACAATATAAAAAAGTGATTACTCGTGAAAAACCAAACTTTAGTATTTCATTAAGTGTTGATAATGACTTTATCAAACCACCATCGCCTTCACAACGAAATTGGACCCTTCAAAGAGCAGTGGATGAATTCGAGGATGACTTAAACAGTTTGGATGTAATCACAGAACGTTTTGTGGTCGGTTCTGAACGAGATGAAATAAAGGGGGGATGGCAGGCCAGCGAAGCCCATTATGACTCATCTCAATTGATCATTGAGGGTCAACAGGTGATGCAGGATTGGGAACGCCCCTTGATGGAAAAGATGGCAGATATTGCCACCGAAACACATGGAGACGTTTTAGAAATCGGTTTTGGAATGGGAATCTCAGCAACTTATATTCAACAACAAGGAGTTAAGTCTCATACGATTATCGAATTGAATGAGGATGTGATGCAGGTTTTTGAACAATGGCGAAGTGATTACCCAGACCGTGATATTCGTTTAATAAAAGGTAAATGGCAAGATGTTTCCGAGCAGTTGGAAAAATATGATGCGATATTTTTTGACGCTTATCCTTTGACAGAGGATGAATATGTAGAATATGTCATCAATAGTATCACTTTTGCCGAACCCTTTTTTCCGGTTGCTGCCCAGTGTCTCAAAGAAGGCGGTATTTTCACTTATTATTCCAATGAAATAGATTCGTTCAGCCGCAGGCATCAAAGGGCTTTATTCAAATATTTCAGTTCTTTTGAATTGAGTGTCGTTAAACCGTTATTCCCTCCTCAGGATAATAACTATTGGTGGGCCGACTCGATGGTCGCTGTGAAAGCCATAAAATAAAGGAGTATATTCTTATGAGTGATCTCAGCAACCGTATCGGCAAACTGTCCAATAAACAGAAAAAGCTCCTATATGAGAAAGTTCAAGCGTTAAAACCCAAGGGACCGGCTCTTACTGCCTACGTCATCAATACACAAAAAACAATTGATGCCAAAGAATTACGACAATTTCTTAGTCGTACACTGCCTGATTACATGATACCCAACACCTTTGTCATAATGGATCAATTCCCATTGACCATGAATGGCAAAGTTGATCGTAAGGCCTTACCCTCCCCAAGGTTCAATATTCAAAAAGAAACAATGGCACCTCGCAATGACACCGAGTCTTTGCTAATGAGTTTATGGACGCAAGTCTTAGGTGTTGATATCAAATGCATCACAACTAATTTCTTTGAAGCAGGCGGTCATTCGCTGTTAGGGGCTCAATTAATTTCCCGAATTCGGTCGCATTTTGACGTGGAAATGCCACTTCGGGTTCTGTTTGAAACCAATACGCTTCAAGAGCAAGCCCAATGGTTAATACAACAGTTAACACAGCAGTTGACACAGCAGCAACAACTGACGGATTTGCCCCCCATCGTTCCAAGAGCTCAAGAAGACCCAGTGTTAATGTCTTTTGCCCAAAAACGCTTGTGGTTTCTAACCCATTTGGAAGGTCTCAACGCAACCTATAATATGTTCTTTGCCTTAGATCTTAAAGGTCATCTGGATTACCGCAAATTACAACAAACCTTTTTTAGCTTAGTCCGACGTCACGAAAGCTTACGTTTATGCTTCCCTGCTGAGCAAAGAGAAGGAGTCGTGCTGCTTTTAGGGGAATATGATCCCTTGACTATTAAGGACTTGAGTGACTTATCTGATTCTGAACAAAAACAACAATCGCAAGCATGGATTGATGAACAGGCTCACATTCCATTTGATTTAAGCAACCCTTTGTTGCGAGTAAATCTAGTTAAACTCAGCACAGAGAATCACATTCTGTTAGTTACCATGCACCATATCATCAGCGATGGTTGGTCAATCGATATTTTTATACAAGAGTGTGGTCAGCTATACAGCGCTTATATTCAAAATCGAAAACCTCAATTGCCTGAGTTGTCGATCCAATATACCGACTATGCGGTTTGGCAAAAAAACTGGTTAAAAGGAGAAGTCCTAGAACAACAACTCAGCTACTGGATTAAAAAGCTTGAAAATGCACCGGATCTATTGAATCTCCCCACCGATTACCCAAGACCGGCAACCATGACCTATCAGGGCAGTCATTATCCAAAGAGATTGCCTTCCACACTAACTCTTGACTTAAAGCACTTGGCACAACAACAAGGAGTGACTTTAAATATGTTGCTGCTTGGCGTCTTTAATATATTGTTATTCCGTTATAGCGAACAAGAAGATATTCTAATAGGCACTCCGGTGGCCAATCGGAATCACCACCAAACAGAAGAGCTGATAGGGCTTTTTGTCAATACCCTGGTTTTACGCACTCAAATTGACGCAAAAAACTCGGTGAAAAATTTGTTTAAACAGATCCGGCAAACCGCCTTGGAGGCATACAGCCATCAGGATATTCCTTTTGAATATCTGGTTGAACGGATAAATCCCTCTCGTAGCCTGAGCCATTCTCCGCTATTTCAGGTGCTCTTCGCCTATCAAAGCACATCGGACCAGCTCCCCGACATGTCAGGCTTAGAGGTCTCATTTCTCCAACCCAATAGCAAAATCGCCAAATTTGACCTGACATTAACGGTTATCGAGGAAGATAATCAACTCCTAATGGATTGGGAATATTGTACGGATTTATTCTCGCCTCATACAATCGGTCAAATGTCAGAACACTTTCAAATTCTCCTTGAAGCCATTGTCGATAATCCAAACCAATCCATATCACAATTGCCTCTATTGAGCGAATGGGAAAAACAACAATTATTGGCCTGGAACCAAACGACAAGAGACATCCCTCTGAATAAGACGATAGTCGAGTTATTTCAACAACAAGTTCAACAGAGACCTGAAAACATAGCGATTGTTTTTGAAAATCACACCTTGACTTATGCCCAGCTTAATACCCGCTCCAACCAATTGGCCCAATATTTAATGGCTTCGGGTGTTGGCGCAGAAACATTGGTTGGGCTCTGTCTTGAACGCTCATTGGAAATGGTGATTGGCTTATTGGGAGTACTAAAGGCAGGTGGTGCTTACCTGCCGCTTGAACCTGATTATCCCCGACAACGCTTGCAATTTATGTTGCAAGATAGCCAGATTCCCCTATTGCTAACCCAGAATCACTTAGTCAAATGTCTACCCACCTTTTCTGGCAAAACGGTTTGTCTGGATATGGACTGGGGAAAAATCGCAACTTATTCCCATATCGATTTTGTTAGACAAAGTGGTCCCGAGAACCTTGCCTATGTGATTTATACATCCGGTTCCACAGGCCAACCCAAGGGAGTCATGAATACCCATCAAGCGATTTGTAATCGGCTTATATGGATGCAGAACCGTTATGAACTAACTGACAGAGACAATGTTTTACAAAAAACGCCCTATAGTTTTGACGTATCTGTATGGGAGTTTTTTTGGCCTCTATTGGCTGGTTCTCGTTTAACCCTAGCCAAGCCACAAGGGCATAAAGATCCGGAATATCTATGGCAATTGATTGAACAAAGCCAAATTACAACACTCCATTTTGTGCCTTCCATGTTACAGGCTTTTTTGGAATGGCCAATAGCAAAAAGCAGTGAGTCTTTGCAACGTGTCATCTGCAGTGGTGAGGCATTATCCCTGGAACTTCAAGCTCGTTTTTTCACTGCCTTCCCCACAGTACAATTGCACAATTTGTACGGTCCCACCGAAGCCGCCGTGGATGTATCGTATTGGCAATGCGATCCAGAGACTTCATTAAATTTTGTACCGATAGGTCATCCTATTGACAATATTCAATTACACATTTTGGATAAACAGCATAATTTAACCCCACCCGGGATCCCTGGGGAATTGTGCATCTCCGGCGTGGGATTGGCCAGGGGTTATCTCAATCGCCCTGAATTAACACAAGAAAAGTTTTTAGACATCGAGCTGTATGGAAAACCTCAACGCATTTACAAAACTGGCGATCTGGCCCGTTGGCATACAGAGCCGGAAGAACACCTTGGCAACCTAGAATATTTAGGTCGTATCGACAACCAGATCAAACTACGGGGGTTTCGTATTGAACTGGGAGAAATCGAGGCGATATTGCTTCAGCATGAGGCCATAAAAGAAGCCGTTATAATTTTGTATGACACAGATACCAGTCCACAACTACTCGCTTATGTTACTTTGGCTCATCCCCTTGAAGACATTCATTCCAAGTTACGAACTTGGCTGAAAAATCAATTGCCCGAATACATGCTTCCCACAAGCTTTAGTGTTTTAGAGGAAATGCCTCTCACTGCCAATGGTAAAGTCAATCGCAAGGCACTTCCAACACCGAACTCATCCGACTTTAGCAATGTTTTTGAATCACCGCGCACTGACACCGAACAAAAATTAGCTGAGATCTGGCAGCAGGTGCTCAATCAAGCAGATATAGGCATTCATGACAATTTTTTTGAAAGAGGTGGGGATTCCATCTTAAGTATCCAGATTGTAGCCCAGGCTAGATCAAGAGATTTACAACTCAGTCCCCGAGATTTATTCCGACACCAGACCATCGCAGAACTGGCTCGGGCAACAGGAGAATCCACTGAATTTATTACCGAACAGGGACTAGTCGCCGGGGAAGTACCGCTGACACCAATACAAAAGGCATTTTTCACACATCATCCAGTGGAACCCTGGCACTTCAATCAAGCCATATTATTAAACGTCCCCTTCCAAGTTAACCAGCAAGCCCTACAGGAAGCTTTAGTAGCAATTTTAGAACATCACGATGCCTTACGTCTTCGATACCGGATAAATGAAAATGGTGAGTACATGCAATGGCATGATAATTCCGTTAGTGATGTCCCTTTTTATATTGAAGACTTGAGCGAATCACCTCTGGAGCAGCGACAACAGCTCCTACAACAACGAGGAGATTATTGGCAATCAAAATTTAATTTAGAAAACGGTCCATTGATTTATATGGTCCTGTTTCAATTTAAAACAGAGGCTCGCTTACTATGGTGTGTTCATCACCTGGTTGTTGATGGCGTGTCGTGGCGGATTCTTCTAGAAGATTTACAGAAAGCCTACCTTCAATATACCAATGGAGAGGCAATCCATCTACCTGCCAAAACAAGTTCTTACCAAGCCTGGGCCAATAGTTTACAAACTTGGAAACCTGCTGAATCCTATTGGCATCAATTAAACGAAAGTCATTCATTGCCCATCGATCATCCCCAAGGAAGCAATCGTTTTATCGATATGAAAGACTATTCCATTTCATTAACCCACGACGCCACGCAACGTCTACTCGTTGAATCACCGGCAGCTTACCATACCCAAATCAATGATTTGTTACTCACCACATTGATGCTTACCTTGCGCGATTGGAGTGGACAAAAGCAGCACCTCATTGATCTAGAAAGTCATGGCAGAAGTGATCGGTTCGAAGCAATCGACCTGTCTCGAACCGTTGGTTGGTTCACCTCTCTATACGCTCTTTCACTGCAATTACCAACAGGGTCTGAACTAGATCATGCACTAAAATCAATTAAAGAACAATTGAGACAGATTCCGGATGAAGGCCTGGGCTATGGTGTCTTGCGCTACCACAATCAGGAAAGTTTGCCGAAAGGCCAGCTCCTTTTCAATTACCTGGGCCAATTTGACCAAAGTCTTCAGGAAGGTGAATTTAGTTTTGCTGATGAGGATAGCGGACGCACCTATAGCCTTCAAGGAGAAAGAGATTACCTGATTGAAATCAATGGACAAATCGTCAATGGGTGTTTAAAACTCATGTGGAGTTTTAGTGGCGAGCAATATAAAGACGAGACGATTCACAAATTAGCCGATAATTACCAAAACTATCTTCTTAAATTGATTGAGCTTTGTTCAACCCATCAGGGTTACACTCCCTCTGACTTTTCCCTAGCATCACTCAGCCAAGATCAATTGGATACCCTGGCTCAAGTTCATGGTACCAATATTAAGGATATATATCCCCTATCTCCGATGCAATACGGTATGTTATTTCATACCCTCTATGCTCCCGAAAGTGGGACTTATTTCAACCAATATCATTGTACTTTGGCAGGTAATATTGATACCAAAGCCTTTTGGCAGGCTTGGCAATATTTAATTGAACGTCACAGTATTTTTCGCACCATTCTTTTATCTGATCAAGAAACCCCCTTTCAGATAGTCCTTCGACATGCCCAGCTTAAGTCAGAAGATTTGGATTGTTCCCGCCTGGATTGTTCCGACCTGGATTGGTCTAACTTGACAGCAGAAAAACGCCAACAACAGCTTGAAAACCTACTGAGCAATCAACGCCTGCGTGGTTTTGAACTGGATAAAGCCCCTTTAATGCGGCTGCAGCTAATCAAGGAAAGCGATGAACAATGGCGGTTAGTATGGCATTTTCATCACTTACTTATGGACGGCTGGTGTTTACCCATTATTTTTTCCGAACTATTGGAAGCCTATCAGGTATTTCAACAGGGACAAAGACCTGATTGGCCTTCCCCTCATCCCTATAGGGACTATATAGCTTGGTTAAGTAAACAGGATAAACTAGCTGCGAAAGAGTACTGGAAGGCACACTTAAAGGGATTTCATGAAACCACTTCACTCCCAATTGCTCAACACTCTGGTGAAAACTCGCAGCAACAACCAGACTACCAAGAAATAACATCCACACTGGATCTGACACTGAGCGAGAATTTAGAGAAATTTGGACGTCAACACCATTTAACTCTAAACACGCTAATACAGGGGGCTTGGGCCGCTCTGTTATATCGTTATACCAGCCAGACGGATATTGTCTTTGGTGTAACCACTTCTGGTCGTCATATCCCCTTACCAGAGATCGATAAAAGAATCGGCCTGTTCATCAATACCCTACCTTTGCGAGTTAAAATTGAAACAGATCAAATATTAGACTGGCTACAAAAAATTCAACATCAGCAACAACAAAATGACCAGTACTCGTATGCAGCACTGGCCGATATTCAAAATTGGAGTGAAACCGGAGGAGGTGTCGCTTTATTTGAGAGTTTGCTCGTATTTGAAAATTATCCCGTTGATGACCGAGTTAAGCGAGATTCCTTACTACGTTTCAATGAAATTCAAGGCATTGAATATACAAACTATCCAATTACCTTAGGAGTGATACCTGAGCAACAATTACAATTCAGATTGACTTATGACAATAATCGTTTTACACCTGAAAGTATGGAGCGGATACTAACACATTTGGAAGTTTTGCTTCATGGCCTCATTAATCATCCCCTGCATTCAATATCCCAATTATCCCTGCTAACAGAAGTGGAAAAACAGCAATTGATTGCCTGGAATCAGACCAACGTAAATTATCCTGAGGATAAAACTATTGTGGATCTATTTCAGGAGCAGGTTGAAAACACCCCGCACAATCTTGCTGTGATTTTTGAAGGGCAACAATTGACTTATCAACAATTAAATGCAAAAGCAAACCAATTGGCTCATCATCTGATGGATTTAGGGGTTAAAGCCGAAACATTGGTGGGGATCTGTGTAGAACGTTCCTTAGCGATGGTCGTTGGTCTGTTAGGCATATTGAAAGCGGGTGGAGCCTATGTGTCCCTTGATCCTGATTACCCAAGGGAACGTCTTCAGTTTATATTGGAAGATAGTCAGGTACCAATATTATTAACCCAAAAACACCTCAATGAACAATTGCCAAAGTTTCAGGGCAAAGTGGTTCACCTAGATAAAGATTGGGGAAAAATAGAAACTTATTCGAGCAAAAATCCTCACCTTCAATGCACCCCTAATAGCTTGCTCTATGTCATATATACATCTGGTTCCACAGGGAAACCCAAAGGTTGCCTGATCACTCACCATAATGTAAGCCGTTTATTTGCCACTACCGAAGCATACTATCATTTTGATCAAAACGATGTATGGACACTATTTCATTCCTATGCCTTTGACTTTTCAGTATGGGAACTATGGGGAGCCCTACTTTACGGAGGTAAACTCATTATCGTGCCTTATTTTACCAGTCGGGCACCAGAGGAATTTTACAAATTATTAATAGAGCAAGAAGTAACGATACTGAATCAGACCCCATCCGCCTTTAGCCAGCTCATACAAGCGGATCATCAACCCGAAAAACTGGCATTAAGGCTGGTAATTTTTGGAGGGGAGGCACTCGATTTTACCCTATTAGAAAAGTGGTTTAGGGTCCATGGTGACCAACCACAATTAGTCAATATGTATGGCATCACCGAAACCACCGTCCATGTCACCTACTATCCCTTAAAAGCAAATGAAAATTACTCTAAAAAAAGTCTGATTGGTTCCCCGCTTCCTGATTTACAAGTGTGGATCCTTGATTCCCAGCAACAACCTCTGCCTATGGGCATATCTGGGGAAATGTACGTAGGTGGGCCAGGATTGGCCAGAGCTTACCTCAATCGACCGGAAATAACCAAAGAACGATTTATTGAAATAGAGATATTTGGTAAAAAACAACGCCTCTATAAAACCGGTGATTTGGCCCGATACCTCCCTGACACGGAAGGCCAACTCGGTCACCTCGAGTATTTGGGACGCCTGGATCATCAAGTCAAATTGCGAGGCTTTCGCATTGAACTGGGAGAAATCGAAGCCACTTTAAGTCAACACGATGCCGTTAAAGAGGCGGTTGTGGATTTGCCCGACTGCGACGGTAATCCTCGATTAGTCACTTATATCACCTTAAACCAACAAGTTGATGAGGTTTCCCATCTTTTTCAAGAAAGTGTTTTACGAACATGGCTTAAAGAACACTTACCGGAATATATGCTTCCCCAAAATTATGTCATCCTTAAGGAGCTGCCCTTAACATCTAATGGCAAGATTGATCGTCAGGCACTTAAGCAATTATCCATAAAATCTCCTATACAGTTTACCGCCCCCCGCACACATGAAGAAGAACTATTAGCAACAATGTGGAGGGATATCCTCAAAATAGAGCAAGTCGGCATTCACGACAATTTTTTTGAATCCGGAGGGCACTCTCTTTTGGCAACCAGTTTGATCTCACAGATACGCAAGACATTTCAGATTGATATACCACTGAATGCTTTTTTTGAGGCTCCGACAATAAACCAATTGATAGAAACGATTGACATCATACGGAAAATGACTCAATCCGAAGAGTCTTCTTCAGAAAGAGAAAGGATAGAAATATGAGAAGTATAGAGCAATTCTTTTTGGATTTAGGCCGATTGGACATAAAACTCAGTTTTGAGGAGGGCCGACTATCTTGTGATGCTCCCAAAGGGGAAATTACGGCTGAAATTAGGACAGAATTGACTCAACGCAAAACAGAAATGATTCAGTTTTTAAAGAAAAAGAGGATCTTTGAACAACCCATTCCGTGTATTCCTGAAAAAGCGGTATTGCCGATTTCTTTTGCACAGCAACGTCTTTGGTTCTTAACACAACTTGAACTTGACGGCAATCCTGATAAAAGTGCCACTTATAATATGCCTACAATCTTAAGGATTGAAGGGAATCTTGATTATACGGCATTGCAAACGGCTTTAGAGGCATTGGTCAAGCGACATGAAAGTTTGCGTTTGTACTTCCCTGAAGTCAATGGAGAGGTCAGTGTCCGATGTTTGGATGTTTATGATCCATTAACGATTACCGATCTATCCCATACCGAACAATCTGACTCTAAAATACAGGCAACAATTGACAAACATTCTCTAGCCTTTTTTGACCCATCCACTGGTCCCTTATTCCGCACTGATCTTTTCAAGCTTACCGCAGAACAACATATCTTGCTCTTCAATATGCACCACATCATCAGTGATGGCTGGTCAATAGACATTCTGATAAAAGAATGGACTCAGTTCTATACTGCCTTTAGCCGAAAGCAGAAACCACGACTACCGGAACTCCAGATTCAATACTCGGACTATGCAATCTGGCAAAGAAGCTGGTTGGAAGGTGAAATCTTACAACATCAATTGGACTATTGGGGGGAAAAACTTACCCATGCCCCTGAATTGTTAAACCTCCCCATTGACTACCAACGACCGGGGGTAATGGGATTTGAAGGGAACTATCAGCAGAGTGCACTCCCCCCGCAACTGAGCACGTCTCTGAAACAATTGAGTCAACAACACGGTATGACACTATTCATGACTCTGCTCGGTGCCTTCAATATACTACTGTATCGCTATAGTGGACAAGATGATATTTTGGTCGGAAGCCCAATTGCAAACCGCACCCATCATCAAACCGAAGATTTAATCGGTTTTTTTGTCAATACTTTAGTATTCCGTACTCATTTTGCTCCACAGGCATCTGTCCTTGATCTGCTCAAACAAGTGCAGCAAACCGCCTTAGAAGCCTATAACCATCAAGATATCCCGTTTGAATATTTGGTTGAACAACTCAAACCAACTCGAAGCCTGAGCCATTCACCGTTATTTCAGGTCATGTTTGCGTTGCATAATGCGCAAGATGAGGCATTTGATTTGCCAAACTTAAAAGTGAATTACTTAAAGCCTGAAACAACGACGGCAAAATTTGACCTGGTATTGACATTTGTTCAACAAGGCGACGATTTGACGGGTTATTGGGAATATCGAACCGATCTATTTCGTCCTGAAACCATCACCCAAATGACCCGACACTTTCAAATTTTGTTACAGGCGATGGTGGATAATCCAGACAACCGCTTATCCCAGTTAGCATTATTAACAGAAGCAGAAAAGCGGCAATTAATCGCCTGGAATCAAACTCATACCAATTATGTCAAAGACAGGACGGTTATTGATCTATTTGAGGCACAAGTCAAAAAGACACCACATAATATGGCTGTCGCTTTTGAACAAAACTATATGGCTAAACATGTAGATAAACATCTGAGCTATCAACAGTTAAACAAAAAAGCCAATCAACTTGCCCATTACCTGATGGACTTAGGGGTTGGGACTGAAACACTGGTCGGAATCTGTGTCGAACGCTCTGTAGAGATGGTGATTGGGTTATTGGGTATTTTAAAGGCTGGAGGGGCTTACATCCCCATTGATCCCGATTACCCACAACAACGTGTACGGGATGTTCTGGAAGACAGCCAGGTTTCAATATTATTGAGTCAACGCCACTTGTCTGAACACTTGTCAATATTTCAAGAAAAATTGCTCTATATCGACAAATTTTTAGAAGGTAGTACTTTAGAAGATAGTGCTTTAGAAGAAAGTAGTTTAGAAGAAATCACAACTTGTTCAGATAAAAATCCAGTCAGACAAAGTCAACCTTTTCACCTTGCTTATGTTATTTATACTTCAGGCTCAACAGGAAAACCCAAAGGGGTGATGGTTGAACACCACAGTTTAACAAATCTAATTTATTGGCATCGTGAACAATTTGCAATTGATGAAACCGATAAAGCAACACTTTTAGCCGGTGTAGCATTTGACGCATCTACCTGGGAACTATGGCCCTATCTTAGTGTGGGTGCCTGTGTTTATCCGGTGAAGTCTGAGATATTAGCTTCTGACAAAGGCTTTAAAGATTGGTTAGAAGCACAGCAAATTAGCATAGCATTTATCCCAACCCCACTATTGGAAAACCTCCTGACACAACCTTGGGACTCTCAGTTATTGAGAGCCCAGTCATTAAAAAAAGTACTGACTGGTGGAGATACTTTACACACTTTCTTACCCGCTGAGTACCATTTTAAGTTATATAACAATTACGGCCCTACAGAAAATACCATTGTCACCACCTCAGGCAGAGTCCCCCATATAAATTCAGAATGCCATTTTGAAAGCAAGTCCGAAAACTATTCCAAAAACAAGTCTAAACCCCCCTCTATTGGACGCCCCATAGCTAACACCCAGATTTTTATCCTGGATAAAAACAATAAGCTCACTCCACCCGGGATCCCTGGCGAATTGTGCATAGGAGGTGAAGGATTAGCCAGGGGATACCTCAATCATCATAAACTCACCAGTGATAAATTCATAGAACTTGAACTATTTGAAGGTATAGCTATCCCCAGAGCGGCCACCCAAGAGACTTCCAAAACACAACGTATCTATAAAACCGGAGATTTAGCACGTTGGCTACCCGATGGATCTATCCAATATCTCGGACGCCTCGATAACCAAGTGAAATTGAGAGGTTTTCGCATTGAACTGGGAGAAATCGAGGCAATATTACTGCAACACGAATCCATTAAAGAAGGTGCTGTAGTTTTATATGATCAAGATGCCAGTCCACGCCTAGCCGCCTATATCACACTGACAGCTCCCCTAGCTGAAACGGATACTACTCTGCGCACTTGGGTAAACAGCCATCTCCCGCAATATATGGTTCCTTCAAGCTTTACCGTGCTTGAAAAAATGCCTGTCACTGCCAATGGAAAGATCGATCGAAAGGCATTACCAATCCCTGCTTTGCCAGCCTTGAAGGGAAGTTTTGAAGCAGCACGTAGTCAAACCGAGCAACAATTGGTCGACATCTGGCAGCATATACTTAAACAAACCAATATTGGGATTTCTGATAACTTCTTCGAACGAGGAGGAGATTCTATTTTAAGTATCCAGATCGTTGCTCATGCAAGATCAGCAGGTCTGGAACTCAGCGCCCGTGATCTATTTCAACACCAAACCATCGCAGATCTAGCCAGAATTGTGCGAAAAACACCTACCTTTCATATAGAACAAAGCATAGTATCTGGTGAAGTACCTCTGACTCCAATACAACGCGCTTTTTTCGGCTATCAACCCGAAGAACCCTGGCATTTTAACCAGGCCATACTTTTAAATGTTCCTCATACTATCAACTCCCAAGGACTCAAAGACGCTCTAGCCGCCATTATCAAACATCATGATGCCTTACGTCTTCAATACCAGGCTGATGAGGTTGGTAATATCACCCAGTACTATACAGAACCAAATAGTGAGATTCCCTTTTATAGTGAAGCTCTAAAAGACTTATCTCTATTGCAAGAGCGTGTGGATATCTGGCAGGCTAATCTCAATCTTGAACAGAGCCCACTGGTGCGTCTGGTTTTGTTTCAAACTAAAACACAAGCCCGATTATTGTGGTGTATCCATCATCTTGTGGTCGATGCCGTCTCATGGCGCATCCTACTTGAAGATTTACAAACGGCTTATCATCAAAGTGTTAATCAACAAGCCATCCATTTACCGAAAAAAACCAGTTCTTTTAAAGCCTGGTCGGAGTGTTTGCAGCGCTGGAAAGATCATGAATCTTTCCAGGCAGAAGATGATTACTGGTCTCACTTATCTCAGCAACGGTCCCAGCAATTATCTCTACAACCAAAAAATTCATTACCCATAGATAATCCAGCAGGACGTAATCGTTTTATGGATATGGAAGGCTACACGATCAGGCTTAATAAAGAAACCACCCAGCATTTATTGATTGATTCCCCCGCTGCTTACCATACCCAAATCAATGACATCTTATTAACAGCGTTGATGGTCACATTACATGAATGGACTGGAAACAATCAACAGCTTATCGATCTGGAGAGTCATGGCCGAATGGAGGGATTTCAAGAAATTGATCTTTCCCGCACAGTCGGTTGGTTTACTTCTCTTTTCAGCGTACTTTTGGAATTACCTCCGGAAGCTGGTTTTGACACAGCCCTCAAGAGCATTAAAGAACAATTACGGGCAGTACCTAATGAAGGGGTGGGTTATGGAGTATTACGCCATATCCACGGAAAAAAACTATCACAGGGACAATTTTTATTCAATTACTTGGGGCAATACGATCAGAGTCTCCAAGACAGTGAGTTTGGTTTTGCCAAAGAAGACAGCGGACGGCCATTTAGCCTGAAACAAGAGAGAACTCATCTTATCGAAATTAATGGTGAAATCGTTCACAACCGATTAAGTCTCACATGGAGCTATAGTCGCGAGCAATATAAAGATGACACGATTCGGCAATTGGCGGAAAACTACCAAAAACAACTGACCGGACTGATTGATTTTTGTAGAAAAAACCAGGGTTATACACCTTCCGATTTTCCTCTAGCAGGACTGAAACAGGAAGCATTGGATAACCTGGCTCAAATTTATGCCAATAACATTGCAGATATCTACCCACTATCACCAATGCAACAGGGGATGTTGTTTCACTCCCTTTATAAGCCGGAAACTGGGATGTATTTCACTCAGCTTCATTGTGTTTTAAGAGGACACATTGATCCACAAGCCTTGCAACATGCCTGGCAGTATCTATTGGATCGTCACACAATCCTGCGCACTGCTTTCTTACCCGAATTGGAAAGACCATTACAATTAGTGACACGTCATGTCCAGCTCCCGTGGGAATATTTCGATTGGTCAGACTGTTCTTCCGAAAACAACAAACAGCAATTAGAAACATTACTCAGCAATGAGCGAAACCGAGGCTTTAATCTCAATAACGCCCCGTTGACACGCATCCAATTGATACGTGAAACAGACGAAAGAATGCGTCTGGTATGGAATTATCATCACTTACTCATTGACGGATGGTGCTTATCCATCCTGTTTACAGAACTCTTATACGCGTATCAAACCTACCAACAGGGACATCCCCCTCAACTACCCACCCCAATCCCCTATCGAGACTATATTTTATGGTTAAATCAACAAGACCAACAGGCTGCCAAAACCTACTGGCAGAATCACTTACGGGGGATTCAAGGACCAACAACACTCCCGATTGCCCGGCATAGCGATCAACCGCCAAATTATCAAGAATTGACTCACACATTAGAGCTGGCACCTGAAAACTTTAGCCGCAGCCATCATTTGACACTAAATACATTGGTTCAGGGTGCCTGGGCAGCTCTCTTACACCGTTATACTGGAGAAAAAGACATTATATTTGGTGTGACAACCTCCGGCCGACATATCCCTCTTGAGGATGTCGATAAAATAATGGGACTGTTTATTAATACCCTGCCTTTACGCGTGAAAGTGACAAGTGATGAGGTACTGGAGTGGTTGCGGGATATTCAACAATTGCAACAACAAAATAATCAATATTCTTATGTTCCATTGGCCGATATTCAGAGTTGGAGTGAAGCGACAGGGGGAGTTTCTTTATTCGAAAGTATTTTAGTATTTGAAAATTACCCCTATGAAGAAAATACCAGCAAAGCATCCTTACAGATTACGGATATTCAGGGTGTTGAATATACCAACTATCCTCTTACCTTGGTCGTGGTGCCAGATAAACAGCTGTACTTCAGGTTGATTTATGACGCCAATCGTTATCAAAAAGATAACATAAAACGCATGTTGACCCATTTGGGCGTATTAGTGGAAGGAATGGTCAATAATCCTCAGTGCCTTGTCTCTCAATTACCCCTATTGACCGAATCGGAACAACAACAACTTTCGGTCTGGAATCAGACCGATATATATCACCAAGAGAATCAAACCGTTGTGGACTTGTTCCAGGCCCAGGTAGAAAAAACACCAGACAAAATTGCTGCAATCTTTGAAGGACAACAGCTAAGCTATAAAGAACTCAATGAACAGGCAAATCAATTAGCTCATTACTTGATGAACTTAGGAGTGAGAGCTGAAACACTGGTGGGGATTTGTGTAGAGCGTTGTTTAGAAATGGTAATTGGGATGCTGGGTATTTTAAAAGCGGGCGGTGCTTACGTTCCTCTTGATCCTGACTATCCCAAAGAACGCTTAAAGTTGATGATAGAAGGCTCTAAGCTCAAAATTATTTTGAGTCAGAGTCATTTATCACTCATTCAAGACACAGCCGCTGAAACCCATGCTCTAGTGCTTAACCTTGATAAAAATGGGAAAGAATATAAAAATGGAGAGAAATATAATAATGGAGAGAAATTTAAAAATTGTTCTAAAACCAATCCCCTTAGACAAAGTAGGCCAGAGAATTTAGCTTATGTGATTTACACATCGGGTTCAACTGGAGTCCCCAAAGGAGTCATGATCCAACATGCTAACCTTTTATCATTGCTATATGGGTTTAACAATGTTTCAACCATCAAGTATCCATTAATCGGAATTTCTGTCAGTCGATTTCATTTTGATGTTTCCATATGGGAGCTTTTTATCAATCTATGTTTTGGTGGAACATTACATATCATCGATTTAGAGTTACTGCTACATCCAATTAATTTCGTGGATTATTTATTGGATCAACAAATCAATTGTCTATTTATTCCCCCAGCGTTATTAGAGCAGGTCGTTATTGAGCTGGAGGAGCGTTCTCTCGAGGTAAACTGGCAAAGTTTATTAACGGGCGTAGAACCAATCCAGCAGAGGCTTTTACAGCGTTATCGAAATCTATCAGCTGATTTAAATATTATTATTGGTTATGGCCCAACCGAAACAACGGTTTGTGCCACTTTCTATCCTTTTATTCAAATGGAACACCCTGAAGCCTTCGTCCCCATCGGTAAACCCGTTCAGGGTTACCAGGTTTATTTGTTAGATTCCAACTTCCAAGCAGTTCCTCTTTCCATCCCAGGGGAAATTTGCGTGGCTGGTGCTGGATTGGCAAGGGGATACTTGAACCGTCCTGAATTAACGGCTTCAAAATTCATTGAAATTCCATCGCGATCCGGACAACTACAACGAATTTACAGAACCGGTGACCAGGCGCGTTGGCTACCCAATGGTAATATTGAGTTCATCGGCCGTTTTGATCATCAAGTCAAGATACGCGGGTTCCGAGTGGAATTGGGGGAAATTGAAGCCATTTTGGGTCGACATGAATCAGTGAAAAAAGCGGTGGTAATCCTCTATAAGAAAAACCATGATACACACTCCCATGCTTTAACCGCTTATATCACCTTAATAGGCTCCACCAATTCACAGCCTAAGGATGAAATATCCAGAACTCTCCGAGGTTATTTGCAAGGGAAATTGCCGGATCACATGATCCCATCTTTTTTCACCATATTAGATAAATTGCCCTTAACTCCCAATGGCAAAATTGACAGAAAGGCTTTACCCGAACCTGATTTGAGTATTAGCCCGGCGCAATTCAAAACACCAGGTATGGAAACAGAGCATTTATTGTCCATGATCTGGTCCCAAGTACTGGGGATAGCAATCAATAATACAGAAAGTAATTTTTTCGAAATCGGTGGACATTCCCTATTAGCCACAAGACTAGCCTCACTCATCCGTAGCAACTTTAATATTGAAATCCCTCTTAAAATCATTTTTGAAAAGCCCCGGATGACAGAACAGGCAAGATGGATCGATCGCCAACAGCGTGGGGTTGACCTTCCGCCCATCACTCCTCAGATGGACAATACGCCCTTGGCCTTATCTTTCGCACAGCAGCGTATGTGGTTTCTCTCACAATTGGAATCTGACGATAAGCTCGAACAAAAAGGCACTTATAATATACCTGCAGCTCTGCGTCTATCAGGACCACTCAATGAAAATGCTTTGCAAGAAGCCTTGATTAGCTTGATTGAACAACACGCCTGTTTACGGATGTGTTTTCCATCAGTTGACGGTGAAGCCAGCATAAAACTCAATGAAGTTTATAATCCAATTAGGGTGAAAGATCTCCGTGATCTATCAGAAGCAAAGCAACCCGCTGAACTCCAGAAATTACTCCAATCATACGCAGAGGAATCTTTTGACCTCAACCAAGGTCCCCTTTTAAGGCTACATATTTTTAAACTGGGGAAAGAAGACAATGCATTTCTGTTCAATACCCACCATATTATTAGCGACGGCTGGTCAATGGGATTGTTGATTCAGCAATGGAGCCAGTTGTACAGTGCGTATTCTCAACATCAGATTCCTAAAATACCTGAACTGGCAATTCAATACACGGACTATGCCGCATGGCAACGAAATTGGCTGCAAGGAAAGGTTTTGCAGCAACAACTCAGCTATTGGAGCGATAAACTCCAAGGTATACCGGAATTACTGGAAATCCCTACGGATTATCCACGTCCTTCGGTCAAAAGCTATCGTGGAAAACACTTGCAAAGCACCTTAACACCAGAACTGACAAAGGGCATTAAAGCACTCAGTCAACAACAAGGGGCAACGGTGTTTATGACACTATTAGCAGGTTTTAAAGTGTTGCTATCCCGCTACAGCGGACAGACCGATCTCGTGGTGGGCAGCCCGATCGCCAATCGAGGCCATCACCAAACCGAAGATTTGATTGGTTTTTTTGTCAATACACTAGCATTACGCACTCAAATCAACCAAGAGCAAGGCTTTCTTGAATACTTAAAACAGGTAAAACAAACGGCACTTGAGGCTTACACCCATCAGGATATTCCTTTTGAATACGTGGTGGAAAAACTGAATCCAAGCCGTAGTATGAGTCATTCTCCTCTGTTTCAAGTTATGTTTGTGTTACAAAATACCCCACAAGAGGATTTAAAACTAAAGGAATTAACCATTTCTCCTTTAGAGATTGAATACACCACAGCAAAATTCGATTTAACCCTGAACATTGTTGAACACGACCATCGGTTTTATTGTGATTGGGAATATAGTACGGATTTATTTTCTTCTGATACTATCACCCGCATGACACAGCATTTCCAAGTCTTACTAGAGGGTATTATCAAGCAACCGGAGCAACCGATCTTTCAATTGCCTCTATTAACGGAATCGGAAAAACAACAATTACTGGCATACAATCAAACCAAAAGCGATTATCCTCAAAACCATACCATAGTGGATCTTTTTCAAAATCAAGTTGAACAAAGGCCCAACAACATTGCATTAGTCTTTGAAGGAGAGCAATTAACTTATAAGCAACTCAATACGAGGGCCAATCAACTCGCTCATTATTTGCTCAGTCTAGGCATTAAAACGGAAAACTTAATCGGGATCTGTGTGGAACGTTCCTTAGAGATGGTGATTGGCGTGTTGGGAATATTGAAAGCCGGTGCTGCCTATGTCCCCCTTGATCCCGATTATCCTCTGGAACGTCTCCAGTTTATCTTAGACGACAGTCAGGTGCCCATATTGTTAACTCAAAAACACCTCGATGAACGGTTACCCACATTTCAGGGAAATCTCATTTACCTGGATCAAGATTGGGAAACAATAACAAGCTATTCAGACAATAACCCCCTTCCCCAGTGTAACCCAGATAACTTGAGCTATGTAATTTACACATCCGGCTCAACAGGAAAACCCAAAGGTTGCCAGATTACTCATTATAATGTTGCTCGCTTATTTGCAGCGACAAATGAATACTATCACTTTAATCAAAACGATGTCTGGACCCTATTTCATTCCTATGCCTTTGATTTTTCAGTTTGGGAGCTCTGGGGAGCCTTACTTTATGGAGGCAAACTGGTCGTCGTACCCTATTTTACCAGTCGGACACCAGAGGATTTTTATAAATTATTAATAACAGAGGAAGTGACTGTATTAAATCAGACACCATCGGCCTTTAGTCAGTTAATACAGGTGGATCATGAACCTGAAAAACTGGCCTTAAGGCTGGTTATCTTTGGAGGGGAGACTCTGGATTTTGCCACATTGCAAGCATGGTATGCCAACCACAATAAACAGACTCAATTGGTCAATATGTATGGCATTACCGAAACCACTGTTCATGTCACCTATTATCCCTTAAAAGCAAATGAATATGGGCATAAAAAAAGTCTGATTGGTCATCCCATATCCGATTTACAGGTATGGATCTTAGATTCCCATCAACAACCCGTCTCAATTGGTTTATCCGGAGAAATGTATGTAGGCGGCCCAGGATTAGCCAGAGCTTACCTCAATCGTCCCCAAATAACCCAGGAACGATTCATTGAAGCCGAGATATTAGGTAAAAAACAACGACTTTATAAAACCGGTGATTTGGCCCGATGGCTTCCTGATAAAAACGGCAACCTAGACAAGCTGGAGTATCTGGGACGTCTGGATCATCAGGTCAAATTAAGGGGGTTTCGTATTGAACTGGGAGAAATCGAAGCTACTTTAGGTCAATATAAAGAAGTAAAAGAAGCAATCCTAATTGTTAATACCCAGCTCCTCCTCATTGCTTACGTTACTCTAACAACCCCCTTGGATAACGAGGCAAGCATATTACATTCGTGGCTCAAGACACAATTACCACAGTACATGCTTCCTGCCAGAATAATCACACTAGAAAAAATGCCGCTCACGGCTAACGGTAAGATTGATCGTCAAGCGCTTAAAAATCTATCCAATGACCGGCCGATATCATCAGAAGAAAACTTTGTTCCTGCTAACACCCCAGAAGAAGAATTATTGTCCGGGATCTGGAGTCAAGTCCTTGGACTGAATACCATTGGTGTCAAAGACAATTTTTTTGATTCAGGAGGGCATTCTCTACTAGCCACTCAGGTAGCCTCTCGGATACGTGAAAACTTTCAAGTCAACATACCGTTGCGTATTCTCTTTGAACACCCAACGATTCATGCTCAGGCTGAGTGGCTTTCACAACAACAACAACAACAACGCTCGGCAATTCCAACACTCGCAAGGCAAACAGCCGATGAGCCCCGAGTACTATCATTTGCTCAACAGCGACTATGGTTTCTGGATCATTTGGAAGCTGATGGCAATCCCGAACAAAGTAGCTCATACAATATGCCGGTAGTCTTGCAACTCGAAGGCAAGCTTAACCAACAGGCACTCCAACATGCCTTTTCTCATTTGGTAAAACGTCACGAAGACCTAAGATTGTATTTTCCCTCTAACGATGGACAGGCCATTGTACAAATCATGGAACCATACGATCCCTTTGTATTCACCGATCTCAGCGATCTATCCAATTCCAAGCGACAAAACCAAACACAGATACTAATAGAAAATCATGCTCAAACGCCTTTTAAATTGGCCACTGGGCCATTATTTAGCACGCATCTTATCCGATTAAATGCACAGCAGCATATTTTGCTAATGAATATGCATCATATCATCAGCGATGGTTGGTCAATTGGCATATTAATAGGAGAATTGAATCACTTATACAATGCATATTCCCAGAATCAGGAGCCCAAACTAGCTCCTCTAACAATACAATATACAGACTATGCGGCATGGCAAAGAAAATGGTTAGAAGGGGAAATCCTAGAGCATCAACTCCGCTACTGGAAAGAAAAACTTGCTGATCCCCCAGAGTTGTTGGAGTTGCCAACGGACTACCCTCGTCCAGCTGTAATGCGCTATAAAGGCCGTCTTCTGCAAACCACATTACCGACAGAACTTGTACAAGGATTACACCAGTTCTGTCGAGAGCAAGGGGTTACTTTATACATGCTCTTACTTACGACCTTTAATATCTTGCTTTACCGTTATAGTGGCCAGAAAGACATTCTCATCGGAACCCCTATAGCAAATCGTCCCCATTACCAGACCGAAAACTTAATCGGCTTTTTTATCAATACCCTGGTATTACGCGGCCACATTCAGGCAAAAGAATCTGTAATTGATCTATTAAAGCAATTACGACAGTCCACTTTAGAAGCCTACGGCCACCAAGACATACCGTTTGAATACCTGGTCGAACAACTGAATCCAGTGCGAACGCTGAGCCACTCCCCACTATTTCAAGTTATGTTAGTATTGCAAAATGCGCCTTTGGAGGAATTTGACCTATTAGACTTAAAGGTCTCATCTCTGGAGCAGGATAGCTCCATCGCCAAATTCGATTTGACTCTCAGCCTAGAGCAACAAAGCGACACTTTACTTTGCTCTTGGAAATATAATACCGATTTATTCCGTCCACAGACAATAGAACGGATGACAAAGCATTTCCAGGTGTTACTGGAGAGTCTTCTCTCTAATCCGGAGCAATCCATCCTTCAATTACCACTCCTTACAAAAGAGGAGCAACAACAGCTAATTCAGAGCAACCTGACCGAATCAGACTATCCCAAAGAGCAGACCATTATTGATTTATTCCAGGAACAGGTCGAAAAGACGCCGGATAATATCGCGGTTGTTTTTGAAAACCAGTCACTCAGCTACCGGGACCTGAATACTAAGGCCAATCAATTGGCCCACTATTTAATGACGATCGGGGTGAGTAGAGAAACCCTGGTGGGCATTTGTGTTGATCGCTCACTTGATATGGTCGTTGGTTTGCTTGGGATTTTGAAAGCGGGTGCGGCTTATGTCCCTCTCGATCCCAATTATCCAGAGAAACGTTTACAATTTATGTTAGAAGACTCGAAAGTTTCAGTGCTATTGAGTCAAAGCCATTTGCAAAAAAGGTTATCGGTTTCTAGAACAAAATTGATTTATTTAGATAAAGAGTGGGAAGCAATAACAGCAGCAAGTTCTGGAGATAACCCGGTAAGACAAGGCAGTCCTCAGAATTTGGCTTATGTCATTTACACTTCGGGCTCATCAGGAATGCCGAAGGGAGTTATGGTCGAACATTTATCATTATATAACCTCTTGCAATGGATGCTAGATACGTTTACTTTTTCAGCTCGTGATAAGGTGTTACAAAAAACACCCTTCAGTTTTGATGCCTCAATTTGGGAATTTTACCTACCACTTCTATTTGGTGGAACGTTGGTAGTAGCTAAGCCAGACGGACACCAAGATCCAGAGTATTTAACCCAAACTATACTTGAACAGCAAGTTACAATTCTGCACCTCGTCCCATCACTATTAAAAATACTCTTGGAACATGCCGACTTCCAATCAGAAAGCCCTTTACGTTACCTTTTTTGCGGCGGTGAAAGTTTAGATCATGAGGTCATCAAGCAGTTTTACCAATACCATCCACAATCTCAGCTTTATAATTTATATGGTCCTACGGAAGCCACAATTGATGTCACCTATTGGTTATGTAATCCGCAAGCATCATCTGTTGCTATTGGTCGTCCCATTGCCAACACCCAAATCTATATTTTAGATGAAAACCTCAATCCAACACCGGTCGGTGTTCCAGGGGAATTGTGCATTGCTGGAAAGGGGTTGGCCAGAGCTTACCTAAACAATCCAACACTCACGAAAGAAAAGTTTCTTGATATTGAACTATTCGGAGAAAAACAACGGATTTACAAAACCGGCGATTTAGCCCGTTGGCTTCCTGACACGGAAGACTCCCCCACAGAAGGCCACCCCACGGAGGGCCGCCCCGCGGAAGGCCACCCCGGTAATATTGAATACTTAAATCGTTTGGATCACCAAATAAAACTTCGAGGTTTTCGCATAGAGCTAGGAGAAATCGAAGCGATTTTACGCGAGCACAAAAAAATTAAAGAAGCAGTTGTTATTTTATCGGACCAGACAATTACACCGCAGCTTGCGGCCTATATCACTACGAAAATTCCTGTTCAAGAAGTTTCAACAGTCCTAAATGAGTGGCTCAAAAATCAGTTACCCGACTATATGATCCCTTCAACATTTACCGTACTGGACACACTTCCCTTAACAACACATGGCAAAATTGACCGTAAAGCCTTACCAACGCCGGAACTAGTGGAATCCACTAGTTACTACGAAGCGCCACGAACAACAATGGAGCAAAAACTCCTCGAAGTATGGGAAAGTGTCCTCAAATTGAACAATCTGGGAATTCATGATAACTTCTTTGAACGCGGTGGGGACTCTATTCTCGCTATCCAAATGGTAGCAAAGGCGAAAACTAAAGAGATAGCATTAAAACCACGAGATTTATTTCAATACCAAACTATTTCCAGTTTGGCCCGAGCGGTACGTTCCACATCCCATATTATCGCAGAACAAGGAATCATTTCAGGTGAAGCGCCCCTAACTCCCATTCAAGAACATTTCTTTGCAAAAGAAACTCTAGAACCCTGGCATTATAATCAATCCGTTCTCTTAGAAGCTCCTGCGGATATAAACGCAGATGCCCTAAGGCAGGCTTTAACCCAGATCATTCAGCATCATGACAGCTTGCGTTTGCATTATCGGAAAAGTTCAAATCATTGGCAGCAATGGTATGGTAACGCAAATGAAGACTTGCCTTTTCATACCGAAGATCTTAGTAACTTACCTGTCGAACAACAAAAGCAAACTTTAGAACAACGGATAGATTATTGGCAGACCCGCTTAAATTTGGAGACCGGCCCTCTTTGTCATTTCGTTGTAATTTATTTAAATGAAGAAGTCCGTTTATTTTGGACAATTCATCATTTAGCAGTAGATGCTGTGTCTTGGAATATTTTATTAGAAGATTTGCAAACTGCTTATTATCAGGTACTAGAGAAAGAACCGATTGAATTACCTCCCAAAACAAGTTCCTTTAAAACCTGGGCAGAACATCTCCTAGAATGGAAAAATAGTAACGCATTAGAGTTAGAAGCGCAGTATTGGCAAAACCTGCCCCCGGTCAGATCATTGCCGATGGACTATCCAGGAGAAAGTAATCAGCTCATTCATTCCGAACATTACACAATATCTTTAGAGCGAGAAATAACTCAAAACTTACTCAACTATCATAGCCAAATTAATCGTAGCCAAATTAATCGGAGCCAAATCAATGGAGGCCAATCCAGTGGAAGCCAAATCAACAGCCTGTTTATAACAGCATTAAGCCTATCCCTCCAGGAATGGACAGAACAAAGACAATATCTTATCGATATGGAAAGTCATGGACGTGCAGATGAGCTATTTAAAGATATTGACCTTTCACGCACAGTCGGTTGGTTTACCTCTTTATATACCGTATATTTAGAATTACCCGACAGCAATAACCTCAAAAACTGCTTTCAAGCTGTCCAAGAGCAATTAAACCGAATATCTTATAATGGCATTGCCTACGGGGTATCGCGTTATTTAAAAAAAGAGAATCTCCCTCAGGGCCAGATCCTCTTTAACTATCTCGGACAGATTGACCAAGGCATACACAAAAATGGTGTATTTTGCTTTGCCGAAGAATCAACCGGTGAAAAGATCAGTCTCAAAGGAGAACGAAACCATAATATAGCAATCAATGGTTACACATTAAACAAACAACTCAATCTCACCTGGAGCTACAATGCTAGGCAATACAAAGCAACAACCATTCAGACATTGGCAGAAAATTTTCAAAAGTATTTACAAAGGCTAATAGAGCCAGGAAAGAAGAAACCTCATTTAAGTCCCTTGCTCCCACTTAATGAAAAAGGAAATCATTTCCCTCTATACTGTCTCCCCGGACTTGGCGGAATAGCAGGTTACTTCCAACCACTAACCAAATACCTGGGAGCAGAACAACCATTATACGGCTTACAGTCACCTGGGTTAGATAGTCAAACCGAGATCCCCATCTCAATAGAAGCTTTAGCGACTCACCAGGTCAAAATAATCCAACAATGCCAACCCGAGGGACCATATTATTTAGCCGGACATTCTTTTGGCTGTATCGTAGCACTAGAAATGGCTCACCAACTTGAACAATCCGGAGCATCTATCGGTTTACTGGCTATGTTTGATCAACCCTCCATTAAATACACCAAAACCGATAAAGATTTTAGCGGAATGACAGAGCTTGACTGGACATGGGATATTTTAACCGGTTTAGGACTAACACCACCATTTAGCAAAGAAACCATGCAAAATAGCAAAAACCCGGAGTACTACCATCAAAAACTCATGAATTGGGTAGCTCAACATCATATTAACGAGCTATTGTATACACCAGAAACAACGCCAGAAACTTTCAACCCTGATGATTTTCAGCGCTTCGTACAAGTACATCAAGCGGAAGCGTTGACCCTTCAGGACTATCAGCCCGTTAACAAGATAGTTCAATGCCCGATTCATTTATTCTGTACCGAAGATTCACTCACAAAAACGTCTAACGATACCACACTACCAGAACATTGGGGTTGGGCAGAACATACTCTAGCTGATATCAAGATCCACCATGTCCCTGGGGCACACACGACCATGATAGGAGAACCACATGTAAAAACACTAGCAACACAATTGGGCCGTGTTTTAATCTCTTGAAAATAAGGTTTTGGGTGGTAAAGTTAAACCCAGAAAAATCATGAAGAACAACTCATATGCGATAATCCTCCCACCTGAAAGAATTCAGACGGCTTCAATCTATAATATTTCTCCTCCACTTCCTTAGACTGCTCGGCGTAAGGATCCGTCATGATCGCCTGCAGTTCTCGAATGAGAGCATAGTTTCCCTCAACCGCTTGCTGATAAGCTGGCGCTAGCAACCATTCTCGTAAACTGTATTTTGGATTGACGAGTTTCATCTGCTTAGCGATCTCCTCAAGTGAGCTAGACGGGGTTAAATTGGTATTGCTCGTGCTAGCGATGAGTGATTTCCATTTTTTGAGCCACTCAGACCAACGCCTGTCCATCTCCTTGGAATTGATTTCATACGTCGGGTAAATTGAAGCTATAGACTGATTCAAATTGCTGTAAAAGCTATTTTTGAGTGGGCCAATATCATCCGGTATCTTCGAGAGTTCGCGGAAAAAGATAGTGTAATCGACTGGTGTTTGGACCATGAGAGTTTCGAGCTCACTGAACAACTCCGCATGAAAAGTGCCAAGTCCAAGTTTTGCAGTCCACATCTTTTCCATTTTCGTTTGCATCACCGCTGTAAAACCATTTCGAATCTTGTCGAGCTGTTTCAGTGAAGTCTGATGTAAGGCCAACAACGGTTGCAATGACTTACAAAACATGTCGAAATTGCGTTCCGCTGCCAAGGGTTGGTTCAAAAACGAGAAGTGAAGACCTCCTCCTGTCCATGGTTGATACTGTGGATTAAAGACATCACAGAAACCGAATGGCCCGTAGTCGAGTGTGAAACCACCGGCAGCACAGTTGTCGCTATTAAAGTTTCCCTGACAATAGCCTACACGGATCCAGTTAGCCACGAGCGAAGTAAGACGGCTGCGGAACTCCCGTGCAAGCAACACTAGTTTTTCGGCGGTGCTCAGGTTCTTATCTACAACATCAGCATACTCACGATCGATCAAGTGTAATACAATCTTTTCGAGTTCCTCCATCGCATTTGGGTGTTCCTTCTTTCGGGCTCGACGGGCAAAGAGTTCGATTTGACCAACTCGAATAAACGACGGGGCGACGCGCGTTGAGATGGCAACCGGCTCCGATATCATTATGTCGGGATCCTTCGATATCGCCCCCTCCGAGTACCACGGTCGCTGTACCTTCTCCGTTTTCGAAACGTACAAAGCCAAAGACCGTGACGTTGGCACTCCGAGCGCATACATATGCTCCTGTGCCAGAAATTCTCGGACACTTGATCGCAGTACGGCACGACCGTCTGCACCACGACAGTATGGCGTTCGACCGCCACCTTTCAGCTGCATTTCCCAACGTCGTCCATTGATAATTGCTTCAAGTACGGAAACTGCACGACCGTCGCCATAGCCGTTACCGGTTTGGAACGGGCATTGTTGGTAGTATTCGGTACCAAAGATGGAAAGTGCATAGCCACTCGCCCAACCAACCTTACGCATCGGTTTCGGAAGCTGCGAAATGTCTCCAGAGAACATCCGGACGAAATCGACTGACTTCGCCATGCTGTCGGCAAAACCAAGTTCATGGAAAAAATTTTTACTATGCGCGACGTACTCGGGTTCTTTGATTGGAGTGGGTTTGACGGGGACAAAGTGTCCAGTGAAGACTTGCCGGGGCTCATGGTCAGCTCCGTTTGATTTCGCATCAGCATCGCAATTGAGCGTATCCATAAGCGAATAATTTGCAAAATTTGCGAGTTCATCTAGTGTCGAGATGGTTGGGAGTGTATTCTGAGACAGTCTATTTTTCATTGGTCTACTTTTCATAGGTTTACGGTGGCATCATGACGCTGATAAAAAGTTACATTTTAAAAAAAACTAACTAACGATATTAGGATACTTATTTATAACACCAAAGTTTATCAAACTGGAGCTTTACTCTTTCCAGCTTTCTCAGCTTCAGCAGGATTAAAGCGGAGCTCCACAAACTTCCAGTAGGGTGCATCAACCATCTCAGTTATTATAGATTCTTTTGATTGGTAACGTGCTAATAACTCCTCCAGAAATTTAATAGCTTCTGTCTTCAATATGGTGCCAGTCAAATTTTCATTCCTAAGTAAAAACTCGACATTTTCTTCAAGTTCAACCACCCTGTAACGATCGGGGAAGCTATTATCTTGCTCATTATAGGTAAATATATATTGTGGCATTTTCATAGTTCCTTATTTTTTATTCTGCTGTAGTAAAAATTGACCTATCGCGTACGAAAGCGTACTGAGCTCCACCGTCTAATATTTCGTCAATTGAACTATTTCCAGATTGCATTGCTTTACTCCAATAATTTCCTGAGCACTTTACTAGGTTATAATGGTATTTAAAATTAATTCAACCATTTAATTTATATGTGAAATTAATTTAAAGGCAATAATTTTATTTTGAGGCAGGAAAGTTCACCTGTATTTAGAGCTCAATTAAACAAAATAAATCACAGAAAAAATTAACCCCATTGCTATTGAATACAGTGAAAAAATAAAAGAAGGCGTCTAGATCTGGCTCAGAGCATTAAATCAATCACTTAAGCACTCTTTTTAGCCATTTTTGATAAAAGGTACTGGATTTTTACCCTTAAACCTAAAAAACTCAGTTGACTTCGTAGCGAGGTTCACTGAAGCGCTTGAGATTAAGGATTTTATGGGTTATTTGGGTTTTATTCGTAGTCAC
>Ga0070728_10001091_pt1 | contig 44325 bp, 74 predicted proteins | sample tdDd471_FD_66723 | JGI IMG/M metagenome (GOLD analysis project Ga0070728, IMG submission 66723) | Marine sediment microbial communities from the Atlantic coast under amendment with organic carbon and nitrate - tdDd47.1 | ecosystem: Environmental > Aquatic > Marine > Coastal > Sediment | place... | reverse complement strand
TGGCAGACGATGGAGAGCGCGCCGAGGGATGGGACGTGGGTTCTTCTTTACCGGCCCAACTCGGCCATCGGCACATGGCAGCGTGTGGTCATTGGCCGATGGGTCTGGATGGCTGGCGGCTACGCCATTGACGCATGGTGCTGGCCTGACAGTACATTTGATCACATGCGGCCTGACGAGGATTTCATCCGGTGGGTTGTGGAGGATCGCGTTTATGAAGATCGCGAAAGCTTCACCCACTGGTCCCCCCTCCCGCCCCCACCGGAGGACGTGTGAAACGCAAGCCTAGCCTCCGGTCCCCCATCGTGGCGGATCTGCGGAAGCGGTATGACAGGAAGAAGGAGAAGGATGTGATGATGTACGTTAAGAAGCCGATACCCGTCGCAGCAACACAGTGGTTCAAGAACGGCGACCACCCCGATGACTATGAGTCGAACGAAGCCCGCGCCAAGGGGTGGGAGGGGGCGGTGGTCCGGTATTTCCGTCACCCGAGTGTTGGCGGGGGAACCCCGTGCCGAACCTGCGGTGTCCGTATGCACGACCACGGCTGGATCGACACGCTGGAAGGCGGTCACACTGTCTGCCCCGGCGACTGGATCATCAAGGGTGTGCAGGGCGAGTACTACCCGTGCAAACCGGACATCTTCGCGGCGACGTATGATCCGGTGGAACAGACGTGATTCCCTCCGGTCTGTCGTCGTTGAGCTTCCCCGCCTCTCCCGCGTCCATCAGGATGGCCATGCAGGCCATGACGTGTGCCTGGTGCGGTTCCCCGCTCTCCGGGTCCACGTCTTCCCCCTCCCATAGCGCCATCAGGTGCCGCATGGCAGCGTCGTAGTAGACGGACAGGGTGACGCCGCTGTCCCTCCATTTATACGCGCCGTATTTCTCCGCACCGCCGCGCATGACCCGCCCCAAGGGTCTCAGGGCTGACGTGGGAATGAAGTGCATGGGGTCTTTCTGGACGCCGTACGCCGTCTTCGGGTTTTCGTCGGGTAGATCAGGCATCGTCGTGCAGGCGTGCGCGGGCGGCGTCGATTTTCCCGTTGATTTCGTCCCATTCCTCGGCGGTCGGATCCCGGCCTTCGCTGCGCATGGTTTCCACACGGGCCTTACCCCAATCCAGTATGTCGATCACGTCCCCACCGACGCGGGCGGCCATCCCGGCAAGCTGAATGACAAGGGCGGCGAATTCCAGTGCTCCGGTCATGATGCGGCTCCTTCGATCAGGTTGTGGTTGGTGAGGATTGCGCGAAGAACACCGATGGCACTGCGTGCCCTGTCCGCCCACCGCTGGACGGTTCCCTTGTCCGGCGCTTCGTCGCGGGCCACGTCCTGCGCGGACCGCAGCACGATGAATGCGTCATTGTCCGCAGCCCGGATGATTTTCACCACGCGGGGCCGACTGCACGCCCGGTCGCTGAGGGTCGCGTCATCCGCGCACCGGGGCAGGGAAACGTAGGCATTGGCAGCGGTGAGCAAGGCGAGGTAATCAGCGTGCGCCGCGAAGATGACCTGTTGCGGCGTCCCGTCTGTCGTCGTTGTCGTCACCGGCGCGATGCGGGAATCGCAGGCCGCGAGCAGGACCAGCAGCGCCACCACGATCCAGTGGCTGTTCACAGTTCCGCCCTTGTCGCGCTTGATCGGCTTGGTGGTGACAAACCGCAGCCCGATGTTGACAAGGTTGGTCAGTAACATCACCAGCGTTGCGACTTGCGTCTGCGCCTCAGGCGACAGGTCAAGCCCGAAGATTGCCAGTAAGGCAGTGATGCCCCCGATGGCGTTGGCGAGGATCGTGCGTGAGCCGTACCACGGCTTTTCGTCTGTCATGTCAGTAACTCCATATGGTCGGTCGCGGTGCTTCCTCGGGCGTCAGCGTGTCCAGATGAATGAACCGCTTGTCGCCCTTCTGGTTGATGCCGATGCCGCTGAACTGCCCGTCGAGTTCGTTGAGCAATGCCCACGCCCGGTCCCCTCTGACACCTATGTCCGCCGCCTTGCCTGACGCATGTGTCTGCGTGAAACCGCGAGACGTGTTGTAGTTGGGGCATCGGTAGCCACTGGTGATGGGGAACGGGAAGCCCAGCCGGGTGCGGAGGTTCTGAAGCTTGAACATGAACTGATCGTCCATGCTCGCCAGTCCGCAGCGCCCGCATCTACATTCGAACTCAGACCGGGAGAAATTGGGATACGCGGCCCAGTCGGTCACTCTCGACCCTCCATTATCACCCGGTACATCTGGTCCAGTTGCTTGGCCATTCCCCTCGTCCGCTCGTCCACGGCTATCGTGGTGGCCTCAAGAAGCTGGATCCGGTCCCAGATGCGCCGCCGGATCTCCACGTTGTCATCTGCGCGGTTTTCGAGGGCGATCAGCCGGGCATCAAACTCGGCATTGTTCTTCGCCACTTCCGTCTGGAGCCATGCGCCCCAGCCTATAAGCATCGCCGCCATAGTGATGACGCCGACAATGGACGGTATCCACGACTTCAGGTCACTCATAGGGCCACCCCTTCGGGCATTTCTTCCAGACCCCCGGTTCCGACAGGCGCATGAAACTGTGGAATGAATAGCGTGTGGTGCGGATCGGGCGCGGCCCGCCTTCGTCATAGGCGTCTCCGCAGGTCATCAGTCCAAGCTCAGGCACGTTGACCAGACAGACGGCGTGGTCGTAGCCGCTCTCGCCCTTCGTGTGGCACAGGACCACCCCGATATGCTCGCGGTCGATCCCGGCGCTCAGAAGGCCGTCCATGGCCCTGTCCGCCCATTCCTCGCAGTCACCGACCGCCTTGCCGTCCTGCCAGGTCACCGCGCCCCACACGTCCTGTCCGTCAGGGTCAGGGGCATAGAGCGTCCCGTCCCATACCGAGCGGTGGACGCGTTGAACGATGGCAACGTCAGTCATTCCGGCCTCCGATTCACACACCATTTCCAGTCCCATCGTGCCGGGTCCGCGCACTGCGACAGAGCAGCAGCAGGCGGCACCACAGCCGGGCCGTCAGGCCATTCGGTGACAGGCTCCGTCGCGCAGGCCACGAGCAGGATGAGCAGGGGCAGGAAGCGCATCAGGTGCCGTACTGAGCCGCGTAACTGTCAGCCGCGCGGGACATGACGAACTGGACGTAGGCCGCGTCTGTGGCGGTGTAGTCGTCGTGCGCCTGCCGTTCCTCATCGGTCTCGCCGAGGGTCGCGTTGTAGGCGTTACGGGCGGCGGTGATGCCCGCAAGGGCGGATGCGCCGGTGATGGTGACGGCGAACTGTGCCATGGGACTATTCCTCCTGCTGCGCCGCTTCAGCGACGATGGTTGCGATTTCCTCGACAGACCGAAGCTGCCGGATGATTTCAGGGATGGCTTCGACGGGGGCTTGCGCCTGCGCCAGATGCGCCGCGTAGGTCCGGGTCGCGACTTCGAGATGCGCCGCGAGCGCGCTGGCCTGTTCCGCTTCAAGGCTGATCTGCATCACGACACCACCGCGACCTTGCGGGAGGTGCCGCCCGCGTCCTTGATGGTGATGTAGCCGGAGAGGCTTTCGCCACCGAGCGCGGTGTGGCTGCCGAACTTCAGGACGCCGGTTCCCGCTGGCGTCAGGGCAAGGTCGATGTTGGCTGTTCCGGTCCCTGCACTTTCGACGGTGATGGCGTCCCGCGTGATGGCAAGGCGCTCGTAGTCGCTGACAGTGGTATAGGTGCCGTACACGCGGTGTGTCTGCGCGTTGGTGCCGTTGCGCTGCGCAAGTATTGCCGCAGCATCCCGGTAGAGCCGCAAATTCCCGCCGTTGTACGCCTGCCCGGCGGTGGACCCCCAGCCGAGATGATGACCTGTATCGAGGTTCATGAATCCGGATGCGCCGGTACTGACAAAGTGCCGGGTTGCCCCACCGCTGTCGCCGATTGCAAACTGCCCCGCCCCAGCCGACCCCAGAGAAACCCCGGTCGCGAACTCGATACCGCCACCAGCCGAGAGATTGGCGAAGTTGGTGTAGGTGGCGACCTGCACTTGCCCGGTCTTGTCAACGGCGAACTTGTTCGATCCGCCGACCTGCAATTTCATCAGCAGGGAGGCGGCGTTCGATGCCGTATCGGTCACGTCGAGGCCGATGCCCGTGAATGTGGTCCCGGCGTCGTTCCACGTCTTCGCCATGGCCGAGATGTTTACTGTTGCCATTGTCCGGCCCCCTTAAGCTGCGTTGTCCACGATGATGAATGCGCCTTCGTCAGCGGTCGCGTCGTCCAGCACGATGGCTTCACCGTCCACGGCTGGAGAGGTCGCGTTGTCGATGACGATGGCGTCGTCGGGGATTGCCGCGACGGACATTCTCTGTCCCGTCCTCGGCCTGCGTGTCCGTTCCCCGGACAGGGATATGAGATGCCGTCTCAAAAGTACGCCCTCACTATCAGTGCCCACTTGGTGTTGGTCAGGTTCGTTGACGCGCCGCTCGTGGCATCCGCGTATCGGAAGACATTGGAGTCCGAACTGAACCGGATGGTTATGTTCGTTGAATCCGGCTGCGCGGCGAAACCATGGCGCGTGCTGTCGTTTCCGTCGTATGGCCCCCACTGAACAACATCGTTCTGCGCAAAGTTGGCCTCCCCGGCTGCGTCCGTGCATTTCAGGAAATACTGGATCAGCCTCGGGACACCGGACAGGGAATGCGCGAGGGTCAGCTGCCCCGCAGACGAAATCGTCTGGTCGCCGGAATCGAAGCTTTCCTGGAACAGCACCGTGGCCCATGCCGGGTTGGCCGCTGCCCCCTGCGTCTTCAGGAACTGACCACTGGTCCCTGCCGCAAGTTCGGTCGGTACACCAGAGGCCGCATAGTAGATGATGCCGCCCTGCGTCCCGTCCGCCAGCTTGGCGAGAGTGACGGCATTGTCCGCGAGCTTCGATGTCGTTCCGGCCCCGTCCGCGATGCCCGCCGTGTCAACCTGCTCGAATGCCGGATTCGATCCCGCGCCCTTGGTGACAAGCGGATGCCCGGAAGTGCCTGCCGAAAGCCGGGTGGGCGCGCCGGACGACCCGTAGAACAGGATCTGGCCCTGCGTTCCATGCTCCATCGCGGCAAGGTCAACGGAGTTGGCTGCATAGTCCGCTGTCGTCACGGTCCGCGTCGGGATTGGATCGACGGTCCACAGACTTGAGGAAGGAGGGTTCCCTGTCGCCGTTGATGGTGCTGCGACGACCTTGTATTCCTCGCCCGTGTCAATGTAGATCGGGGCGAAGTTGCCTGCGGAATTGGCCACGACCGGCTGTGCATGGGGCGTTGACAGGCCGTCATCCTGGTAGACCGTCTTGTCGGTCGTGGTGCCGGTCTCGAAGAAGTACAGCTTCGCACCCGGCTCGACATTGGCCGCTGCGTCAAAGGCCGTGGCCCGAGGCATGTAGAACAGTCGCGCGCCCATTATTCTTCTCCGCGTTCTTCAATGTCGGCAAGCCACGCATTGATGCGCACCATTGCCTTCTTGATCCCGTCCGGGTCTCTCATGTCGGTCAGCAGCGCCCGGAACAACTGCGGGTCTTTCAGGATGGCGTCCTCGATCATCATGGCCGCACGATCCCCGGAGAGTTGCTTGGCGAGCTTCTCGAAGACCCCGGCTGTCTTGCTGGCGGTCCTCAGCGATGCGCCGGACGTGCCTTCGCCCAGCCGCGCACCGGCCCGCGCACCCAATGTCCCCGCGATGAACTGGATCAGTTTGCCCGGTGCATCCGTCATGATTGCCCCTGTGGGGGAGACGCGGCGGGAGGTTTCGAGGTTGCGGAATTGAATAGCCGCCTGCCGGAGCCGCTTGATCTGGTCTCCGGTCATGATCGCGTTCAAGGCACGTTTTGTTTTTGGTTCGTTCAGCAGATTCCAGAAACGTCGCCCGGAAACCACCAATTCACCCGCTTCGTCCGCATCGGACGTGCGGGCCTGCGTCATCAGGTGATCAACAAAAGCGCTCTGAACGCCATCCAGAGCTTTCCCAGTCTTGTCCTTGGCCACGAGCCTGCGTAGCTCTTGCGCCGATTCGGTCGGATTCCGCGCCGAAAGGACCCTGGCAATTGCATCCTCCACTTCCGCGTCGATGAACCGTGAGGCCACAGAGCGGCTTTCCAGACGGTCGCGCCTTGCACCCGCCGTCTTGGTCACACGGTCCCGCAACGCCGCAGCACTGTTCGCGCTGCCCATCTGCCGCTTCAGATCCGGGAACATTTCCAAAGCCTCGGCATTATTGCGCATAAACGCCTCTGCCGCAGCCTTGTTGTATTCACCGCCCCGGAACGCCCGTTCGGCAAACTCTGCCTTCAGATAGTCCGCTGCGGCAAGATCCGCAACAGCACTGTCCGTCGCCCCGAGTACCTGTTCACCCTCGACGCGGCCCTGTTCACCCCCACGACCAATGGTGGTTTTCAGTGTCCGGCGCGGGTCAACCTCCCGGCTTTCCTGCCCGAGCACACGGCCCACGGCCCCCTTGGTGAAGCGCTCGTTCAGGATGCGGGAGAAGTCACGGGCCTCTGCGAGCGCGGTCATGCCTTCCGCCGTCGCCGTGATTTCGTCCCGTGTCGCCAAATCAATCTTGCCCAGGATGTGGGCCTGACGAGCCTCTGTTATCGCGGCTTCCCCACCCGCCTCCGTAAGCTTGTCCAGAAGCGCCTGTTCGATCTGGCCGATGATGCGGGCCTTGTTGAACTCCCCGTCCTTCCGGGCCTTCCGCATGTCTTCCAGGAGCGCGCTGCGCAGGCCCTGTATTTCCTTCACGGACTCCAGATCGCCGAGGCGTTCGTTGCTGTCCCTGTCGAGGAACCTGCGCGCCTTCTCCGGGATGATGTCGCGCTTGGCCCTCGGGAGGGACATGCGGATCGCGTCGAACTCGCCGAACAGGCCCTTGGTCTCGATCATGTCGTCTTCCGGCACCGCGTCCCACAGGTCGCGTTCCTGCGCGCGGGCCGCGTTCAGAGCCTTGTCGATTTCCTCGCGAACAATGGCGGACGATTCCGCCGCCTTCCGCTGTGGTGCGAGTGCGTTGATGCGCTGATTGGCGACAACCGCCGCCTGTCTTACCCGCGCATCAAGAGCCTGAACCGTGCGCTCCAGACGGTTCCCGACGAACGCCTGCGCGTCATCTACGGAACCGGGGAGGCGAATGCTGTCCCGGATGGCCCTGGACGCCTCTGTAAGCTGATCCTCGTACCGTTTCTGCAATAGGGCGCTCTGCTCGTACACGTCCTTTTCCAGAGCCATCAGCCCCGGCTCGCCCGTGCGCTGTGCAGGTGTCAGCAGACCACCCTCGATCACCAGATCCGCTGCCGCTTCCGGGTCCGCCGCCTGCTCCCTCATGCGCTTGGACGCGGCCTCGAATGCGCCCTGCTTCGAGAATGGCAGGACACGGGCAAGCGTTTCGCGCGCCAGCCGGACACCCGGCGCCTTGCCCGCCAGGTCCACTGATCCCGTAACCAGCCCCGTGAGACCGGCAAAGGTCAGGCCCCCGGCGAGTTCACCTATCACCTGTTCCGCCGGTGTTGCATCTTCGCCCGCCGCGACACGGCCCACACCTGCCGCACCGCCCGCAGCGGTCTCGAACCCGACCGACCGAAGCGGGTTGCGCCCGAACGTGTTGGCAATGTCCCGCGATATGCGGCTGACCATCGGCCCGGCCTGCTTTGCGGTCATCTGGATTGCCGGGGTTGCGCCCATCAGAATGCCGGGAACGCTGCCCATCGTCTCCGCGAACTTGCCCCCCGGTGTTTCGGGGTCAACGCCTTCCTCCGCCACGGGAGAGCCAATTGCCCGGAACCCGCGAGACACGAACTCACTCGGCGCGGTGTTCTTCAGGCTGTCCCATTCGGGGGATGCTTCGTCCTCCGATACTTCCGGCAGGCCCTGAAGGCTGCGGATGGCGTTCCGAACCGCGAGTTCCGCCGGGGCGATGACATGCCGGATCGGGGCGGACACGATGTCGGGGACGGCCATCGTCCCCTCGACAAGCGCGCGGTTGAAGAACCCGGCGGGGGACTGGTCACCTTCAACAGCAGCACCCTGCTCCGGCGCGGCATTGGGCGTCTGCCGGTATTTCTGCCATGGGCCGGATTTCGTTTCCGCGTATTTCTCCCAGGGTTTCACGATGCCGGTTCCCAACTTTTCGGATCGGCGGGGTCCCCCCCCTTGAAGCGATACCCGCCTTCGACCGTGCCAACCTTCGGACCCTTCCCCTTGTCGAACGCCTTGATAACCGCGCCGTATTCATCGCGGATGGTCTTCAACTGGCTGAGGTTGGCGCGCGTCTCTGCGACCTGCTTGGGCGTGAACGTATCCGCGTTGCCGATAATATCCCGCTCCATCCGGTCGATTTCGGACTGGAGCATGGCCCGCGTCTGCCCGAGGCGCTTCTTGCCGCGCCCCTTGCCCATGCCGAAGCTGCCGGGTGAAACAGACAGTTTCCCCAGTTGTTCCATGAGGTAGTTCGACGGCCTGCCGGGGACTGACGCCTGCATTCCCGTCTGCGTGCGGATCTGGAGGTTGGTCAGCGCCTGTGCGGCCTCCTCCGCCTTTGGCGCGGGGAGACCACCGCCGAAGAAATCCACGACCGTATTCGCGATGTTGGCCGCCATACCTTCACCGCCAAGGGCTGCTTCGGGGTCAAGGCTAGCCGGAACCGCAGGCGGGGGCTTCGGCGCTCCTTTCTTCGGAGGTTTCGCCGTTGCAATCACCTCGCCTGTCGCCTTGTCCACGACCTGTGCGCTGCCGTTGGTCGGGTGGCGGCTCACGGTGTAACGCCTGTCCGCAATCCCAACGGCGGTGTTGTACGCTTCCTCCTCGCCGAAGCCGCTCGCAATCAGGTTGGCCGTCAGGCGGTCGATGCGCTGTTCCGCTTCAGACGGCTTGTCGGCTTCTGGCGCGCGCGGGTCTTTCTTGACCTCGCCCGTGACCTTGTTGCGCTGCCCGGTAATCTCGCCAGCGTCGTTCCTGATCGGCTCCCATTGCTCCGGCCCCGCGCGGGTTTCCAGCGCCTTCGTCAGATCGCCGATCTCCATGACGTAGCCACGAAGCGTGTTTTCGTCGGGAACCTGATCCGGGACGGGGACGCCCAACCCTTCAAGGCGAGGACGCATGGCCTGGTACGCCGCCTCACGCTGCTCCTCCGGCATCGAGAGCAGGATGGCGGCTGAGTTGCCAACCAGCTTCAATGCGTACTCCTGGTCCTTGCGGGACGCCGTGTCGATGCCCTGACGGACACCCTGCACCTTGGAAGCCGCATTCGGGTCCAGCGCCGCAAGCTGTGCGAGTGCGTTCTGATCCCCCGTCGCAGCCGCTGCCTGCAAACGCTGAATCTCCGGCTGCTGTGCAATCGCCGCCTTCAGGCGGTTGCGCTCCAGTTCGGCGGTTTCAAGCTGGCTTTCACCCATGCGCTTCTGCTGGGCCAGCCGTTCCTGTTCCATGGCCTGCTGCTTGCGCGCCAGGTCTTCCTGGATCATCCCCCGACGACCCTGCTGGAACGCGCCCTGAATGTCGGGAGACTGAATGTTGAGTGCTGGAAACATCATGCCACCTCAAATCGGGCTTATGCCGGTGATGGAACCAAGCGAGCCGCCGGAACCCGCGCCGAAGGACTGACCGGAAAACAGGTTGCTGATGCCCGTTCCAAGCGCCCCGAAGGCCCCGCCGATCCCGCGCGCGAACTGCTGTTGTCCCGAAGCCTGAGCATTTGCGGCACCAACCAGACCGGACGCCGCTGCCGTGCCAGCCCCGAAGCCGCCCTGCTGTGCCGTGGCCCCCATGTTCGCGCCAACCTGCGCGGCGGTGCCCGCCTGTGAACCCGCCGTGGACTGCCCGATGCCCGCAAGGGAGGCGAGGCGGTTAGCCCAGCTGCCGAATTCCTGCGAGGCCATGCCGGTTCCGTAGTCCACCAGCGCCCGGCCCGTTGCGCCCGAGTTCAGAAGCCCACGGGAGGCCGCACCGCGCTCCAATGCCCGCTGACCCTCATCGAAGGCGAACTGGTAGCCGGGGGATTCCTCGAAGCCGGAGAAGTCATTGTCCAGGAACACATCGGAAAGACGGCCAAGGGCTTCCGTGCCGGTCTCGATGAACGGGGCCGATACCTCTTTCCCGTAGTCGAACATTTCCCGCTGAAAGCCGATGGATTCATCGGTCGCATGACGCATCGCAGCGGCTTGCGTGTCCGCTGCCTGCCGCGCCGCATCTGCCTGTTTGTTGGACGCGCTTTTCGCCAGCAGACCGCCCGCGATAGCACCACCAGCCGCAATAAGAGAACCAGCCATCAGAATACCTTCATGTACATTGCTTCGCGCGCTCCGTACTGGAGGCGGTCATAAAGCCGGTCCATGCGAGGCAGATTGTCATTGACGATGCAGCCCATGCGCATGGCCTTCGCACCCCGTTCCCGCGCCCATTCCTCCGCCATCTTCAGCATCTTCAATCCCGATCCATCCTCGGACCACCAGAACAGTTCCTCGGCACAAGTGATACTTTTATCATACCACAGTTGCCCGATTGCCGCACCCATCATTCCCCTGTCAGACAGCAGAACCAGACCGCATTCGTCATCAATCAGCGTCTCGATTGCATCCGCAAAATCCGTCGCGTTGAAGTCCGAATAGGACGCGAATCCAGACGCCGTGTGGAACCTCCGCCCCATCGGCACCATCAGTGGAATATCTTCGTATGTCGCCAGCCTAGGCACGTCGGCTCCAATCCATTCTGTTGGCCACACCACCACCTGTTGCGGATACCTGCGCATTCGACCCCAGATCATGCTCGAACGTCACGAATATCTCGTCGTCCTCAAGCAACTGGAATTCCCGATGCACCCGCAGGCTTTCTTCTGCCGAACCGGGTGCTGCATCCGTCTTGATGTTGGTCATGACTTCATCGAGTGTCGCCACCGACCCGCCACGATCACGCTTCAGCCGCAATGTGGCCTGGTAGTCGGAACTGTTGTCCGGGCGCACGGTCACTGTTGCATCAAAGCACCAGTTCCCGTCTTCCGGCAGGGTCAGTTCGTAATTCGTGTCCGACCACCCGTCCGCGTTGCTGTTCGTGTACTGGACGCGGGTTTCGGTTGCCGTAGGAACGGACTGCGCCGAGGCCAGGTTGGCCGTTCCCGGTGCGTCCGGCACCAGCCCCAGCGGAGGGCCGATGAACCGTTTCCGCGTCGGTTCGGTGCTGAAGGATGTCACCGAAGTGCAGTTGCGCCAGTCGCCGCCGATAGCCTCCAGGTAACCGACCGTCCCGCCGTTGTTGCTCAACACGATCCCGAAGTCTGGCGTGTCCTCAATCGTGAACCCGTCAAGGATGAGTTGGTTCAGATCCACCAGACCACGGCTGTTGACGACGTGGTAGGACGCGGAGGCGTGTTCCGTGTTCCGCAGGATGACAGGCCCGATGCGGACGCTCTTGCGGGGGGTGAACTGCTCCACGAAGGCAAAGACATGCAGGTTCTGTTCGTCCCCCACGCCCTGCGTCGAGAACTTGCCCGCGTTCGACAGGCCGTCCAGAAAGCAGGAGCCGATGTCGATCTCATTGTACCCCGCCAGGAGGAAGGGCCGGATCGTCTGCGTGGACCCCATGACGCAATTCAGGGCCACCACGGAACCGATGCTCAGCCGCCCCTGCGTGGTGTTCTGCTGGCAGTAGACAAGCGGCCCCTGACCGCCCTTGCGCTGCCCCGGATTGGACTGGTCTTCGAGGTCGCCGCCCATGCCTTCGAGGTACAGGCTGTCGATGCGAATATCGTCCGTCCCGAGGTACAGGGCCGGTCGCCCGGAAAACCCTTCGGTGTTGATGCACATGATCTGGCCGACATGCACGTTCCAGCCCGGTGACCGGATGCCCGAGCCACGCCGCGCGCCCTTGAAGACGACACACGCCTCGTAATGGCCCGCGTTGATCGCGTGAATGAGGCCGATGCGGGAGTCCCGCGCCTTGGAATAGAACGCCGTGCAGTCTTCCTTCTGATGCGACGTCACGTTCCTGACGTGGATCTCCCCGGCGGTCATCTTGCCCGTGACACATCGGAACCCGTCCACCGATGAAACTCCGCCGCCGCCACGCTTGACGCGGTTGTCAACCAGCCCGTCAACCGTCACGGATCCGACCGTGCAGTATTCCGTGATTTCCTGCGCGCCCTGGTCGTCGCCGCCGAGATTCAGGCCGTCCGCATACCCGGAATTAATCATGTCATCGCCCGTGAAGTGGGCGTCGTCATCCGGGACCACGATGTTGCGGACAACGTAGTTATCGACTTCCCATCTCTGACCGGGCACCAGTATCTCGACGCCGCCGAGACCGCCGTTGCCCTGAATATCCATCAGCCGGACATGGCCGATCTTGTAGGGGTCGTCCTCGTAGTTCCACCGGATGCGGCAGGACAGGATGTCGTCATTCGTCCAGCGCCACTTGTAGATGTCGATGGCGTCCAGATCGCCCGTGGTCTCCCGGAAGGTGTCCGCGAGCGTGACGTTGCGCGTCTCTATGTTGTGGAACGTGAACCCCGCACTCTGTGGCAGAAACAGCTTCACGCCGGTTCCGCCGTCGATGTAGGCATTGTTCCCGAGGCCGATCAGCGACACATGCGAGGTCAGCGTGAAGCGGTCCAGATCGGGCACCAGGTAGCGCCCCTGAAGCACCCCCGGACGCCCGAGGGTATGGCAGTCAATCAGGAACCGGGTAAAGGCGGACGTGTCGTTCGTGACGCCATCCCCGACCGCGCCGTATTCTTCCGGCACCAAGGCCCCCAGGTTGCCGGGGGACAGTGAATTCTGTTGCGCAACCGCATCAACCTCGCCGCCGGTCCTGCGCCACAGAAGCTCGATGAACTGCGTGAACTCCCGCGACGCGAAGCCGTTGGGCTGGATGATCGGCTGACGCGGCAGCGGAGGGCGGGGAACGTCAACCATTACCGGCCCTCCATAATCATGTTCTTGATCCCGCCCCGGAACCTCACGATCTGCCTGTCACGCGGTACGTCCTCGGTTTCCCAAGGCGGTTGTGCGCGGCGTTGATCTGGCGTGAAATCCCGGCGTGTCTGGACGTTGCGGGCTTCGACCTCACCGGCAAGGCGCTTGTAGGCGTTTCCTGCCTTGTTCCAGTGTTTTAAATTAACGCCTAGATCTTCCGCGTCCTGTAGCGGGCGCACCAGTTTTGCATATTCATCCCACAGTTCTTCCGATGAAGATGCGTAGTACGAATCTCGGAATTCTTTCGCGTCTCGGGGTGTTTTCAGTTTTCCCTCGCGCCGTGCCTCTGTAAAAGCGTCGATGAACCCGCTTCGGGAATGCAGATCAGAAAGATGCGGCAAAGCATCTTCCGCCGCCTTGGCGACAGCCTCGAACTCTGATGCCGAACCGCCGCCGGGGAACCCTTCTCGACGCTGTATGTCATGCTGCAATTCGTGCAACGCCGCAGATCGTTCGTTTGGTATGCCCCTCCCTTCGGCAACCGCCACAAGAGGCTTTCCCCTAGAGGATGATCCCGCATACCCGCCGTACTGGCTTTTCTGCATTGGGACGCGGGCGAACTCTACGTCCGCAACATCGGGATATGCCCGCATCAGTTCTGGATGAACTGCGACATCCCCAATGGCCCCAACCAACGGTCGGTCGCCCACCCGCCGCGATTCGCCACCAGGCACTGAACCATCAAACCGTGCCCCGCTATCATCAATCTCGAAGCGCCATTTGCCGTCCGCGCCCTGAAACCAGCCCGTTTCGTCCCATATCTTGCGGGCATCCGCGCCTTGCTTCAGAAGCTCATGCGCCCGGCCCAATGCCCCGAGGTCGGCAGTTTTCGCCTTGACCCCGCCGAACATGCCAAGCGAATTTGCCGGGCGACGGGCTACAGACCCGAGAATGCCAGCTTCCATCGCCACCCGGTTTACATCGTCCAGAGTGACCTTCCCGCCCTTCATGCCGACGCCCGGCGTCACCATGGCCCGAGCCGCGTCATACAACAGCCCCGGCCACGCAAATTCCGTCTCCCCGCCCGGCTCGCGACCGACGGGCAGGAACGCGGCGCGGTCCATTGTCGGACTCATTCCGAACACTTCATTGACAGCGCGGGCTGGTGTAAGGCGTCCACGCTTGTCCATCAGTGGTCACCCGCGCTTGCGTTCAGATGAGCCGCAATAAGGGTCCGTTTGACACCATCCGAGATGGTGACGCGATAGACCCTGTTCCGGGACCGCCCGAGCCGAAGCCACCGCGCCCGCGTCTTGAACTTGCCCGCATTGCCCATGCCCCGACTTGGCTTGCGCGCGGAGAAGGTCCGGCCCCCGTCGTCGGAGTAGTCCAGCCACATGACCGGATCGTCGTTCGTCCCCACCCCGGACTCGAAGTCGATCTCGAAGCCATGGTGGAACAGCTGTTTCCTGTCCGCGTGCATGACCGGGCTTGCCGCCGATGCCACAAGGTCGTTGCCGTATTCCTGGAACGTGTCCGGGTCCATCTCCCCGATGGCATTGGACGAATAGTCCCCCACCAGGTGCTTGCCGAACGCATTGACGTAGGCATTCACCCGCCACCTGCCAATGTCATGGCTTTCCCGCTCGTGCCACAGGCCCGTGGTCGTGTCGAACACCCACGTTGCATTGGCGGTCGGGAAGGTCAGGCACCAGAACTTGTGGCCGTCGTTCGTGTAGATGAACCCGAAGGCATCATCGACCGTCGCATACCCCTGCCACGCGCTTTCAATGGCGTGGGTGGAAATCCGCTGAGGCTGGTAGCCGTTCGCGATGTAGGCAATCCGGTCATCGCCGAACCAGAACAGCGTATCGCTTTCCTGCACCACGGAAAACTTGGCCCCGCAGCCGCGCTGAATGAATGCGCCCTGTATCCGCTCGAACGGGAAGCCCGATGCCCCGGTGTTGAACCATATCTCGGTCGTGCGCTCGCCAAACACCCACAGTTCGCGGTGACTGGCGACAATGGAGACGATGTTGTCCGGCGCACCCTCTGCCGTCGCAATGTCCGTCCCGAGATAGGACCGCCCGTCATTCAGGTTGGAGATGAAATACTGCCCCGTCCCCGCCCGGTTCAGCGCGAAGAACCCGTCGATGAACATGGCGAAATCGGCGGAGTAGAAGTCCGCGTCGTCAATCAGCCGGAGACCATTCGTGGTGTCGTAGGTCCACCCCTGGACGCCATCCACGATGATGATCTCGGTCCCGTTGTCCGAGAAGGACACCCGCTGCCCACGATCCGCAAGCGCCCCGATGCTGACCGCCGTGCCGTCTGAGGCAATGGAGAACAGCGTATCGCTCATGACCGCGTAGACCAGCCCGCCGAACTCGTACAGCCCCCGGCACGGTCCCGTTCCCGCCGTGGTGAAGGACTTGATGCCCGGCGTGTTGTAAAGCGCAATCGGCGTCTTGGCGTCGTCAGGCTGTTTCTCGGCAAAGAAGTTGACCAGCCGCTGCGCAGACACCGGGAGAGACCGCGCCTGGTAGGACATGCGCGCGAACGGCACCTGCATCAGTACCTCCCGACGCCGAAATACACACTCTCCGGCTCCCGGTCGAAGCCAAGCACCTTGATCTTCATTTCCAGCGCGTCACGGCGCAGCGCCTCGCGGGTCTGCATCGGCACGCCGAACGACATGGACATGCGGTAGGCCAGCCCCCACACAAGGCAATCCAGCCATTCCTGCGGGAAGTCCGGGTTGTCCCCCGTCTCATCGAAGTCTTCCAGCGGGATATGCGCGGTGAAGAATATCCGGTCCTTCACGCTCGAAGGCGTCGGCCACAGGTACATCTGCCCGTTCGTCAACTGCGGATCGTAATAGACCTGTGTCGTTGCCCCGGAATTGGTCTTGTTCGGCGTGTCGAAGTATTCCTGCCGGGAGAACATGAAGACCGGCACGTCAGTACCCGCCTCATCCCGCCTGCGGGCCGCTGTGACCCTCAATGGCCGGTCAATGGTGCTGGTGTAGGCATAGACATGGTTGTCGGTCGCTGCTGCCCCTGTCAGGGTCGCCGTGAGCGTGATCGTCGTTCCTGCGGGAGCACCGTTGACCGTGGTCCATTGCAGGGTGCCGTCATCAAGCTCGATGCCGATGTTGTCGCCGTCCGCAATGCCGGTGATCGAGTCCACGGTGATTGACGAAGCCCCGGACGCAGCATCCGCGCCAAGCTCGGTCTTGACCGCATCGGATTCCAGAGCAGCCTTGCCCGCCGGGCCGATGTCGTACTGCGCCTGATCCGCCACGACATGCAGGACACCTTCAACCGTCTTCCACAGGTGGAAGCCCTCGGCGTTCCACGACTTGACCATGCGGTTAAGCTGGCGCTTCGTGGACTGCCAGTCGTCATCGGACGGGGTTTCCCCCTGCTCGATAGCTCCGACCAGAACAAGTGCATCAATGATGATCTCGTTCAGGGTCTGGTTGAAGTCGGTTGAGCCGCTACTCGCCATGATCGCCCACCAGATGCTTGCGAGCCTCTTCCAGACGCCGACGAACCCACCCACGCTGCTGCCGCGTGTCGAACGATTCCGACTTGCATATACTGACGCCGCCGCCAGGGCGCAGCCCTACAAGCGCGATGAATTCTCCTGCGCGAAGGGACCGCATGAAGATTTCGTCTTCTAGCGATCGGTCGGCCTGCTCCACCTTGATAAAGGCGTGTTCTTCGTCATTTACACCCCCCGTGAAATCCGGGGGACTGCGCCATGTTCCGTTGCCCTTGACGATCTCCTCGCAGTTACAGCACTGCAACTCGCGGTCGTCGCCCACATAGAAACTCAGACAGCCACACCCGCACCGCCAGACATGACGCTCAGGGCTGGAAAATTCGATAACCTCACCCACCTTATTTCCCCTGTTTCCTGCTGCCGTGACGCCAGTCCACCTGCACCTTGTTCATGGGGGCCTCCTAGAGGTCGTCTGGGGTGATCGCCGTGGTGATGAAGTTGTTCGCCTGTTCAGGCCGGGCGTCGGGGACGTGCTGGTAGTCGGGAACTGCGCGCAGGAAGTCCTGGGGATGCCTTGGCTCCCAGAAGTCCCTGCGCACGATCAGCCCGTTCCATTCCTTCCGCGATTCCGAGGCGTACATCTCGAAGCCGCTGCGGTCGCAGATCATCTTGTGGTCGCCGGGCCGGTAGGTCACTTGAGCCGCAACTGAATGGTGATGTCGTAGGAATCACCGTCCGAGAAGCCGTCAGTGGTCAGGACGATATCGCCCGTCCCGCCCGTGCTTTTCGGATCGACCTTCCCCCCGTAGAGAGAGAAATCAATCTCCCCGTTGCCAGCCAGAACCGCGATCTCGTCATTGGCCGTGTGCGCCCATTCCAGGACCACGTAGCCGGACGGAACCGAGTACTCGATGTATTCAACCACCGAGTACGTCGGAACCGCTCCATCGACCGTGGTTTGTGCGGAGATGTCCAGCTTGGTGACAGCCGACTCCCCCGTCCCGTCGCTTTCGTTCGTGAGGTGCAGAACATGCCTGCGCCCCTTTGAACGAAGCGTCGAGATGTTGACTGTATCAGCCATGCTCAGGCTTCATCAGTCGATGCGGTGATGTTGCTCTGGATCGAGCTTTCACCATCCGCGTTGACGATATTGATCGGCTGGAAGAATTCCATATCCGCCCCGACAAAGGCTTCGGTGATGTTCGCGGCGTCATCCTGGAGGCGGGAGTTCAGGAACGGCCCCACACGGCCCGTGGTGGTCGCAACGGCGGTGAATATCTTGTCCGCCCCGTTCCGGGTACGGATATAGGCCGGATACATGGCCGAACCGAATACCTGGAGGTTGACCGCCGCCGTGGTGACGTTCTCGATGGCCGCAGTGCCGAAGTTGCCGTCGATGAATTTCGGGATGATGGTGATGTTGTCGCCGCCGACAATCGAAATAGCCGTCTGGGCACCAGCCGCAGCCGCGCCCCGATGCACCCAGCCTTCGATGTGCAACCGGTCTGCATTGGCGTCCGTGACGATGAAGTCGGTCGCCTGACCGGTGACATCGCGGGTCTCGCAGTCCAGCATGGCGAAGTCAGCCGCGTTCACGTCAATCGGACCAGCCAGGGCGTCGAAGCCACCCGTGAACAGGAAGTTCTGCATGGTGATGTTGGCCGCGCCCACGTCCATGTCAGCGGTCGTGGCGGTCGTGAAGTTGATCGTCGGGCGATCCGAGCCATTGCCGAGGCCAATGTAGGTCACGCCAGCAACGTCGAGGTCCAGGCCAGCAGCAGCGGTCACGGTCTCCGTGTGGCCGGGCTTGACCATGACGATATCGCCGTTGTTCGCCGTGCAGCGCCCGGTGGCGTAGTCAATGGTGGCGAACGGGCGGTCGAAGGTGCCCTTGTTGCCGTTGGAGCCGACGCCGGAATCAACCCAGAAGACGTTGCCGGGATGGGAATTCAGAACGGGAACGCCGCGCACACTGACGCCGTTGCGGAACCCGTTGGGGAAGTTGGAAATCGTCATTGGAAGCCTCCTATGGACCCCGTGGGGTCAGGCGAAAAACCCATAGTTCAGCGGAAGGGGGCGAGCCGAAGCCCGCCCCGAACCATCAAACGCCCGGCGAACCGAAGAGGTCGCGCCAGTCCGTGTTCCCGAAGGCGTGCCGCATGTAGGCAGCGGCCTTCAGGTTCTTCGTGTCGAAGTCGTTGTCCTGGTCGAACGTGGTCGCCTGACGCTCGTAGTGGATCATCCCGCGAGGAATGCCGGTACGAATGAAGAAGGCGTCCGGGTCGGACAGGTAGTGGTTGACGCAGATGCCCTCCGGGAACATGCCCATCTCGCGCATGGCGTTCGTGGCGTTGTTCGCGGTATCGTTCTGAAGAACCGACTTGACGATGCGGGTGGCATCGAAAACCAGTTCCTTGGGGACGATGAGCTTACGCGGCATCAGATTGATGCGCAGACCCTTGTCGTTCTTCGCGTCCATGATCTGGATGCAAAGGTCTTCAAGGGCCGCTTCCGACATGTCCGCAGCCGTGGTCAGATGGTTCGACTGGTTGCCGGAATTGGTCGGATGGTCCGTCGCGATCAGTTCCTTGCCATCCCCGAAGGTGTAGCTGGAACTGAAGGCCCGGTTGTAGACGTTCGCCGCCACGTTCTCCAGCGTCTGCCGCATGGAATACGCCAGTGCCGAGACACGCCGCTTGGAGACGACTTCGTACTTGCCGTCCGCCTGCTCCTCGTAGGTCACGATGTAACCCAGGGAATAGGCGATGTGCGTGTACCGGGTGGTGTAGCCCTGCTGCTCGGAATCGTAGCTGAGGGACGAACCCTCCGCCTTGATAGGAGCCAGGCCGAAACCCGTGACCTGCACGTCTTCCTCGTACGCCTGGTCGGACGACTCGGTCTTGAACAGATCCGGGTATTCCGGGGTGAACTCGTCGTATTCCCGTCCCCACCATGCCTTGATACCGGGCCAGAGGGCTTTAGGATGCGAGCCGGTTGTGATGACACCTGCCATTTACGTGCCCTCCTCAGATGCCAGCGCCAGCACGAAGCTGGTGACGGGTCGGATTGACCATCACTTCCCACTTCGCATTGGTGGCGATTTCGTTATCCTCGCGGTTCACGAGGCGCAGGATGCGGAACTGCTTGGTGGCTCCGGTGCCTGCCGTGTTGGAGTCGATCTCCGCGCCGGACTGGCCGGTCGAGGTGGACCCCGCATGGGTGAAGATGACGTCGATGTTCTCACCGATGTTGGTCGCCGCCAGAGCGCCACCCACACCATCTTCCTGAACCTCGAAGACAATGTCGGGATGATCATGGACGAAGACCACACGTTCCGTCGAAGCCGCGCGATAGGTCAGGGAATCGCGGTCGGTGGAAAGCACCGAAGCCACAACGCCGAGAATATCGCCGGTCGAACCAGCAGTTGCGCGGGTCACATCAGGAACAGTGCCGGGCGGGAACTTGCCGCCGTTCACCTGGATTTCCGTGGTATTGGCTGATCCGCCAAGCACCACAGGGTCGCCGGGAAACAGTGCGACTGTATCGCCTGTGCCGACATAGTAGGGGTTGCCCCCACCATTGTAGGGCGTGCCGTCCATGAGCCGGACGGCGTGGAAGCCCTTCGGGGTATCCGAGTTGGCCATTGCCTTCTCCGTGTTGACTTCCGCCAAACACGGTCAACGGTCAGGCGGAGTGGTCAGTCCCTGGACAGCTTGACGTCCGCATAGAATGCGCCGCCATCGTCCCGCGATTTGACGTTGCCGACCTTGCCGCGTCGAAGCTGCTCCTCGAATTCATCGAGAGGCTCCGCCTTGCGTGCCTGGTCATCGTCATAGAACTCTTTCGGGATTTCCATGGCATAAGCCTTTTGCGGCTTACCTTCGCGGTCCACTCCGACCACCATGGATTTCTGCTCGTCTCCGTCCGCGATGTGTACCCAGTCCTTGGCCTCCGCAGAGGCAACCCGGTTGGGCTCATCGTTGAACCAACGACGAACATACCCGGAACGGGCTGGCAATGTCAAGCGCTTATCGCGCCCGGAGATATTCACGCGCTTGCGGCGCTCTTCGATGCGCTTCTGTATCTCACTTGTACGGGCCATCTCAGCCTCCTTATGCGTTTTCGTAGTCGCGAATGAACTGCTCGCGGTTCTGCTTGGTGTCGCCGTCCGGGTAGGGGCCGCTCTTCCCCTGCTTGACGAAGCGGTCATATGCGGCCTTGGCCTCGGCGGGCCATTTCGACTTGCCGGAACCCGCCGCCGCGCCGCCAGCCTCGACAGCCGATGCGCGCTTGCGGTTGGGGTTCTCGAACTTGTCGGGGAACTTCCGTTTCACCGCCTCCGCGACACGTTCATAGAACTCCGGGGTCTCCTGCTTGATGCCGAGTTTCCGGGCCACCACGGGGGCCACCTGGTCCGCGTAGACGGTCATTTCCTCGTCATCGTTGTACCAGTCGTTCTGCTTGACGAAGCTGTCGTACATCGCACTGGTGCTCGGAGCCTTGGCTTCGGGCTTCCCCTCGGCCATCTCCTGCTTCAGTTCGTCGGCCTCGGCCTGTGCAGCCTTGAAAGCGTCCGTATCGCCTTCCTCGACCGCCTTTTCCTGCCGCTTCGTGATGTCCTTCAGCGCCCGGTCATAGCCGCGCTTTTCGGCATTGGTGTACATGCGGGTCAGGTCGGTGAGAGAGGTTTCCATCTCCGAAAGCTTGGTCTCCAGGCGGGTGATTTCCTTCTGCGCAATCGGGTCCGCCTTCTTCTTCAGCCGGTCGTTGCGCGCCAGGAATTCCTCGGAGTCCATCCAGCCGGTCGTGGGGCCGTCCCATTCTTCCCTCGGTCGCCAGCCCAACTCCCGCGCCTTGTCATCGACGCCGGTGTCGTCGTCGGTGGGGATGTCTTCCAGAACTGCTTCGTCAGCCATCAGCCTGCCTCCTCGATGATGCAGAGAATGTCGCGGTCATTCACGATCCGCATGGTGTCGTCGGGGCCTTTGAGAAACTGGCCGGGATACTTGTTGACCACCACGCGGTCACCTGCCTTCGGGGTGATGTCGCCCTCTTTGGATTCGCTGAACGCCAGGGGGCCGACTGCCAGCACCGTTGCGCGGGTCATCGCAGCCTGTGCGCGCTCCGTGTCCGGCCTGATAATGCCGCCCGCAGTCTTCTCCTCCACAAGGTCAAGCTCGACCACGCAGGTATAGAGGACTGGTACAAACGTCTCACTCATCATCGCCACCCTTGCCATCCATGAACTTGACAAACGTCCCAGCCGTCTTGACGACTTCCTTCGCCGACATAGCTGCCGCCGCAGTGTGAAGATCAAGCGCGCGGTTCAGGCAGAACGCTCTCACCTCCGTCGGACCCATTGCAAAGCCCCGGTCTTCGGTGTCTTCATCATTCATCATTCGTCTCCATCATTTCTTCGTACTCAAGGTCGGCGATGGCCTCGTATGCCTCGACCACCACCCGTGCTTCGTTGGTCCAGTTCACTCCGTTACGCCAATCCTCCCGGACCTCCCCCGACCGCTTCCGCAGAAGGTCGTGCAGCCTGACCGTCACCGGGTTTTGCAGCCACGTCTCGAAGTCGTCTTTCTCCATCGGTCTTTTCCTTCTGGATCATTCCGTCCATCATGGTCTTGAGCGCGTTGATCTGCGTCCCGGCTTCCTCGCCTTCCGCCTTGGCGAGATTGAGGATGATGTCCGACTGGATCTTCGCCAGGTCCGCCACCATCCGGCGTTCGTCCAGTGACAGCTTCCCGGCCTCGATCTCGACCTTCTTCTTTTCGATGTCCAGTTCGTCCGCCCTGGCCATCATCTCGGCGTTCGGCGGGGCCTCCTTCACCAGAATGTCGGCTTTGATGCCCATGGCTTCCAGAATGTCCTTGCGCACCGCCAAGGGGTCGAAATACGGGTCGTTCATGAACTGCATCTTGAACTCGGCAAGGGCCATGCGCTGCATGTCGCTGACCATGGCCGGGTCCGCTGCCGGGGCGATGTCAAGGTCGGAGGCGTCGTAATCCTCCGGCCCCACAGCCTCCGGCTCGTCCAGCAGCGTGAAATACGTCTCGGGGTTCAGGTACAGCCCGTTGAGACGGAACAACTTCCGGTATTCCAGGCGCAGCGAGCGATAGATGCGCTTGTAGATCGAGGAAAACACCTTCATGCCCTGCTCGATGCGCGCAAGCGTCCGGGTTGCCGCCTCGTTCGACGGGCCTGCATCGCCGGTCATCACGTCCTTGACCGATGTGATGTCCTTCGCCGCCTCGATGAGCATTCCGAGCAGGCTGAACAGCACCGGAGACGGGCCGGGCCAGTTCATGGGAACGATGTTGTCACGGATCGAGCCGCCCATGGAATCAACCGGCTTGTATTCGCCAAGCCTGAAGTCCTTGTTGCCCGACTTGATGCGCAGGCCGGAACCGATGAAGCCGCCGCCCGTGTTCTGGAGCGTCCCGGCGTCCACCATCTGGTTGATGGTCGAATTGATGGCCTCGTTCAGCGGATCCAGCAGGTAGCCGAAGCCAATGTCGTAGAAGCCGCCGTCCGGGTTCGGGATGAAGCTGTACTTCGTGAAATGCCGTGTCGGTTCGATCCGGGCGATCTTGCCACGTGACAGTTCCACGTCCTGGTGCTCGAAGTTCACCACCACCCGGAGCACTTCGTGCGTATCCCGGTCCACGGTCACGATGATTGGTTCTTCGTACCCGTCATCATCAAGATCGAAGCGGCAGTGCTGTTCCACCAGTTCGCGTGGTTCCTGGTCGTCCTCGCTCGTGTTGCCGAGTTTCACTTCGCGGTACGTGCCAGCCCGCATGCGCTCCTCGACCTCATAGGGGTACAGCCAGAAGCGGTGCGAGACCCTGGGGGCCGTCTCAAGCGACACTGCGCGGTGATTGACGACCAGGTTCTTCGCCCGGATCATCTCCGAACGGTTCCGGCCAAGCAGGGGATCGAACCACGTCTTGCGGAATGCACAGCCTTCAATCGGCAGAAGGTGCATCAGCTTGTCGGTGTCCTCCTCCCATTCCTCCATTTCATTGAGAAGCTGCCACGACATATGACGGGCCACCCTGTCCGCCCGCTCCTTCTTGTCGCCGGGCCGGACCTCGTAGATCGGCTGACCCTCCTGATCCATGGCGGGGCCTCCCGTTGCCGGGTCAATCGCCGGTCGCCCCTTGTCGTCGCCCTGAACCTGACCGATGACCACGTTCTGGTTCCTAATGATGGCGGGGTATGCGCGGGCGGCGAACTGAATCGCAGCGGTCGTCAGCAGCGGGAACTTGATGTTGGACGCACCGGACCACGGGAAGGTCTTGTCCTCCTTCTCCTGCATGGCCAGTTCCATTGCCCGCTCGGTGCGGGTCAGCCACTTGTCGCGGGAGGTCTCATCAATCTCCAGCCCCTGCATGACCGAATGCGACAGTGCGTTGTACTGCTCGTCTTCAAGGTCGATGTTTGTCTCGCCGATCCAGCGGTCAGCTTTCATTCCATTTCCTCCGGGTAACGCATTCCGCCGCGTATGGCGTGTGGCTCGCGATTCACCGAGTGCCACCGGCAGCGCGGAGCGCCGCTGTAAGAATCGCGCGAACAACATCACCCCGCGAATCCCAACCCTCAGCGACAAGCGCGAGGTCGTATTCGAGAAGCGCCGCTGCGCCCGCCTCAATCATCTCGGGCGTTACCTCAATCTCTGGCGACATCCCGTCAGCCTCTTTGCGCTCCAGAAAAGCTCTTGTCTTGGATATCGGCCCATCCTCAATCACATTGGCCGCCATGAAATCCTCCAAGAGCGATATCGCTTCCTTCAGGTCGTCACTCATAACCGAACCTCTCCATCATTCCACGGTGGCGCAGCGCAATTGCCGTCGCCTGTTCGTCTGTCAGCACTTCACGCCATGCGCCCGTTCGCCCCTGTCGGAAGAACACCTGCTCCCCCGCCGCTTCCTTGAAGCCCTTGGCACGCTCCTGGTCCTGTAGACGCTTGAAGCTGCACAGCCGGACGGCTTCCTTCACCCGGTCGTGGTCCAGTCCCCACCCGAGATATTCCACCACGCGGGTGAAGGTCTCGACGGGCGCGGCCTTCATCGCCTCGTAGGTCACGGCCAGCACCGGCCACTTGGTCGTTGCGCCGTCGATCATTCCGCCAGCCGCCAGCCATGACGCGGTGTGCTTGGACCATGAGCCGACGACGTTGTAGCGGCCAAGGTCCTTCGTGAAGATCGAGGCATCGTCCGCCATGAAATCCACCACCTTGTCCATGGGCTGCTGCGTGTGGTGCGCCCATGCAACGGCGACGTCTCGCGGGTCACGAACCACGAGCAGGGACTTGCGTGTCACCCGATCGGGAATCAGCGGGTAGCCGGACGCCATGCCCAAGGCCGAGTGTGTCTTGACGTACAGCTCCCGCCCGTGCGCCGCGTGGATCATGTGCATGAAGACAGCGGCCCTCAGAGCGCACCCCTCGTCGGGGGAGAGTTCCCTGACCGGCTTGTGTGCCACGCGGTGCCACTCGTAGTAGCCGAGGTCGTCGCTGTCGAATTCCCGCAGGTCGTTGATGTCCAGATCGCCGTAGGAGTAGGCGTGCAGGAACATGCGCAGCCATGTCGAACCGCTCTTGGGGTAGCTCGCGAGCCAGGTGATCATGGTGCGGCCTCAGCCGCGCGAAGTGCCGCGACAAGGACCGCTCCGACCGCTGCAATCCAGTCGGCCATTGACGGGCCATCCCCTCGCGCATCCGCGTACACTGGATGGGACAACAGTTCATCAACCCCCGCCTTGATCATCTCTGGCGTTACCTCGATTTCATGACTGTCTTTGTTGTCAGGCATTGCCCTCTCCATTCTGTTGCGCAACGGCCTCAATACCCCGTCACGGTCGATCTGCCGGACATGTGGTCCCGCTCGTACCAGCCTGATTCATCGTCGTCGTACCCCTCGTCCATGCTCGGGTCGTAGCCCATTGCGAATGTCATGAATGCATCTGCCGGGTGTGATGCCCAGTCATGGCGTGGCTTTTCCTTCCACGTCCCCAGCTTGTCGTCCCAGTCCTTCCGGTAAGACGACAGGGCGTTGATCCCCTCAGTGCAGTTGCGCTCGTCAAAGGCGCATGTCGGCAGGATCCGGCGCGCGGATTCGATGGCGTCCATCTTCTCCGTTGGCCTGGGAACGACCTCGAACCGGAGGCCCAGCCCCCGTGCGGTCATGGCCCGGCTTTCGCCAGTGCCGATCTCCCGTACCGCCAGGTCATGGGGGCCAAGGTGTCGCCCGTAGACGTATGGTTTCTCCCGCAGCGTCCGCACATAGTGAGACATGCCCTCGCCGCTGTTGCTGTAGAAGTCGATGAACCTGTTTTCCCGCCCGACGCGCTGATGGAACCATATGGTCATCTGATCCGACATGCCCAGGTCCCAGAAGGTGTTGACCGGCAGGCCCGGTTCCCATGGAACACGCCCGATCCGCCCGTCTCTCCGCGCCATGGTCAGTTCACGCGCGAAATACGCCCCTTCGATAGCCGCCTCGAACGCCTCATCCGGGGAAGAGGGGAACTCCCGCTTCATGTCCGAGCCCTGCTGGATCGCCTTGCGCGCGTACCAGGCTTTCTGTTCGTCCGTCAGGGGGATGCCTGCCCCGTGAAGGGCGGAAAAGTAGCTGTCGAACTCCACAGGCCAGTCGAACGGCGGGGAGACGTAGCCGGGATGCCGCCACCACGGGAAGAAATGGAACTTGAAGTCCATCTCCGTCAGTTCCCGGCCCTTCTCCGCGTGTTCCCGCGCCCGGCGCACCAGGTCGTAGAACTCGCCCGACTGACCCTCGGCCGTTGATTCCACGAAGATGAACTGGCCCGGATGAACCGTGTTGAACGCGCCCGTCTTCACCTCGCGCGCCCTGTCCGGGAATTTCGCCGCGAGCTTGCCATATTCCGAGACGTGCAGATATTGGAACGTGCCAGACCGCAACGACGTGCCGACGCGGATCGACGATCCGTTGGAAAAGACCAGTTCCCGCGCCGATTCCTGGGTTGCCAGGTTCTTCGCCTTCAGTGCCTCGTCCATGTGGTCGTAGGGATACCGGATCTTCGTCTTGAAGAACGCTTCCGCATCATCGCGGTTGTGAGCCACGACGCCAGCATGGGTGTTTGGGTGAAAGAAGCAGGCGTCCAGCATGTAGATCTGGATGAAAGTGGTAAATCCAAGCTGGCGAGCCTTGAGCACCACATTCAGGAAGTGCATTTCCTCGAACAGTTGTTCCTGCGCCCAGTTCATGCGGAACGGAACGTCTCGGCCCTGCTCGTCAACGATGTGGTAAAGGTTGTTCAGTCTCCAACGTACATCTGACCACTGGTCGATGAGTTGGGGGGTGAGGCTACTCACCAGGAGCGCGCCTGCCGCGTTCTGCAATCTGCGCCATCAGGTCGGACAGGCTGTCCTGTGCGCCATGGTCAACCGCCACCCTGTCGCCGTACCGCTTTGGCGCAAGCTTGCTCAGATACCACCGGCGTGCGTCGAACCGGAGCCTGTCCCGTGCCGCGTCGCCTTCCTTGTCGTCAGCAATGGCGATGACGTCTTCTGCCATCTTGTCCAGTGCGAGGTTCCTCGCTCTCGCGTATTGCGGCGCGAACACCTCGTCTTCGTCTGCCCAACGGCGCACTGTTCGCTCATCGGGAAGCGTCTCGTCCTTGCATATGGACCGCAGGCTTTCCCCGTCTTCCAGGCGTTGCAGGATGCGGTTGCGCTCGTCCTGCCCGTAGATCACGCCGCTGCCTTTGGGCCGTCCGGGCTTGCGCTTCTGCCCGTCCTTTGCCGTCATCAGTCGCTAGGCCCGGTCGGCTTGTTGTAGCCCCACCGCGCCCCCGGAAGCGCTCTACTGAGATTTCGCCTGAGACGGTGCAGATCTTCCATCGTTCGCTTCGGGTACACGGCACCGATGTAGCAATGTCTTTCGCGTTCGTTGCGCTCGTTCTCCGCGTCGCGCGCTCTCATCTCCGTGCTGAAATCACTGTCCATCATCTCTGGCCACCCCTCTCCATGCGCCGCCCGCTTATCTGCTCGATGATACCATGCCCGGTCAACTTGCTGAACACGCCCTGCACCACCTTGTGGACGGCCCTGTCTGCCTGTCCGCAGAGGTGTTTCGCGGCAGGTTCCGACAACCCGGCCCCGCGCAGATACGCTTTGCGGCGGCTGTCCATTTCCGCCCACAGCATTTCCAGCACTCCTGTCCGGTCATCCATCAGATTGCGTACTCCCGGATACTATCGTTCTGACCGATGGTATCCGCCTTGCTGTACCGCGCTCGCCACGATTCCAGCCGACTGCGGTTGCGGGCTTCCTGTTCATCATCACGCGCCGCCCATACGCGGTCCAGATCGCCCCCGGCTGCATAATGGGCCACGGCCCTTGCGCGAACAGGTCTTGTCCGACCCGTCATTGTGTATGAACGCAAATGCAGTGGGGCTTGCACGGTTTTGAGGCGGTACATCAGAACCAGCGATGCGTGGTCCATCAAAGCCCTCGTCTTTCGCACTGCCCGGATAATACCGTCAGAGTTGGTGACGCTATTCACCCCTCCGCTCCATACTTCGGGTCCAGCACTTCCCACGCAACACCATCAGTGGCGATGCAGGATATACCGCTGGGGGCCGTGGCAATGACCGTCCATGCCGAACGATCCTCGGTCGCGAACACTCCCATCATCACGCCGTTGCGGGCGAGGCCCTGGGCGATGGGCTTTTCCTTGTAGCGTGCCTCGAACTGCTTCATCAGATCCGCGCGCTTGGCACACTGCGAGGTCTGGGCCATGACTGGCGTACAGGCGATGAACAGCAGTGCTGTGAGTGCGAGCAGCTTCATGGCGTTCTCCTACAGAGCGTTGATGGCCTTGCGGATATTCATCAGGTGACTGATCGTCTCAGCGTTGATGTCGCGAATGGCCGCCATTTCCCGGTCAAGCGCATCGAGCAGGCCACCGCCAGCAGGAATGCCTGCGCTTGCTTCATTGGGCGGTTCGGCAGGCGACCCAAGGAGCGCGGCACTGTTCGCGCGCGCCGCGTCCAGGCTCTGCAACGCCGTCGCCTTCGCCTCGTTCAGGTGCATGAGCAGGAAGTCCAGTTCGGTTGTCTCGCTGGTCTGGTTCAGTGTCGCCTGCTTCACGGCCGTTGTGGACGCTCCGAAGTCAGGTGCGTGCTTCATGGCGTTCTCCTGTGTGAAAGGTCCGGGGCTTTGCAGGACCGTGCCCCGGAGACGGCCAGAGAAAGCCTCGTAAGGCCACCTGCTGAAACCCGCCGGGGATCTGATTCCGCGACGGGGATATGTGTTGGCGGGCCGGTCGACCCTAGCCGGAATGTGCAGGCCCCGACCCCTGTTCCACACTGCGGTGAGTGCTGCCAGCCTTGGCCAGCTTGGGGGAACCCCGGCGCGTCCTGCGTCAACCGCATCAGGCGCACTGATGGAGGTTGCTTGACTGACATAAAACCACATGCCGTACAGGGAATCAACCCTTTTCGTTCGGGGTGTGGTCGGGGTTTGCATCTTCTCCGTTCCACCAATCTTGAATCCCCGCGACGATTATCACGCCCGTGGCCACAAGGTTCGTGAAGCGGCCAACAAGGGGTGCGAAGATCTTCGCCGCCACCCTCATTTCCCGCTCTGTCCAGCAGCCCGAAAACTCTGTCGCGGTTTTCATCCGCCTCATCCCCTCACCTCGTCTTCCAGCCGCTCGACCGTCACCCGATATGATCCGATGTTGCCCCGCTCTTTGTGCTGAATGGACGTGAACTCGGCTGTCAGCTTCCCGCCCGGCACGAGCTTGCGCGACACGTCCGATGCCAGGACCAGTGCGCCGCTTACCGTTCGGTCTTCACCGTCTTCGCAGAGAATGCCGTCGAGAAATGTCTCGCCATAGACGATGTGATGCGGTCGGTATCGGTTCAGCCACCACGAAAACAGATGCAAAATAAGATCGTTCACCCCCTCACCCCCTTGTCCAGCACCTTCAACCCCCGGATCAGTTCCCGCCGCTCCCTGCTCGAATGCACCAGCCAGCCGGGGAACAGCATCAGCCCGCATACGTCCGTAATCACCGACCGCTGCATCGGGGTCAGGCTGGCCTGCATGTTCCGCAGTGATGCCTGTTCCTCGACCAGATCCGACATGACCCCCCCCGTCGCCGCGCCAGATCGGATGCCGGGGTTTTCACTGCACAGCCGGTAGAGCCTGCCGAACCGTTCCGCTGCGCCCCATTCCCCGTCATCAATCTTGCCCGCGCGCCAGAGGAAGTCGAACCCCGTGGCCGATGCGTCGTGCCTGCCCGGTGCGTCGCAGATCGCCGCTGCCAGCAGCTTCCGGGCCTGCGTCTCGGGCGTCCCGTGGTCCCGCTGGGATACCCGCCGCGCCCGTCCGTTCTTCTCCCGGAGTTTCACGCCCCGAACCGTCGTCCTGCGCTTTTTCATCCGCCTAGCGTCTCCCTGTAACAGAGTTTTCCGGGGTCGAACTCCATGCGGATGCGCCCGCGCTGACAGCCGTAAGCCTCCGCGTCCCGGACCTTCCACGCGATGACCTGGAACTCGGTCTCGGTCTGGTGGATCGTCATGCCCATGGCGGGCTTGTTCATGAACGCCGCGCTGTCGGCTATGTCGTACCCAAGGGGCGGTTTGTCGTCCTGCATCTTCTTGGGATGCGCCACGATCATGATGTGGCAGTCGAACTTTGCCGCCCATTTGCGGATCATCGTCAGGGCCGCGTTGATGTAGTTGGTCAGGCTTTCGCCCTGCGCCGGGAAGTGCTCGATCTCATTCCACGGGTCGATGACGATCAGCTTGCACTGGTCCCGAACCGCGAGTGTGTGAATGACGCCGCGCAGCCAGCCGAGTTCGAAGGCGTCGTCGAATGTCTCGTCAAGCTGGACGATGCGCCAGTTGCGGTCCAGCTTCTCATGGACGAAATCAATGTCGGGGGGGAAGGCCGCGCCGGTCTCCAGACTGGCAAGCTGCTTCCGCACCCGCTCGGGGTGGCTTTCCATCATCAGCAGCGCGCAGCGAATGTCGTGGTTCTTCACGATCCGATGCGCAAGCCAGGTGGCGAAGGTGCTCTTGCCCATGCCGGGAACGCCGGTCAGGACGGAGATTGCCCCGACCTCGAAGGTGCTGATCCGGTCCACAGCCGGGACACCGCTTTTCAGCAGCATCCGCTTGGGTCGCGGCGGAATGTCGGACACCCCGGTGATGATGGACCCGGCCGGGTTGACCGGCTTCGCCTCCTGCAAGCACTTCGCAAGCTTCCCCTCGCCATGCTCCCGCAGCACATCATTCGCGTCCTTGCACCCGTCCGGCCACTTGGTCCAGCGCACGTCATGCCCGTCCAGCAGGTTGGAAACCGCCTTCAGGAATGAATGACCGACCGGATCGTTGTCCGCCGCGATGACGACGTGCGGGCTGTTGCGCAGCGCCGTCTCGTTGCGAATGAGCGGCTCCATCTTCGCCCCGCCGTTGACCGTCTCCAGCCCTTCGGTCCAGCCATCAGGGATCGAGACCGACCGGACGGATCCGGCCTGGATACACGCCAGGGCGTCGAATTCCCCTTCGGTGATGACGACAGGGCAATCGCTCAGGGTGGCGTCGTACAGGCAGTCCACGTTCCACAGGTCGCGGGTCCACCCCTTGTCCGCCGAGAAACGCTGATCACCTTCGAGAATCCGTACCTTTCGGCCCAGACGCTCGCCAGCCTTGAAGTACGGGAGCACGACGCCAAGCTTGCCCGACCTGCCCAGCATTCCGACGATGCCAAGGCTCGCTGCGAGTTCGTTGTCGATCCCGCGCGCCTCGATCCAGTCGGTCGCCTCTTGCTGCACGTTCCTCATCATCGCCGTAGCTCCATCCGCAGTGGTGGCAGTGGGCAAGCAGGGTGCCTGCTTCGATTGTGACGCTCAGGCACTTGTCGCGTTTCTTGCGACGGTGCGGTGAGCATTCGGGACACGTGGTCCGGTGATTGCCGGGGGTGGTGGGGCACTCAATCCGCGCCTTGTTCAACAGGTCACGCATTGGTCAGATCCGGGATGCCCAGCCCGTTGGCGTTCAGGGGGCCGTCTCGGGGCTTCTGCCTGTCCCGCGCATTCCGGCACCAGTTCCGCCAGGTCGCCAGCCAATCGAGCTTCCGCCCCTTCTGCCCCGGCTGTGCACACCAGTAGTCCCGGAACTTCTCCGCCTCCGCCGATGGCTTGGGGATGCCTTCAGCGACCGCCCACGCCAACCAGTCATCTGGCAGGCTCCAGTCGGCAGGCAATCGTTCCCCCCTCGAAAGGGGGGTAGGGGGGTTATCTCCTTCCTTTCCCTTCCTTTCCCTTCCCTTCCCTTCCGCTTTACAAGATTGACTTTCCGTGGGGCACGCGTCGTCCACGCGTGGGGCACGCGTCAATTCATCATTGTTTTCAGCATGTTGCGGCGGTGCGGGTATTTCACTCGCTGATTCTCGGTTGTTTATGACCTGGTGGCGGGTCCATGACGGAATCACGCCGTAATCGACGCGTCCGACGCTGTATTTCTCGACAAATCCACGCGTGGCCAACGCGTCGAGCACGCGTGAAAAGTCCACTTGGTCATAGGGCAGAATTGCGGCCGCAAGTCGTCTCGGCCTCCACTTGAACCGGCCTTCCCTGTCGCACTGCGTCCAAAGACCAATGAACGCCAGCCGAACGGGCAGCCCGGTTTCTTCCTCGGCATCGAACAAGCCCTCGTGCAGGAACAGTTCGGGCTTCACGCTTCGGATACGGGCCATCAAGCGGCCTCCCTGTCTGTGTATCGGTGATCCGCCAGGACGACCTTCAGCCGGGCGGCGAAGTGGTCCACTGCGGGCTGGTCCGTGTCGCTGATGGCGATGGTCAGGCATTCCGCCAGCCAGTCAGCCATGAACCTGGTGGGTATGTCGGCAGGTGGGGTCATGCGGCCACCAGCGAGACTTGGCAGGGGAGCCACTTGGCCACCCATACGCCCTTGGCAGACCGGACGTAGCTCTTGCTGTCGCCCTTCAGGATGCCCGCCTTGACGAGCAGGTCTTCCGCCGCCTTGATCCGGTTGGATATGTCGCCCCGCTCGCTGTCCGGGACGCTCACGTTCAGGTCCGCGCGCTCAACGAACAGTGTGGGCTTCTGCGTCTTCAGTATCAGCAGACCGGCTGCGATCCACGCCTTGTATTCTGGCGTCTTGCGGCGTCCGCCTTTCGGCAGGTTGAAATAGATGTTGTTCAGGCTCGGGGGGATCGGGATCTGGTAGACCACAGGCACGGGCGCAACATCACGGCTGATTCCGTCATGCGCATTCCCGGCCCGAAGCTTCCCGGCATTGGCGGCACAAATAGACCCTGCATCAGCAGGCCCGTCCCCACCACCGCACTTCATGCCGGGCGTTGTCTCTGGATCTTCTGGCTGATCCTCGTGGATAACGGTGGGGCGGGTGTTCGTCATGTCAGCGGCCTCACCAGAAGGCCAAGATGTGCAGCAGCGCAAAGGAACCCCGCGCCCAGCGCGCCCGTCGCCAAAAGGGCCGTACCCGCGCCGGGACTTTTCCCGACTGACCCGTCAGGCCGTTCGAACTTGACCTTGGGGGTCAGGAACAGAACCACACGTGCCTTTCGGGCGTAGGTCTGGAACCACGGGGCGGACGTGCGATCCGGAACCAGGGCAATGCCGTTCCCGTGCGCGAAGAACTTGTCCAGCCACGGCACCAGCGCGTTACGGCCACCGAACGGGGGGTTCATCCACACGAAACCGGCCCACTCCGCATCCAAACTGTCGGCGCTCAACCATTCGCGGCACGGCACATGACGGGGGCCGTCAACGGGCGCAGCAACGTCCATGTCGAACATCACCGGGCGCATGGCCTCGAAGATATAGGCGGGCGTGTACCATTCGTCCGACCGGCCATCTGTTTCCCAATGGCTCATGCCGCGTCTGCCTTCTGCACGTAGCAGATGGAGCGGTGATAGGCGCAGTACGGGCCACCCGAGACGGTCTCATGACCGCAGAAGTGAAACCCCGACTTGCCCGGTTCGCCGTGCGGGAACTGGCATCGCTTGGGAATCGGTATGTCACCCTTGGGCAACCGCTTTTCAGGCGCGCGGAAGGTGGGCTTGGGAAGGGGCGTTGACGGCGGGTCCTGGTACACCACAGGCTTTCTCACACCACACGCCCGGCGTGGCTTCTTGCGGACACCCGGCCCGGCTTTCTTCTCCAGCCCCAGCCGGTGCGCCTTGCCGATGATGCTGTTGCGCGGGCGGTTCAAGGCTTCCGCGACGAGATGCGATGAGTGGTCAACCCACATGCGGCGGAGGGTGGCTTCCTCGTCCAGTGTCCAGCCGCGATTGACCTTCGCCATCTGCGGGGAGAGTGCGTCGGTCATGCCAGCCCCTCCTGCTCCAGATAGGCGAGGTGTGCGGCCAGGTCGTCACGAAGGCGGCGGAGTATGGTGGGGGCGAGATACACGCTTGCTTGATGAAATCCATCGTGCGTGATGAACTCCAAATCGCCGTCGCCATCGCACAAAACCTCAAGGCCATCAGTCGGGGCATCTGAGCACTGGTATCTTGCCTTGGAAAACCTCTCCGCCTCGACCTCCTGCCCGATGACATTGAGGCGACCGTTGGCGTCGAGGGCGTTGGTGAGACCGGCGCGGACCGCACAGCCAAAGTCGATAAGGCCCGGAAGATGAACCCCCTCTTTGTCCAACTGAAGTAAAGGCCCACTGGGGGCCAATTCACCGTCTCGGGTCACAATTATCAGACGGGCCTGACCCTCGCCCTGCATCAACCGCAGGTACATTTCACCGCTGTCCGCCTTCTCCTGATAGACTTTCACCATTTGATTTCTCCTTCTCACGTGCGCGCACGAGGGATCAGCCTTCGAGGGCTTCCAGATACAGGTTCAACACGGCGTCCCGTTCCTGACGGTCGTCGCGGTCCATCTTCCGCAGCTTGATGACCTCGCGGATGATCTTCGGTTCGAAGCCGCTGGCCTTGGCCTCGGCGTACACGTCGCGCTTGCCGGTGTTCAGGTCGTCGATCTCGGCGTTGATGCGCTCGATGCGTTCCACGACTCCGCGTAGCTGCGCGGCTGCGACTGCTTCGGTCATGTTATACCCCCGATGTCAGAGAAACGAGCGGACGATCATCACGCCGAACACGAAGCCGACGAAGCTGACGCCGATGAATGCTGCGATCCACAGCGCGATGCTGCCGATAAGGGGCCAGCCGCGCGACATGGTGCGAACGTCGCAGCCGCCCCAGCCTTCGCGGTCGCCAGCGGGCCATTCTTCATTATCGGAGGCACCCGGCCCCCACCCATCGCGGAAAGGTTGTTCGCTCATGCTGCTGTCTCCGTCTTCGATTTCCCCGCCCGGTTCGGGCAGTTCTGGTTTGCTTCGAAAAGCTGTTGCGGGGTCACCCCGGTCATCGTCATGATCGCTGGCCAGTGCCAGTCAGGTATGCCGTTGTCCTGCCATGCCCACACGGCATTGCGGCTTTTCCCCACGCGACGGCCAACTGACGCTGCTCCGCCAGCGGCCTTTATGATTTCTCTGATGCTGTCCATGCACATATCCTACGTGCGATTATCTTGGGGCGCAAGTTGAAAATGTTCTAGTTTGCGTGACGATTTATGTTGACCGGCCCGACGACTTTAATTATTCTTCACGCATCACACCGATGGAGGAACAGTGATGAGTGCAACATTCCAGGCTTTCGACCGCGACGGCGACCGGGCCATGACGGCTACGTCGACGGAGCACCCGTCCAATGGCAAACATGGACGCTTCGGCGTCCTGAAGATTGCCGTTGACGGATCGACCGTCGAGATTTTCACCACGCCCGAACGCGCCGCTGCCATTGCCGACGCCATCAACGCCAGCATTCCGGCCAAGCTGGAGGAAGTGGCATGACCTTCGACAGCAGCAAAGCAGCCGTTGCCGCACGGGATGATCTGGTGTCCCGGTGGACCGCCGATGCCCGCGCCGCGAACCTGCCGGATGAAGACCTCGCCCGGCTGACCGTGGTTGCCGAGGAAATCGTCCACGAGGCGTTTCACGACACGATCACCGCGCTGGTGGAGAACGAGGAAGCCCGCGCGTCCTGCATCTATCACAGCGAACTTGCCGCCGACATTCGTGACTTCGAGCGGAGGGTGTTCTGATGACCAAGCCAATCGTCGCATACAAGGGCTTTAACAAGGACTGGACCTGCCGGGGATTTCAGTACGAAATCGGCCAGACCTATGAACATGATGGAGAAGTCAAGGCGTGCTCCTCTGGCTTCCATGCCTGCACCCATCCGCTGGACGTGTTCGGCTACTACTCGCCCGGCGCGTCCAGGTTCGCGCTGGTGGAACTGGCTGGCGAACAGGCATCGGAAGCCGGCGACAGTAAGGTCGCGGCGGCGCAAATCACCATCAAGGCCGAATTGCATATCTCGGAGATGGTTGAAGCGGCGGTCAAGCATGTCTTCGACGCCGCGAAATGGCTGAAAAAGTCTGGCACCACGGGCGATCTGGGTGCCGCATCCGCCACGTGCGATTGGGGTGCCGCATCCGCCACGGGCGATTGGGGTGCCGCATCCGCCACGGGCGATCGGGGTGCCGCATCCGCCACGGGCGATTGGGGTGCCGCATCCGCCACGGGCGATTGGGGTGCCGCATCCGCCACGGGCAATCGGGGTGCCGCATCCGCCACGGGCGATTGGGGTGCCGCATCCGCCACGGGCGATTGGGGTGCTGCCATGGCCTCTGGATACGAAGGGAAAGCCAGCGGCAAGCCAGGTAATGCGCTGTTCCTGTGTGAACGCAACGACGAAATGGAAATCACCGCCGTATGGGCGGGCATCGTCGGGAGTGACGGTATTGAGCCGGACACGTTCTACATGCTCCGCGACGGCAAGCCTGTGGAGACGCAATCATGACCGACCGAGACCTCATTGAAGAAGCCCGCGACCGGGAAATGGATCTAATCCAGCAGCGGGACGCATGGGAACAGCGCCTCATCAAGCAGATCGTGGCCACCGCCCCTGACTGCCTTGGCGAACTGGACCACCGGCGGGCTGCGCAGTTCATAGGCGACGTGGTGCAGGCCGGGTTCGAGGCCCTGCTGCGCGACGCGGAAGCCGAGATTGACCGCCTGGACGATCCCCACTTCACCCCTTCCGAGCGGATCGCACCCGCCGGAAGCGTGAGCCACTGACGGCTCCGCGCGCCGGGTGGGCACCTCCCCGCCTGCCCGGCGTACCGAACCGTCAGAAAGGAACTGACATGCTGATTACCAACACCCTCAACCTGCCACAGCCGCTCGTCGCTGCCGTCGCCAATGACCCTTATGACGATGGTGGATCGGACATTTCCGTCACCCGGCTGATCGCCCCGCCGCGTCAGATTGCCTTGATGAAGGGCCACGGGGGCGAGGTCACCGAAGACGTTGCGGATCTGATGTACGCCGTCCTCGGGCAGTCCGTTCACACCATCCTCGAACGCATCCCGGACCATTCGTCCATCGTGATGAAGGAACGGCGGCTGTTCATGGAAATGCTCGGCTGGCAGGTCTCCGGGCAGGTCGATCTGGTGCGCTGGAACGAAGACGGTGAATGCGTCCTGTCTGACTGGAAGGTCATGAGCGTCTGGGAAGGCATGAACGGTCTGAAGCCGGAGAAGGAAGCCCAACTGAACCTGCTGGCGCTGCTCTGCACGGCCAACGGAACGCGGATCGACAAGCTGGAAATCACCGGCATCTACCGCGACTGGTCCAAGTCCAAGGCCCGCTTTGGCCAGCACCCGTCACGCCAGGTCGAGGTCTTCGAGGTGCCGCTGTGGCCCACACCGGACGTTGACGACTACCTGCACGACCGGGTTGCTGCGCATCAGGCCGCACAGGCTGGCGATCTGCCCGAATGCACGGCGGACGACCGCTGGGAACGCCCCACGAAGTACGCGCTCATGAAGGAGGGCCGCAAGTCCGCCCTGCGGGTCACGGAGAGCGTGGACGATCTGAACGAATGGGCCGTCTCAAAGGGTGTGAAGGCCGAAGCGGATGACGAATGGCCGAAGGGTCACGGCGTCGAGGTTCGGCCCGGTGAGTGTGTCCGCTGCGCTGATTACTGCGCCGTTGCGGACTTCTGCACCCAGTGGGCAAGCATCAGGGAGGCAATGGAATGAACTTCACCCCCGAACAGACGGCGGCACTGTCAGGCCCGCTTGACCGCAAGCATGTCAGGGAACGCCAGCAGGGCGGCATGAACCTCTCCTACATCGAAGGCTGGCACGCCATCGCGGAGGCCAACCGGATCTTCGGCTTCGACGGCTGGATGCGCGAGACACTGGACACCCGTTGCGTGTTCGACGGGATGCGCAACACCAAGCGGGGCGACAAGCCTGCCGCGTCCTACGTGGCCCGAGTCCGCGTGACGGTACTGGCTGGAGACCGCTGCATCATCCGCGACGGGACCGGGGCCGGATCAGGCTTCGGCAACGATGCAGGCGAGGCCCATGAAAGCGCGGTGAAGGAAGCCGAGACGGACGCCATGAAGCGCGCCCTGATGACCTTCGGCAACCCGTTCGGGCTGGCGCTGTACGACAAGACGCAGGCGAACGTTGAGGCCACCCCCGAGCCGCCGTTTGACCCTGAAGCCTGCTTCATCCGCATCAAGGAGAAGATCGGCCAGGTAGCCAACGGGAAGGCTCTGGACACGTTCCTGCGGGGGGAGAAGCCCAACATCGACCGGCTCCCGCCCGAGAAATACGAAACCCTCAAATCACTGGCCAGCAAGCGCCGGGATGAAATGGAGAAAGCAGCTTAATGCCAGCACCAGTTGCACCATTCAAACGACTTTTGTCCGGTTATGACGTTCTGCCTGACTCCGGGTGCTGGGTATGGACCGGGCAGGTGTACCGAAACGGGTACGGAGGCATAAAGGTGTTCGGCAAGATGACGGCTACGCACAGGTTTTCGTACGAACTTCACAAGGGGCCCATCCCCGATGGGATGCATGTCCTGCATTCCTGTGACGTAAAGCGATGCATCAACCCGGAGCACCTTCGTCTGGGCACCCACGCTGAAAACATGCGTGAAGCTGCCGAACGTGGATTGATGTTGTCCGGCCCCCGCCATCCGCGTTTTGGCAAGCCATACCCTCCCGGCATCAAAAACAGGCTCAGTAAGCCTGTCGTTGTCTTCGGCAAGATGTACAGCAGTCAGAAGGAAGCCGAACGCCATCTTGGGCTGGGCAGCGGCACTGTTCGCTTTTGGCTGCTGAACGCGCCGCACAAAGCCCGATCAATTTCCCAAAAGGAGTACGAGTCGTCATGTTGAACCGCTGCGAATTCATTGGCCGATGCGGGGCTGACCCTGAAGTACGCCGCATGTCGAATGGCGATGCAGTCGTCAATCTGCGCATCGCCGTCAGCCAGAAATGGAACGACCGCAACACTGGCGAACGCAAGGAGCGCACGACTTGGGTGCCCGTCGTGATTTTCAATGAGCACATCGGCAAGGTTGTCGAGCAGTACGTTCGGAAAGGCGCACTTTTATTTCTGGCCGGTGAATTCTCGGTTCGCAAGTGGACCGACCAGCAGGGCCAGGACAAGTACAGCACCGAGATCGTGCTCAACCGCTTCCGTGGCGACTTGCAGATGCTCGACAGCAAGGGCGGGGGCGAAGAACGCCGCGAACCGGCACCCGCCGATCTGGACGACGAAGTGCCATTCTGATCCATCACCCATCTACCCATGGCGCGGGATAGCGCCACAACCCAAGGAGAAGAACCAATGTCTTTCGAAACCTATCGCCCCCTGCGGGCGCATCGTGCGAGCAAGTTCACCGGCGTGACCGTTTCCCGCTTCAAGACCGGGGTGGTTTGCGTTGCATGGGATGCTGACGTGCTGCCCGGCGTCAAGGCCGGGGACCGCGTATCGCTCAAGCTGGGAACGAATGAAGACATCGGGAAGTTCGCGCTTTCTGCCACCCAGGATGACGCCGGATACAAAGTCTGCACGGCCATCAAGGGCAAGTCGTCGCCGCTGAAGATCGTCTTCACCCCGCCCCACAAGATCCTGAACACGGCTCGGGCAGAGAAGGTCGCGCATTTCTCATCCGGCGGCATCCTGATCGCCAGCTTCAGTGACGGTGCTCGCGACTCGTTCATCGCTGCGCCGCGCATGGTGGCGTGACGCATTGATCCTCCGCGACCCGGCATACCTGATCTACCTGCGGTCCCAGCCCTGCATCATCACGGGGCAGTACGCCAACGACAATGAGAGCGTTGTTGCGGCGCATATCGGGACCGCAGGGAAGGGGCTGAAGTCCCCGGACGATTGGGCGTTGCCGCTGTCGCATTGGGTTCACCAGGAATGCCACCAGAAGGGCGAGATTTCCACCCTCCGCAAGTTGTCGCCTGACTGGCTGCTCAGGGCAGCGTTCAGGGCCTTGGCGGAGAAGCTTTACAGGGAATGGAAGGACGAACGATGATTAAGGTTTTGGTATCTGGACTGAGTGGGATGGCGCTGTTCGGGATGCTGCTGTTCTTCGGCTCCATCCTCTGCACTGTGCTGGGTGCTCTCGGCGGAGAGGTCGTCAGTTGGTTCTTCGCCGATACGTTCCGAGCCGCCCAGATGCGTCTGGGTATTGACGAATTTCAACTGTGGCAGGTCGGGGCCGTTCTGGGGTTCGTGTGCGGGTTCTTGCCGCGCAACAGGACGGTCAAGTCCAAATGACTGAATTCATCCTCAGGGAATGGAAGGAAGCGACATGAGCAACACTGTTGACTTCGGGTGGGGTGCGCCGAGCATTGGCGAGCAATTCCCGCAAATACCCAAAGATGTTGCAGCGCAGTTGGACGCTGACAGTGCTGCGCTCATTCGGCTGCGCATCAGGGGGTATGTGACAGACTCGCAGAGGAATTCAATCATGCGGAAGTTGGCCAAGGCGGTCGGCAAGGCCATCCCCAATGACTGAATTCATCCTCTCCCCCGACGCCCCGAAGGTCCGGGAACGGGTGCTGGAGCATATCCGGGCGCTCGCAGACAGCAAGCGGTGGCGGGTGACGGTGGTCCGCTACCAGAAGCGCCGGACCCTCCCGCAGAACGCCCTGTTCCACAAGTGGGCAGATCTGATCGCCACGGCAACGGGCAACGACAACGAGGCCACGAAGGACGCCTTGAAGCAGATGTTCCTGCCGCCCCGCATCATCGCCATGGGGGATGAACTGAAGGAGGTCCGCCAGTCAACCGCCGCGCTGAACGTCGCTGACATGGCGCAGTTCATGACCCGCGTTCAGGGGTGGGCCGCATCGGAGGGGATAGCCCTTCCGCAACCAGAGGAGATGCATTGTGAGTGAAGTATCCGACACCCTCCGCGCTGCCCGGAAGCTGATCGAGCGGCCAGAGAACTGGTGCAAGGGGCTGAATGCTGCCGATGAAAGCGGACGGTTTGTCCCGTCCCGGAGTAAATGTGCGGTGCGGTGGTGCACCGTGGGCGCATTGCGCGCGGCGAGTGGCTTGGGAGCACATGCGATACGGTCTCCTGCGGCTGAGGCGTTGGTCAAGGCGGTGCCCGATCATTACACCGGCCCAATCAACTTCAACGACCACCCCGACACCACACACCCCATGGTCCTGGACCTGTTCGACAGGGCGATTGAGATGGAGGAAGCGGATGGCTGAATGGACGCCAGAGAAAATCCGAGCGATGCTGCGGCTGACTCAGCGGAGCGAGGATATAGGCGACGGCTGGCGTCAGTGCAGCCACACGGTGTTCGCCCTTCTCCTTGGCTTCCCCGAGGAGCTTATGGAGCAGGACTTGCCAAAGCACCGTGTGCGGGTGACCAGTGCCGGAGAGGCAGTCGTCAAATACGGATGCCCGCCCCAATGACTGACCTCTCCCGCCTCCCGGACTGGCCTGCACGGATGAAGGCTCCAGCAGCCGCCGCTTACATGGACGTGAGTGAAGCCTCGTTCCATGCTCGGGTGCGCGAGGGACGTTATCCGCAGCCGGTGAAGGATGGCAGGAACACATTCTGGCACCGCGCCTCACTCGACGAGTGGCTTGCGCGGGAACGCGGCGAGGTCTTGGATACCCCCACACACAAAACCTGGGGGAACCGGAGGAATGCACGTGCGCGTCAAACATCTGCATAAGCGGGTCGTCAAGGGCCGCGTCTACTACCGACATCGCAAGACCGGCGAGCGGCTGGACAGGGACGGCAACGGCAATCCGCGTTCCATGGATCAGATCATCGCCCGGTGCATGGCGATCAATGCCCAACTGGTGGCTCCGGGACGGCGCAAGGCGGCTGTCGGCACCCTGTCCGACCTCATCACCCAATACCGCAAGAACATACGCTTCACGCGGCTGTCAGACGCCACGAAGGCGGGGTATCAGCGCAGCATGGACTACCTCGGCACGGAATACGGGGATGAGCTTGTCCACCGCATCACGACGGAAGACGTGCTGGCGATGCAGGACGATTGGGCCGACAAGCCCCGGACGGCGGACATGCACTGTTCCATGTTGCAGATCCTGCTGAACTTCGCCATCCAGCGGCGTTCGCGCTACGGCGGCATCACATTCAACCCGGCAAGCACCGAAGCAGGGGTTGAGCGACTGCACCGCACGGAAGGCTATGAGCCGTGGCCGGAACCACTGGTCGAGAAGGTATTGACGACCGCGCCCCCGGAAGTGTGCTGGCTGATCGACATGGCCCGCTTTACCGGGCAGCGCGCGGCGGACCTCGCGAAGATGAAATGGTCCGATATTCAGGACGGGGTGATTACCGTCCGGCAGAACAAGACAGGGGCCGCACTGGTGGTCCCAATTCATCCGACGCTGAAGGCCACCATCAAGGGCATCAAGCGACGGTCACTGTTCGTCCTGACCAACCACCAGGGCAGGCCGTGGCGCGTCGATGCCATGTCCAAGGCCATCGCCAAGGTGCGGCCCGAGGGAAGCAGCTACGTCCTGCACGGCTTCCGCAAGAACGCCACCATCAACTTGCTGGAGTGCGGGTGTTCGACGGAGGAGGTGAAGGCCATCACCGGGCATTCGACGGATGCCATGGTCGGCCACTACGGACGGCGGGTGAACCAGGCCCGTCTGGCAGGCGAGGCGATGCGGAAATGGGCCGGGAGCGCGAACGATGCATGAACCGGGGCAGGGGCAAAAGTGTACAACTCCTCGCGAAACTGTACAACTTTCTGGCGGAGCACCCGCTAACCCGTTGAAATATGGTGATCCCGACAGGATTCGAACCTGTGACCTACTGATTAGGAATCACCGGGAAACCCCTTGTTTATCAATGGCGTTGTCCAGAAACAAGCGTCCCGACCGTCCATTACATATCAATGACTTGCAGGCGAAATGTACAACCGAATGGAGGATGGAAGTGATGGATAGAGCTGCGATCAAGGACTGCTACGCATTGATGACGCAGGTGGAGAATGCGCTTGGCGGGCTGCCCCATCGGGATGCTGTCCCGGCCATTGCGTTGCTGGAGGACTTGCGCGTCACGATTGGTGAGGATCTGCCGGGTGGCTTCTTCGGGCACTGCGACATATGCGGGACGGTCCTCGGATGCGACGACAATTTCGCGAGCGCCGAGGATGGCGAGTGGGTCTGCACGACGTGCTGCGCCGAAGCAGCGGAGGAAGCACATGACTGACCACCCCACCATACGCATCAAGTGTGATCCGGCGGACATGATCCTTGCCGGGCGAACCGCGCGACACGCGCTGGACAACTACGAAGTCGGTCAGGACGGCATCTTGCGCTTCGATGTGCCATACGCACTTCGCGTCTTTCACGCCAAGCGCACAAAGACCGGCGTGACTGTCCGGCAGATCGAAGGGAGGGCGGTATGAGTGAGTTTTCTGATGTGAAGCCCATCAAGCAGCTTTTCAGGCACAACCCGCCGGACACTCTTGGTGATTGTTACCGGACGTGCATCGCCGCCATTCTCGGAATGCCCGCCGATGCGGTGCCCGACTTCAACCGTAGAGAAAATACCAACGACGCAGCGGTGATCGAATGTGATGAATGGCTGCGCGCTCGCGGGCTGGGGTCTGTCGTGGTGATGTACGGCGGGAACGCTTGGGGTGATGTCGCGGAAAGTGTGAATCACCACAATCCCGGGCGACCGGCAATTCTGACGGGGACCTCCGGTAATGGGGTGAACCACAGCGTTGTGATCCAGCATGGTCGCGTCGTTTGCGATCCGTCTCGGGATGATTGCGGCATCTCTGGCCCCGCGAGTAACGGGTACTTCTGGGTTAAATACATCGTCGGTAGCACAGACAACGCCCGCCTCCGCGAAGCCCTGGAACAGTGCGCCGAGTATTTCGCCGACCGCTCTGTACGTGGACACCAGCGACGGTGAGCCGGTGGCCAACAAGGAAATGCGCCTGCTGGGCGTGGTGAAGACAGCATTGGGAGAGAAGTGATGGATGAGAAGTGCATTGACCACTTGGCGTTTTTGAACGCGGTCTGCCCGGACTGTGGTTTGTCGGTAGACGGCTACGGAAACACAGAAGACATGCTCACCTATTGCTGTTTTCCAGACTGCGGGTGCGACGGCCAGCGTCTTTGCTGCGCAATCGAGGGGCCAAGCGAATATGCCGCGACGGCCAACGTCGAAGGCATGTGGAGCGGGAAGACACAGGAGCAGAGGGATGCTGCGGCAATGCTTGTCAGCGAAGTGCATCTCGCCGCACGGATGGCATCTACGGAGGCCGCCCATGACTGACCTGAGCAAGCGGCTGCGTGATGAAGCGCTGGAGGCAGAATTTGAATACGGAGGGGCCAAGCGCCACCGGCTCATGCACGAAGCCGCCGACGCACTTGACGCGCGCTGGCAGACGATGGAGAGCGCGCCGAGGGATGGGACGTGGGTTCTTCTTTACCGGCCCAACTCGGCCATCGGCACATGGCA
>Ga0070728_10001089_pt1 | contig 44352 bp, 36 predicted proteins | sample tdDd471_FD_66723 | JGI IMG/M metagenome (GOLD analysis project Ga0070728, IMG submission 66723) | Marine sediment microbial communities from the Atlantic coast under amendment with organic carbon and nitrate - tdDd47.1 | ecosystem: Environmental > Aquatic > Marine > Coastal > Sediment | place... | reverse complement strand
GCACACTCGACGCGAACCTCCGAGAAGTCGCCCGTCGCCCCCTCGGTGATACGCAGGCTCGGCGCCGCGCACTTGTCCTGTCCCAGATGCGCGAACGCGATCCACGGATACTCCTGGCAGTGCCCTCGCCGGCACGCCCCGAGGAAGCGCACCGGCACGCACTCGAAGACCTTCCCCCCGCCGCCGCAGGCGTGCCAGTAGCGCTCGCGCTTGAGCTCGAGCCCGCTCTTGAGCTGCAACGACCGGCACCGCGAGTTCTGGCACACGAACCACTGCGGGAACTCGAGCACCTGCACCCCGGAGTACCGGGACGGCTCGCGGTCGTCGCCCACGGGCGGCTCGCGGAACGCCTTGTCGGTGCTCAGCTCGCGACCGACCGCGCGCAGCCGCTTCGCGAGCGAGTCGCGCAGCCGCGGCTCGACGATCACCGGGTCGCCCTTCTTGCGGTCGTAGCTCCAGAAGTCGAGCCCCCCGACGAGCGCGGCCTGGTCGACGAGATCGATCATCGAGCCCGGCCCGTAGGTCGTGACCATCTGGCTGCGGCGGATCGTCCCCTGCGGCGGGACCTGCTGCTGCTTCTTCGAGCGCGCCATCAGTTGCCTCCCAGCGAGCGGCGGCGCTCGAGCCACAGGTGCACCGACGGCTCGACGTCGCGCATCGACGTCGGCGCGACGAACTGCTGCTCGGCGGTGGTCCGGTCCTGGACGTCGTCGAGCGCCGTGATCAGCAGCGACCGGCCCGCGCTCTTGTCGCGGTCGAACTTGGAGTAGCCACGCGTCGTGGCGCCCTCCTGGCGCGCCTCCTTCACGAGCTTCGTCCACAGGTCGATGAGGTGCTTGCCGCGCTGGCGCAGGTGCCCGACCAGCCGCTCGGTCTCGTCGTCGTCCATCAGGACGTGCCGCGACGCGCGCTGCGCGATCGCCTCGACCGCCGCCTCGGCCACGTCGCGGTGCTGCTCGATCGTCATCGCGCCGGCCGCCGAGGTCAGCTCCGCCTCGCGCAGCCGCGTCATCGCGACGAGCGTGCCCACGAGCCCGCGCTCGAGCGCCCGCCCCGAGAACGGCGTGAGGCTCGTGGCCTCGACGAAGCGGTAGAAGCTCTCGTGGTACGCGGCGAACCGCTCGTAGTGCGACCGGTCGCGCGGCTTGCCGAGGTTGAAGCAGGTGAGCACCAGGCCCGGGTGCTGCCGGCCGACGCGGCTCGACGCCTGGATGTACTCGGCCGTCGTCTTGGGCTGGCCGGCCACGACCATGAGCCCGAGCCGGTCGATGTCCACGCCCACCGAGATCATGTTCGACGCGAGCAGCACGTCGACGTGATCCTTGGCCGAGTGCGGCCGCGCGAGCCGGTCCTTGCTCTGCTTGATGTTTGCGGTGCTCTCGCGCGAGGTGAGCTCGACCGGCTCGGCCTGGATCCTGCGCTCGCGCAGCCACGGGTGCGGCCCGGTGTGCCCGACCGGCAGCTTGGCTTCGACCTGATCGCAGCGCGTGCGGACGTCGTCCTCGACCAGGCGCCGCATCCCGCCGAGCTCGCGCAGCGAGTTGAAGTAGCCGGCCACCGTCATGTACGGGTCGGCCGCCTCCGGCCCGCGCTCGGCGTGCTGCTTCTGCGCCGCGGTCAGCGCGGTCACGTAGGTCCGCAGCAGGATCCCCTTCAACGAGCGCGCCTGCGCGCCGATCCCCACGTACAGGCGCCCCGGCGAGTCGTGATCGACCTCGGCGAACCAGCTCTCGGAGTCGTCCACCCCCGGCGGCGGGAACACCGACACGCGCTGCCGCGCGAACAGGGCCCGGATCTGCTCGCGCGCGCGCCGCACCGTCGCGGTCGACGCGATGACCTTCGGCCGCACCGGGTGACCCTCCGCGTCGTAGGTCGACAGGAAGTCGATCGCCGTCTCGTACAGCCCGACCATCGTGCCGAGCGGCCCGCTGATCAGGTGCAATTCGTCCTGCACCACCAGCTCGGGCGGCCGCAGCCCCGCGTGCAGCAGGCTCGCCTTGCGCGGCTTGGCGTCCACCGGCCCGAAGAACCCGTGCCCTCCGTCGGCCGTGTCCATCCGCCCGGTCACCCGGCCGAACAGCTTCCCCGTCTCGCCGCGCCACGGCAGCATCGCAAACTTGTCGACCGTGCCGACCACGAACGCCGGCAGCTCGGCGTAGATCTGCTCGTCCACGAACAGGACCGGCAGCCCCTGCGGGCTGCGGCGCGCCGTGAAGTCGCACTTGAAGTCCGGACACGCCACGACGATCGCCTCGGCCTTCGCCGCGCTGGGCACCAGCCGCAGGCTCTTCTTGCCAAGCTCCTTGCCGCACCACGGGCACTCGGCCAGCGGGAACGGGCTCGACGCGTTCTTGGCGGGGCTGTTCTTGTACTCGAGGACCTGCTTGCGCAGCTGACCCAGCGTGTTGGCCGTGGCGCTCATCCCGACCCACAGCCCCACCGCGAAGCGCTCTTGCCCCAGCCGGTCGGGCGCGTCGCGGCGAAGCATCTCGAGCGCGCACATCAGCGTCGCCGCGCGACCGAGCTGGTCGAGCGTCAGCAGCCGCAGCGTGTAGCGCAGCAGCACCGCGACCCCGAGCCCCTTGTCCGGCCGCGACTGCCCGCGCAGCCGGCGCAGCAGCAGCGTGAACGCGATCACCCCGAGGTACGCCTCGGTCTTGCCGCCGCCGGTGGGGAAGAAGATCAGCTCGACGTTCTCGCGATCCGCGTGGGTCGGGTCGGTGACCCCGTCGAGGTTCAGCAGCACGAACGCGAGCTGGAACAGCCGCCACTTCGGCCGCGACGTGTCGCTGTAGCGCCCCGGGCTGCGGCGCAGCGACGACTCCGCCATCGCCTGGTTGGTCAGCCTGAACGCCTCGAAGGCCAGCGGGTCGGAGGCGAGCCGCTCGATCCCGCTCTCGATCCGCGCGCACGCCGCCTCGGCCTTCCGCACCAGCTCGTCGCGGGCGTAACGCCGGTCGTCGCTGTCGAGCTCGACCGCGCGCTGCCCCTTCAGCCACGTCGAGTACGCCTCCACGATCGGCGTGAGCCGCTCGCGCGCCTCCTCGCCGCTCTTCAGCGCGCCGAGCACCTCCATCTCGACCGTGCTGCCCTCGGGCGGCTCCGCCGGCTGCACGCGACGCACCTCGTAGTGCGGAAGCCAAGTGGACCGCACGCGCGTGACCGGATCCTGCCCCACGGGCACCTCGACCGACACCCCGTGCCCCACACCGTACTCGTGCCGGCCGCGGAACTGCAGGTCCGCGACCTGGTCGTCCCACTCCTCGCCGCCCTCCCCGCGGCGGTTGGGGCGGGCCACCAGCCCGCCCTCGTAGTCGACCTCGAGCGAGACCTGGAACAGGAACTCCGCGTCCTGCTCCGACTTCTTCTCGCGCGGGGGACGCCGGTTGACGAGGAACAGCGACAGTGCCCGCGCGCCCGATTCCAGCCCCGGCGCCTCCGCCGGCTCGATCTGGCCGACGACCCACACGCCCGGCGAGTCGGTGACCATCACCCCGCGCTCGAGCGCTGCGGCGTCGAGCGGCACCCGCACTGGCGCCGGTGCCTTCGGCTCGCGGCGCCAGAGCCGCTTGCGGGGGTTGTCGGGGTCCGGGAACGGCGTGTACTCGGCGAAGCGCGCCGTCACGGTCACGTGGTCCGGCCCCTCGGCCGGGAGGATCACGCTCATCCCCATCGACGCCCCGAAGCGGTGGCGCTGCTTGGGCTGCGGCTCGGGCGCCGCCGTCTCCTCCGGCTCGTCCTCGAGCCCCGCGAACTCCTCCTCGGCCGTCGGGTCGCGCGTCTCGCGATCGCCCTCGGGCGCGAGGAACCCGGTCAGGTACCAGCGCGACGGCGGCAGCGGCAGGACCTCCTCGGTCGAGCCCGGGTGGTCAGCCGGGTAGAACGGGCCGATCAGATCCGCCTCGAGCGCGCGCACCAGCGCGTCACGCGCCTCGGTGCTCGCGGGCCCCGCCCGGCCGTCGCGCAGCGTCCCCGAGAACGCCGCCGTGACCCGCGCGGCGATCGCGTCGCTCATCGTGTCGGCCCCGATCGCGTCGACCACGTCGTCGAGCTCGAGCCCCTCGACAAGCGCCCCCAGGAACGCCGCGCTCGCCTCGGTCACCGCCGACCAGTCCAGCCGCACCGACGCGTCGCGCAGCCCCGCGTTCAGCTCGCGCGCCGAGCCCGGGTCGCCGAGGACCGCGTCCAGCTCGATCCGCCGTGACGTCATCGCCTACGCCCCCACGTTCCAGTACCGCTCGTCGAAGCCGCCGAAGAGCGGAAGATCGCGCCCGTCCGGCAGCACGACCATGAGCGCGCGCATGGCGCGGGTCATCGCCACGAACATCGTGCGCCGCTCGCGCTCCAGCAGCTCGGCGCGCTGCTCGTCGGTCTCGCGGGTCCACAGCGCCGGGTAGCTCTCGTCGCCCAGCCCCGCGACCACGACCACGGGGAACTCCAGCCCCTTGGCCGACTTGAGCGTGATCACCTTCACCCCCGCGCTCGCGAGGTCCAGCGAGTCCGCGTCCGCCGCCACCGCGGGCAGCCCGTCGTCCTGCAGGCCCGCGACCACCCGCCGCACCTGCCGTCGGGTCGGGCAGAGCACCGCGGCCGACCCGGTCCCCAAGCGCAGCGCCCGCGTCGCGCCGCGGATGAACCGCGTGATCAGCTCGAGCTCGGCGCCCTCGCCGACCCGCCGCATCACCGGCAGCGGGCCGCGGTGCACGTACCGCGCGTCCCGGTCCTCGTCGTCGAGCGCCCCGCCCGCGGACAGGTAGTGCTCCGCCGCGTCCCCGTTCTCGCGGGTGGACCGGTGGTTCGCCTTCAAGATCCCCGTGCGCCCCATGAACCGCAGGTCCTCGTGTACGTCCTTCCACCGGAAGCCCGCGCCGTAGATCGACTGGTTCGCGTCCGCGGTGAGGAACAGCCGGTTCGGCGCCGCGGCGAGGCCGACCAGCATCCGGATCGACGACGGCTGCAGGTCCTGCGCCTCGTCGACGAGCACCGCGTCGTACCCGCCCTCGCCCTCGGCCAGCGCCGCCGCCTCTGCGCGCACCTGCTCCCACGTCTTCAGCCCCGCCTGCGCCAGCGCCTTCACGTATGCCTCGCGCACCTCCCACACCGCCTCGCGCTGCGTCTTGCCCAGCGGCGTGCCGCGGCCCGGGCGCCCCGCCGCCGCGTACGACTCGAGCGACGTGAGCCCGCGCGCCTCGATCACCCCGGAGACCTCCTCGAGGAGGTAGTCCAGCCCGAGGCGCGCGATGGTCTTGCGCTTGGCCGCCGCCTGCAGCGAGTTGCCCGAGAAGCGCACAGCGGCGACCGCCCCCTCGAGCAGCTCGCGCTGCTGATCGAAGCGCGCGATGTCCACGGCGCCGTGCGCGTCGCGGTACAGCCCCACGGCCACGCTGTCGGCCGTGGACACCTCGACGAAGCGCGCGTCGTCGCCGAGGAGCTGCCGCAACAGCTGCTCGGACACCCGGGTGAGCGCGCGCGTGTACGTCGTGAACAGGACCCGCGGCCGGGCCACGCCCTCGGCGCGCAGCGCGTCGAGGAACACCCCCACGCGGTGCAGCGCGACCGTCGACTTGCCCGTTCCCGGCCCGCCCTTGAGCAGCGTCGGCCCGCGCCCGCTGGCGGCCCACCGCACGTACTTCTCCTGCTCGGCGTTGAGCCGCAGCAGGAACCCCATCAGCTCGCCCTCGCGGTAGCGGATCAGGTCGTCGGCCTCGGCCACCACCAGGTCTGGCTGCACGAGAAGCTCGGGCACCGGCCGCCCCACCAGCCCATCGACCACCGCCATCCGAAACCGCTCCGGCACCTCGTCGCAGTCGAGCAGCGCCTCCTCGGTCGCGCAGCCGAGCAGCGCCGCGTGGTGCGCCTCGGGGACCCGCAGCGCCGCGAGCAGCTCCTCGGTGATCGGGCTCTCGAGCGGCGTCTCGCCGGCCGGCGCCTCGTCGCGCGGCGGCAGGTAGCTCGCCCCGTCGTCCTCGTCGGGCAGCTCCGCGTCCGGCCCCGCCCCGAGGTGCTCCGGCTCCGGCAGGCTCCCGTACGTCGCGTGGTCATCCTCGCGCGCCCGCACGTCGAGCACGCTCACGTGCGAGTCGTCGAACACGTACATCACGCGGAAGCCGTGCACCTTGCAGCGAAACAGCCCGTCGCCGCCCGACAGCTTCCGCCGCTCGCGCCCGTTGGGCAGCGGATCGGCGCAGAGCTGGTCGAGCCCGCGCAGCACGCGCGGCAGATCGTTCTTCGGCACGTTCGCGCTGAGCGCGTGAAACGCGGACGGTTTGAAGGAGAGCTTCCACATCGTGATGAACGCCAGACCCCGGAACGCCTCTGCGACTGACGCTTTTCCGGGTTGGCGAGCGTACCGCGCCACCTGGCGGCCCGGCGACCGCGATCGCGCGATGTGGCAGTCTTCGAGCGCGGACTGCAACCCTTCGGCCGCCGACCCTCAGACCGATGACCGTATTTGCCACGTTCGAACGCCTCGGGAGTGTTCTGCGGGATTGGCGCATTCACATCACCGGCGTCTTCTGGGTATTCCTGCCGGTGAATCCACGATGGAGGATTGTCCGCGCGGCAGATCCAGACCGTACGATCGACGAGCTTCGAGACGTGCTGCTCGACACCTGGAACAGCTCGGCTCGCTGGGTGGACGCCCCCGGACGTCGCTACCTCCTGAACTTCGCGCTGCGCGCTGCGTCCGGCGGTGGCCGCGAAATCCAGGCACTCGTGGATCGGCTCGACGCACGTGGCCGCGGCCCGGGTGGCTTGGACTACGAGCTCCACCGCGCATCGATCGCTCGACAGCGGAACCTGATCATCAAGATGCACGACACCGGTCAACACGTCATCGGAGGACGAGTGCCCCCCGCGGCACCGTTTCACCGTAGACAATCACTTCAAACGCACCAGCCGTGGTCGAATGTGATCGTTCTGAGCCACGACTGCTCCCGCTACACGGTGGGCCACGAGGTCGGACACGTACTCGGTCTTGGAGAGGGCTATCGAGACTACCTGACGTACCGAGAGCGAAACGGCCGACGAATTGCCTCCGGCACCGAGCGACGCACGGTGCCGGGCACGGAGGGTTCGCCGATGGCGCTGCCCGCAGATGCCGGTCCAGATCCCGCAGCCGGCCAAGCAGAGGCCATCGCTCAGTACGCACTCGGCGCATTGGCCGCCTGCGCCGACCCGCGGTTCTATGGTCCAGAGGTCGACGGCTACAGAGCGCGAGTGGGTGTGCCTGGTTGACGGGCTGGAGACAGCGTCGAATCGCCCTCGCCGGCCTCGTCGCCGCCGTCGTGTGCATCTCGCTCGCGCTCTTCGTCGTGAACGACGCCACGAGCCGGAGCTACTGCGTCGGCACGTGCGCCGGAGGCCCGGTCGATTGCGGCGGGCTCACCACCTTGGCGGACCGCGCCGCCGAGGGCGATCCCATCGCCCGGGGCCGCACGGTGCGTCTGCGCAGCCCGATGGGACGCAGCGGCCCGACTCGTTGTCGCGACGTGGACTGGGAGATCAGCGCGTTCGAGCAGCCAGTCATCGACGTCATCCGCCGCGCGGAGACGCATGGGCAACCCGTTGTCCTGTCGCTGCGCTACTACAGCGTCGTCGCCGACGCCGAGTACCCGGTCCTGCAGGTCGTCGGCGTTCGAGTCCGGGGCGCCGACGACTGGCGGACCGTCTGGGAGGGATGGGGCCGTGAGAGTCGCCCGTGAGGGGTCGAGGATGTCGGCCACTGCGAGACAATCGCAGAGGCTCGGTCGGCCCACGCCGTGGGGAATCATCGCGCGGGGTCGTCGGCCAGTTCAGCGAAGCTCGTCCAACACCCTCTTCGCCGTCTCCACGAGCCGAGGCAGCGACACCTCGACGACTCCCAGTCCTTGGGCCGCCCGTGCTGATTTCGTGCGTCGCCCCAGACGACGAGGGCCCCCTCGGCCTGCTCGCGGGTCACGATCTCTTCGGCGACCATCAGACCCACGCACTCTGCCGCCGTGAGCGAAGGCGGCTTCTTGCCCGAGGTCCGACGCGCCCGCACGTCGTCGCTCACGAACACGAGCGCGCCGGCCTTCGCGGTGTCGCGAGCCTACGCGATGGCCTCTGCCTCCCCCTTGTCGACGCCCTCGCGGCGCAGCGCCTTCGCGGCTCGGTGCGCGGGCGTGCGGGCGAGCACCGCTTCGACTCGCGCGCTCCCATCGGCAACAGCGGGGTCGAGCTCGTCGCGGATCGAGTTGAGCTCGTGCTCGTACACGAAGCTCGTCCAGACGACCTCCAAGGGCGAGCCGAGCAGCGGCTCGAGCATCCCGAGGTTGCGGAGGTTGAGGGTCGCGTCGGCGTCCAGCAGGAGGCGCACGTGGTCAGCCCTCCCGGTCCTCCGGGCGATCGAGCGAGAAGTAGTCGAGCACCCGCTCCAGCTCCTCCGCGGGCGTCACGCCGAGAAGCCGCGCGTAGCGATCGCGCCCGATCCGACCGCGGCTGTAGGCGAGCGAAGCGAGCCGCGCCACGTCGGTGCGCCTCTCGTGACGATCGTTCGCACCCTTCGCCGACACGGCGAGGCGACGTTCGGCCTGTTCACGTGGAACATCTACGAAGAGGCACGCCGGTACCGCGCGCTCTGCGAGGCCGCCGGCGCGCCGCTGCGGTGGTGGTACGTGTGGTGGACGCTGCACCTGACCGGGGCCGCGCTCGTCGTTGGCGGCTGGCTGTTCGTCGTGGTCGTCGGCTGAGATCGCCGGGCGATGAACTTGAAGCAGGTGGGCGCTGGGCCAGCCCCAGGGGCGCGCGATCACGGCGACGGCGCGGCGAGCTCCCGCTACGGCGCTACGGGTTGGCGCTCATCCAGAGCCTTGGATCGGAAGGAACGGTGCGTCGATAGCTCGTGCAGAAGGGCGCCCGCGGGTGGCCGGCCCGCCGCGGGCTGCGGCACCGTCGCCCCTCGGGCTCGACGTACGCCACCGACCTGCCCGTCGCGTTGTCGAAGAGGACGATGAGGTTTCCGCGAAGGCCACGAACCTCCGTACCGAACGCCCGAGCGGCGGCGCCCAGCAGCCGTCGCCCCGAGCTCCCCACGCCGATGTTGCAGCTCAAGAAGTCGATTCGCTCGATGCCGGTCTCCCGCACTCGCTGGGCCACCTTGTAGATCATTCGCGACTGCTGGCTGAGCTCGGCCTCCTCGGCTCGACCCGCGAAGACCCGCTGCACGTTCTCGAAGTGGGCGGCGTGCGCGCGCAGGAAGCGAAGCGGCGCCATGGACACGTACCGATGGCCTCCTTCGCCGACCACCCCGTGGCCCAGGCCCACGACGAGCTGCCCTCCTCGACCCGCCCACTCGATCGCGCGGTTGAACGCGGCGAACGTCTGCGCGAGGACCGAGGTCATGTTCACGCGACTCGGGTGGTCGACCCGGGTCGCCATCACTCGCTGCGCAGACATCTCCGCGTCCCAGAGGAAGCGTCCGTCGCGCCACGGAGGGGTGTTGTGACCGTCCCTCATGTCGGCTTCATAGGCGTAAGCGGAGAAGAAGTAGGAGATTCGATCTCGGCTCGTTTGGTAGTGGTGATCGGGCACGACCCAGACTTCACGCATGGCTGCTCCTCAGGGGGTGGCACACAGAGACAGGTGTCCTGGACGACGGCCGTACAGCGCGGGGTCCGCGCGGACGGCCGCGGCCGGGGCGGGGCCGCCCAAGCCGTGTCCGACGCAGGCGACCGGCCGGCAGCCCGAGCCGTCGGCGGGCTCCAGGTAGCAGAACGTGCCCGACCCCATCTCGAAGTGATCCGTGCGCACGGCGGTGCGCAACGAGAGCGCCTCGACGCGCCCGCCCCGCAGGGACCAGCAGCGGAGCTCGTCGGCCTCGAGCCCACAGCATCGCCCGAGCGCGCAGCGCAGACCGCGCGGGACGAAGCCGAGGGCCAGCGAGGCCTCCTCACCTGCGGCGGGCGTGCACGACAGCGTCCCGGTCGAGCGAACGAGGCATCGATGACAGGCGTCGGTGCCGCCACCCACCACCGGCGCCTCGGACCCCGCGACGCGCCTCGCCTGCCGCCGCGACCACCGCTCGTCGCCGCACGAAGGCGGCTGCAGGGTGTGCGCGCCCGCCGGATGTAGAGCGACCATCTGGCGCAGGCCGGTGACGCCGGTGAGAGGGGTTCCATCGGGGAGCCGGGGCGGCTCGGGCAGGTACGGCCCGCGCGGCGGCGGAGGGCTGCCCCAGCACATGACCGCCCCCGTGTCCGAGAGGAGCGCGCACGTGTGCAGCCCGTCGGCGCTGATCGCCGTGACCCGACCATCGATCGGGATCCTCTGCGCGCGCGCCGAGCCATCGAGGTCTTTGCGGGCGAGCTGCTGGTGCTCGCCGTCTCCGAAGCAGTAGACCTCTCCGTCGGCCGTCAGCGCGCACACGTGGGCGCCCCCGCTCGCGAGGGCCACCGCCGGGCCGGGCAGCTCGATCTCGTGAACCCCGCGCGCGGGCAGCTCGCCGCCCGAGAGCTCCTCGAAGAACCGCCGCCCGACGCACCGAACCCGGCCGCCGGCGATCGCGCAGACGACCGGAACGTAGTCGGTGACCTCGAGCACCGAGCCGGTCGGCGTCGGGGCGGCCGGCGCCTCGTCACGCGACGCCTCGCCCGCGTCGCACCCCGCGCCCCCGCATCCGAGCAGCGCCGCGCCGACGAGCAGCGGGGGGAACCAGGGCACGCGCGCGCGCCGGTCGCCGGGGTTGGGCATCGCCCGCACTCTATCGGCCCACGCTGGAAACTGTTTCGGCTCCCGTCACGATCGGGGGTCGATGGCGCCGACGCGGCGCTTCGCCCGGTCGATCACGTCCCGCTCGTGCGGCTGCGCGAGCGGGAGGTCGAGACTACCGAGCCGCGCGCCGTCGCCTCGTGAGGATTCCCGCGATCATCCGCAACGCTTCCATCGCCGGTCCGATAGCGGAGGCACCGACAAACCGGTGCGGGTGTGGAAGCCTGACGGCGCGGCATGAAAACCAGCGACGACGCGAAACGGAATTGGCGGCCCCGCTGGGCGCTGGCCGGCCTCGTCTTCGCTCGGCTCGTGAGCCTGTTCGTGTTCCAGCCGGAGCCGACCTCGGGACAGAACGCGAACGCCGCGCTCTTCGACTGGGCGCACACCGTCCTCCTGCTCGCAGTGAATGCGGGTTTCCTCGGGGTCGTGCTCCACGGCTATCTCCGCAGGCCGCGCGTCGGCGGGGAGCGTGCGGCGATCGCTGTGTTCGCGTGCGCGCTGCTCGCCAGGATCCTCGTTCTCTCGATCCCGAGCGCCGACCAGATGGCGGAGCTCTTTCCCCTCTACCTCGCCGCAAAGAAGCTCGCGGGACCCGCGGAGGTGGCCGCCTGGGTCTTCCTCGTCTTCGCGCCGCTGGCGCGACGCTCTTCGCGCGGCCATCCGCTCGGCGTCGCCGCGCTCGGTCTCGTCGGCTTCGGCCTGGGCTGGAGCCTGGTCGGGGCGCCCAGCGCCTTCGTGTCCGTGCCGGGCGACGGGTGGATCTACGTCGGGCGCGAGCTCGGTGTCCTCGGCTGGCTCCTGTTGGGGTTCGAGTGGCGATCTCGCCCCGCGCAGGAGCCGCGTCGCTGGCTCCTCTGGGGCGCGTCCGCGACCACGATCGCCATCGCGCTCGCCGCGCCCATCGCCGCCGTCTCGGCCCTCCACCCCGCCTCGGTGTCGTGGATCGTCGCCACGCTGGCCTTCGCGCTCTGGGCCGCCGTCCTGTCGCTCGGGACGCGGGACGCGTGGGCGCCCACGCTCGGAGCCGCGCTCGGCGCCGCAGCGCTCGCGGGCGGCGCCGCCTTCCGCCTGCTCGCCGACCGCGAGCCCTACCGAACGGGCATGGAGGCGTGGGGGTTCGACGCGCACGCGGACGTCGCCACCGCGGTGGTCGTCATCCTGACAGCCGCGTGTGCCGCAGCGGTCCCGACGCGGACACGCCCGGCGGTGGTCTTCGGCGTCTGCGTCGTCATCGCCGCCGTTCAGGTGTTGGTCGGAGATCGCGACGCCGCGAGGCTCTCGGCGATCGCGCTCACCCTCGCGGCGGTGGCGCTGTGGGGTTGGAGGCAGGGCAGCACGCTCGACGGTGCGGGCGCCGACGAGTAGCGGGTCGAACACCAGCCGGGCGTCGCGAACACGCCTGGATACGCAACCTCTCGAGCGGCAGGCCGATGCAACGTGGGTGCGCCGCGATGCCGAGATGACCGGGTCGGAGGGGGCCGCTGACCGTCGTGATAGCGTCCCGCGACGAGTGGAGCGCTCGGAACCAGCGCCAGAGGGACACCGCACCCACTTCCCCGATCTGGCCCTCGTCCTCGCGGTTCACCTCGGTGGTCTTCTTGTGGTGAACGCGCTGCTCGCGATGCACCCCTCGGAGCTCATCGGCCTGCTGGCCAACGCGTGGACCCTCGGGGCCTACGCCGTGGTCCTCTGGCTGACGTGGAGACGGGTGAAGAGCCCGTCGTTGCGCCCCGCCGCGCTCGTCGCGTCCGGCTTGCTCCTCACGAGCCTGGTCGCGCGCGTGGTGCTGGTCGCCATCCCGCTCCTGTTCCCGAGCTGACACCGACTCATCCGGTCGTGCGTACGTGGGCCGCCACGGGCACGATCCTCGGTCTCGTCGTGCTCGGCGTCGCGCCCTCCCTGGGTCGCGACGACCGGCCGCGGTGGGTGTCGCTCCCCGCGCTGCTGGTCCTCGGCGCGGAGGTCGGGTGGCGCGTCGCAGCGACCCCAGCCATCGGCGCGCGGCCGTTCGGCGACGGCTCGATGTCGCTCGCCCGGGAGCTCGCGCTCGTGGCCTTCCTCGCGCTCGGCTTCGCCCGACGCGCCGAGTCGACACTCCCCGCACGGGACCACGAGCCGGTCGCGTGGCTCGCCGCGGTGGCGACGGCCTCGTTGGTCGCCGAGCCCATCGTATCGAGCGTCGCGGGCTCGCCTGCTTCCGTCACGGCGGCTCTCGGTGCCGCCGCCGCGCTTCTATGGATGGTCACGCTGGCGTTCGATCGCGGGACTCGCATCGCCAGCGTCGTAGCCTCGTGTTCAGCAGCGTGCGCGCTCGGCGCCGGCCTCGCATGCCTGGCGGCCTCGGGTCACCCGATCCTGACGCAGGTCCTGGCGACGGATCTGTCTGCCGAGCCTGGCTCCTGGCCACGCGGCGCAGTGGACTTCACGGTCGTCGTCGCCGCGTTCGCGGCGGCGGTCCGCGTAGCCGACCGGTGGTCCGTTGGGCGGCGGCTCGCGTTGGCCGTCGTCGCGACGGTGCTAGCGACCATCGTGCGTGCGACCCCGTATGGATTCGTGCCGGCGGCGTGGTTGCCGGCTGTCGTCGGTCTAGTCGTCTCGCTGGGCTGGGGAGCGCTCGAGATCCGGAGGAACCATGGTGCTGTTTCAGTCCCCTAGCTGGTCGGACGTTCGAGGACTCCCGGGCCAGCCCAACCTGCACGCCCGCATCTTCTTCCAGCGCGATCGCTACAACCTCGATCCACGGGACGAGTGGGTGATCGAGCGGCTCTCCAGGAGGTACGGTCCGGTCCTGCTCGGCGCACGGATCGAGCTGGTCTGCATCGGCCACTGCGACTGGAGAGCCAGCGAGCGGCACAACGAACGACTCGGGCAGAACCGCGCGAACCGGGTCGCCGAGGAGTTCACGAACCGTCTCCGCGGGGCACCCTTCTTCAGCTGCTGGGGGGCGTTCACCCAGGGAGAGAGGCGGGCGACGCCGTTCGCCGATCGGGATCAGATGGCGTTCGAGCGGCGCGTCGACGTCTGGTCGAGCTACGTGCGCCGGGAGGTACCAGCACGTCGAGAGCAATCCGTTCCGGATCTCGGGGCGGGTGGAACGTCGGGAGCGCATGACCCGGCGCGTCTTCGAGAACGCCCCGACTCCGACCAACACCGCGAGCCCCGGAGCCCCGGATCCGATGCGAGACGCGTTCAACGACCTCTTCGGGCGGCTTCTCCGCAGCGACGGGGAGATGGAGCAGTTCTTGTTCGGGGACGAAGACGAGGCCCAACGCCAGACGGCCCGATTCCCTGCGGGCTATCGCGTCAACGAAGTTCGCATCTACGCGATCGACGAGGTCCGGACCGGGCTCAGCGTCGAGAGTCAGTACCAGCGGTTCGAGATCGACTACAGGTGGGGCCCCCCGAGACCCCGCGTGCGCGTGATTCGAAAGACGGTGTATCTCCGGAACGGTCGCCGCACGGAGACCCCCGGGAGGATGGAGTCCATCCCGCGCCGAGATGCGGATCGAGAGCCGCTGATCTTCCCGCCCGATCCGTGAGGACGGCCCCCGATCGTGGTTGAGCCGGTGACCGGCCTCCGCGCCGTCCCGCGGGCCTCGACGAGCTGTGCAGGCGAGCGCCAGACACTCATCTCCCGCGGCGCGGCCGAGTCGTGAGTGGCTCCATGGGCGAGAGCTCCCAGTCGGCATCGACGTCGCCGGGACCAGGCTCATCGTGCTCGCGACGATGGCAGCGCGGCATCTGACGACCGTCGCTGTGAGCTGAGAGCAACCTCAGCTCAGGAACAGCCGCATGCGCTGCTGGAGCATCGCGCGGTCCAGGATCCCCGTGTAGTTGAGGACCTGGAGGTCGAACGGGCGTTCGGTCTTGGAGTAGTCCGTCCACTCCTCGGCGATCCACTTCATGTCCTCCGCGGAGATCAGCGCCACGTCCGTGTCGGTGCCGGACTGCGCCTTCAGCCGGAGCGCGTTCTCGAGGGCGACGGGCTGAATGTGCGGCGCGATGATCAGGAAGCAGGTGACGCGTCGATCGGAGTCGCGGATGTAGCGCTTGAACTGGTTCAGGTGGACGTTCGGGAACGAGTAGTCGGACTCCTTGCTCTTCGTGTCCCACATGAAGAGCACGTCGCCGTGGCCGAACTCCAGCACTCCGTCGGCGTGCTCCGAACCCGGGGTCGGCACGTGCGCCAGACGGAGCTTCTGCTCGAAGAGGTAGCGCGTGGCCTCTTCGAACGCGTTGTCCATGTGCTTGTCCTTGCCGATGACGTTGTTGCTCAGCAGGTTCTGTCGGTCGCGCCGCGCGAGCTCTTCGTAGTACTGAAAGAAGATCTCGCGGGGATCGGCTTCTTCGCTCACCTCGACCACCCGCAGGTTCGCGAAGTGGGAGATGATGTTCGCGGCTTTCTCGGCTTTGCTACCGCTGGAGCGGACGCCCGGGAGCGCCTTGCAGAGGTCTTGGAGGTCGGCGATGCCGAGCACGTGCAGCGCTTCGCTGGGCTTGACGGCCGCGTCGATCACCCGCTCGCACTGCTCGTCCTTCTTTCCGGAGATCGGCAGCTTGTTCGCTTCGAGGATGGCCTTGAGCTGCTGCTGAGTCAGCCGGCCGAGGAGCAGCAGGAACGCGCTGCGAGACAGCTCGATGCCCAACGCCTCCTTCACGCCCGGAGCGATCTCCTCCGGGAGCACGTAGAAGGCCTCCTTCTCGGCGCGGTTGCAGTACAGCACGACGCCGCGCTTCTGCAGATCCGTCAGGGCGGCCGTGATCTCGCTCGGCGCGTGCGGGCGGTTGTCCTTGGTGGGGAACTTCCCGAGCTGCGCCTGGAGGAGGAAGTGATCGCGCTCCCGCAGCCCCAGGTGATCGCGCAGGCGGATCAGCAGGTTCATCTCGTCCGAGCTGATCCGGTCGTCCTCGAGCGCCACCTCGAGCACCGTCCGATACGTCTCGAGCTTCGCCTGATCCTTGTAGCGGAGGACGCCGTCGTCCTTCGCCCGGTCGATCACGTCCTTCTCGCGCGCCTGCGCCTGCTCGATCAGCTCCGCCTCGGTCAGTCGGTGATCCTCCGCGGCGAGGAGCACCTTCAGGAGCGTCTTCAGCAAGACGTCCTGGTGAAACACGGAGTCGCGCTCCAGCTTCGTGGCGATGTGCTCCTCATCCGCCAGCTCCTTGCTGTTGCGGATGATCAGGTCGCGCGACGCTTCGAGCTCTGGCTTGTGAAGGTCACGCGTGAAGCTGTCGATGATCCGGTGCAGATACGACTTCGACATCTGCTCCACGGCTTCTTCGATACGCATTCGGACTCCCCCTCTCGGTGCGCGGCCACCGTAACAGACTCACTCGACGTATCGTGCGACGACGAAGCTCGGCCCACGTACGCGTCATCCAGCACTAGTTCGCGAGCGCAACTTGCGCCGCGGGAGCCCGCGTACGCCCCGCCTCCTCGCGCTCGATCGCGACCGTCTTCCGGTACTCCTCCGCCTCCGCCATGGTCACGAACGTGACCACGCCGTGGTGCTTGGCGACCGCCTTGCGGATGTCATCGATCGACACGCGGAAGAACTCCTTGCGGGTGTTCACGCGGTTGACCCGGCGCTGCTCGAACTCCGCGTGCAGCGCCCGCTCCAGGGTCGGCGCGTCCTCGCTGTAGATCATGGCGTGCACGTCGAACGTGAAGGGGACGGAGGCGTCCCCGAGCTCACGGACGCGGAGCATGGGCTCGAAGCGTCGCGTCATGCCGATCTTGAAGACGCCGTCCCCGAAGGAGCCGAGGTTCGAGATCACGTAGACGTGCCCCGAGCGGGTGAGCTGCGCCCGGGAGATGGCCCTCGCCTTCCGGTCGAGCGCCTCCTTCAGCTCGTTCTCGAGCTTGCTGACCAGCGCCGCGAACTTCTCGTGCTGCACACCGCTCGCCTTCGCGAGCTCGGCGCGCGCCTTCTCGAGCGCCCTTTGCTGTCGCTCCTCCTCCTTCTCGGCCTCGGCCTTCGCCTTGTCGATCTCCTTCTGCGCTCGCTGCTCTTCGCGCATCTGCTCCTTGATGCGGCGCTGCTCCTCTTTCTCTCGCTGGAGCGCCTCGTGATGCTCATGCGTCAGGTACAGCTCCTGCAGCTTGAGCTCCAGGTAGTCCCGCGTAATCCAGACGTTCTTTGACTTTCCGAGCTTGTTGACGGCCTCACACGACTTGACGAGGCGAGCCTCCATTTTGTCCACGTTGTTGTAGCGGACCTTCGTCATGGCGGCGTCGCATTCGCCGTTGAACGCCCGCAGCATGAGCTTGATCTGCTCCCGAACCATCTTTCGGCCCTTCGCGCGGCTGCCATCGACGGTCCAGTCGCTCGGGCAGTTGGCGGCGCCGTCGTTCTTGACCAGCTGTTTCTGGCGGTCGCGAGTCTGTCGAAGCGCGTGCTTGAACTGCTCGGAGTCCGTGAAGCTGTAGTGAGGTCGATAGAAGCCGAAGGACTGCATCTCGAGCTCTTCTTCGACCGCGCCTACCTCCGCCTGGAGAACCTGTAGGCGGTGCTGTCCATCGGCCAGTTGCTGGTGCAGCTGTCCCAGCTGTTGTTGCGCCACTTGTCCCTGCTGCTGGACCTCGTGCTGGCGCCGCGCGAGCTCCTGCTGAGCGTGAGCGAATTGCTGTTTGGCCGCGTTTCGCTGCTGCTCGACCTCGCGATGTGCCTGCTGCCGGTACGCCTCGATGTCGCGGATTGGCGCGTAGCGAGCGAGGCGCTGCTTGGCCTGGAAGAAGAGCCAGAAGAGCACCACGCAGACGCAGAACGCGATCGCGAGGAGGGCCATGAGGAGTGCAGTGACCATGGAGCAATCCAGAATGCCCGAAGTCCTACCGGTCGCTCAACTGAACAGATGGTGATCAAGGTGGATTGACACACCGCGAGGCTTGCCGACAGCGGCTGTTCTCGCCGACGCTCGCCCCGTGGAGATCGACGACGAGACGCTGAGAACCTGGAAGTCCCGGCTCGACCAGGCCGAGCAGGACGACGGCTGGCGCGAGTTCTGGGAGACGAAGCGCGAGAAGCGGCGCGAGGTTCTCCCCGAGATGGTCGCCCTGCTCGACGACTTCCTTGCCGACCGCGTCGGGCTCGAAGAGCTGCGCGCGCAGTGGGATCGCAAGACCCGCAAGGAGTGGGACTACTTCGGGTTCAAGGGCTTCGGCGGCGCGATGTTCCTGAACATGATGGTCAAGCACCTGCCCGAAGCGGCGGGCGTCGCCGAGGTGCTGCGGGGCGTGCTCCCCCTTCCGGACGATGAAGGCGCGGCCAACGAGAAGCTCGAACGGCTTCGTCGGTACCTGCAGCGGCAACGCGACGAGGGGCACCTGACGGCATCCCAGGCCTCCGAGTCGAACATCCCGTTCTTCGTCTCGAGCTTCTGGCACATCCAGGAACCGGCGGCCTGGCCGCCCTACTACGCCTCCGTCCGCGAGGCGCTACGGAACACGGCGCTCTTCGAGAAGGGCCCGGACCCCATCGAGAGCTACTTCGCGTTCCGCGACGCGCTCCGGTCGCTACGCGACGCGCTGGGCCAGGACGTCTGGGAGCTCGAGGCGCTGTGCGCGTGGGAAGAGCCGGCGCCCGAGGAGCCCGAGGACGACGCGGACGAGGAGCCGACCCACCGTGTCTGGCTCATCGCCCCGGGCCCCAACGCCGCGCTGTGGGAGGAGCAGCACCGAGACGGGATCATCGCGATCGGGTGGGGACACCTCGGCGATCTCTCGCGATTCGATAGCCGCGAGGAGATTCGCGACCGACTGCAGGAGCTGAGCGGGTCGAAGCGCCGGCCCACGAACGACGCCAACGCCTGCTACCAGTTCGCGCACGAGATGAAGCCCGGCGACGTCGTCGTGGCGAAGAAGGGCCGCACCCAGGTGATCGGCTACGGCCGGGTGACGAGCGAGTACCGGTACGAGGCGGAGCGGGGCGAGTACGGCAACGTCCGCGACGTGGACTGGCAGCACAAGGGCGAGTGGACGCCGCGCGAGCGGCCGCTCGTGCTCAAGACGCTCACGGAGATCACGCAGTACCAGGAGCTCGTGCAGCAGATCATCCGCGCCATCGGCGTCGAACGTGACCCCGACCTCGAGCCCCACGACGACGACGAGGCCGCGAACGTCGTCGCCTACGACCTCGACGACGCCGCGGCGGACCTGTTCATCGACCGCGACGAGATCGAGCAGGCGTGGGCGCTGCTCCGCTACAAGAAGAACCTCGTGCTCACCGGTCCACCGGGCGTCGGCAAGACCTTCGTCGCCCGGCGGCTCGCGTACCTGATGCTCGGCGAGAAGGACCGTCGGCGCGTCGAGGTCGTGCAGTTCCACCAGTCGTACTCGTACGAGGACTTCGTCCAGGGCTACCGGCCCGACGAAGCAGGCTTCGTGCGCCGCGACGGTCCGTTCCTCCGGATCTGCAACCTCGCCCGGCAGGACCCCGACTCCGCCTACGTGCTCATCATCGACGAGATCAACCGCGGCAACCTCTCGAAGGTGCTCGGCGAGCTGATGATGCTCATCGAGGCCGACAAGCGCAGCGCCGAGTGGGCGTTGTCGCTCTCCTACGGGGACGAGGGCGAGCGTTTCCACGTGCCGCCGAACCTCTACCTCATCGGCACCATGAACACGGCCGACCGCTCCCTCGCGCTCGTCGACTACGCGCTGCGCCGCCGCTTCGCGTTCTTCGGCGTCGCCCCCGGGTTCTCGTCACCCAACTTCACCACCGTCCTCAAGCGCCTGGGCGCGGGCCCGGGGCTGCGCGCGCACATCCAGACGGGGATGGCCGAGCTGAACGAGCGAATCCGGAGCGACCCCGCGCTCGGCGACGGCTTCGAGATCGGCCACAGCTACTTCTGCGCGGCGCCGGACGGAGGGACGGCCGACGAGAAGTGGTTCGCCAACATCGTCCGCTTCGAGATCGAGCCGCTGCTGCGCGAGTACTGGTTCGACTCGCGCGAGACCGTCACCGCGGCGCTCACCCTGCTCGAGGAAGAGGGCGAGTGAACGTCCCGGTCGAGAACCTGTACTACCTGCTCTGCTACGCGTGGGATCGGCTCGACGCGATCGATCTCGTCGACGTCGACTCCGTGGGGGGCCTCGAGCCCGACGCGCTCCTGGCCCAGATGCTCCGCGACGCCGTCGGCGCGCTCCTCAAGCGAGGCCTGGACCGCGGCTACGTCGACCGGAGCGACGACCTGCGCGTGCCGCGCGGCAAGCTCGACCTCGGCTCGACCCTGAAGCGGAACCTGCGCCTGCAGAAGCGCGTCGCCTGTGACTTCGACGAGTTCGAGCGCGACGTCCTGCACAACCGCCTGATCAAGTCGACGCTGCTCCGGCTCGCCCGGGTGGCGTCCCTGCGCCGAGGGATGCGGACCGACCTCCACCAGCTCGCGCAACGGATGACCGGCGTGGCCGTCGTCGAGGTCCGGCCCGACAGCTTCGGCCGGGTCCGGCTTCACCGGAACAACGCGCACTACGCGTTCGCCCTCGCGGTCTGCGAGCTGGTCCACCGCCACCTGCTCCCCGCGCAGGTCGCCGGTGAGTGGCGCGTCCAGGACTTCCGCGGCTCGGACCGGGAGATGGGCCACCTCTTCGAGGCGTTCGTCCGCAACTTCGTTCGCCGCGAGATGCCCGACGTCCGCCCCATCCGGCCGCGGACCTACCGGTGGCGCGCCGAGGCGGTCGGCGACTCACCGCCGGAGCTCCTCCCGCGCCTCGTGACGGACATCCCCCTCCGGCTCGGCGATGGCAGGGTCATCGTCGAGTGCAAGTTCACCAAGCACCCCCTGATGACGAACCAGTCCGGCAAGAAGCGGCTGCGCCCGAGCCACCTGAACCAGCTCTTCGCGTACCTGTCGAACGTGGGCACCGAGTGGCGCCCGCCGGCCGCCGGGCTGCTGCTCTACGCCGCGGTCCACGAAGACCTGGATCTCCACTACCGCGTTCACGGTCGCGACGTGCTCGTGCGGACGGTCGACCTCGCCCGGCCGTGGCGGGTGATCCACGCCCAGCTCGAGGGGCTCCTGCGGGACGCGCTCGCGCCGCGGCCTCGCAGCTCCCGCGGCGTGAGCAGGTCCACCAGGGTGCGCTGGTCCGACCCGTCGGACCCGGATGGACCGCCGCGCCGCGGCCGTCAGCCCGCGAGCCGATAGCTGGCGACGCTCGGCAAGTACGCCACGACGCCTTCGCGCACACAGACCGGCGCCGGCGCGGCCCGCAACGCCGCTTGCACCACCGCGGCCAGGTCCGCGTCATACGGAACCTCGCCGCGCACCGCGTCGAGCATCGGCCGCGCCTCCTTGTCCTTGAAGCCCATCGAAGTGAGCGCCTCGAACGCACCCGAGAACGCCTTCGCCACCCGCGCGTCCGCGTCGGCTGCCCCGTACGGCCGCCCGTCGGCGTGGAAGAACCCGAACCCCGTCGAGTACCGACCGGTGATGTGAAGCGCACCGCGGTGCACGGCCTCGTGATGCTGGTAGCACAGGGGGATCATGCGCTCCGGGTCGTGTTGCCCGCCCTCGCTGCGCAGGTCGCAGTGGTGTACGTGCTTGAACGCCGACAGAAAGCAGCCCGGCATCCCGCAGCAGCCGTCGTGGCGGGCGATGACCTGGCGCCGGACCCTGGGCGGGATCGTCTGCGTCGCCCGCGGCGCCTCCCCCGGCCCGTCGACGCGCCCGATCTCGGTCGCGTCGCAGCGCGCCATCTCCAGCGTCGCCTCGTCGACCGGCACGCTGTCGCCACCGGCGACCATCCGTGCACGGCCGTGCACCGGGTCGACCGCGATGGCGATCTGGAACGCCGCCTTGCCAGCGTCGCGCTCGCCGCCCCCGCCGAGCAGCGCCAGCGCGAGCTCGGTCGCGAACGCCGAGTCGTCCACCGACTCTCCGGCGTCGCGGACCATCGCCGCGCGCGCCTCCTGGAGCAGCGCGTGCGCCTGCGCCGACAGCTCGAAGCTCACCCGCGTCGTGCGGTCCTCGACCTGCGGCGCGTCCCCCGGCGAAGCGCCCCGCTCGAGCCCGCGGACCATGCGCGACAGCTCCGTGCCCGTCCGCCCGCTCGCCTCCTCGAGCCACTCGCTCTCATTGTCCGCGGTGGCGGTGCGGACGAGCTCGCGCACCGCGGTGTAGCCGATCTCCCCCGCGCGGAACCGAGCCGTCACCTCGGGCAGCTCGACGAGGCGACGCGCGACGCGCAGCCGGTCCTTCACCGCGCGCGGCGACAAGCCACACACCCGCTCGCCGTACTCGTAGATCGAGGCGTAGCCGAAGGCAGAGAACAGCTCCCGCTCCTCGGCGGCGAGGAGCCAGCCGCAGAGATCGAGCTCCGCTCCGTGCAACCGCTTGGCCGCCTCGCGGCAGGCGGCGTGAACGTCCTTGTCGGACAGGTGTGAGTGGTCGACCAGGGGCATTGGTCGATGCTAACAGCACACCTGTTCAGTGCAACGTGTTTTGAGGAAGATTGGCGTATTGATTGGCGGACTGTGCCGGTTGGCGGCGACGGAGGCCACGCCGCGACCCTCTCAACCCCGCCGCACGTGAACCCGCAGGCCCAGGTGCTTGGCCAGCCCGCGCGCGCGGTCGCGAAGCTCCGCCTCCCACTCGCGAAGGCCCGCGCGCGTGAGCGGGTGGTACTGCAGCGTGCCGAGGAGCAGGACCTCGAGCGCCATGCTCTCCATCACGTCGATGTCGTCGCGGTAGCCGACCACCGCGAGCGCGCCGGTGCGCCGGAGGAACCGGTTGAGCGACTGCCCATGGACCGCCAGCGTCGCGCACGAGCCGAAGTACATCACCCGGCCTTCGCAGCGCCCCTCGAGCAGGTCCGCCAGCTCGTCGGTAACGCGGCGGTGCGAGCGGTTCCCCAAGATCTCACCCATGGGGGCACATAGACGCCGCGCCAGGGACATTCTGAGAAGTCTCAGCCCGTCGGGCCCCCTCAGTCGTCAGCTTTGGCCGGGGCGAACATCTTGATGAACTTAAGCGATTGCCCTTGGGGCAACTGGCCGTCAAACACTGAGTAGAGATCACGGAAGGTGTTGTTGAAACGGTAGATCTCTCCAAAGCCCGCACCTTCCTTCGTGAGGACGCGTTCCTTTTGAGCCAGGTCAACGAGTTCATCCCGTAACCGAGCCCGCTCCTCCGAGACCCGCTTGCTATGTACAGTCGTGACCTTGCGAGTGGCTATTGTGCGGAACATGTGTAGAAACTTCTTGAAGACGTCCGCATGCATCTCAGGAAGTAGATCGTCGAGGATTGAGCCTCTCTCGCTGTAGTATGCAGCCCATGGATGCACTGCATTCGGCCAGGAGATATCTAGGTCTGAGCGTTGACCAGCAACGTGCACCCTTCGTGCAAAGCCACTATAGCTGCCCGAGATGAGAAGGACGCCCCCTTCGTGGCCCGGTTCGGGGCGGCGAACGTGCACGGTGTCAGCGCGCACTTCCAGAACACCGGGCGTCTCAACGTAGACATCGGGGGCCAGGACAAAGTTCTGCGACACCGCGCCGAGGACGATATCACGCTCCACTCCTGAGATGACGGTGCGCTCGAGCCGACGAGGGAAGTGTATGGGCCCTGGTCCATGAATTCTCATTCGAGCCACACAGGCGCACGAATCGTCGGCGTGCACTTCGACGTACTCTGTGCCAACTGCGTCCTCGAAGATGGCAAAGTGCACATTGCTCTCCTGAGCAGAGATGCTTTCTAGAACCAAACCAATATCAGCGGCGTGGATGGTCGCGGTCTGATCTCCTCCTCTCTCCGAGGATGCGGCGATGTAGAACTGTGCCAGAAGGGGTGTTGGCAAGTAGCCGATATCACCCCCACACATCCGGCGCCATTCTGCTTCACGCGCCTCAGTATCGGACAGAAGTGCCCAGCTAGAGACAAACTCGGAGAAGACAAGATTGGCGAATCCGCCAAACTGTTCGCCAATGAACGGGTGGATTGGCAGTTGGATCTCAAGAACATCGTTATAGGCCTGGTGATCTTCACGCGAGACACTCTGAGGCACAGGCACCCGCGCTCTGTCCGCGCCCCGTGCGAGCAACCTGCGGCACTGTTCCTCGGGTGTATACACTTGGGTCCAGTCTACGGCCTCCAAGCGGGAGCCACGCTCTCGAAAAGCGTTATGGAACTTCCCTTGCTCACGAATAAGTAGGTCAGCAACTATCTGACGAAGGATGCCCCACTGAGACCCGCTCCCAGACAGATCCTCGATGTCGTTCTTCAACGCGCGGTAATTCTCGAACCCTAGGTACTCAGCAAACGCCTCCAGTACCGGGGCGTAGCCAAGGAAGGAACGCGAGTGCTCAGTCCACGGCAACGCCCCTTGTGATCCTGAGCTTAGAAGCTCATCTACATTTTCGAAGAGAAGATCCCGCGCCTCTTCGAAGGGTTGGCGCTGCACCCGGTGCTTCTGTTCTTCTTTCCGCCGCGCCGCAAGATCATCAAGTTGAATGTCGAGGAAATCCCTCGCCGCAACTTCATCGAAGAACTCGATTTCAAGTGTGCTCGCAGCAACCTGGCAATCCTCTAGGATCATCTCTGCGAAAGCAACACTATCGCGTCGACCGAGTAGAACTAGCCCCGGGCTCGAGGACGTTGCCCGAAAGAGATCCCCGATATCACGGATGAATGCCTCGAACCCTGCGTCTCCAGCTCGAGCCTGCGCCTCGTCCAGCGCGTCGATGATGATGCATCGATCTCCATTCTTTAGGTCCGCAACCACCTCTCCATACCTACTGGCACCCAACAGCTTGACCAGCGTACCGTGAAGTGTATTGTCTCCAACCGTGAAATGGGACAGGTTCCAGAGGGGTGATCCCGTTGCTACGGCAAGTTCTCGGGCCAGTGTGGACTTGCCAACCGCGCCGGGAGCTTTCAGCAGCAAGACTGGGACCGGGGATGGGTCTTCGAGTGCCTGGGACACGGTTGGTTCAACGAACCTCCGTGACTGGCCCTCCGGGACTTCAATTCCGTGGCGTTGGTTGGCCAACGTCCATGACTGGGCACGCGGGAGTCGCGCGACAAGCTCTCCGAACGAGAGAGATTTCTTCGTAGGTTTGTCTTCCATGTCTCGCCTCCCCCTGGCCGACCCACTGGACCGCCATCTCATAGGCTTGACTGGTCAGCCTACCGGAACACATTTCACGTTGCCACCACTGCGTTGGCGTCTGCTCCAACGCAGGACCCGACCGGCCTGTGGGGCAAGGAACGCAGTCTAAAGCAGAGCACACGCGTAGCCTTGGGCCCATGTGCCACCACGGTGACTTTCCCTGGTCGTAGGTGGCAGTCGCGGTGTGTCGTGTCACTTCTGCTCGCCATCCCTCGGAGATACGCGTTCGTTGCCCGCCCGCTCCGCGTTGAGCACGAACAGCCGGTCAATGACGAGGTCGTTGAAGCGCTCGACGAGCTTGGCGTGGGCCTCGACGTCCTTGTCGTCGCTCGAGGCGGCGCAGTAGGGCGGGACCTCGATGGCCGACCAGGCGTCGTCGCCGGTGGCCTCGTGGTAGGCGCTCAAGACGGCGCGGTCCATCTCCTCGTGGAGGCGGCGTAGGTCCTCGATGCGCTGGTCGTGGCAGTCGGGGTCCTTGAGGAGGTTGTACGTCTGGGTGAGGCCCTGGTCGGTGTCGACCATGTAGCTGGCTCTGGCGTCGTACAAGGTTCGCCCCGCATGTTGAAGTGCGGGCGCTTCGTACCCCAGCTCGGGATGAGGAAAGGGGAAAGTCTCGAAGCAGTCGGTTGCTGCATATCGCAAGTCCGATCGCATGGATGAAGACAGAAGCCGTGCCCACGGCTCGTGAACTCTCGACTGCAATACCGCAAAGAACGCATCCGAGTGCGTAGCAAATACATAGAGCGTATTCGAAAACACCTGCCGAACTGGCTGGAAACTAAGCACAAGATGCTTGGTCACCTGTGACATGACTAAGCACCTATCAAGCGGCCGTATCGCCCGATACAGCGCCTCTGCCCGCTCGGCAAACTGCCACCACAACTCACGTCTAGATTTGCGGCGATTCAGATCGCGCTCAGGCTTGACAGTTTCTCGCAGGTGCTCAACTAGATCAGGCCAGCGATCGGACGCTTCTTGCAGCGATACAGTTCCAAGGTCAATGACGTACCGTTCGAACTCACAGCGAGGAGAAGAGTTGACTTCCGCACCACCAAGATACGGGACTATCCGTTCGTCGTATGCGGGCTCTTGCGCAACAAATCGACTTCTCTGGGTGGGCGACAGTATGAAACCGGTCCCGTACGGAATAGAACCTTTGAATACAACGCTTCTGTGCTCGGGGAGACGCCGTGGGTCTGCTCTTTCCGGTGCATGCAACAATCTCGAGTTGTACCTCGCTTCACCAAGGTACTTGTCAGCTATCCCCTTCGCACCGTGAACGATCGACACGATGACGTTCGCCGAACCTGGCCACGGCACCTCTTTCTCCACCCAGAACAGGACCTGGCCATCTTGAATCATCCATGCGAGGGAGGTCCGTCTTGAATCGACCTGAGAAATGGAGTTGGTAGCTACCAAGCCGAACGCACCGCAGCGACCAAGAAGATGATGGCAGCGTCGGAAGACATGTGCGCACAGATCCGCCTTTCCATGCGAATCGCGATGCGCCGTCGTGAGCCAAGAGAGGTAGTCTGCTCCCAAGTCGGCCGATATGTCGCGTCCACCCATGAACGGCGGATTTCCCACGAACGCGTCGAAGTACGCCTCCCCGTCCGTCTCCCACCCCGCCAGCGGGTCCGCCCGCTCCCCCCAGAACACCTCGGGGAACTCCAGCATCCAGTGAAACACCGGCAGCCGCTCGCGGATCTCGGTCTGCATCCCGCGCAGCGCGTCCTCGGCTTCGGCGTCCCCGCCGAGCCAGAGCTGCACGAGGTCCCACCGGCGCTCGAGCTCCTTGGCGCGGGCCTTCTTCTTGGACTCGGCGAAGAACGCGCCGACGATGACGTCGCCGACCAGGCGCGCGCGGTCGAGCGCATCGGCGGCGTCCTTCACCAGGCTCTCCTTTTCGAGCTGGGCCTCGGGTGACGGGTCGTTGGCCAGCTCGAGGATGCGCTGTCTTATCGGGATGGCCTCTTCGAGGGCCTGGTCGAGCTCGTGGCGGGCGAGCGCGACCTGCTGGCCCTTGGCCTCGGGCTCCCAGGTGAACGAGCGGATCTGCTCGAAGCTGAGGCCGACGAGGGAGTCGCCGTGGCGCAGGGCGTGGTCGAGGAAGGTGAAGGGGCGGTCGCGCGCGAGGGTGAACAGCCACAGCGAGAGCTTGGCGAGCTCGACGGCGGCCTCGTTCTTGTCCACGCCGTACAGGCACCGCTGCGCGACGAGGCGGCGGGCGTAGAGCACGGGGTCCTCGTTGGGGGCCTGGCTCGCGATCTCTTCGAGGCGGTCTTCTCTCGTCCACGCGGCGACGAGCTGGTCACCGAGGTAGCCGCACGCCGCGACGAGGAAGGCGCCCGAGCCCATCGCGGGGTCGCAGACCTTGAGCTCGAGGAGCTGGTCCGCGGTCGGGGTCTCGCCCATGGCGGCGATGAGCGGCTCGAGGGTGCGCTCGACGATGGGCGCGCTGAGGCTGCGCGGGGTGTAGTGGCTGCTCGTGCGGCGGCGCTCGGCGCCGGGCTGCAAGACGAGCTGGCCGGGGCGCGCGAGGACGTGGCTCTTGTCGCGGCGGCGGCCGGCGGCGCTGTAGTCCGACAGGGCGTCCTGGTAGGCCTCGGCGCGCGCGGCGTCGGTCAGGTCCTCGTCGGCGGCGAGCTCGTCGAAGCGGGCCTTCAGCTTCTTGCCCTGCGCGGTGCTGAGGCCGATCTCCTTCTTGAGCCACTTGGCGCGCTGCGACGCCTTCACCTCGAGCACCTCGTCGACGGTGAGCCACTGGCCGGACTTCACCCGGACGGCGGGCGCGGGCACGCGCTCGACGTGGTAGCCCATCAGCGCCTCGTAGACCGAGCCGATCTGCTCGACGTCGAGCGCCTTGTACGACAGGCGCTGGCCGTCGAAGACGATGAGGCGCTCGAGCACGCCGTAGACCGCGCCGTCGTCGACGGTGGGGACGGTGACCGCGGCCTGCAGGTCCGGCGCGTTCAGCGGCGAGGCGCCGGCGGCGACGCCCTCGAGGAACGGGTAGCGGTGCGGGTCGAACAGATCGCCGTGGCGCGGCGGCATGTGCAGCGCGCCGTGGTCGACGCCCATGAACACGGCGCGGAACACGGCGAGGAGCTGGCCCCACGCGCCGAAGCGCTGCGGCATCGAGTCGGGGTGCGCGCCCGCCTCCTCCTGCAGCCGGGCGAACAGCGCGAACACGCTGAAGTGCTCCTCGTACATCGACCGCTCGACGGGCAGCAGCGCGCGGTCCTCGGCGAACAGCAGGAACACGAGCCGCAGCATCACGGTGAGCAGGCCGCGGTAGACGTGGTCGTTCGGCCGGTCGAGCGCGTCGCGGAACACCTGCCCGTAGCGCTCGGGATCGCGCTCGGCCGCGGCCTGAAAGCCCGCGAGCAGGACCTGCAGCGCGTCGAAGACCTGGCCTGCGAGCTCCTCGGTGACGTTGGCCTGCCGCCGCCGGCTCTCGGCGCAGATGGCGGGCAGCGCGACGTCCTCGTCGACGCCGAAGAACCGCTCGACGTGCAGCAGCGAGACGAACGCGTCGAGGATGGGCCGGCCGCCCACCTGCACCATGTCCTCGAGCCGGAAGGTGACGTGCCCCGTGCTCTCGCCGTGCGGCGCGTAGACCAGCCGCAGCTCGTCGCGGTTGGTGATCAGCCCGATGGGCACGCGCACGTGCCGCAGCAGCCGGTCGAGCTTCGCGGTCGGCGGATAGCGCCACTCGCCGGTCACGTCCTCGGGGGCGTCGAGCGACAGCCCGCGCCCCGCCTCGTGCTCGGCCGCGAGGTCCCACACCAGCATCACGTACGGCGCGCCGGCCTTCGCCGCGTCGGTCGCGTCGGTGCCCTCGGGCACCTCGACGTCGAACTGCCGCTTCAGCGCGAGCGTCGGCCGCAGCAGCTGGTTGGCCTCCGGCACGTCGAGCGACAGCGCGGCCGGCAGCGCGTCGCCGCGGTCGAACAGGTCCGGCTCGAAGCCGAGGATCTCCTCGAGGAACGCGTCGAGCTCCTCGATCCGCGGCCGGGCCGCCTCGCCGTCGACGAGCTCGCTCGGCGGGCACAGCGCCTCGAACCGCCGCTGCAGCTGCGCCGGCCCCTCGTCGGGCCGGCCGACCCCGAGGTCGGCGAGCACGGTCGCCGAGAAGACGAGCCCCTCCGACGGCTGGACCATGCCCAGCCAGGTCTCGTGCAAGCGGCGGAGGTTGTCGCTCATCCCGCAGTTCTCGTCGCGCGCATCATTGCGGTGCCCTCAGGCGAACAATTCCTGAGCTTTTTGGATGTGTTCTTCCTGGATGTGCCTGTGCACGATTCCCATCGTCACCGCGACGATAGCCGCATCGTCGGCAAGGCCTGCAATCGGGACCCAGTCCGGGATCACATCCAGCGGCGACACGAAGTAAGCGAGCGCAGCTGCCACGCTCGCCTTCACCCAGAACGGGGTCTTGACGTCGAGCATGCAGTAGTACATGGCAGCCGCGTCCGGGATGAACGGGACCTTCCCGGCGAGCTTCCGTGCCTTGTCGAGAAACTCGGCGGCGACCTTGCGGTAGTTCGCCTCGGCCTCTTGACGTTCTTCTTCGGTGAACGTCTTCTTGCCGATGTGGTCTGGCTTCTTTGGGCAGTCCGTGGAGATATGCCCCTCTTCCTGACAGATTCCGCACTTCATCCCGTCCTCCTCACAACCTCGTCTCCGGCCACAGGACTACCAGCCCAACCGGCTCGAGCCTCGTCAGGGCGACCTCGTACAGCGCCTTGATCTGCTCGGGCTCGCGCTCCATCTCGCGGCCGATGCTCTGGTAGCGGGCGCGGAGGTGGTCCAGATCGCGCTCGACCTGGCGCTGCTGGGCGCGGTCGGTGGCGCTCTCGCCGAAGTCGAACGCGGTTTGGCTCAGGCGCGCGACCGAGCGCTGCACGTCGGCGCGCTGGGCCCAGAGGATCTTGCGGAGCGCGTCGGCCTCCTCGCGGCCGCGCTCGGTGAGCTCGCGGGTCGCGCGGTGCGCCTCCTCGTCGGCGTCGTCGCGGATGCGGCGCCACAGGCGCGCGAAGAGCGTGGGCGCGGCGTCGAGGACGCGGGCGCGGATCGCGTCGGGGACGCCGTCGAGCGACGGGGAGCGGGCGAGGATCTCCTCGAGCAGGACGATCGCGTTTCGGTCGGCGTCGTCGGCGAAGGGCTCGGTCTCGTCCTCGCGGCCCTCGACCCAGCGCGCGGCGACGCTGAGCAGGCGGTCGTGCAGGCGGGCGGCGCCGGAGCCGTAGAGGCACAGGCGGCCGAACGCGATGACGCGCACGAGGCTGTCGCGCGAGTTCTTGACGATGGTGACGCGCGACAGGTCGTGCGCCGAGTAGCCCTGCGCGACGAACCGGCCGAGCACGCGCTGCACGAACGGGTGGCTCAGGTGCAGGTGCACGAGCGCGCTGTTCATCTTCGGCGGCGGCTCGAACACGACGGGCATCGGGTCCTGCTTGCGCCACTGCCACCACTCTTCGTCCTTGGACTTGGGCGGGCGCAGGTGGTCGACGGTGCGCGTCCACGACGGCGGCATCTCGGGCAGCCGGAACACGCCGTCGCCCTGCTCGATGAGCGGCGCGATGCCCGACAGCTCGAGGCCGACGTCGAGCGCGTCGCGCAGCAGCTCCCGCCGGAACTCCATCACCGTCGCCGAGCGCGCGAGGATCTCGCCCGCCTCCTGGATCTCGGCCTGCAGCGCGGTCTGCTCGCTGCGCTGGGTCTCGAGCTCGGACTCGACCGACTCGCGGCCCTCGGGCCGGCTGGCGAGCTCGAGCTGCTCGGACGTCGTCTCGTCGATGCCCTCGGCCAGCGCGGCCTCGACCCGGTCCATCACCACCGCGCCGAGCGAGCCGAGCTCGCGCTGGATGACGTCGACCTTGTCGACGAGGCGCTCGAGGACGAGGTCCTCGGTGCGGTCGGCGTAGCGGAAGTAGTGGCAGCGGACCTGCTCGGCCGGCTGCAGCGTGCGGTCGATGCGCCCGTTGCGCTGCTCGAGCCGGCCGGGGTTCCAGGGGACGTCGAAGTGGAACAGGTCGGCGCAGTGGCCCTGCAGGTTGATGCCCTCGCGGGCCGCGTCGGTCGCGACGAGCACGCGGACCGGCGCCTCGTCGGGCGGCGCGTTGAAGTCCTTCTGCACCTCGGCGCGCCGGTCCTGGTTCATCCCGCCGTAGAGCTGCGCGATGCGCTCGTCGGCGCGGTCGGTCCCGCGGAACGCGGCCGCGAGCAGGTCGACGAGGTAGCGCCGCGTGTCGCCGTACTCGGTGAAGATGAGCACGCGCTCGCCCGTCCAGGCGCGCTCCTTCTTCGAGGGCTCGTCGGTCCCGCCGGGCACCGCCGCGGGGCACTGGTGCGCGCGGATCCAGTCGAGCAGCGCGAGCACCTTGGCGTCCGGCGTGCGCTGGTGCTGGCGGGCGAGCCCGAGCATCGCCTCGAGCAGCTCCTTGGCGCGCTCTTCGGGCGGCCGCAGCGCGTCGGTCGCCGCGGCGACCGCGTCCTCGTCCGCGGCGTCGAGCGTCTCGTCGTCCACGCCGAGCGCGTCGTCGTCGCGCACGCGCAGCGGCAGCGTGGTGCGGACCTTGGCCGAGCCCTCCTGCACGCGCTCGTAGTGCTTGTTCAGCGTCCGGTAGAACGCGGGCACGCTGCTGAGCAGGCGCTTCTGCAGGTGGATGAAGACGAGCTTGCCGCGGCCCTTGGTCGGCTTCATCAGCTTGGTGTACTCGGCGAGCATCCGGCTGAGCCGCAGCTCGACCGGCTCGCCGTCGTCGGCGCTCACCTCGCCGACGTCACGCGCCTCGCCGCGGGTGCGCGTGTCCTCGCTGCGGTCGTAGGTGACGGGGACGGACCTCCACCGGTCGCCGTCGGACTTCAGCTCGACCTGTACGAGCAGGCGCTTGGGGAAGTCGACGCCCTCCTGGCCGCGCAGGTCCTCCTTGAGCCGGCGGACCATCACGGGGCGCAGGCGCTCGGGGTCCTCGATCGGCACCGCGCGGGTGAAGCGCTGCGGGTCGAGGATCTCGAGCAGCGCGCTGAAGCTGTTGCTGTGCCCGTTGTGCGGGGTCGCGCTGAGGAACAGGCGGTTCTCGAAGCGCGGCGCGACGTCGCGCACCACGCGCGTGATCTCCGAGTCGGTGGCCCACTTGCTCGCGCTCGCGGGCGCCGCGACGTGCGCCTCGTCGAGGATGAGCAGCGACTTCCGCGCGCGGTCGCCCGGCTCGTTCGCGCCCAGCGTCTGCAGGTGCGCGAGCAGCGGATCGCGGTACTCGGGCCGGCGCACGATGGGGTGGCTGACGATGAACCGTCGGTGCGTGCTCCACGGGTTGACGCCGAACCCGCGCTCCTTGCGGCGCCGCGCGATGAACTGCCGGCTCATCACCTCGAACTGCAGCCCGAAGCGCTGCGCCATCTCTTCTTGCCACTGGAGCTGGACCGAGGCCGGGCAGATCACGAGCACGAACTCCACCCGCTGGCGGAGCAAGAGCTCTTGCAGCACCAGCCCCGCCTCGATGGTCTTGCCCAGCCCGACGTCGTCGGCGATGAACAGGTTCGCGCGCGGCAGCGACAGCGCCTTGGTCAGCGGCGTGAGCTGGTGCTGCATCAGCCGGATCCCCGCGCGGAAGGGCGACTGGAACAGCCGCGCGTCGGTCGCCGTCACCGCGTTCCACTTGAGCGCGTGCAGGTAGGCCCCGAAGTGCCGCGGCTGGTCGACGTGCTCGGGCGCCGGCAGCTCGCCCGACTCCGAGGGCAGCACGCGCGCCCCGAGCTCGAGCTCCCAGAGCGTCTCCATCACGCGCCCCTGGTCGTCGTCGTCGAGGCAGACCATCCGCACGCGCGTCGCGTGCTTGGGCTCCGGCGGCGGCTCCACGTGCTCGACCAGCCACTGCCGATGCCGGCACGCCACGATGTCGCCCGGCTTGGGCGCGTACCTCGGGATCGTCCCGCGCGTGAACATCGGCGGCGGCGGCGCCGAGTCCACCGCCTCGCCGCGGGCGAGCAGCAGCCGGTTCTGCAGATCGCCGCGCGCGCGCCCCGAGTCGTCGAGCCCGTGCAGGCGGCACGCCGCCTTCAGCTCGTCACGCCCGAGCTTGCCGAGCAAGTCGCGGAAGTGAATGCGCCCCGTCTGGACGAGCAGATCGATCTGCTTGTCCTTGGTGAGATCGGGGACCGGGAACCCGACCTCCCGGCCCACGTCCTGCACGCGCGCCTTGGTCAGCGCGCTCAGGATGGTCTTGGATGTCGGTGCGTCACCCATCGAGGTGGGTGACTATGCCGGAAGAATCCAGGGAAATGGAAGTCCTCGAATTGGACGATCGGATGTCAATTCGCATTTACGAGCGTCCGGTCTCCATCGTCAGCACGCCGGTGAAGTGCGTCGGGCACGGCGTATTCGCGGTATCGTTGCGCCGATGGACCGAGTCGACGCCGAGATGAAGAAACTCCTCGAACGGCTACGGGTCGAGATGAGCAACGCGCGGATCAGAGTCCCGAGCTCTCGGGGCTTGGAGTGGCGTCGTGATGGCAACGTCGTCCATCTCGAAATGGGAGCCAGACTGTTCGAGAAGAACTTGCAGTGTGATGAGGGATCGTCGCCCGCGTACCTCATCTGTCTGGCCTACTGGTGGGAGCATTTCACGGGTGACCGCCTCCGGTGTCAGCTCCACGTGCGCGGGGCTCCGTCGGACACCGCGAACACGCGCCGCGCGCTCTTCGCCCTCGCGGCGTACCGCGCGGCCTTGGGCGACCGATTCCTCAGCGACGAGCCGGACCGGTTCGCCTGGCCCCGTAGGTCCATGTTCAATGCTCCGAGCGGGGCCCGTGACTCCAGCGCGCTGACGGGCGGCGGAGTCGAGGCCGAGATCGAGCGTGCCTTCGTCCGCGAGCCCCACCTGACGAACCAGCTCTCGGAGCTCGTCGAGCCGGTGGATGGATTTCAACGGCAGTTCCCGGTCGGGATATTCGACGGTCGCGTGGCGAGAGCAAACGAGTTACTTCCCGGGAGGAACGCACAGATCGATCTGTGGGCGCGGTCCTCCGACGATCAGGCCGTCCATCTCTTCGAGCTCAAGAAGCCAGGGAACCGCCCACTCGGGATCTTTCCTCAGGCGTTGGTCTACGCGCTCCTTCTTCATCGCGCCCGAGTCGGCCTCGACGACGGCCGGACGATCGGGGGAAGCTGGGCCGGCCTCGACGCCGTCCGGTCTGCGAAGCGGCTCTCGATGTGGCTCCTGGCGCCTTCCCTACACCCGCTGCTGCTTCACGACGGTCGAAGCCCGTTCGAGTGGTTCCAGCGCTGGCCCGGGCTGCGCTTCGGCCACGTCGAGTACCGGATGACACCGAGCGACATCTCGCTCACCGGGGCGTCCGCGTTTCGGTCACCGGGTGCATCGGTCTCGGCCCAGGAGCCGTCCGCTCCTCCCTGAGGCAATTCGCCGTGAGGACCGGATCGGCCTTGCGCGCAGGGGAAATTCGCCAAGGGTTTCGGCCCAGCGTCCGTGAATCCTCCACGGAAACGTTGACGGCTCTTGGGGGCGCGCGTACGAGAGCATCAGGTGGGGTGATGGCGATGAAGAAGACCGAATCGGCTACGACACCTGAGCGGGTCACGGTGACATCCAGCCAGTTCCGCGCCGACTCGCACGCAGCCATCCGCGAGGTCGTCGCGGGCAAGACGGTGACCGTCACGGACGCGCGCGGGAAGCCGCGCATGCACATCCTCCGGCAGACCGACTCGCTCGACGATTGACGAGCCCCGCGGACGAGAGCTTCGAGAAGGTCGTCCAGGACCACCTCCGTGGATTCCTTCGCTCGGGCGTCACGGGATGCGCGTTCGCCCAGTCACACGCTAAGTCCCAGGGCGGGCCGTTGACCTACGGCGTCCACGTCGGCCCCGTCGACTCGGACGTGCCAGAGGAGATCGAGTCGCTCTTCGACGCGGCAGCGCGCGAGCGAGCGGCCGCCGTCGTGGTGTTTCCGGAGCTTCGAACCGCGCTCGACGTGTGCGACCTGTTGGCGCTGCTCGCCGGACGCGCCCGCTGGCAAATCAGGCGCGCCAGTTGGAAGAAGCACAAGCGGGCCGATCTGCTCGTCTCCATGCTCTGGACGACCGCTTCGGGCGAGGTCACGAGCGTCATGGGCCTTGCGCCCCTCGGCTCGATGCCCGCGACGAGGAGGGCGCCGTACGTCGCGCTCGTGGCATGGACGGGCGGTCGAGAGAACGAGCATTGGACCAAGCAGAAGCCGGGCGAGGTGAGCCTGGTCGACATGCCGCTCCCGGAGGGGATGTCGCCGGCCAAGTACAGGACCGCGTTCGCGTCGACGCGGCGCCGAGTGAAGAGGCTGAAGTCCGTGTTGCGCGAGGGCGCGGCCGAGCCCTACGTGGCGTTCTGCCTCCCCGCCGAGTGCGGCGAGCTCCTGCCCGACGTCTGAGCCACCCACAGAACGGCGCCTCGGGCAGGACGCGCTGGCACGGCGATGGATTGGCCTGGGGGCATCGCTTCGAAACGACTTCGGCCGGCTGCCCTGAGGCGAACCGGCCGAATTCGTCGAACTCTAGCTCTAGCGAGAGCGGGAAATGGGATTTGAACCCACGACTTCGTCCTTGGCAAACGGCGAGCATGGCCGCAGTTCGTGAGTGATTTCAACGCCGGATGGCATCGATGGGCGCTACTCACACGCCCGCACGACGTTCTCGCCGCTGCGGCGCACCATCCGAACGTAGCGCCTCGCCGTGCTGCTCGCACCGGGCGACGCGTTCAGGTCCGCAGCCATCTGCCCGACTTGCGCCAGCTCGGTCCGCGACGTCGTCCGCGCAACACGCGAGGCTGTGTCGACGCGCTCCATCGCAACGCGCTCCGCGCCGTCGGACGCAGGCCATTCGGTGCGCAGGGAGTAGTCAAGGTCCCCCACCAGGCGCGTGGCCATCTCGCTGCACGATGGCGGCGCGACCCACCATCGGATCTCTCCCCACCCGAGGCAGCACCCGCCGACCGTCACGAACAGGCCGAGCACGGCGCCGACGATGATCCACGTTCTGCGGTTGTGCACCGCTCGTCCGTCGTTCACCGCCTCAGCGTAGCGCGACACGGCCATGCTGGGGGCAACGCGCGTAGCGTCAGAGCTCGGCGTCGCCGTGAGCGATGAGCTCAGTCTTTCGCGCCGGCGTCTTCGCCCTCGCACGGTCGAGCTCCCCTACCGGCTGCCGCTCTGGCGTCGGCGGCCGCATCACGACACACGGCTTGCGGCGTACGCTGAACAACCTCACCCGGCAGGTCAGCACCGGGGAGGTCGTTCGTTCGATCATCGGCCACAGCACCGAGCGCATGACCGAGCACTACAGCTGGATCGAGCTGGACGAGAAGCGCGCCGCGATCACGGGCGTGCTCCGGCTCGTGGAAGGCTCCGCCCCCGACCGTTCCGCCGACGAAAGTGACGATTCGTGTGACACCCCGGCGGACGGAAATGAATCGGCCGGCTGAGGCTGCATCCTCAACCGGCCGGAATCTCTAAGCTCTACTTAGAGCGGGAAATGGGATTCGAACCCACGACTTCAACCTTGGCAAGGTTGCACTCTACCACTGAGTTATTCCCGCGAAGGGGAGGCGTTCTAGCTGAGGGCCGGGGGGCTGTCAAGCGACCACGAAACCGCTCGCGCGGGGGGCCGATGGGGTCCTCGAAGGAGGTTGCCCGATGTCCCTGTCCCCGATCGATGACCCGACGACTCCCATGCCCGTGCGGGTGGCGCGGCCGCTGATCGATGCGTTCGTGCGCTCGCCCCGCTGCCCGTCGGTTCATCGCTACCACGCGCGGTCTTCGTTGCCGCTGATCGCGCTGTTCTTGGCCATGCACGAGGAGCACGACTCGCGCGGGCTGCCGTGGCACAAGCTGTCGCCGGATCGGCTGATGGGGATGGCGCTCGACGCACACCCCGAGGAGCGGGCGTTCGTGCGCGATCTGTTCGATCTGACGGCGGCGTTCTACGACTGGCTGGCCGAGTACGGGGTGCTGCGGCGCGACGAGGCGTTCCCGATCCGCAGGCGGCTGCTCGAGCTGGCGCTCGGGCTGCCGAGCTGACGGCTACTCGTGTCGCACTCCGTCGGCCGGGAGCAGGCGGGCGGCCCACCAGCTGGGGATGATGGTGGCGATGATGCAGATGACGATCGCCGTGGAGACGGTGATCACGAACTCCGCGAGGCTGGTGCGCACGGGGAGGTGGTCGATCAGGTAGACGTGCGGGTCCAGCGGGAACTCGTACGCCTCCAGGTACCAGCAGACACCGCCACCGAGTAACAACCCGATGGCGGTGCCGACTAGGCCTATCAATAGGCCTTGCACGATGAAGATCAGGAGCACCCCCATGCTCTTGGCCCCCATCGCCTTGAGGATGGCGATCTCTCGCTTCTTCTCGAGCACGATCATGATCAAGGTCGCGATGACGTTGAACGCGGCGACGAAGATGATCGTGGCGATCACCAGGCTCAGCATGATCTTCTGGATTTCGAGCGCGGTGAACAGGTTGTGGTTGAGCTCCTGCCAATCCATCGTGTGGTACGGGCCGCCGCCCAGCACCCGCTCGAGGCGGCGCGCGACGGTCGGCGCCTCTTCGATGTCGTGCAGGCGGATCTCCACGCCGGTGACGCTGTCGCCGTGCTGGAAGAAGTGCTGCGCCTCGTAGATGTCCACGTAGACGAGGCGCGAGTCGTACTCCTGAAAGCCCGCCTCGAAGATGCCGATGACGCGGAACTCGCGGCTGCGCGGGGCGTTGTCGCCGCCGAACATGCTGGTGTCGAGGCCGGCGAGCGGGCTGATGACCTGGACGCGGTCGCCGACGCCGAGGCCGAGGTTGCGCGCGAGCGTGGCGCCGACGACGATGCCGGGCAGCTCCTCGGTCGCGACCACGCCCTCTTGGTCACCCTCGAGCACGAGCTCGTCCTCGTCGAGCCACTGATCGAGCAGCGCGTCGTCGGGCAGCTCGCCGCCGCTCTCGCCGAGCGCCTGCTCCGCCTCCTCGGGGCTCGGGACGTCGACCTCGGGCAGCTCGTCGAGCTCTTCGAAGTCGGTGTCGGACGTGTCGGCGAGCAGCTCGTCGAGCGCGGTGTCCGAGTCCGGCAGCTCGGCGACGTCGACCTGCTCTTCGTCGTCGGCGAGGTCCTCGAGCCAGTCCCAGTCGTCCTCGACCGAGCCCATCAGGTCGTCGGGCGTGGTCGGCGGCGCGGCCCCTTCGCGGCGCAGGCCGCGCAGGCTGCCGAGCGTCATCTGCTCGGGCAGGTCGAGCACGGTCGGCATCAGGTCGGGGTCGACGCCCTTCACCAGCACGCCGCCGATGCGGTCGCCCTTGGCGAGCATCATCTCGTTGATGAGGAACGGCGCGGCGCCGGCGACCTCGGGCATCTCTCGCGAGCGCTCGATGACGTCGCGGTACTCCTCGAAGTCCAGGCCGTACTTCAGGACCAGGACGTGCGCGTTGACCCCGAGGACCTTGTTGCGGAACTCGTCCTGAAAGCCGCTGGTGATCGAGAGCACCGCGAGCAGCGCGCCGACGCCGAGCGCGACGCCGCCCACCGCGACCGCGGTGATCACGCTGACCGTCCGGCGCTTCTTGCTCCGCAAGTACCGCCAGCCCACGCGCCCGGCGTACGGATGCACCACCAGCGCGATGAGCAGCGCCGCCAACAGGATCAGCGCGGGGAGTGAAATTCCGAGGGCGGCGATCATGGGTGAGCCGGGCGGATTGCGAATATCACGCCCCGTCCTCAGACGCCCAGCCGGCCCGGGCGATTTCGTCCCGTTTTCGTCGGGACTGGTGACGGCGTGCACGATCGGTACAATTGGGGCGCGCGATGCTTCGCTCTTCTCTTCTCTTCTTTGCCGCGCTGGCACTGACGGCGTGCGGTCCGACCGAGGTGACGGTCGACGGCGGCTTCGCGTCCGACGCGAGCACCGGGCCGGCCGGCAGGATCATCATCGAGTCCGAGCGCTCGCTCGGCCTGACCTACGAGGAGGCCTCCGAGATCGAGGTCCGCTACCTCGAGGGCGGCTCCCCGCGCGGCGGGGTGACCCTGCGCTTCGTCCTCGACGGCAACGCGAACGACGCGATGCTCGAGGACCTCGAGGTGGTCACCGGCGACGACGGCCTGGCCCGCACCGAGCTGGTGGCGGGCACCGTGGGCTCGGCGTTCCGGGTCCGGATCAGCGCCGAGCGCGCTCCGTCGGCCTACGTGAACGTCTCGGTCTCGAACGCCGGCTTCGGCGCGATCGGCGTCGAGGCGCCCTACGAGGGGGGCCGCGCCGAGTGGTCGCGCCGCGTGATCACGGTCTACTCCGAGACCGAGTGCGACCCGCCGGACGGCTACCCCGCGAGCCGGATCGCGCGCGTGCTCACGCTCGACGATCCCGCCGAGTCCGACGTGACCTTCACCACCCTGCCCGCGGGGCTGCCGTACGCGGTGGTCGGCGTGGTCGAGGGGTCCACCGGCGAGGTGCTGGCCTCGGCCTGCGTCGACGCGGTGGAGGTCCTCGCCGACGAGACGACCGACGTGCAGCTGCGCTTCGCCGACGTCGCGTTGATGCCCTCGGGCACCTACGAGACCGAGCTGGTCCTCGACGCCGACGCGTTCGAGGCGGTCGTGATGCGCGGGATCGACGCGGGGGTCCCCGCGGCGAGCGTGGGCGCCGAGGCGATGCTCGAGGCGGTCGAGGCCGAGCTGCGGGCCCGCGGATTCGACGCGATCGCCGACGCGTTCGCCGCCGAGCGGATGACCGGGGCGCCCGCCGACGACCTCGACACGGAGCTGGCGGCCGACGGTGCCGACGCCGCCGAGGGGCTGCGCCGGTTCTTCGCGCGCCTGCTCGAGCTGTTCGGCAAGGTGCGCCTGACGGGCCCGCTCGCGCTCGACCTCGACGAGGGCGCGGTGACCGCCACGTGGAGCGTCGTCGATCTACAGATCGGGGAGGTCGGCACGCCGGACGGGCCGGCGCCGCTGCCGATCGATCCGGCGCTGTCGGGCCTCGCGCTCGCGCCGAGCGTCGGGCTGACCTGGCGCCCCGACCTCGACGAGGTGAAGGTCGACTCGCTGTCGCTGTCGCTGCCGATCGGGGTGCTCGTGAGCGCCGCGCTCGAGGCCGCGCTCGCCGACTCGCGTTCGGCCCCGGGGCGGGCGCTGCGCGACGCCGCGGGCTGCGGGACGCTGATCAGCTGGGTCGCGGACGACCCGACGCTCCGCCCGGTGTGCGACGCGTCGTGCGCCGACGCGGCGTGCTCCGCGGCGCTGTCGCCCATCCTCGACGCGGCGCAGACGGCGATGCTCGAAGAGCCGGGCCTGGACACGGTCACGCTCGCGGGGCCGCTGATGGCGATCGACGACGACGGTGACCTGGTGGTCGACCGCCTCGACGGGACGCTGCCGGGGAGCTGGGCGAGCGGGTCGCCGATGCCCACGACGGTGGACGCCACCGCGACGCTGACGGCGGCGCGGACGGTCGACTGATGCGCTACCCGCTGCGCGCCGCGCAGACCGTGCGGGCCGCGCAGCGGGCGAAGGCCGAGCGGGCGCTCACCGAGGCGCAGCGCCAGCAAGCGACGGCCGCGCAGGGCGCGCGGGAGGCGAGCGAGCGGCTCGCGGCGTTCCGGCGCGAGGAGGCCGGGCGCGCGAGGCCGGCGCCGCGTACGGGGGCGGGCCTGCGACGCGCGCACGCGTGGTCGCGGCGGGTCGCCGAGCGGGAGGCGGCGCTCGTCGAGGTGCTGCGCGAGGCGCGCGCGGCCGAGCGCGCGGCGGCGGCGGCGGCGCGCGCGGCGCGCGAGGCGCTCGCGGCGGCCGCGGTCGACGAGAAGGTGATCGAGCGGCACGAGCAGCGCTGGTCGAGCCAGCGCCGCAAGCAGGCCGAGGACGACGCGCAGGACGAGCTCGACGATCTTTTTTCTGGTTCTTAAGGAGTGCTTCAGATCGAGTGCGTCTGTTGGGTCATGAGGCCGGCGACCCTCCCTCCTCCCTCCGAAGCCCTCTCCCGCCGCCCTCCGAAAGGACGACCCCTCATGAACAAGAAGATCAGCAACTTCGCCTCCGCCTTGATCCTCGGCACCGCGCTCGTCGCGGGCGGCCCGACCGCGATGGCGGCGGCGCAGGACGGCCCCGGCGCGAGCGCCGACCGATCCGAAGCGCGGCGCGGCCACCGGGCGCGGCGCGGCCACCACCGGCGGGGCCACATGCGCCAAGCCTTCGCGCAGCTCGACCTGACCGACGCGCAGCGCGAGGCCATCCAGACCACGCGGCGACAGATGCGCGAGCAGGCGCAGGCGCTGCGCGACAGCGGTGACCGCGAGGCGATGCGGGCGCTCCGGCGCCAGACCCGCGAGGCGGTCCGCGACATCCTCACCGAGGAGCAGCGCGCACAGATGCGCCAGATGCGCACCGAGGCCGCCGACGAGCGCTTCGAGCGTCGGTTCACGCGGATGAGCGAGCGGCTCGAGCTGAGCGACACGCAGGGCCAGCAGGTCCGCGGCATCCTCAGCCACGCCCGCAGCCAGCGGCGGGCCATCATGGAGGCCGCGCGCCTCGACGAGACCGACCCGCGCGAGGCGCTCGGCGCGCTCCGCGAGCAGACCCAGGCGCAGCTGAGCTCGGTGCTCTCGGCCGAGCAGATGGAGACCCTGCGCGAGATGCGGCAGCACCACCGCGGCCGGCGCGGCCACCGCGGCCCCCGCGGTGAGCGCGGCCCCCGCGGCGGCAACTGAAGCGACGCGCGACCGAGCGCGACGGGCCGCCTCCGGTTTCGACCGGGGGCGGCCCGCACCTTTTTGGGGGGCGTCGCCGGGATTAGAGATCGTCGCTACGCTGGTTGAACGGGGCAGGGTGTGGACGAAGACGCGCAACTTCTTTGGCGGCGATCCCGCACCTCAATAGATTCGGGGTCGATGTTGGCAACGGGAGGATTGCGGGCGCTGCTGGTCACCTTCGGGGCCGCGCTCGCCACGTGCAGCGCGCCCCAGCGCGGCAACACCACGCCGGCCGCGCCGGCCGCCGCGCAGGAGGCGGAGCCCGCGCCCGAACCGGCCCGCACGTTCGACCCGGACGTGGTGCGCGCCGAGGACGGCTCGCCGATCGACCGCGTCCGGCACGCGCTGACCGAGGGCGCGCCGGAGCTCGCGGCCCAGCTCGCGGCCCCGGCGCTCGCCGAGGCCGAGGGCGCCGAGGCCGGCCGCCTGCGCTGGCTGCTCGCCCGCGCGCAGATGGACGCGGGCCAGCCCGTCGTCGCGTTCGAGACGCTCGCGCCGCTCGCGGCCGCGGCCGACCAGCCGCTCGCGCCGTGGGCGCGCCTGCTGCGCGCGCGCCTGCTGATGGAGGGCGAGCACGCCGAGGCGGTCGAGGAGGTCGCGCCGCTGCTCGACCTCGAGTGGGCCGGCCGGGTCCGCGCCCAGGAGCTGCACGCCGCCGCGCTCGTGGCGGCCGAGGACGAGGGCGCCGAGCCGGCGCTGCGCGCGCTGCTCGAGGCGGCCGATCCCGACTCGGCGCGCGCGTCGGTCGCGCTGCCGCTGGCCGAGCTGCTCGCCGCGCGCGAGGACGTCGACGCCCGCGTCGAGGCGATCGGGCTGCTGCGCCGCGTGGCCAGCCGCGCGCCGCTGACCCCGCAGGGCCGCGACGCGGCCGCGCGCGCCGACGCGATCGTCGCCGAGCTGCCGCGCGCTCGACGCCGCGCGCTGACCGAGCTCACGCCGGAGCAGGCGTTCGACCGCGCCGAGGCGCTCGCCAGGGCGATGCGGTTCGCCGACGCCGAGGAGGCGTTCGCGGACGTGGCCGAGCGTTCGCGCGACGAGGCGCTGACCTGCCGGGCGCGCTACGGCCAGGGCCGCGCGATCTACTACCGGCGCCAGCGCCGCCGCGCGGCCGAGCACCTCGCCGACGTGGCGCGCGACTGCGACGCGCTCGAGGTCCGGGCGTGGGCGTACTACCTCGCCGGCAAGGGCTTCACGTCCGCGGGCGAGCCCGAGCTCGCGCTCGCGCAGTACGCCCGGCTCGAGGAGCAGGCGACCGCGCACAGCCTCGCCGACGACGCGCGCTACCTCGGGGCGCTGATCCACCGCGACCAGGGCGACGAGGAGCGCATGGTCGAGCGGCTGACCTCGCTGCCGGAGGACTACCCGCAAGGCGACATGCGCGGCCGCGCGCGGTTCATGCTCGCCTGGCGCGCGCGCCGCGCCGGCGACGCGGCGACCGCGCTGACGCACCTCGACGCGCTGATCCGCGAGGGCATCGGCGAGGACCGCGAGGACCTGGCCGGCCGCGCGCGCTAGTGGCGCGGCTGCGTGCTCGCCGAGGAGGGCCGCGCCGAGGAGGCGACCGAGAGCTGGACGGCGACGGTCGCGGAGGCGCCGCTGTCGTACTACGCGCAGCAGGCGCTGGTCCGGCTGCAGGAGACCGACGAGGCCGCGGCCACCGCGGCCCGGGCGCAGCTCGGCGAGCGCAGCGACGGCGCGATCCGCTTCGCGTGGCGGCCGGAGCTCGAGACCGACGCGTTCACCCGGGCGCTCGAGCTGCTGCGGGTCGGGGAGTTCGCCGACGCGCAGTCGGAGCTGGCGTGGATCCGCGCGCAGAGCGACGAGTCGGACGCGGAGCTCACGTGGATCGAGGCGGCGCTGCTCGACCGCGTCGGCGAGCACTCGCGCGCCGTGTACCTGACCCGCCGGCACCTGCGCGACTTCATGGATGAGCCGCCGGCGGACGCGCACTTCGCGCGCTGGCGGATCGCCTTCCCGCGGGCGTTCGCGGGGCCGATCGAGCGCGCCGCCGAGGAGCAGCCGGTCCCGCCGGAGCTCATCTGGGCGATCGCGCGCGAGGAGAGCAGCTTCCGCCCGGACGTGGTGTCGGTGGCGCACGCGTACGGGCTCACGCAGCTGATCCTCCCGACCGCGCGCCGCTTCGGCCGTGCCCTGTCGCTGCGGCCGACGCCGACCACGCTGCGCGACCCGATGATCAACGCGCGGATCGGCGCCGCCTACATGGGCTGGCTCTGGAACCGCTACGAGGAGAACCCGGTCGTGCTCCCGTCGGCGTACAACGCGGGCCAGGGCGCGACCGATCGCTGGCTCCGCGAGCGCCCCGATCAGCGCCTCGACGAGTGGATCGAGGAGATCCCCTACGACGAGACCCGCCGCTACACCCGCCGCGTCCTGCAGACCTGGGGCATCTACACCTGGCTCAACCGCGGCGAGCTCCCGGCTCTGCCCGCGCGCCTCCCGCGACGCTGAACGCGTCGCGCCTCCTCGCGCCTGCGCATGCCCCCCCGCGCATGCCCCGCTGCAAACTTGGGGACGCATCTCTGTGCAAACCAACGCCCCGTTGGTTTGCGTACAGGTGCGTCCCCAAGTTTGCAGCGCACCGCGCGCCTGCCGCGACGCTGAACGCGTCGCGGCCCCTCGCCCCTGCGCATGCCCCCTGCGCATGCCCGCTGGTTCGAGATAGAGGCGTCGACGCGTCCCCAAGTTCACGCGACGTGAACTAACGACGCGTCCCCAAGTTCAC